>VYKN01000161.1_pt1 | contig 13764 bp, 14 predicted proteins | sample 5114581 | NCBI WGS metagenome assembly VYKN01 (sample SAMN12291810, study PRJNA351875) | freshwater metagenome | isolation source: freshwater lake | place: USA: Michigan, Baker Lake | collected 2011-08-08
GGACCGGGTGCGGGCGGGCGCGGCGCGGCGGCTGGAGGCGGCCGATCTTGCCGATCGTGACGACGAGATCGGCGAGCTGGCCGATGCGCTCGACGCCATGACCCGTTCGCTCGCAGACCGGATCGATGCCAACGCGAGGTTCGCCGCGGACGTGGCCCATGAGATCAAGAACCCGCTGGCCTCGATCCGCAACGCGGCGGACCTGCTGACCCGCACCGACGATGCGGCCATGCGCTCCCGGCTGGAAGGGATGGTCGCCCAGGACGTGCGCCGCCTCGACCGCCTCGTCACGGACATCTCGAACGCCTCGCGGCTCGATGCGGAACTGGCCCGCGCGCCGCAGGGACTGGTGTCGCTGCGCCAGCTGGCGTCGGAACTGGCGGACTCCTATCGCGACATGGCCGAGAGCCGCGACGTCGAGATAACCCTCGACGCCGGCGACGATCCGATCGATTCCTATCGCCTGCGCGGTCGCGAGGAGGCGCTGGGCCGCGTGGTGCGGAACCTGATCGACAATGCGCTGTCCTTCTCGCCGGACGGCGGTACGGTGCAGGTGAAACTGTCCCGGACGCCGGGCCGGGTCCGGCTCGTCGTGTCCGACGACGGTCCCGGCATCCCGCCCGAGGCGCTGGAACGGCTGTTCGAGCGCTTCTACACGGACCGCCCCAAGAGCCATGGGTTCGGCGGGCACTCGGGTCTTGGCCTGTCCATTGCCCGCCAGATCGCTGAGGCTCATGCCGGAACCCTCACGGCGGCCAATAGGCCCGGGCCCCAGACCGGTGCAGTGTTCACCCTCGACCTGCCGGCGGCGCCGTGATGCGCCTGCATGCGACCGCGGTCGCGCTGGACCCGGCGGTGCGGCCGGCCGGCGTGCTGTTGCGCGGACCGTCCGGGGCAGGCAAGTCCGACCTCGCCTTGCGCCTCATCGACGCGGGCGCCGCGCTCCTGGGCGATGATCAGGTGGAGCTGTATCGCGACGGCGATGACGTGATGGCGCGCGGGGCGGACCGGCTGGCCGGGCTGATCGAGGTGCGCGGCGTCGGGATCGTCGCCCTCGACAGGATGGAGAGCGCGCCGGTGCGCCTGGTGGTCGACTGTCTGACAGGCGATGCGCCGGCGCCACGCTTCCCGGCCGAGCGCATTGTCGATCTTCTCGGCGCGCCCGTCCCGGTGCTACAGCTTCGCGCCCTGGAGGCTTCGGCCCCGGCGAAGGTCAGGCTGGCAGTGAAGGCGCATCTCCACGCTCTCTTTCGCACCGACGACGGGATGACGCCGTGATCGGCATCGTCGTCGTCACCCATGGCCGGCTCGCCGAGGAGCTTCTGGCGGCGACCGAGCATGTCATGGGCCCGCTGGCGGCGGCGCGCGCGGTCTGCATCGGCCCGGAAGACGACATGGAACTGCGCCGCCGGGAGATCCTGGAGGCCTGTCAGGCCTGCGACGACGGCTCCGGCGTGGTGCTGCTCACCGACATGTTCGGCGGCACGCCGTCCAACCTCGCGATCTCGGTGATGAACAAGGGTCAGTATGAGGTGCTCGCCGGCGCCAATCTGCCGATGATGATCAAGCTCGCCGAAGTGCGCGCCCGCGCGACGCTCGGCGGCGCGGCCCTTGCGGCGCAGGAGGCCGGCAAGAAATACATCACCATCGCCTCGATGGTTCTGGCCGGCGGTTTGTGAGGTCCCCCTGTGTTGAGCGTTCCGGTGACCGCCGTCCTGCCCATCATCAACCAGCGCGGCCTGCATGCGCGGGCGTCCGCCAAGTTCGCCGACTGCGCGCGCCGCTTTGACGCGACGATCACGGTCAGCCGCGAGGACTACAGCGTCGACGCCCAGTCGATCATGGGCCTGATGATGCTGGCGGCCGGGCCCGGCAGCGAGATCGCCGTTTCGGCCGAGGGGCCGGAGGCCGCAGCCGCCGTCGCGGCGCTTGCCGAACTGGTCGCCAACCGTTTCGGCGAGGACGAATAGGCTACAGTATGGTCTGGCCGGTCGCGGCCCAGTCCTTCAGGAATGCCGCAAGCCCGGCGTCCGTCAGCGGGTGCTTGTAGAGCGCGGCGAACACCGACGGCGGCAGGGTCGCGCAGTCAGCGCCGATCCGGGCCGCATCGCGCACATGCGCCGGCGTGCGCAGCGAGGCGGCGAGGATCTCGGTGTCGAACCCGTAATTGTCGTAGATTTCGCGGATCTCCCGGATCAGCCCCATGCCGTCCTGGCCGCCGTCGTCGAGCCGGCCGACGAAGGGCGAGATGTAAGCCGCCCCGGCCTTGGCCGCGAGCAGCGCCTGGACGGCGGAAAAGCACAAGGTGACGTTCACCGCGATCCCGTCCTGCGCCAGCTCATAGGTCGCCTTCAGGCCCTCCACGGTGAGCGGCGCCTTGACCACCACATTGTCGGCGATCTCCACCAGCCGGCGCCCTTCCGCGATCATGCCGGCGGCATCGGTGGCGGTGACCTCGGCGCTGACCGGGCCCTCCACCAGCGCGCAGATTTCGCCGATCGCCTCAAGGAAGTTCCTGCCGGACTTGGCGATGAGTGAAGGATTGGTTGTCACGCCGTCCACGAGCCCGGTGGCGTTCCAGGCCTTGAGTTCGGCGATGTCGGCGGTGTCGAGAAAGATGCGCATCGTGTCCTCGGGGGTGGCGGTGGTCAGGCCGCAGGGGGGCGGGCAAGGGCGGCGGCGACCAGCTCCATGCGGTCGTTGCCGAAGTACATCTGATCGCGGTCGATGAAGATCGTCGGCGATCCGAAACCGCCGCGCGTGATCAGTTCGTCGGTGTTGGCTTTCAGGCGCGCCTTGGCCTCATCGCCGCCCGCGTATGCGAGAAGCGCCTCAGGATCGAGGCCCGCGGCGGCCGCACAGGCGGCGATCTCGTCGGGCTGGGAGATGTCCTTCAGATCGCCCCAATAGGCCTCGAACAGGGCGCGGGAGAAGGCTACGAGTGCCATATCCCCTTGATCGAGCGCGAAAAACGCGCCGCGCATGGCCGTAACCGAGCGCACCGGGAACACGGGCGGCGAGCCGATCCGCACCCCGATGTGCTTTGCCCATTCTTTAAGGTCTTTGGCGTAATACCGGGCCTTGACAAGATTGGGAGCGGCCCTTTGGGCGTAGACCGAATCATTTACGGCGTTGAACACGCCGCCCACCAGGATGGGCTTCCAGGCGATCTGCGCGCCGGCGTGCGCAGCGATCGGCTGGATGCGTTCGAACGCCAGATAGGTCCAGGGGCTCGAGCAGTCGAAGAAGAATTCGATGCGCGGCGCGCCCATGGCGATCGGCCCTCCTGCTACGCCCTTACGACGGCCCGGAACGAAACAACAGCCCGGAACGCGCCCCGGAATGGCGCATCGGGCGGGCTTTCGTCCGGCGGGCTTCTGGTTTCGCCCGGCGCGCGAGCCGACGTCCGGTCAATGTTCCGCTTTGGCACGGTCGTTGCATGGTTGATGGCGCGTTTTCGTTCCGAGAGGACCTCGAACATGATGAGAGCACAAGGCTGCATGCGGGCGACCCTGACCGCTCTGGCGGCTGCGACTGCGGTCGCTGCGGCTGGTCCGGCCGCGGCGCAAGCCGGCCGTCCGGCGATCGCCAATGAATTCGATCGGCCCTACGGCATGGGCTACGGCCAGGAAATCCTGCCCTATGAGGCGCGGACCCGCGATGTGAACGGCAACCGGGTGATCCTGGACGGCCGCATCGTCGTCGGCGACGACCTCTCGACCTTGCCGGCCGGCCTCTACAACATGAACGGCCTGATGTCCGGCGGGACCGGCCTGAACGGCATCGGTTCGGGCCAGGCGATCGGCAACCAGCTGAACGTCATCACGCAAGGCTCGTGGAACACGGTCGTCGTGAACTCCACGCAGATCAACAACGGCGACCAGACGGTCGTCGTGGGCACGCCGTCGGCTCCGACGGTTTCGACCTGCCCCGGCGGCGGTTCGGACTGCCCGACCGCCACGCCGGATCCGGCGCCGCAGGAATACCAGATGGTCGGCGTCGATCAGATCGATCCGGCCCTCAGCGGCGTCACCACTTCTGTCGATCGCCTGGGCAACGGGCAACTGTTTCTGAACGGGGAGCTGAACCTCAATGACTAACCGCAAGTCGGCGCTTCTGACGCGCACCAAGATCGCTGCGATCGCGCTCGTCGGCGCACTGGCTCTGTCCGGTTGCGTCTCGCCGGTCGCAGGCTCCGGCGGCAACTACGCCCGGCCGATCGGCTCGGCGCCGGTCACCGCCAACCCCACGCCCTATTCGGCCGCGCTGGTCTGCCTCGGCAACTATTCGCGCTCGAAGAACCTGCGCGCCCCGCGTGTCGCGGTGGGCCGCATCCTCGATTACACCGGCAAGGAAGACTTCGAAGGCGGCCGCAAGGTCACCCAGGGCGCCTCGCTGATGGCGATCTCCGCGCTCGCCAAGTCCGGTGCGCGCCTGGTCGAGCGCTTCGACACCTCGGTGTCGGAACTCGAACTGAAGTACGCCAACAACAAGCTGATCGGCGACGAGGGCCAGGACTTCCGCCGCATCATGGCGGGCCAGGTCCCGGGCTCCGACTTCTACCTCGTCGGCGGCATCACCGAGCTGAACTACAACATCCGCTCGGTCGGCACCGACAACTTCATCGGCGACGTGGACCCGAAGAACGCCAAGGGTCTGATCAACGCCAAGATGTACGTCATGAACGTCGGCCTCGACCTGCGCCTGATCGACACGCGCTCGCTCGAAGTCGTCGACGTGATCTCCTACCAGAAGCAGATCATCGGCCGCGAAGTCGGTCTCGGGGTGTTCTCCTTCTGGGATGACATCGTGCTCGACGTCGGCCTCGGCGGCCGCAGCCAGGAGCCGGTGCAGCTGGCGGTCCGCTCGGTGGTCGAGCGCGCCGTGCTGGAGATGATGGCCAACCTGTACGGCGTGAACGGTCCGGACGTGTGCCGGGGCGCGCTGACCTCCGGCGACCCGCTGGGTCCGACGGGCGTCACGGGCACCTACATCGCCCGCGCCGACAACCTCGGCAACGCGGCGTCCCGCGCCGAACCCGCCCGCTGGCATGACCGCCGCGACGCGGAAATCGCCGGCGCCCTGCGGGGCCGCAACTGAGACGACAGAAACAGACGCGTCGGCCGCAACGCCGGCCGGCGCGCCAAGGTTCCACTAGAGGGGTGGTGAGATGCGCAAGTACCTGTTCCTGACCGCTGCGGCGCTGATCGCCCCCGGTCTTGCCTTCGCCCAGGCCGTGCCGCCGGCGCCGCCGCCGATCGCGACGCCCGGCATCGTGCTCAATGAGCAACTGCAGCTCGGCGATGTGTTCCAGACCATCCAGGTCACGGTGCCGGAAGCGCCGGCTTCGATCGCCAGCTCGCTGGCGGCCGGCAACGTCGTGTCGTCGCTGACGTCCAACGGCGGCCAGACCTTCACCAACACGCAAGCGATGCTCGGCCAGGCCGCGGCCCGGACCGAGAACCTCGCGGGCAACATCTCCGGCCCGGTGTCGACGACCGCCTCGGCCTACGGCAACGCCGCCCAGAGCTCGGCCCAGGGCGACACGCTGACCAACCTGTCCTATCAGAACATGGCCGGCTTCACCGAAGCGACCGCCTTCACCGGCGTCACGCTCGGCGGGACCGACATCGCGACCTCCACCACCGCGGTGGCCAACGCTGTCGGCTTCTCCAGCCGCGACTCCGAGATCGGCGGCAACATCGGCCAACGCAACGATGGCGCAGTGTTCTCCTCGAACCTGGTCAACAGCTGCTGCAACACCAACTCGGCCACGGTGACCTCGTCCGCGATCGGCAACTCGATCTCGGGTTCCGGCGTCAACACCACGACCATCTACTCGGCCCAGCAGGAGCGTCTCGGCTTCGGTTCGGTGGAAGCGGGCAACCTGGTCTATTCGCCGGCCGGCACGAACGTGACCTCGGCGTCCCAGGCCGCGGGCAACACGCACACGATGGCCAACACGTTTGGCTATGCCAACGTCGACAATTTCCAGAACAATCAGGGCTATGTGCGCTCTGAGTCGGCCGTGTGGCTCGACACGTTCAACGGCTACGCGGTGTCGTCGGCCTATGGCGTCGGCAACTCGATGCTGCTGTCGAACTCGGCTTCGGACACGCGCCTCGCCAACCGCCAGATCACCGAAGGCAACGTCGACGCCGTCGCTGATCTGACCGGCGCCAGCGCCACCGGCGCGACGGGCATCATCTCGTCCATGGCCATCGGCAACGCGGTGACCGGCTTCCTGTGCGGCAACTGCGGCGATCCGACGGCGGCGCCGTCGATCAGCGCCGACAACAACCAGCTCAACTACAGCGCGGTGCGCTCGTTCGGCACGGTGAACATGCTGGGCGCATCCGGCGCGATCATCGCCAGCGGCGCGGCCGTGGGCAACACCGCGAGCTTCATCGCCAATCGCGGCAACTGATCCGGGCGCAAGCTCCGGGGGGACGAGAAGGGCCGGCGGAGCGATCCGCCGGCCCTTTTCATGTGCCGCGCCGGTCTCAGTCGGTTTCGAGTAGGCCGCGCAGCCGGCTGCGCAAGGCCTCGGCGAATTCCGGCCGGTCCAGCGCGAAGGCGAAGGTCGCGGTCAGATAGCCGAGCTTGTCGCCGCAATCGTGGCTGCGCCCGGCGAAGGCCTTGGCGGTGAAGGGCTGGCGCGCCTGCAAGCCGGCCATGGCGTCGGTCAACTGGATCTCGCCGCCGGCGCCGGGTTCCTGACGCTCCAGTTCGGCGAAGATCTGCGGCTGCAGGATGTAGCGCCCCGAAATGCGGAACAGCGACGGCGGCTCGCCCGCCGGCTTCTCCACCATGCCGGACATGGCGGCCGCGCCGTCGGCGTCCATGGGTTCGGCCAGGGCGACGATGCCGTAGCGATGGGCGTCCGCCCGATCCACCGGCTCCACCGCGATGATGTTGCCGCCGCGGGCAGCGTAGGTCTCGACCAGCTGGGACAGGCAACCCGGCTTGCCCTGCATCACCTCGTCGGGCAGCAGCACGGCGAAGGGCTCGTCCCCGATCACGTCGCGCGCGCACCAGACAGCATGGCCGAGCCCCTGCGGGCGCTGCTGGCGCACGAAGCTCATCGCGCCGGGGGCGGGCAGGGCGTCCTGCAGCTCCTTTGCGATGTCGGTCTTGCCCTTGGAGAGCAGCGTGTCTTCCAGCTCATAGGCGTGGTCGAAATAGTCCTCGATCGCGCCCTTGTTGCGCCCGGTGACGAAGACGATGTGCTCGATCCCGGCCTCATGGGCCTCGGCGACCACATAGTCGATCAGCGGCCGATCCACGAGATTGAGCATCTCCTTGGGCAGCGACTTGGTGCCGGGCAGGAAGCGCGTGCCGAGGCCCGCCACCGGCAGGACGGCCTTGCGGACGCGGCGGGGCGCGCTCACGGCAGCCAGGGCGTCGCGAGCCGGCGCGCCTCCTCATGGCGCGCGATCGCAGCCGCGTGCAGCAGGCTCTCGCCGATCTCGTCCAGCCCCAGCGCCAGGGACTGCTTGCGCCCCGGATCGATGGTGAAGCTCACCGTGCGGCCCGACGGCGACGTGATGGTCTGGCTGGGGAGGTCCACCGTGAAGCGGTGGTTGCCGCCGCGCGCCTCGTCGGCGAGGGCACTGGCGTCCTCGGGCGACACGATCGCCGGCAAAAGCCCGTTCTTGAAGCAGTTATTGTAGAAAATGTCCGCGAAGGACGAGGAGATCACGCAGCCGATCCCGAAGTCGGCGAGCGCCCAGGGCGCGTGCTCGCGCGAGGAGCCGCAGCCGAAGTTCGGGCCGGCGATCAGGATGGCAGTCCCGGCGTATTCGGGGCGGTTCAGCACGAAGTCGGGCAGGGGCGCGCCAGCCTGATCGTAGCGCATGTCGTGGAACAGGCCCTTGCCGAGGCCGGTGCGCTCGATCGTGGAGAGATACTGCTTCGGGATGATCTGGTCGGTGTCGACGTTCACGATCATCAGCGGGGCGGCGACGCCTTCGAGGCGCTCGAACTTCTGCAACGGGCTGGCTCCTGTGTGGGCGCGTTCTAGTCCGAGATCGCCCCGGCGCGCCAGCGGGCGAGGTCGTCGGGCGTGTCGATATCGAAGAGAACCCCGCCATCGTTCACCGGCAGGCGGACAAGCGACGGATCATTTAGGATCAGGGGGCGCAGCCCCCGGTCGCCGGTGAGCTTTGCCGCCAGCGCCATCGCGGCGCGGCCGGCGAGCAGCGGATTGCCGTCGACGCCACAGTGCGTGGGCATGACGGCGACCGCGCCCGGCGTCCAGGCGGCGGCGAGGGCTCGGTAGGTCTCCGGCCGGACGCAAGGCATGTCCGCGAGAACCAGTGCTGTCCCGTCGGCGTCTTGCGTCTCGGCATGGGCCAGCGCTGCGGCAACGGATGCTGAAAAGGGCAGGTCGGCCGGGACCTCGACAACCGCGTCCAGCCTGTGCGCAACCGGGTCCAGCGCCCTCGACCCGACCGCGCGCACGCCGGCGACATGCGTGAAGACGCCGCTGTCGATCACCGGGGCCAGCGCATGGGCGATCAGGGCGACGCCGTCTTTGGTCTGCACGAGCTTGTCGCCGCCCGCGCGCGTCCCGCGTCCGGCGGCGAGGAGCACGGCGATGAGGCGCAGCGCGACGGTCATGGGGGCGGTTTAGGGATCGGGGCCCGCGAGGGCCAGCGTGTTCGACCGGGGCAGTCGGTCATCTGGCCTGCGGACCAGCCCAGAACGACATGTCGCCGTACTCCCAGCGCCACGGAACGCCGGTTTCGCCCAGGACGGCGCGCACGATCGCCGGGAACGCAGCCTCCGCCCGCACATCATTGGCCAGGATCACCACGCACCGGCGGCCCCGCTCCAGGCAGACCATCGTGTTGCCGGTGACATCATTATGCCCGCCCTTGTAGAATCCGCGGCCCTGCGGACCGTCGAACACGATGACGCCAAGCCCGGCCGCCAGGGTCGGGAACGGCCGCTCCGGCGGCGGGGTCTGCAGCGTCGGGAACTGGCCCTCGCTCGTGATCTGCAGGTGCGGCGCGGCGAAAGCGGCCCGCGACGTCGCGCTGAGGCGGTAGCCTCGCACCATGGCCGCTGCGAGGCGCCCCATGTCGGTGATCGTGGTGTCCATCGACCCGGCGGCCCGCACGCGCGAGCGCTCGTCGTGGGCCTCCACAGCGCCGTCCGCGCCGAAGCCGTCCGCCAGATTGCCCGCGAAGTCCGGCCGCCAGATCAGGCTTGTGCGCACCATGCCGAGCGGCGCGAACAGCCGGCGGTTCATCTCGTCGCCGACTGACAGGCCGAGGCCCCGTTCCAGCCCGAACTGGAGCAGCATCACGCCTTCGCCCGAATAGGCGTAGCGGCTGCCGGGTTCGAAATGGAACTTCAGCTTTCCGTCCGGCTCGAGCCAGGCGAAATTGGCGAAGCCGGTCGCGTGGGTGAGTGTCATGCGCGGCGTGATGCGGCGCCAGCGATCATCGCCTTCAAGATCGCCCCAGGCGCCGTAGGCGCGCCGGTCGGCCGGCGACCCGTAGCTGGGGAGAGGCTGCGGCAGCAGGTCCGCGATCGGGCGATCGAGATCAAGCGCGCCTTCGTCGACCAGATGCAGCGTCAAAAAGGCGAACGCGGCCTTGGTCAACGAGGCGCCGTACATGACGGTGTCCGGCGTCAGAGGGTCGCCGGCCGCGTTGCGCACCCCCCAGGCCGACGCCGACTGCAGTTCGCCGTCTTCGATCACGGCGACGGCAAGCCCGCGGGCGCCTGTAGCGTCCATGGCGGCGCCCGCCAGGGCGTCGAGAGCCTGGCGGTCCGGCGCAGACGCGGCGGGTCTCGTCGCGCAGCCTGCGCCGAGCAGGAGGAGCGGTGCGGCCAGAAGGGCGCCGAGAACAGACCGCATGCCACTCTCCCCCGGCGATTGCGGAATTGTGGAGGCATGAGCCGGAAGGCGCAAGCTGTGACCGGCCTCTGGGATCGCCCTGCCGAAAGGGTTACGCCGGCCGTTCAACCGGCTAAACCCCGTCCCGCAACCCGGAGAGCCCGCCCATGATCCCCCGTTACGCCCGCCCGCAGATGGTCGAGATCTGGGAGCCGGCGACGAAGTTCCGGATCTGGTTCGAGATCGAGGCCCATGCCGCCGACGCCATGGCGGAGCTTGGCGTGATCCCGGCCGAGGCGGCCGCCAAGGTCTGGGAGAAGGGCGGCCCGGCCGTCTTCGACGTCGCCCGGATCGACGCCATCGAGGCGGAGGTGAAGCACGACGTCATCGCCTTCCTGACGCACCTTGCCGAGATCGTCGGGCCGGAGGCGCGCTTCGTCCACCAGGGCCTGACAAGCTCGGACGTTCTGGACACCTGCCTTGCCGTGCAGCTCGCCCGTGCGTCGGACCTGCTGATCACCGGGGTGGACCGTGTGCTGGCGGCGCTGCATGCGCGCGCCCATGAGCACAAGCTGACGCTCAAGATCGGCCGCAGCCACGGCATCCATGCCGAGCCGACCACGTTCGGCGTGACGCTCGCCAGCTTCCATGCCGAGTTCCAGCGCGCCCGCGCCCGGCTGGTTGCGGCGCGGGCCGAGATCGCCACCTGCGCCATCTCCGGCGCGGTGGGCACCTTCGCCCATGTGGACCCGCGGGTGGAGGAGCATGTGGCGGCGAAGATGGGCCTGACCCCGGAGCCGGTCTCCACTCAGGTGATCCCGCGCGACCGGCATGCGGCGTTCTTCTGCGCGCTGGCCGTGGTGGCCTCCTCCATCGAGCGGCTGGCGACCGAGATCCGCCACCTGCAACGCACCGAGGTGCTGGAGGCCGAGGAGTATTTCTCCGAAGGCCAGAAGGGCTCCTCGGCCATGCCGCACAAGCGCAATCCGGTGCTGACCGAGAACCTGACAGGGCTTGCGCGCCTCGTGCGTTCGGCCGCCATCCCGGCGCTGGAGAATGTCGCGCTGTGGCATGAGCGCGACATTTCCCACTCGTCGGTGGAGCGCGGCATCGGCCCGGACGCGACCATCCATCTGGACTTCGCGCTGCATCGCCTCGCCGGCGTCGTCGAGAAGCTGGTGATCTATCCGGAGCGGATGAAAGCCAACCTCGACCTGCTGGGCGGCCTGCACAATTCCCAGCGCGTGCTGCTGGCGCTCACGCAAGCCAGCGTCTCGCGCGAGGACGCCTATCGTCTGGTCCAGCGCAACGCCATGGCGGTCTGGCGCATGCCGGCCCCGCGGCCTGCGACGGCGCTGATCGATGCGCTGGCAGGTGATGCGGACGTGTCGGCGCGGCTGCCCCGTGCGGCTCTCGAACCGCTGTTCGACGACGGCGCGCATCTGGCGCATGTGGATACGATCTTCGCGCGGGTGTTCGGCGGCTGATTTCAGTCGGGACCGCGCTCGATCCGGCCCTGCTCAAGCCGGCGTGCATCGAGTGCGTCGCGGGCTTCGTTCAGGGTCCGCTCGGCCTTAGTCCGGCCATGGCGGGCGCGGGCTTCCTCCGCGGCCTTGGCGGCGTCGTCGCGGGCCTTGGCCTTGCGGGCGCGGCGCAGGTTGATGATCTCGGCCATGGTTGGGTGAGTATGCCTGCGATGGGGGCGGGGTGCATCTGGTGTGGTTGGAGGCGCTTTGTGGCCGGGCGCGTTTAGTGGAGCGTTGCTGTTGGAATTGAGATGCTTTGGTGACAGCTGCGCTCCACGCAAAGCATCTGCTCGATCATGCGAGGGGTTCAGGGCGCGTCAAGGACGACCTCGGCTCTGCCGAGGTCGCCGCGCAGCGGCGCGCTTTGCGCGTCCTTGACCCGCCCTGAACCCCTCGCAAACCCCGGACATCGCCGCGGGACTCGTCTATGCAGATCCGATGAAGAAGCCCCGCCCGCCTGCCGGCGTTCCCACCCGAGAGACCCTGCTCGCGTTCCTGGCCAAGGCCGGCGAAGGCGTGGGCAAGCGCGAGATCGCCAAGGCGTTCGGGATCAAGGGCACGGACCGGCCGGCCCTGAAACAGCTGATCCACCAGCTTGAAGAGGAAGGCGTGCTGGCCAAGTCCGGCCGCAAGGCGTTCCAGCGCGCCGACCTGCCGCCCGCCAGCGGCCTGTTCGAGATCGTCGATCTTGATCCGGACGGCGACCTTCTGGCCCGTGCATCGGGTCAGGACGGCCTGTTCGGCCCGCTGGTGCGGGTCGCGCCGGCAAGCGCGCGGGTCCGGGCCGACGGGCCGGCGCCGGGCATCGGCGACCGGGTGATCGCCCGCACCGAGGAGCAGGAAGACGGCGGCTTCCTCGCTGTCATCATCAAGCGGATCGGGGCCAGCGCCCACCGCATCGTCGGGGTCTTCCATGCCGCCGAGCGCGGCGGGCGGGTCGAACCGGCGGACCGAAAGACAAAGGGCGCGCTCGCCATCTTCGGCGAAGACCAGGGCGCGGCGCAGGACGGCGATCTCGTCGCCTGCCGGCTCCTGCCGCATAAGGGCTACGGCCCGAAGCGGGCGAAGATCACCGAAGTGTTCGGCCATGCCGACGATCCGCGCGCAGCCTCCATCCTCGCCATCGCCGCCCACAACATCCCCATGGGCTTTGCCCCCGACGAGGAGGCCGAGGCGGCCGCGGCGAAGCCCGCGACCCTGAAGGGCCGCACGGACCTGCGCGATCTGCCGCTCGTCACCATCGATCCCGAAGACGCGCGCGACCATGACGACGCGGTCTGCGCCCTGCCGGACGACGACCCGAAGAACCCCGGCGGCTGGACCGTCTGGGTCGCGATCGCGGACGTGGCGCACTACGTCACGCCAGGCTCGGCGCTGGACGCCGGCGCGCTGAAGCGCGGCAACTCGGTGTATTTCCCGGACCGGGTCGTGCCGATGCTGCCCGAGCGGCTTTCCGCCGACCTGTGCTCCCTGCGCGAAGGCGTGGAGCGGCCCTGCATGGCGGTCGCCATCACCATTGATGCCGACGGCCGCAAGCGCTCCCACCGCTTCGTGCGCGGGCTGATGCGCTCCTTCGCCCGGCTCACCTACCAACAAGCCCAGGCCGCCTTCGACGGCCATCCGGACGACCAGTGCGGGCCGCTGATGGAGGGGATCCTGACCCCGCTCTGGCAGGCCTATCAGGCGATGAAGCGCGCCCGCGATGCGCGCGATCCGTTGCAGATCGCCTCCACCGAGCGCCGGGTGAAGCTGTCGCCCGAGGGCGAGGTCACCTCGATCCAGATCCGCGAACAGCTCGAATCCATGAAGCTGATCGAGGAGATGATGATCCAGGCGAATGTCTGCGCCGCCGAGACGCTGGAGCAGAAATCAACCCCGCTGATCTACCGGATCCATGACCAGCCGAGCCAGGAGAAGCTCGCGAGCCTCGCGGACTTCCTCGCCACCGTCGACATCAAATGGGCCAAGGGCCAGCCGGCGACGCCCTCGCGGTTCAACGCGGTGCTGCGCGAGGCGCGCGCCACCGAGAACGCTGAGATCGTCAATGAGGTCGTGCTGCGCTCCCAGGCACAGGCGGTCTACAGCCCGGACAACATCGGCCATTTCGGCCTGACGCTGCACCGCTACGCCCATTTCACCTCGCCGATCCGGCGCTATGCCGACCTCATCGTCCACCGGGCGCTGATCCGGGCGCTGGGTCTCGGCGGCGGCGGGCTGACGGACGCCGAGGCCGGACGGCTGGACCGCATCGCGGAGGCCATCACCGCGACCGAGCGCCGGGCCATGGCCGCCGAGCGCGACGCGACCGACCGCTATGTCGCGGCCTTCCTCGCCGACAAGGTGGGCGCGACCTTCGAGGCGCGGATCACCGGTGTCACCCGCTTCGGC
>VYKN01000415.1_pt1 | contig 13725 bp, 15 predicted proteins | sample 5114581 | NCBI WGS metagenome assembly VYKN01 (sample SAMN12291810, study PRJNA351875) | freshwater metagenome | isolation source: freshwater lake | place: USA: Michigan, Baker Lake | collected 2011-08-08
ACTGTTCGAGTTTTGTCAGGGAGATTATGGTGGTGACCCTTGCTACGAAGCGGTCTTTTCCGACCAAGGTTGGGACGGTCTACCACCTCTCTCAATATACAAGGTTGGGTTGACAACGGAAACCCAACAAAAAGTCATCCGAGGTTTTCCATCTCCTCGATAATTGCCATTGTCTCAACACTAACGGTACACACACGAGTCAATAAGTCAATAACTTTGTCTTTATAATTTACAAAACGATAACTATTAAATTTCTCAGCGATGGTTTTATCTTTGGGTTTCTTTTCTTTGTATTGATCCAATACCCATTCTAACGCGCAACGATTACCGAGTTTATATTCCCAAGCAGTTGCGGGGATTTTTTCGAGGGTGGTGACATCATCAAGAATTATTTTTCCTGCGGGTTTATCTGCTTTCAGTTTTGGGGTGGGATTATCTTTGCTAGAGGGAATATCAACGCGGGTTAACGGATAGGGATTGACGGTTTCATAGTTGATATGCAGATGGATTAATTTTTCTCCCCAGTTTACCCATTGTGGGAAGTTTTCATACAAGGGAATACGAGGAAATTCTCGCTTGAGATTTAATTCGTATTTACTGCGATATGCTGGATGATGAAGGACTGCATAGGTATAGCAGAATGCCAAGAATAAGCGGTGAGAATGGTTAGTTAAATTAACCAACCTCTCTGAATGCCATGTTCAATTCCACCAGTCCAATCCATTGTTAAATGTTCTCTTACTGCATTAAAAAGGTGTTGTATAACTAGATGATTAATTGAATTTTTGACATAATTTTCTTTATATCGTAATTCGCGATCAGTATTTCTTTGTTGACGAAGTACATAAATCTGATCGACTTTATATTTCCTTAAATTGACATCATCTGATAGTTTAATCCATTCCATCACTACAATATATAAACTATTAGGATTGCGTGCTTTTAAGTCTTCTGCCGCTCGTGAAGAACCTTCCAGCATAGTTTTATCTAAATAAGTTTTGCATTCGATAACAATCACTGGCAGATCGAAAATATGTGTTTCAGTATTATTGGTGATTTTCACCTCAGAATAACTATCTGGATCATCTTTTGGTGAAAAAGATGATAACTGCTCTGTCGGATTATTTTGTGCCAGGGGATAAGATGATTCTAGAGATGCTTTAATTGTTGTACCGATAACAAAATCATGATCCTTTTTCTCAATACGAGCGTAAGGACGCTTGAGCATTTCTGAATAACTGGGAGGGACAAAGAAAATGTCTTTGAAAGTGTGTGATTTACCAATTAAAGTATTCTCACCAAAATCACCAATTAAATCTTTAAATAAATAGTACAAAAATTCCTCAAGTACCGTTGAATGAAGATTGGAACGAGAGTCAAATTTTTCTGCGTAGTGTTGTTGATCGATAAAATCTTTATAAATTGACAGCAGTTTAACTCGTCTTTGCAAAACTTTATTGTCTCGCTCTGTTGCTATTGAAGTCGGTCCGACTAATTTATAATTAATGCGACACCACTGATCATATTTTTCTCGTATTTCACCAAGAAATCGCTTACTTTCAGCATCTTTATACTTTTGAGGGTGGTTTTCCTTTTGTTCAAGATTAGAACCGTGAACTAGAGGATTTCTACTGGTTTTGGACATAAATTTAACTTTTCTTTAATATGTAATGCTATGGAACGAGCGAGGAGAGGTGGTACAGCATTACCTATTTGATTGTACTGACAAAGGAATTTTTCGTCAAATCTTTTTTCTCTATGTAATAACTTTTGAGAAACCACGGTTTTTTTGCCAAGAAAACGGTATTGATCGGGAAAAGATTGTAATCGCGCACCCTCACGAGCAGTTAAATTACGATTTTGGAAAGGATGCAGAAAATTAGCATAAAATGAAGCTGTAATTGTATGAGATGGTTCGTAGGGATTTAAACGACGATTATTTTGATCATAGCAATGGGAAGATAACTCCCCATTGCTACTTCTTCGTCTAGGTTTATGTTCTTGGGGTACATCAGAACTAGATTCTCCCCATTTAATATGTTTAAAACGTTCAACAAGTCTTGCTGAATGTTCCATAGCTACATGATTATATAATACATCACTATTATCCCTTATCCATGTTTGATAGCTGTTTTGAGGGTCACAAATATACGACTGTTCTTCTTGTCCTTCTCTCGCATTTAATAAAGGTAAATCTGAGATAGCATCCCAGAGATTAATAGCAGGATTTAAGGTCTCTGTTTCTAACAAGGAAAGTTGACGATTACCTCTATCATTGTATAACTTTAACGAATGACTAATAGTGGGGATTCCAATCTTTTTTCCACTGGTATTTCCCACAATAAAAACTCTTTCTCTGGACTGAGGAACGCCATAATTAAGCGCATTTATTAACCATACCTCTACAAAATAACCAAGCTCAATAAAGGTGCTTTGTATAATGTCTATAACTTTTAAATTGTCGCTATTTTTGCGAGATAAAATTCCTTTGACATTCTCTATAATGAAAGCTTTCGGTTTTAGGTAATCTATCCAACGAGCAAACTCTAAAAACAAACTATTCCTCGGATCCTGAGGATCTTTATGTGCCGGACCAGCAATACTGAATCCTTGACAGGGTGGACCACCAATAATAACGTCTGGTTTAAAAATACACACTTTCTTGACACTATCTTCAGTACAATAATCACGAATATCCTGTTGAAGAACTAGCATTTTAGGATGATTGTAACGCAAAGTATCACAAGCCCAAGCATCTATTTCCAGTGCTAACGGCACTGAATAACCTGCCATTTTAAATCCTAGTCCGAACCCACCGGCTCCAGCAAATATATCAATTGCTATTGGTTGTTGTATGAACATATAATTTAACTTTTGTCAACAGATGAGATGATTGTGTGGTTCAACTACTAATCCTCTTCAAATTTTCCTTACTTTCCCAGTAACCCCAGTCTAATCTTAAAGCATCTTTGACTGTACCATGGGGATAAACCAACTTTCCTGACTTGTTGCGATAATCTAATTCCGGGATTAATAAAAAATCACGGGTTTTACAGTATTCATTTAAAAGATTCTGGAAAGCAACCCTTAAAGAAGTTTCTTTTTTACTGCCTCCAAATTGAATAATTTTATCGACTTCGCTATAGTATTGCTGGATGAGGAGACGAGACATAGCAGAAAAATTAGAGATTGAGGTGATTATATTATTCCCGAAAAAGCTAGAAAAATCTGACCGGGTGAGCGCGTCTCAAACACTATTGACAATTGGCCAATTTTGTGATCAGCGTGGGTATTTCCAGTGATACCAGTCAATCAGACTCCCCTCTCCCGTCCCCCCTTTTTTTTGCTCCCCGATGTCGGGAGGGGTTGGGGGGTTGCCTCTTGCCTTCAGTAATTGATAACTGATTAAGACTTCACTCCCAGATTAAAGAAAATCGTTCCCCGACGCAAGGAATTATCACTACCTTGGCTGCTAATGGTAAGAGAACGCAGATTATTAAATAAAGGCTTAATCGATAATTCTAACACCCGCACGATCGGGAATTTTGCCTCGATCACTGGTTGCAATTGTCGCCAATCGACGTAAAAATAACCATCATTTTCTGCGGGTAAAGCAGTAATTGCCTGTCGAAACTTACCACTGCTTAAAATCGGGTTTTTCTGTGCAGATAAAGCTAATCCCATCGCTTCCACAGAACTAGCGATAATTTCATAATTATCGACTCTCGTATGCACTCCCGTCACGATCATCTCTAGTTGCGCTTTTCCCCCTGGGACCGCCGTGGTTAACTTTGTCCAAGCTGTCACCGATCGATCGAGTAAAGGCAGATTAACCACATTATAGCCGCGACTGCGGGCCAACTCGTCCAAATGAGCGATCGCACTGTCCACATCCACCCCTGTCACCCGTTCCCCTAGAAAAACACTATCGGGTTCCATCCCCTTTGAACTAGGCACGAGAGCGAGGCTATATTCGCCTCTAACCCAGCTAAAAACGTCTTCAGGCAAATTTAAACCTAAAGGCGACTGGAAGCGGTTTAAGACCTGTGTTATTAATTCCTGTAGGGGACTATCTGCTTCTAACCCCTCCTCTACCTGAGTCCAAAAACGATTTAAATCGCGACTAGCGGCGACTAAAAGGCTATTTTCGCTGATAAAAGATAATGCTCCCACGGGACTAGATAAAATTGGTGCTTGGTTATCCTGTCCTAAGACCCCAATTAAGGCGGTTTGAGCGACTATTCCCCTAGATTTGATGGTAAAAGCCGTGGCTAATCGTTGTTTTGCTTCGGGACTCTCCGGGACGGGTTGATTGGCGATCCAAGCCGATAACGTGGGTAAATTGCTGTAAACGATAGCTATACGCGGTTCAGTGATATTTTTTATTGCTTCTTGGTAATCGGGGCTATTTTTTAGGTTTAAATCCGGTACTTGCACGTTATTGAGTGCCTCGCGCAAAACCTTGATATTATTGGCAAAAAGCACCGTATCCCCCACCACGGCACTAGCGAGAAAACGATTATTATCTCCTGTGGTCAAGGGACGTTGATAAATAAGGTTAATTCCCTTGTAGGTTTCAAAAACTAGGTCAAATTTGCCTGAAACTGCCTGTTTTGAGTAGGAAGCTTGCAGAAATTCCTTAGCACTTTCACTATTTTTACTTTGAATTGCCAAAAGATAACCCGGTTGGATACCATTATCGGTATTGCGATCAAAATCTAGGGAAGTAACAGCGAGGGTAATTTCCTCCCCTAACCAAGGTTTGATTTCCTTTTGATAATTCAATCCCGTTTTACCGAGGAGAGTTTTTTCTAAATCCTTAATTTCTTGGTGGGAACGTCGTCGATTAGCCGGTGTAGCGATTAATTGACCAAAAGACTCCAAACGTTCGGGATTGACCAGCAAGGATACCATAACTGGGGCCTGTTTCGGCACAAAAATCGCCGCCGTCGGTTCCCGCATTACTCCACCTTTAAGCAAAGACAGAGGACTATCGGCGAGAATCCAAGCAAAACTGGCTGTAGCGACTCCTAGGAGAATGATTACCGTCGCACCTAAAAGATAGAAAAACGATCGCAATTTCACAACCTTGCCCCGAGATGAACCATTAGCTATTTTAAGCCAGCAGATGACCCAAGAATTTTGATCGCTACAATTCTTACCAGACTGACAACCGATAACTCGCCACCGATAACTAATTTTTACCAGCCTTTTTCCGCTTGAGCGAGGACATAATTAGCTACAGTTTCGATATCTTCAGCGCTGAGACGACCACCGAAAGCAGGCATCGCCCCCATACCTTTGGTAACTTGGGTAACGATAGCTTCAACTGAATCTTTGCCGTATTTAACTAAATCCTCTTTTTTCAGGGTTTTAGCGGCATTAACCACGTTTTTACCGCCCATGTGGCAGGAAGCGCAGTTAGCACTGAAAATCGAAGCCCCATCAGCTAAAGCGGGACGAGCCATACCGAATGTAACCACAGCCAAGAGCAAGCACAGGGAAATTAATAATCTTTTCACGATAGGTTCTCCTCTATTTCTCAAGAAATTCCCCAACCATCGTCAGAAAAAAACGGTTTTCTTGTCAAAAGACAAGCTGTCAAACTTCGTGTAGAATTAATCCATGGGACAGTTAAAAGCAAACTTTTACTTTTTTGTCAAAAGACAGGCTGTCAAACTTGTCATCTTCCCTCGTGTAAAGGATTAACAAGCATGAAAAAATTAGGTTTATTGCTCGCTACCGTGGTGCTAGTCGTCTCTAGCTTCTTCTTCAACACTGCCGCCGCTGCCGCGGAAACCTTCACGGTTAAGATGGGCGGTGATGCAGGTACACTACAATTTGATCCCCCCACCCTGACTATTAAAGCAGGAGATACGGTGAAATGGGTCAATAACAAACTTTCTCCCCATAACATAGTTTTCGATAGCACCAAAGTTGCCGAAGCTCAAGCCAGCAAATTATCCCACAAAGGTCTGGCTTTTTCCGCCGGTGAGTCCTTTGAAAGCACTTTCAGCGAACCGGGTACTTACACCTACTACTGCGAACCCCATCGCGGCGCCGGTATGGTCGGAACGATTACCGTTCAGTAATGATCCGATTTTAGCCAAAAATAACTCGCGGTTAACTGCCGCGGGTTGTTTTTTGGGAAGTGGGGTGTGGGGTGTGGGGAGAACAAAGATGCCTTTTGTCTTTTGTCTTTTGACTCCTGAAATATAAAGTCTCGATTACAAAACTCACTTGGGAGCAATTCTCACCCCACCATAGAAACAGAAGCCCGTAGGAAAATCAGCCATGAAAGAACACGATGTCGTTATAGTGGGCGGTGGGTTAGCAGGATGCCGCGCCGCCTTAGAAATCAAACGCCTCAACCCGACTATCGATGTTGCTGTCGTTGCCAAAACCCACCCAATTCGTTCCCACTCCGTCGCTGCCCAGGGAGGTATCGCCGCCGCTCTGCAAAACGTTGACCCCAAAGACAATCCCAAGGCCCACGCCTACGATACTGTCAAAGGTTCCGATTTTCTGGCTGACCAGGATGCGGTGGATATCCTCACCCGAGAAGCCCCCGAAGTTATCATCGAATTGGAACATCTAGGCGTGTTATTCTCCCGTCTCGAAGATGGACGGATTGCCCAAAGAGCCTTTGGCGGTCACAGCCATAACCGTGCCTGTTACGCCGCCGATAAAACCGGTCACGCCATGCTGCACGAATTAGTCAGCAATTTAGGCCGTAATCAGGTAAAAATCTACGATGAATGGTACGTTTTGCGTCTTATCCTCGAAGAAGGTACAGCTAAAGGAGTAGTTATGTACCAAATCGCCACCGGACAGTTAGAAATCCTCCGGGCAAAAGCAATTATGTTCGGGACGGGGGGCTATGGTCGCGTTTATAACACCACCTCCAACGATTTCGCCTGTACGGGAGACGGTTTAGCTTTATCGGCAAAAGCGGGTATTCCCCTAGAAGACATGGAATTTGTCCAATTTCACCCCACTGGACTCTATCCCGTCGGTGTTTTAATCTCGGAGGCGGTCCGGGGTGAAGGAGCTTATTTAATCAATAGCGAAGGTCGTCGTTTTATGGAAGATTACGCCCCCTCGCGCATGGAATTGGCCCCCCGGGACATCACTTCCCGCGCCATTACCCTAGAAATTCGCGCCGGCCGGGGGGTAAATCTGGACGGTAGCGCCGGAGGCCCCTTTGTCTATCTGGATTTACGCCATTTAGGCCGGGAAAAAATTATGAGTCGCATTCCTTTCTGTTGGGAGGAGGCCCACCGTCTCGTCGGTGTCGATGCGGTAGAGGAACCGATGCCTGTACGTCCTACAGTTCACTATTGTATGGGAGGCATTCCCGTTAATACCGATGGTCGCGTTCGCTTAAGTGCCGATACCCTCAGCGAAGGCTTTTTCTCCGCCGGGGAATGTTCCTGTGTCTCCGTCCACGGGGCCAATCGTTTGGGCAGTAATTCCCTGTTAGAATGTGTGGTCTATGGGAGAAGAACCGGCAAATCGATCGCTAAATACGTCGAAAAACGCGCTTTTCCCGTCTTTAATTCCGATATTTACCTTCAGGATGCGAAAGAGGAAATCACCGCTTTATTGACCAAAAAAGGCACGATTCGCATCGGTCAACTACGTCAGCAATTCCAAGACTGTATGACCCAACATTGCGGCGTTTTTCGCACCGAAGCGACTATGCGCGAGGGAATTAAACAAATCGGCGAGTTAAAGCGCAAATACGAGCAGATTTACCTCGATGATCCGGGTGATTGCTGGAATACGGAACTAATCGAGGCCTGGGAATTACAAAGTCTCATGGTGGTGGGGGAAATTATCCTCACCTCTGCCCTCAATCGTCAAGAAAGCCGAGGGGCCCATTCCCGCGAAGATTTTCCCCAACGGGATGACCAAAATTTCCTTCAGCATACCCTCGCCTATTATTCCCCCGACCGCATCGATATCGACTATATGCCCGTGGTGATTCAGGATTTCACCCCCGTGGAACGTAAGTATTAACCTCTGGTCGGACGGTAAATGTAAAGGAATATTACAAACTCCTTGGCATTTACCGAGATTTAGTTCTATAGTAGATAAAGCAACGCGGGATAGAGCAGTCTGGTAGCTCGTCGGGCTCATAACCCGAAGGTCAGTGGTTCAAATCCGCTTCCCGCCATTACTTATCGAAAATTTGGGTTAAAACCCCGTCCTTTTAGGACGGCTTTAAGCTACAATGGAAAAAGCGATAACCAAGCTAAAAACTGAACCTTGACAACAGATAGTAAGGGGTTTCGAGCAATTAAGCGTTTTTCGGTGAAGCGTCAACCCCGTTCAGCGACCACCCTAAAAAAGTGGCGTGGTGAGGAATCGCCGTCCGTTTTACGGCGGCGAGGATGTCAAAAAGCCGGTAGTTAACCCCGATTTCCCATTAACAAACGTCGAACATTACCCGTTCAAGAGAGCGATTAGGATCAATGTAAGATTGGCGGGAATGGAGACAAGTATAATTATCCATGATCAATATCTGTTCTGCTTTTAAATAGAGCGGAACGTAATAGGCTTCAAACAGTGCCAGAAATTTATCACATAAAGCCATTAAACGGGAATCTAGGTCAGAAGCGACCGGTTTATTAAGATCGGGGCTAAATTCCCGATAAATCAGCACATTATAGCTAAAGCGGATGATTTCGGCATCTCGTTGCCAAATTGGTGCAAAACAGCTTTCTTTGCCGTCTTTGGACATAAAATATTGAGGTTGAGCCGCCATAAAATGTTGTTCCTCAAGGGTAAAATGACGCAATAAGTCATCAAACTTAACCAAAGTCGTTGCACCCCCACCCCAACGATCCGGGGTTTTACAGCGCAAACAGAGGTATTTAGGAGGGATAGCTTTGTAGGACCATTCTGTATGAGGTAAAAGCCCAATTCCGGGGGATTGTGCGTCACTTTTTCCCATAGCGTCAGGATTTGCTTTGATAGGATAGATAATCTCTCCGTTAGTTTGGATAACGGGGGTTGCTTGGGTAACATCCTGTAAACATTGTACCCAGCGATCGCTGCAAGGGTTATCGAAGACAAAAAAACCGTTTTTTTTGAGGTGGTTTTTTAGGGTAGCAGTTAAGAACGTAAGCATTGAAAACATAAGATTTTCCCCACTTCAATAGGTTGATACTTGCTATGAAAAAATCTGGGGTATGTGCCAATGCAAGAGGTCTAATTAAAAAAAATTGCATAATAAAAAGCTGATTGGCTAAGGCTTTCAGCTTTGGGGGATGCTTTGGGGGAGTGGGGTATCCCAAACTTTTTTAGGAAAAAATTTGCGATTTTTGGCGGGGATGGTGTCGGATTTATCCTGTCAGCAAGTGATGGGTAAAAGAACGATGTCCTCTCAGCCTGCCGAGTCGCTAGAATAGGATCGGCTTTGCTCAAATAGACAAGAACACGCCATGTCAGAAGCTATTACGATCGCCAATATTTACAAACTGTTTGAAAGAACCGAGGCTCAATTTGCCGAGTTCCAAAAAGAAGCCGAACGCCGCAATGTTGAAGCAGAACGCCGCAATGCCGAGGCTGAACAACGAAATGCTGAGGCTGATCGCCGTAGTGCTGAAGCCGAGCGCCGCCGGGCCGAAGCCGAGCGCACGATGGAAGAATTGAAAAAGCAGGTACGAGCCACCACCGAAGCCGTCAATAACTTAACTACCCCTTTGTGTCTTTTTATAGAAGAAATGGTAGAGCCGGCGGTTGTGCAGTTATTTCAAGAGCGGGGGATTGATGTCACCCAAACCATGAGTCGCTTAAAAAGTAAACGTCCCGGGGCAGCGATGGAAATTGATATTCTGGCGGTGAATGGCAGTGAGTTAGTGGCGGTGGAGTGTAAATCTCGACTCTCGAAGGATGATGTAGATGACTTTCTTGATCGATTACAGCGATTTAAGTTAGCCTTTCCCCAATTTCGAGACTTTCAGGTTTATGGCGCAGTAGCGGGGATTGAAAGCGACCAGGGGATAGATAGTTATGCTTATCGGCGCGGTTTATTTGTGATTAAGCAATCAGGAGAAACGGTGAAAATCATCAACGATGTTCAGTTTCAGCCTGTGGGTTTTGCTTAACTAACAATGGGCGTATTAAAATTAGTTATTCCTTTGGAATCGAGAACAATCAAATAAATGCGATTACCGATTCATTGATACGGCGGTTTAAGCAAACGTTATTCTTTTTTGGGAAAAACTGTATCATTAGAAAAAAATCAAGAGGTTTTTGTTGATGGAACCACTCTTAGTGACTTTGATAACTTGGGCCACGAATATTGCTCCCTTGGCTGGTGCTGCTATTGCCACAGGTTTTTTAGGCAAGACTGGGGAAAATCTTAACGATTCCTTGTTGGCGACACTGCAACGCAAATTTCCTACCTCGCCAACCTTAAAGTTATTAACCGCAGGCAAAGCACCTGAAGTTGAGCAAGCCGTCATTGACTTGGAACCTGTATTAGCTGATTCGGAAGTTACAGAATTATTAACGGAAATGCGGGCGTTGATGAGCAGTAACCAGGAATTAGCCGCTAAGTTAGCGGCAACGGAAAAACAGATCCGCAATACTCAAATTAACAAGGATCAATCTCAGGGTTATCAATTCAACAAAAATGTTGAAGCTAAATTTTTGGGGGGAAACCATAACCATTACTATCCCAGTGACACTAACAAAGAGCATTAGCTGGAGTCGTCTGGTAGGGAACAGACAAAGTTAGCCCCAACGCAATCAGCAACCCTGAATACTACGCTTCCACCAGTAAATGAATGGCAAGGACGACAGCAAGAATTACAAGAACTACTAACAGCATTAGGTAATGATCAGATACACTTAATCGGAATTGTGGCGACTGGCGGTTACGGAAAAACTGCCCTCGCGGTGAAATTCAGGGAACAGTTAATCCCTCATTGGCGGGTGTTATGGGTTAGTTTTAGGGAGCGTTATTCAGTAGCGGAATTTGGACGCTGGTTATTAGAAAATTTGGAGCAACCCTACGATGAAAAATGGAACGATGAGACGTTAATTGAGCAGATGATACGGGGACTGATTACCTCACCTTGTCTGTTGATTCTCGACAACTTAGAAACAGTAGTTCAGACGGCGGGAGATTCAGTTTATAGGCAATTTTTGAGCCGTTGGTTGGGGTCGGGAAACCAGAGTAAAATCCTGATTACCAGTCGGGAACAGCCGAGTTTTGTAGCCAATTTAACGCGGCGTTGTCATTGGTTGCGCCTGGGGGGATTAGCAGAAGCGGACGCAATCCAGTTGGTGAGGGTGAATTACGGTTTGACAGGAACTAATCAAGAATTAGCCGAATTTGTCCACAAGATGGGACGACATCCTCTCTTAATGCAACTGGTTTGTAGTTGGATGAGTGATGAGTTTGGCGAAGGGGTTTCTGTCACCGAGTCGCAAAATTTGGGCTTAAATCTGTTTGATGTGGAAGGGTATCACCGCGACACGGAAACCTGTGTCAGAGAAGTGATTACCGCCAGTTTAGCGCGATTATCGAAAGAGTTTAGGGAGAGTTTAACGCGGTTATCGGTACTGCGCGAGAGTTTTGATTTGGGGTTAGCCCAGGGGTTAATTCCAGCAATAACTGACAAAAATTTACGACATTTTGCTTGTTTATCTTTATTACAAGAATTTCCCCCCGAATACAATGTAAAACAGCGACAGTTTCAGTTTTTGCCTTTAATTTCAATGGTGGTACAAGATCAAGCAAATCCTGAAATATTGCGATCTGCCCATCAATTAGCCTTAGATTATTATTTAGCTCATTTACCTGTCCCTCCCTGGGAATACTTGGAAGATTTGAAGGAATATTTAGAGGCGTTTCACCATGCAGGGGAATTGGGAGAATGGCAGTTAGCTTACGATATTTTGAATGAGGATCGAGGAGGAGAAGAGAAAGATAAATCGGTTAATAGTTTTTTAGATTTACAAGGATTTTATCGTAAGCAAGCAGATCATTATGAACAGGTGATTGCAGGGAGTCAACGGGAACAAGTTTGTTATCGTAACTCGTTAAGTTATTTGGGAAGTTGTTATCGTTCCTTGGGACAGTACGAAAAAGCGATCACCTATCACCAGCAATGTCACGACATCAGTGAAGAAATCGGCTTTCGGCAAGGGGTGGCAATTTCTCTATGTGGTTTAGGCAATTGTTATGATAACCTGGGACAGTATGAAAAAGCGATCGCCCTCTACCAGCAATATCACGACATCAGTGAAGAAATCGGCTATTGGCGAGGGGTGGCAAGTTCTCTCGGGAATTTAGGCAATTGTTATTATGACCTAGGACAGTATGAAAAAGCGATCGACCTCTACCAGCAATATCGCGACATCAGTGAAAAAATCAGATTTCGGCAAGGGGTGGCAATTTCTCTCGGTAATCTAAGCAATTGTTATAATTGCTTGGGACAGTATGAAAAAGCAATTTTCTATCACCAGCAATGTCACGACATCAGTGAAGCAATGAGCGATCGGCAAGGGGTAGCATTTTCTCTACATACTATAGGGAGTATATTGCTCAAACTAGAAAACTACAGCGAAGCAGAAAGAAAAATTCAAGCATCCTTAGTAATTTCTCAAGATATTGGTTATAAATATTTAATCGCCTATAGTTTAAGAGTCCTTGCGAAAATTGCCCACCAAACTAATCGCCCTAAACTTGCCCTCAGTCATTGCCAAGAAGCGCTTAAATTATCCCAAGAACTGGGGATTCCCTTGGTTAAAGATTGTGAGGAATTGTTAGGGCAAATTCAGGCTACGTTAGAAGGAGATTAGAAATCCTAAAGCCACCTTCTTCTTACTCAAAAAACTGCCATGAAAAACCCAATTAAACTCACCATTGAACGCTTTCAAGAAAACGGACAAGATTACTATGTCGCCACCAGTCCCGATATACAAGGACTTGTCGCTGAAGCTGATACAATAGATGCCGTCATTGATATTGCTAAAGACTTAATTCCCATCCTATTAGAATTGGAAACAAAGGATTGTGAATAATGCAAACCGTCCAACTTTTTCAACAAGTTGAACTATGTAGGGATGTCCCCGACACTATTTTTAAAAAAGGTGTCAAGGTACTGTTGTTGAACTTTTGACCCCGAACGAAGAACAACCAGAAGCAGGCTACCTTTTAGAAATTTTTGCCAATAATGAGACATTAGATGTTATCGCCGTTCCCGTTTCTTGGATAACTTCTATTAACTAACGATTAGCAAAAATTCAGGCTACATTAGAAGGAAATTAGAAACCCTTGATCAGCTATACCAACCATGAAAATTAAAGCAATTCTCAAAATTTAACTTTTTATCCAAATAGGAGAAATTTCATGAGTACCACCATCAATCTTAAAATTACGTTTGAATCTCTAACCGAAGCCATTAAATCCCTTGACTTAACGCAAAAACAACAATTATTAGAAATACTAGAACAACAAATTTTTCAAGCAGAAGAGGCTTCCTATCAAGACGACGAGGAAACCCTAGCAGAACTTCAGCAAGTTCGGGATGAATATCAATCAGGCGACTATGTGACCCTTGAACAATACTTGAGCAAGGATTAAATCATAATAGATCTCTTGCATAAGTCTAGAAAAAATAGGATAAAATAGTCCAAGAGTTAAGATTGAAAGATGACTTACGAACAAGTAAAAACTTTAAAGCCAACAGAGTTCAAACGCGT
>VYKN01000479.1_pt1 | contig 13614 bp, 15 predicted proteins | sample 5114581 | NCBI WGS metagenome assembly VYKN01 (sample SAMN12291810, study PRJNA351875) | freshwater metagenome | isolation source: freshwater lake | place: USA: Michigan, Baker Lake | collected 2011-08-08
TTAAAATCATGCAATCAAAAATACAACAAGACACTAGCTAAACTCAAATCGGAATTACCCAGTTTACAGAAGACCAGTAAAAGAATACAAGGCTTAACTTTAAAGCGTAATTGCAAGGTGGATTATTATCTCCACACCGCTAGTAAATATAGCATTTCTGATTCACGAGAGGTACATTCCCGATCCTGAACAGCTTAATCAGCAAAGGTTTAAGTGTGCCGCACAGATGCGAGAACCGCTATATATTATTGATCAATTACTAGCTCATCAAATTAACCTTTTAGTTATTGGTCAGAATCAAGGCTGGAAACAAAACCTTAATATTGGGGATAGAAATAATCAGTCATTTGTGAATATTCCTCACTCAAGATTTATTGAACAACTAACTTACGAGGCAATTTTAGTCGGAATAAAAGTTATTACGACTAATGAAAGCTATACGTCTAAATGTAGTTTCTTAGATTGGGAACCAATTGGCAAACAAGAAAAATATTTGGGCAAGAGAGTAAACGGCGCTTAACCTGCATGATCCAATAGCTATAACCCTTTTGGAGTCTATATCGGTGATCCGAAGTAAAAGCCGTTTAGCTTATGACTTGGCATCATCTCCCCACTCCCCAACCCCCCACTGATTACTGATCACTGAAAAATCTCTTGTCTCTCAATCAAATTCTGCTTTTAAATCCCGACGCATCAATTCATAAACGGCAACTTGGGGAGAAATTTCCCCGCGCAAAAGACGATCAACTTGACAGGTAATCGGTACATATAAATTTTTTTCTTGGGCAATTCTCACCAAAACTTCTGTGGTATTTATTCCCTCGGCAGTTCCCTCTAACTTTGCTAAAATCTCAGGCAAAGATAAACCTAAAGCTAATTGATAACCCACTTGATAATTGCGAGATAAAGGACTATTACAGGTAGCTAATAAATCCCCTAAACCCGATAAACCGAAGAAAGTTTCTTGACAACCTCCTAGACAAGTTCCCACCCGAACTATTTCCGGTAAAGCGCGAGTTAACAGGGCAGATTTGGCATTAGTACCTAACTGTAAACCATCGCAAACCCCAGAAGCGATCGCCATGACATTTTTGAGAGTGCCACCTAACTCAGTCCCCAAGGGATCGCTATTCAGATAAACCCGAAAAGATTCCCCAGATAATAATTTTTGTAACAATATTGCCGCTTTCTGCTGATAACTTGCTACCACCGTCGCAGCGGGTAAACCTTGATTAATTTCTTTAGCTAAATTGGGACCGGAAAGAACCACAAGGGGATTAGCGGGAAAAGCTTGATTCCACAGATGAAAAGGGGTATGAGTGGTGATTGGCTCTAATCCTTTAGTAGCGGTGACGATAATTATGCGAGAATTTAATTGTAATTGCTGTAATTTTTTGATCGTTGGAGCAACTCCTTTAATCGAAACTGCTGAAATAATTACCTCAGTATCTGCTATAATAGCCCCCAAATCTTCCCCACTATGACGCGACCAAACCCTAACAGCTAAGTGATTAAGTCTAGCCAAATTAGCGAGGGTTTGCCCCCAAATTCCCCCACCTATAACCGTAATTTTCTTGGCATTTTCTAACAACTTCTATTCTCCTCCTTATTAGCGATCCCTGATCAGTTACTGGTTAGAAAGGATTCGATTTCAAGGTTATGAGTCTTAAATGAAATTATTCACCGATTACCGATAACTGTTCACTGATAACTGAAAAAAATGACAAACTATCGCAATCCTGCCCCCACTGTTGATATTATCATCGAACTGATCGACTCGCCCCACCGTCCGATCCTGCTGATTGAGAGAAAAAATCCGCCCTTTGGCTGGGCAATTCCGGGGGGATTCGTGGACTACGGTGAATCAGTGGAAACGGCGGCCATTCGGGAAGCTTACGAGGAAATCAGTTTACAGGTGCAGTTAATCGAGCAATTTCACGTCTATTCCGATCCTAACCGCGATCCACGTCAACACACCATTAGTATTGTTTTTATCGCCACGGCAAAAGGCCAACCGATCGCTGCCGATGATGCCAAAAAAGTCGGGATTTTTCATCTCTGGGAATTCCCCCAACCTTTATGCTTTGATCACGATCGCATTCTCAATGATTATCGTCGTTATCGGGATTATCAAATTCGTCCCACACATTAGAAAAACGCCGCTATTAAAGCCAATCCTTGCCAAAAACGTCCCCGAAAAACCTTAAAAAATTAGACACTTCTGAGGGCGACAATCGGTTGCAATTTAGAGGCACGATAGGCGGGAAAAACGCCAAAAAAGAGACCAATACCCGTGGAAACACTCAAAGACAGGGCGACGGCGCTGGCGGAAACAGTGGCAGCCAGGGGAGAGAAACTGGAGACTAGAACGATCGCTCCTGCACCGACGAGAATACCAAGCGCACCCCCGGCGATGGAAACGAGAGTTGATTCAATCAGAAATTGTAAGAGAATATCCTGTTCTCTGGCTCCGATCGCTTTTCTTAGTCCGATTTCCCCAGTTCTTTCCGAAACCGAAACGAGCATAATATTCATCACCCCGATACCACCGACAATCAGGGAAATACCGGCGATTAAAGCCAAAAGTAGGGTTAGACACCGGGTAATCGTGCCGAAGATTTCGATCATCTGTTTAGCAGTTTCGACGCGAAAATCATCCTCAGCCACGATTTTATGGCGTAAACGCAGGAGATTCTGGATTTGGAACTTAGCAGCGCGGATTTCCTCCCCCGATCGGGCTGTGAGACTAATCCAACTCAACTCGACACCGTAGGGTCCGGTTTTGCCCACCAGTTGCGAGTTCATGGTGCTAAGGGGAATAATCAGCATTTCATCCTGATTATTGCCAAAAAAGGAGCCTTTCGCCTCTAAAATCCCGATCACCTCAAAACTGAGATTTTTGATCCGCAGCTGTTGACCGAGGGGATTTTGGGTGGGAAAAAGTTGCGCTGCCACTTCAGTGCCGATCACCGTTACCCGTTTGTTGCGGGCTAGATCGATATTATTGATAAAACGACCTTTTTCTAGGGTAAAATTGCGGACAGAAGCGTATTCTGGGGTGCTTCCCGTGACTAGAGCCGTCATGTTGCGATTACGATAGGAAATCAGGAAACGAGCGTTTATTTCCGGGGCGACTTCAGCGACAGTGGGAACCTGTTCGGCGATCGCCTGAGCATCGGCTAAAACCAAGGTTTTCGGTAAATTAACGGTGGTATTGCGTGCTTGTCGCGACCCTGGCACCACAAAAATGGTATTGGGTCCCAAGTTAGCAAACTGGTCATTGGCTAAGGTTTGCGCCCCTTGGCCAATACCGATCATGGCCACTACTGAAGCGTTACCGATGATAATCCCTAACATGGTCAGGCCGCTACGCACTTTATTGGCCGCTAGGGTGGAGACGGCCATTTTTAAACTTTCGATGATAAACATATCAGTTATCAGTTATCAGTTATCAGTTATCAGTTATCAGTTATCAGTTATCAGTTATCAGTTATCAGTTATCAGTTATCAGTTATCAGTTATCAGTTATCAGTTATCAGTTAGTTTTTAAGTGTGCAGTATTAAATAGTAGTTTCCTACTGTCTTTTTACTGATTACTGATTACTGATTACTGTTTACTGTTTACTGTTTACTGTTTACTGATTTTAGTTTTCGAGGTATCTTGGGCCCCTTCGGGGAGATCGATAAAGACCTTTTCTCCGGCTTCCAAACCTGATAAAATTTGGGTTTTATCGTCTAAGACCAAACCGATCGAAACGGGTTTAAAACTGGGTTTATTTTCGGCATCGGCAACTAAAACCCCTGACTTGCCTTCCCGGGTGACAATGGCGACAGTCGGCACGACGAGGGCATTATCTAACTGCTGGCCGACAAAAGTTACATCCACATTCATTTTCGATTTGAGTTTGTCCCATCCCGTCACCAAACCGATTCTCACTTCAAAAGAAGTAACATTATCCTCGATAATCGCTTCGGGAGCCACGAGAATAACTCGACCTTCAAAGACTTCTTCAGGAAAAGCATCGGCGACAATTCGCACTGGTTGACCGCGCTGCAATAAACCCACATCTACTTCCGGCACTTTAGCAATCACTTCCAATCCCGATGCCAGGGCGATAATCGAGGTGGAAGTGGCGGAAGCGGTACTGGAGGCCGAAGTGGTGGGAGTAACAAAAGAACCCTCGGTGGCGTATTTTTGGGTGATGATGCCATCAAAGGGAGCAGTAATGACTGTATCGCGGTATTGAATCTTGATTTGCTCTAAATCGGCCCTAGCAGCCGCTACAGATGATTCTAGTCGAGCAAGCTCGGTTTCTTGGGTTTTTTGGCGTTGTTCGAGGGCAAATTTGGCTTCTGCGATCGCTGCTGCCGCTCGGATCATTTCCTGCTCAATTCCGGCCACTTCTGGGGAAGCGGTTTTATCTGCTTGTTCCAAACGGCGGATCGATTCGTCTAAATTGGCTTTAGCATTGAGATATTCATTAAGGACGGCATCAAATTGGTCTTGAGCGATCGCTCCTTCCCGGACTAAATTTTCATTGCGTTTAACCCGATTTTCTGCTAGTCGAAAACGGGATTGGGCTGCTTGTACCTGAGCTTGCAGTTGGTCTAAATCTTTGGGAATTCTTTCTTTGGCCTGAGCTAAACGGGCTTCTAATTGCTTATAACTGGCCTGGGCCTGATAAAATCGGGCTTGTAATTGCCGGATATCTTCGGGAATGCTGCGTTTAGCCTGTTCCAGATTGGCTAGAGCTTCCCGTAGATGCGCTTCTGACTGCATTCCCCGGGCATACACCTCTAAATTATCCATGACGGCGAGGGTTTGTCCCTTTTTAACAATCATGCCCTGATCCACCAATAATCGCACTAATCGGCCAGGGTTTTTCGGGCTAATGTTGACACTTTGGATTGGTTCCACCCTACCACTAGCTTTAATTTCCACAGCCAGGGTTTCCCGTCGAGCAGGAACGGTCATTTTCGCCAATTCTAGGCTAGGAGGAGGTGTTTGCAGCAAGCGATAAGAAACCACTCCCACCGCCAGAAAACCACTAGCCATGAGTCCGAATATCCAAAATAGGGGGCGATTTGATTTTCCCAACACGGTTATTGCCATCGATCAGCCAAAAGTTAATTGGTTATATACTAACGTCTCTAGAGTTGCCTTTGTTGTTTCTTTAGCCAACAACTCCCAAGCGAGATAGACTGATTAAAAAAGGCCTATCGCGGGGGTAAACTGTGCCAAAACTTCAATTAATCATTTCTTTGCTCATTTTTTTCGTCGCTGGCAGCCCGCCGGCTTTTTCCCAAGCGCTACTCCCCTACGCCATCGAACCGGAGTTAGAACAGATGGAACAAGCGGGAATTGAAATGGCCGAAGATGCCATCCAATTAGCTCGTTTTCGCCGTACCGATGCGGCCCTCGGACGGGCTAAGTTAGCGGTGCAGTTAGCCCCCCATCTCTATCAAACTTGGTTTATTCTCGGTAGTTTATATCTGCAAGACAATCAGGTGCAACTCGGTATCGAGGCATTAAATCAATCTTTGTCCCTTGCTCCCGCCGATGCCCACGCTAATATTAAATTTTCCCTCGGGAGTGCCTATTTTCAGAATCAAGATTACCAGTCTGCTATTGCCCAGATTGAAGCGGGTTTGCAAATGAAACCCGATATCTCCCCCGCTCTTTTTGATCTCGGTAATTCCTATCTCAAGTTAGACCAATATCCTGCGGCGATTGCAGCTTACGAAAAAGCTGTTACTCAAGATAAAAATTTTTGGCCTGCTATTAATAATATTGGTTTAGTTAAATACGAACAGGGCAATAAGGAAGCAGCCCTTAAAGATTGGCGCGCCGCTTTGAAAATTGATCCTAAACAGCCGGAACCTCAGTTAGCTATTGCGGTGGCTATTTATAGTCAAGGAAAAACCGAGGAGGGCATCAAATTAGCTCAGGCCGCTCTCACTAGCGATAGTCGTTATGTCAGTCTAAAATTTTTAGAGGAAAATCTCTGGGGTCAACGTCTTCTGCAAGACACGGAGAAAATGTTTAATCATCCCAAAATGAAAGATTTTATCGCTCGTTTACCACAACCAACCCCAGAAGTGGAGGAAGAAAATTAAGCTTATGCAGCAAGCATTAAGATAACCCCTTAGTTAATTTGCTAGGAATTCTTGAGGCTTGCTCTAGCTAATTAAGGCTGGCTGAATATCGGTAGAAGCTTTGCTAAAAAATGGTTTTGGGACTTTATTAGCAAAACAACAAACTTTTTGCCGCAAACCCCACATACAGTACAATTATTATAGTTAAGGGTTTTGAATGTCTGCACCTAGAGATTTCGGGAGAACTGGTTACGTCTGAGTCTAAGGGTGTTTTTTCCCGTTTCAAAAAGTCTGAACCAGAGGCGTTTTCCCTATCGGTGCGGATTAATTTTAATGAGCAGTGGCTTGATTTTTCTTTTGGACGGGTTAAGTTTGGTTTGAGGGGGGGAGAGTTACGCTTAAAACTGGAGAATGGCCAAATGCCTTCTGAGTTGAGAAATGAAGCGTTGAAAAAGATTTTAGCAAGGGAGTTGGAGATTGAACGTCAGTTAGGGGGAGAACAGGAAAGCAAGTCTCAACTAGAAGGATCAGTAACTCCTGATTTATCGAAAGCAAGCTTAAAGGGAGTTAGAGAACAGCGTCAGAAAGAGTCCCAGGGAGATAAGTTTCAGCTTAAAATAGCGCAAATTAGTCACAAGGGAGCAAATAATCAGCCTGTGTGGGTGTTCGAGAATAGGACAGGTGAGCCTGTTTTGATTGGGGAATTAGCGGATTCCCTGGGTAAAATGTTAATTGCGGGTGTTCCCTGGAGCGTTGAAGCGACATTTACTCATGAAATGCGTCAGGTTGTGATTACAGGTTTAGAAAATTTATTTAAAGATGATATTTCTGGACACAAATTGAACGTATTTGAGTTAGCAGTAGCTAAGTTATTTTTAAAGCATAAAACCCAACCCTATCTAAGTCGTCAGGTATTACGTTATGAGTGATGCAGATTTTATTCGAGAAGTTGAAGAACTGTACCTGCGTCTTGCTAATGCAGATACAGATGATCTGGTTGAGTTAGCTAAACTTGCGGGTTTAGACCCTAAAACAGATTTAGCCGACTCTGTTTGGGTTCCCTATCCCAGCTTTGGGGAATTGATTCGTCAGAACACCTTAGCTGCGGCGGTGCTGACAGATTATCTAGAAGAGCATGGGATAGAGGTAGATGCTGCGGCGGCTGATAATGCTCAAGTGGTACTACCCAAGCTAGGTAAACTAGAAGCTGTATTGATTCCCCAAGACTCTGGTGCAGAACTGTTGGATTTAAGCCAAGTTAGGGTCGAAATTGACCTAAATCCGGCAACCCTAGCCTATATTTTAATCGAGTTAGGGGAAGGAGGAGCTTGGTTAACTGGGGTTCTGTTGAGTTCGGATCTGCGCCAGGATTTCCCAGAAGGCGGCGCGGTGTCCTTGGCGATGAGGAAACCTATATCGGCGCTGTGGGAAGCTTACCGTCGGTGGGAAAAGTGTCAGCAAATCATGGCGCAGTATATCGATAAACAAGGCTGGTCAGCGGAACAGCGAGCGGAGGTAATCACGGTGTTAAACTGGGTCTGGGACTATCGGCAGGACTATGAGCGTCCGACGCTATTAAAGGAGTTTTTAGAAGAGAAGGCCAGCGAGAATCATGAGAATTTTAAACCCTTAGTCTCGCGTCCGGAAGGGGTAAGAGAAGCAACGCCTAAGTCATCTTCAGAGGGTGCGGATGACACCTATCAAGTTGATACTACTACTGATACCATTACGGAAAACGCTAACGAAGGCACAGATACCGCTCAATCTTCGGTTACTTATACCCTCAACCTATATGAAAACCCCACCCTAAAAGGCACAGATATCGCTCAATCTTCGGTTACTTATACCCTCAACCTATATGAAAACCGCACCCTAATAGGTAACACATTAAATAACATCTTGACGGGTAATAGGGGTAATAATAATATCACAGGAGATGTGGGGAGTGATACCTTGATTGGTGGTACTGGTAATGATATTCTGACAGGTAGTCCAGTTGTGGACTGGCTGACGGTGGCGATGAATTTGCTTGATGAATTGGGAAAATGTATTTAAAAAATAATCATGAAAAGCATTAAAATAATTGTCGAAAAACACCCAGATGGCTATATTGCTTATCCTTTAGGTATTGAAGGTGTTGTCATTGGCGAAGGCGAATCATATCAAGAAGCGCTAGAAGATGCGAAATCAGCACTCCGTTTTCATATTGAAACCTTTGGAGTAGAAGTTTTAGATACTGAATATTCTGTCTTAGAAGCGTCTATTATAGTAAGGTGATCATTAAAAAAGAGGTTAACAGATGCAAAACTTGCGTCAGGTTTCTTTACTAACAAGTGGACAAGAGCAAGTCTTAACTATTCCTCCTGAACTGGCCCTATCAAGCACAGAGGTTTTGTTACGCAAAGAAGGTCATCGCTTAATCATTGAGCCGATTTCTTCTGGTTCTCTACTTTCTTTGCTGACTACTTTGCCAGACATTACAGACAATTTTTCTGATATAGATGAAGGGTTGCTTCCCCTTGATGACATCACATTTTAGAATGAAATAGCCCTGAAATTTTATTGTTATAAATAGATTCGTTCAAAAGGTTCTTTTCGATAACGGCGATAAACATCAAAGTCACTATCTAAGGTAATAATCGCAGAAATATTAAGTCTTTCAGAAATAGTTATTAAGGATAGATCTGCAAAATCTCCCGGTAGGTCAGCGTATTGTTCATTGAGTTGTATAATTCTGGCAAAATCTTGTGGTAAAAGGGGAATACATTGATAAAGCTGGTGGAATAAATCACTTAAAAATTCATTTTGTGTTCGATAATTATGGCTTAAAAGATACATTACTTCTGTTATACAAGCAACAGTTGTAATCAAGTCGCTGGAACATTGTTCAAAAAAGTTGACAACAGCCCGATGATAATTATCTTGGGAACTGTAATAGGCGAATAGAATGCTACTATCTGTAATAATTTTGGGGGGATAATTTGTCATGAATGATGTTGCTGATGATGGTTTTGGATATATTCTGCCACTACTTTTTTGCGGTTTTCTCGCAATGACAAATTAGGTGGAGCATTTTCTAAAAGATGCTGAGGATGACCTCCCCGGCGTTGTAATAAAGTTTTACGCGGTTTTAAGCTTTGCCAATGTTCGTAAATGAGTTTTTTAAGAAGTTCTTCTGAGCTAATATTCTCTTCGGAAATGATGTCTGCTAGATAGTTCTCGGTTTCTCGATCTAGATTAATCGATAACATTATAATTTCAGGGGATAAATCAACATCTTTGATTATAGCTTAAAATCCATGATCGCACTCACCCCCCATCCCCAATTGAGTTTGCTAGAGAAAAATTCGGGGTACGGGCGAAGCATTCGGATAGGAAATCTAGGGTTTCAGTAATAGGTTATTGTCCGAATGCTTCGCCCCTACTTAATCATCTAACAATCCGTCTTAACGCACCACACCTATCATTAATTTATTTGGTGCGTTACGCTATCGAAGAGCGCACCCTACTACTAATTATTGTACTTTAAAAGGATAATGCCTGGTTTTTAAAGGTTCCAATTTTAACAGGTCAAAAGCCCTATTTTAAAAGGGTTTTACCATTATTCAGCAATCCCTAATTAGGATAAACTCGCCCTTTCCAACCTCCCCCTTGGCCGCGCCAATAACGCAGGGCAGAATCGATAGTCATTACACTATAAAAGAGGGCAATTAGGGGTAAAGTTAAAGCCCGCAGGGGCGATAATTTATATAGTCTTAAAGTCGGGCTATAGGAAAGGGCTATTAGTAATAAGGTGATGGTGCTAATTATCATAATTGATGTTTGTTTTAATGCCAATCCCCAGATTAAGCCCAAGGGGGCGGCTAAATAGGTTAAAAACATCCCGAAAATTGTCCCGATTAACCAAAGTGTTGAGTAATTAAGTTGTGTAAAGGCGGTGCGGGCCACCATATTCCAAATGCTGGCTAAATCGGGATAGGGACGGAGACTATAGGTGGTTTCTGTTAATCCTAACCAGATGGATTTCTCAGGATTTTCGAGGTGATTTTGTAGATATTTTTTAACTGCGATTGCCAAAGAACAATCATCAATTAAAGCTTGTTTAAGAATCTCAATACCGCCAATTTTTTCTAGGATATCTCGGCGAATTAAAATGCAGCCCCCAGCGGCGGCGGCTATCGGGGAATTAGGGTTATTAACTAGGGGAAAAGGATAGAGTTTCTCGAAGAAAAAAACAAAAGCAGGAATGAGGAATTTTTCCCAAAAACTGTCACAGTTTAGCAGCACCATCAGGGAAACTAAAGCTTGTTTTTCTTGTACTGCTTTAGTGACTAATTGGGTTAAATTATCTGCTGCGTGGGCAATATCAGCATCGGTGAACAGAAAATAATCGGGAGCGAATTTCTCGGTAGCCTCTTTTATTCCCTGTTTCATTGCCCATAATTTACCCGTCCATCCTATCTCTAAAGGTTGTCCAGAAATAATAGTTATCTGGTCAGATTTATGAGATTTCTCCGCAATTTTTTGGGCAACTTTTCCCGTACCATCACTACTTTGATCGTCAATTAAAATAATCGAAAATTCTCCTTGATAATCTTGGTTAAAGAGGGAAGTTAAACTGATAGGTAAAACGTCGGCTTCGTTTCGTGCGGGTATAATTGCTGAGACTTTTGGATAATTTGTTAAGGTAGAAGTGACAGGATTAATTTTTTGGTTAGATAGCCAAAATTGTCCCCTGGCTAAGATTAAATATAACCAAATTATTAGCGATAGGAAAGTAACTAAGAATAATAAAAATGTCATAAGCTAGTCGGCTTTCGATGAGGGAATAGGGAACAGGTCAAAAAGAGTATCAAATTTAGATGCACAATAGTTTCATAAGTTTGGGGTTTAACAGAGGGCGATTTAGGGTAAAATGAAAGCAAGTTAGCAAGATTAGGCGAGGGCGTAAATCATGGATTATGATGTCGTAATTATTGGGGGGGGACCGGCGGGAGGTCACTGTGGTAGATTATTAAGTGAAAAAGGTTATCGTGTTCTTTTGGTGGAACAACATTCTAGTTGGCAAGATAATAACTTTTCTAGTGCCGCTTCTCCCCTAGAAATTTTAGAACAATTCAATCTCCCCGAAACCGTAGTGGCTAGGTTTTGGAAAAATATCGAAATTATCTCCACTAGCATACATCATTTTTGGTCATCACCGCAACCTTTAGGGGTAGTTTTTGATTTTGCCAAATTGCGAGAGTTTTTAGCCACAGAAGTGCTGCGTTGGGGGGGAGAAGTTCGTTTAGGTTGTCGTTATCTGAAATATCAACAGATGGAGGATAAGCTAACTGTTTTCTTGAAATCAAAAGGCGAGGAAATCGAGACAGTTAATACTCGTTTATTGGTTGATGCCACGGGATACGCTAGAGCAGTTATCTATAAACATAGACGAGAAAAACCTGATTTTTTAAAAGCAGTGGGCATTGAATATTTAATTACAGTACCAGAACAATTTTATCAAAAATATCAAGATAATTTAGTATTTTTTCTCGGTCATAAATGGAGTCCTAAAGGTTATGCTTGGATTTTTCCTATGGATAATCAGCAATTAAAAATAGGAGCCGCTTGGTTAGAGGGAGAACATCCTTATATTTCTGAAGTTAAGTCTTTAAAAAGTTATATTATCCAGATACTCAAAGACTACATAAAGTTAGATAATTACGAGCTAGTAGAGCAACACGGTTCCATCGTGGAATATTCCTCTGGACTGCAAGATATTTACTATAAAAAACCAAATATTATCGCCATAGGTGATGCAGTTTCAACTATCAATGCTTTAGGAGGGGAGGGAATTAGACACGCTATGAAAGGAGCCGAAATTGCTTGTCAATACATGGAAGAATATTTACAGGGAAAATCGAGTAGTTTTACCCCTTATCAACAGCGGATGCAAGAATATTTTCAACCAAAATGGAATTTATCCGATCGCCTCAGTCGCAAAGTTTATTTAGAATATAGTGATGCGCGTATCGATCAAGGAGTATCCTATCTCAAGTATCTTGCCACACAGGATATAATCGACATTTTATTTTACTACAAATTTGAAAAATACACAAAAGGGTTAGGAGGATTTCTACTGGGTAAATTACGTCAATGGTGGCGCAAAATTTTCCCTAGTCAAAACCCCGGATAAATAAGCTAGGATAAAGCTAAGGAAACAATATTGGTAAAGACCGTGAGTAAGTTTATTCGCTACAGTACAATTATCACCCTGCTGGGCATTTTAGCAGCCTGTAGTGGCAATCCTGTCCTAGAAAATCGTCTGGCTGCCGATCCTAATCTACAAACAAATCCAATACCGGAAAACTCTCCTAATAACAGGCAATTACCCGCAAATTTTCCCGCAGAAATTCCTCGATATAGTCAATCAGAATTATTATCCGTGCAGACAAATCCTGATAATACTGGTGGACAAACCCGTTGGCAATCCAACGATCCCAGCAATGCGATCGAGGCTTTTTATCAACAGGAATTAGTTAATAATAATTGGGAAATTATCACTCCCTTTTCTGGGGAAGGAGTCAATAGTACCCTAACGGCCCGTCGAGATAATTTAGAATTAACTATCACCATAACTGCCACTTCTCCCAATACCGAATATAGCCTCGATTATCGTCCAATAGGAACCCCAATTGTGTCCCCTAGTCCCTCCCCTATTTCTTCCCCCTTACCCAATCTTAATCCCACCAGTTTTAACGATCTCGAATCCTTACCTAATCCCTTAAAGAGCCACATTCAAGACTTAGCTAGATTAGGAGTATTAACAGGCAATAACAATCAGTTTAACCCTAATGATACAATAACGCGCCGAGAATTTGCCCGCTGGTTGTTACAGGCTAATAATGCCATTTATGCTAATGTAGCGGGTAAACAAATCCGTTTAGCTACTCCCAATAGTTCCCCCGCTTTTAGTGATGTGAAAAATAACGATTCCGATTATATTTATATTCAAGGATTAGCGGAAGCGGGGTTAATTCCCTCTCCTTTAACGGGAGATAGTAGCACCCTTTTATTCCGTCCCAATGCTCCTTTAACCCGGGAAGATTTAATCGCGTGGAAAGTGCCATTAGATATCAGAAAAGCTTTACCGAGCGCCAATCTTGATACGATTAAAAATACTTGGGGTTTTCAGGATACTAATAAAATTAACCCGCAGCTGGTGCGCGCTCTTTATGCCGATTTTCAAAATGCTGAACAAGCTAATATTCGGCGAGTTTTTGGTTTTACTACCCTATTTCAGCCAAAAAGACCAGTAACTCGCGCTGAAGCTGCCGCTGCTTTATGGTATTTTGGTTTTCAGGGTGATGGTGTTTCCGCTGCCGACGCTGTGCAGGGTCAAGATACACAACAGAGTGGGGTTAATTAGGGTTTGCTGAATAAATCTAAAAACCTTATCCAACAAGGTTTTTAGACTTTTTTTCCCTCAAAAAGTGCCGACCCTTGGAGTGATTGGGGGGAAAATTCAGGGACTTT
>VYKN01000162.1_pt1 | contig 13606 bp, 10 predicted proteins | sample 5114581 | NCBI WGS metagenome assembly VYKN01 (sample SAMN12291810, study PRJNA351875) | freshwater metagenome | isolation source: freshwater lake | place: USA: Michigan, Baker Lake | collected 2011-08-08
CAAAGACTTAATAGAAGGGATTGAATCGGCTATGTTACAAGTTACTCAAAAAGATATTCGCAATTGGTTTACTCACTGTTGCTACTGTACCTCATAAGTTAGAGAATTGCTATATTTTTTATATGGTAGTCTTATACTGATAGGACTAAATTACAAGTACGCTGTCTTGCTGGCTACTATTATCGGAGTTTTATTTAACTTTAAAACCACAGGAAAGTTAGTTTTTGGTAGCAAAAACAACAAATTGATTTTTCGTTTTGTCTTAGTTTATGTGGTGACTTTCTTGTTGAATGTTCAAGTGCTGAGAATTGTTGATGCTATTGATATTGGGATCGAGCAAAAAACTAAAATGTTAATCGCTGGTGCTATCTTAGTTTTTCCTTTAGCTGTCATCTCTTTTATTTTAATGAAATTATTTGTTTTTAGAGAAGGCTCACAATGAAAAAAATTACGATTATGACTCCTTGTTATAATGAAGAAGGGAATGTTGAAGACCTTTACCTGCGAGTTAAAGAAGTCTTTAATCAGTTACCTAACTATGAGTATGAACATCTTTTTATCGATAACGCTTCCCAAGATAAAACTGTAGATGAATTAAAAAAAATTGCTCAAAAAGACTCCAGGGCAAAAGTCATCGTTAATGCTAGAAATTTCGGACCCGTTCGTTCTGGTTACTATGGTATTCTTCAGTGTTACGGAGATGCGGTTATTTTTATGGTAGCAGACCTGCAAGATCCTCCCGAATTAATCCTAGAATTTGTCAAGAAGTGGGAAGAAGGCTATAAAGTTGTTAAAGCGGTTAAAACTCCGGTGAAAGAAGGAGCTTTTTTCTATTTTGCTAGACAAATTTTTTATTCTTTAATGGACAATCTTTCAGATATAAAAGTGACTAGAAACTTTACAGGTTTCGGGTTATACGATCAGAAAGTCATCAATGTTCTACGAGAGATTAACGATCCCTATCCCTATTTTAGGGGACTCATTGAAGAGTTAGGTTTTGAAAGTTTCTCTTTTGAGTATCAACAACAACGGCGAAAACGGGGTATTAGTAGTTACAACTTCTATCGATACTATAGCGAGGCGATGCTGGGTATTACCAGTCACTCCCAAGTTCCCCTCCGACTGGCCACCATGTTAGGCTTTGCTTTGTCTCTCTTGAGTCTGCTAGTTGCCTTAGGTTATTTAATCGCCAAATTGTTGTTCTGGGATTATTTTCCTTTAGGAACCGCACCAATCATGGTCGGACTATTTTTACTCGCTTCTGTGCAACTATTTTTTATCGGTATTATCGGCGAATATATTGGCTTAATGCACATGAGAATTTTAAAAAGGCCTTTAGTTGTGGAACGGGAAAGAATCAACTTTTATTAATCTATAACTGTCGAACCAATGCCCTGATTGATCATGGAAAACTTTGACTTACGCTTATCTTTATTAAGTAGGGAGGCACAATTATTTATAGGATGGGTTAGCGCACTTCGTAACCCATGCGGGCGTTGGGTTTCATGCTTCAACCCAACCTACGTTCATCTTATATTTAATTCCACCCACCTACTTAAATACAATAGAAAACCTATCTGGATTAGCTAATCTATATATAGCGTTTTTCAGTCTAATGAGGTATAGTAAATCCATTGATAGATAGGCGTTTCAGCGTTTCAATCGGGACTCACTTCTGTGAAAACCGCTATAGTAAAATGTAGATTCTGCGTACCCCCCACTTTTCTAGATCGATTTAGTCTGATTGACGATTCGATCGTAAAATAGCAACAGATCAAGAGAGTACAGGTCAAATATGCCGAAATTTGTTATTTGGGGTAGTTATTGTGAAAACGTGCTGGAAAAACGCGCACCCTATCGTCAAGCACATCTAGAGGGATTAAATCAACAGAAAGAACGGGGAATTCTCATTACCATCGGGCCAACGGCAGATTTAAGCCAAGTTTTCGGAATTTATCAGGCAGCCAGCGAGTCAGAAGTGCGGGAATTAATCGAAGCAGATCCCTACTGGCAAAATGGTATCTGGACAGAGTACCAAGTCAAGGAATGGATTCAAGCTATCTAAGGGGGCTATCAGCTATATTTTTCTATAAGGGTGTTGTCTTAAAGCTGACAGCTTTCCTACTTTTTGTTTATCGCCATGGTTTACATCAAAAAGGTCGAACTCTCGCACTTCAAATCCTTCGGGGGAACAACTCCTATACCCTTTTTACCAGGGTTTACGGTGGTTTCTGGTCCAAATGGTTCAGGAAAGTCGAATATCCTCGACGCATTGTTATTTTGCTTGGGATTAGCTACTTCCAAGGGAATGCGGGCCGAAAGATTACCGGATTTAGTCAATCACAGCTATAACAGTCAACGTCATAGCACCGAAGCGAGTGTTTCGGTGACTTTTGATATTGCCGATATGACCGGCGCAACCGATAGGGATTGGACGGTTTCCCGACGCTTAAAAGTGGCCAAGGGTGGCAGCTATACTTCTACCTACTATATCAATGGGGAAACCTGTACGGTTAGCGAACTTCACGACCAGTTAAACCGTTTACGCATCTATCCCGAAGGGTACAACGTGGTGTTACAGGGGGACGTAACCCGAATTATCAGCATGAATGCCAAGGAAAGACGGGAAATTATCGACGAATTGGCAGGAGTAGCCGAATTTGACCGCAAAATTGAGAAAACTAAGGAGAATATCGATTCGGTTAAAGAAAGAGAAGAACGCTGCCAAATTATTGCCACAGAATTGCAAAAATCTCTGGAAAAATTAGCACTAGATCGCATTAAAGCCGAAAAATACCAAAAACTCAAGGCCCAAGTCCAAGAAAAACAACAATGGGAAATTGTCCTCCATTGGCAAAATCTCCAGCAGCGCTGCCAGCAAGTAAAAGAACAAATTCAAGCTGGGGAAAAGGAAAAACAGCTTTTAACCGAGACTATCGCCAATTTATCCGAACAAATCGCCCAAAATAGTCAAGAATTAGAGAAACTCAATCAACAGGTCAAAGCTTTCGGGGAAGATGAACACCTGTCCCTGACTTCCCGATTAGCGAGTCAACAGGCCAAACGACAACAACAGCAACAACGGCAAAAAGAGTTAGAAAACCTCGAAAAAGAATCTCAGACACAGAAAACCAGACTTTTAGAGGAAATTAATCGCTACAATCTCGAATTAAATCAGATTACTGCTGAAAAAAGCCGTTTAGAAACTGCAATTTTACCCAGTCTCCTACTGACAACCCAAACCGCAAGGGAAACCCTAGAAACCCATCGTCTGCAAGCAAGTAGTCTCGCGGAAGCGTCAGAAGCTTGGGTAAAAGAACAAAGTGACCTTTCCCGCAATATTACCCGTCTTCAGGAACAATTAAACCCCTATCGTAGCCAACGGGCCCAATTGACCGAAAGATGCGATCGATTGCAAACTAATATAATAGAAGCTGGTCAACGTCTGCAAGAATTAGAGCAATTTATTAGCACAAAAACAGAAGAAAGTCAAGAAATATTACAAAAAATTAATAATTCTGAACCCGATATCCAAAATTTAGCCCAAAAACTCACCATTGCCGAACAAAATCGCGTTATCAGTCAGGACACCCAAAAACGTCTGCTAAAGGAACAACGGGACAAACAGAGGGAATTAGATAAACTGGAAGCGACCAAGCAAGCTCAACAGGAGGCCCAGGGAACCTATGCTACTCAAATATTATTACAGTCAGATTTGCCCGGAATCTGCGGATTAGTGGCACAATTAGGCGAAGTAGAGGAACGTTATCAAATTGCTCTTGAAATCGCAGCCGGAGGTCGTTTAGGTCATGTAGTCGTCCAAGATGATAGCGTTGCGGCTGCCGGAATTGCCTTGCTAAAACAGCGTCGCATCGGTCGGGCCACTTTTTTACCCCTGAATAAAATTCGTCCTCCCCGTCCCCAAGATATTTCCTCTCTGCGTCATGCGCGGGGTTATCTAGATTTAGCGGTGAATTTAGTTAAGTTTCAATCCCAGTATCGGGAGGTTTTTAACTATATTTTTGGCAGTACGGTGGTTTTCGAGGATATAGACTCTGCACGTTATTATATTAATCAATATCGCATCGTTACTTTGGATGGCGAGTTATTAGAGATGACTGGCGCTATGACTGGAGGCAGCCAACCGACGCGATCGGGGCTGCGTTTTGGTAAAATTTCTCCGAAGGAGTCTAGTGAAGCAGAATCTCTACGGGAAAGATTAGCAGAAATCGATCGCATTCTTACCCGCAACGAAGAAAAAATTACCCAAGTTAATAATCTTATCAGTCAGTTAACCCAACAGTTAACCGAAACCCGTCAGAGTCATCGAGAAAATCAATTATCTCTACAACAATTAAGCAAGGATTTACAACGTTTAACCACAGAAAAAGAGGATTTAACCCGTCAATTATCGGGACAGCAAGAGGAAATTACTATTTCTCGTCAACGGTTAGAGGTATTAACTAGAGAAATTCCTGAGTTAGAGTTATCTTTACAGCAAGAACAGGAGAAATTAACTGCGTTAGAGGCCAATCATACCCATAGCGAATGGCAACAGGTACAGGGAATAATTCGTAGTCAAGAATTAGAGTTACAAACCCAAGAAAATCACCTCGCTACAGTCCGCGAACAGTTAAAAGATTTACAAAATCAACAAATCAGACTAGAGGAAAAAAGTCAAGATTCTGCGGATAGAATTATTGAGATTGACAAGATAATTACCGATGCAGTTAATCAGAGAAATATCGGTAATCTGGAGATAGAAAAACTTGATCGCCATATTTTAGAAATCAATCAAGCTTTACAGCAATTATCGCAACAACTAGGGGAAACCAAGCAAAAAAGAGACCAATTAGAGACAGTTTTGCGACAACAACAAAACCAGCAACAACAGGCTATCTGGCAATCGGAAAAGTTAGTCAACAATCAAGAGGAAAGACAAACATTACTAACCACCTTACAAACAGAAATTAGTCAACTAGAAAGCGACTTACCCAATCCCTTGCCCGAAATTCCCGAAAGCGATCGAGATTTCGAGAAAATTCAAAGCGATATTCGGCAGTTACAAAAGAAATTAGAAGCTTTAGAACCGGTGAATATGTTAGCTTTAGAAGAACACCAAAAAACTAAAGAGAGATTAGATGAACTATCAGAAAAACTGCAAACTCTAGAAGGAGAAAGAACCGAACTACTTTTACGGATAGAAAACTTTACCACCCTCAGATTTAATGCTTTTCAGGAAGCATTTACTGCCGTTAACGAAAACTTTAAGACTATATTTGCTACCCTGTCCGATGGTGATGGTTACTTACAACTAGAAGACGAAAATGACCCCTTTAATGGTGGCTTAAATCTGGTGGCACATCCGAAAGGAAAACCCGTACAGCGATTAAGTTCCATGTCTGGGGGTGAGAAATCTTTAACCGCTTTAAGCTTTATTTTTTCCCTACAAAGATATCGTCCTTCTCCCTTTTATGCGTTTGATGAAGTGGATATGTTTTTAGATGGGGCCAATGTAGAGAAATTGGCCAAAATGATTCAAAAACAAGCACAACAAGCGCAATTTATTGTCGTTAGTTTGCGTCGGCCTATGATTGAAGCATCGGAAAGAACCATCGGTGTCACCCAAGCGCGGGGAACCCATACACAGGTACTAGGAATTAAAGTTTAACCTAAGACGCAAGTGGGGTGTAGGGAAGTGGGAAGCTTTTCAGTGCTCAGTAAACAGTAATCAGTGAACTGAAAACTCACATCTGAAAACTCACATCTGATAACTGATAACTGATAACTGATAACTGATAACTGATAACTGACTCCTAACCCTAGGAACAGGAAACCCCACTTATAACCTCTCCCAGACAAGCCAGACAAAGTTAAGTTATATTAAGATTACTCAGAATGCGTCTCCATCCCCTTCAGAAATCCCATGACTCAACCGCAAGCACAACGCATCCTCTACGTTAGACTCCCCTGTAACCCCATTTTCCCCATCGGTGTCGTTTATCTTTCCGACCACGTTCATAAACTATTCCCCGACATCGAACAAAGGATTTTTGACCTTGGTACAGTCCCCCCCTTAGACTTTAACCAAGCCCTCGATCGCTGTGTTGACGAATTTCGGCCCACCCTGCTAGTATTCTCCTGGCGGGATATTCAAATATATGCTCCCGTCGGTGGTCGCGGTGGCAATCCCCTGCAAAACGCCTTTGAATTTTACTACGCTAAAAACCCCCTAATCAAGCTGCGAGGTGCTTTAGGAGGTTTAAAGGTGACAACAGCCTACTACGGCGAATTATGGCGCAATCAGGGACTAATTCGCCGAGGGTTGCAGCAGTCCAAAAAATACCATCCCGAAGCGCGAGTTATCGTCGGGGGTGGTGCCGTCAGTGTTTTCTACGAACAACTAAAAACCAAACTGCCCACAGGAACAATTGTATCAGTGGGAGAAGGGGAAACCCTGCTAGAAAAATTCCTCTCCGGCCGGGACTTTAGCGATGAACGTTGTTATGTCGTCGGAGAAACCACACCCCGGCCGCGTTTAATCCACGAATCCCCCACCCCCTTAGAAAAATCCGCTTGCAACTACGACTATATCGCCAGTATTTGGCCGGAATTTTCCTACTATTTCCAAGAAAACGACTTTTATATCGGGGTACAAACCAAGCGCGGCTGTCCCCATAACTGCTGCTACTGCATCTATACCGTCGTCGAAGGTAAACAAGTACGCATTAATCCAGCAGACGAAGTAGTTAAGGAAATGCGCCAATTATACGACCGCGGCATTCGCAATTTCTGGTTTACCGATGCCCAATTTATCCCCGCCAGAAAATTTATCGACGATGTAGAAGAACTATTAGAAAAAATCCTCGCTGCCGGGATGAAAGATATACGTTGGGCTGCCTATATTCGTGCCGATAATCTCACCCCGAAACTGTGTGATTTAATGGTAAAAACAGGCATGAATTACTTTGAAATTGGTATCACCACTGGCTCTCAGGAATTAGTCCGCAAAATGCGTATGGGCTATAATTTGCGGACAGTTCTGCAAAATTGTCGGGACTTAAAAGCGGCAGGGTTTAATGATCTGGTTTCGGTAAATTATTCCTTTAATGTTATTGATGAAACCCTAGAAACTATTCGTCAAACCATCGCCTATCATCGAGAATTAGAAAATATTTTTGGAGTCGATAAAGTGGAACCAGCCATCTTTTTTATCGGACTACAACCCCACACCCATCTAGAAGAATACGCCCTCAAAAAAGAAATTATTAAACCCGACTACGATCCCATGAGTTTAATGCCCTGGACAGCCAAAAAACTGCTCTGGAATCCTGAACCTTTGGGGTCATTTTTTGGTGAAGTTTGTCTGCAAGCATGGCGACAAAATCCCGATGATTTTGGACGGGAAGTGCTGAAAATTTTGGAAGCAAGACTAGGGAAGGCCGATTTAGAATCCGCTTTAACCGCACCGATAGAAACGAAGGAAAAAGTCTTAACTCCTGCTTAAAAATTAATTTTAGTCAATCCCAAGGCAGCAATTAGCGTTAGCATAAGTCTGAAATCAGGAGATAATAAATTCTTCTTTACCGGTAACTGCAAAATGACCGACCATCGCCCCCATTGGCTAGAATTAGCGGAATATATCGCCCTAGGATTAACCCTGCTTACCCTTATGGCCATGGGTGCGGGGTTTTTGCTTTTATTCCTCCTAGTAGTGACTTTCGGGTTGAATATTCTCAATCGTCTCCGAGAAAGAACCCTGCAACGTCAACGCTTAACTGAGATGACCGGTCAATTACAGAGTCAGTGGGAAGAAGAAAAAGAAGCTTTATCAGCACAAATACAGTCCCTGAGTCCCGCGGTGGCCAGGGATAACGCCCGTGCAATCGCAGAATTAGAGGAGAATATTCTCGCCCTCGAACAGTCCTACAATCAAATTATTCAATATATCAACCGTAACGCGCTGCTCGAACGCATCGAACATCTGGAAAAATCCTACGGTCGCTTACACAGAGAGATTTTGCCGATTAACGAAGAATCGGCGGATATTAGCGCAACAAAAGCGGAAAATGAGCCACAAATCACCCTACCCGCCCTTAATTTAACTCCCACTTCCCCCCCCGTCGATATACCCCATTGGCACTATTATCGCCGTCTGACCGCCCATCGGGAAATGATCACAGCGATCGCAATTACCGAGGATCAACGGTTTTTAATTAGCGTTAGTTGGGATCGTACCCTAAAAATCTGGGATTTTGCGAGAGGAACCCTGATTAATACGGTTGAAGCTCATGATCAGGGCATTTTAGCCCTAGCAGTCACCAGAAACGGCGATTATCATCTAGCGACGGGAGGATTCGATCAAACCGTTAAATTATGGACTTTAGCCAGCGATGCCAGTAATCTGGAATTAGAGCAAATTTTCCTCGGTCATCTCGGTTCGATTCACGGCCTGGATTTTGCCCCCCGTTGGCATTTTTTGGTTAGTGGTAGTTACGATCAAACCCTAAAACAGTGGAATTTAGAGCAGGAAACCGAAGAATTTAGTTCCTATGACAGTCTGGGGGCAATTTATGCCCTAGCAGTGGCTCCTAATCAAGATTTTATTGCCGCAGCTGGAGGTGATGGCACTGTCACCCTCTGGCAATTGGGATCGGGAGCAAAAATCGCCGTCTTATCCGGTAACGTTTCTTCGGTGCAGAGTCTTGCAATCGCTGCCGATGGTCAGATTATTGCCGCCGGTTGTGTGGATGGTACGGTGAAAATCTGGCAATACGACCCGGAGAAAAGCGGTCATTTTGCGCCAATTCGGGTGATCAATGCCCATAATGGTCAGGTGACAAGCTTGCTATTCGCAGAGGAGGGTCAATGGTTATTTACGGGGGGAACCGACGGAGAGATTAAAATCTGGTTAGCCAATTATCAACAGGCGATCGCAACTCTCACCGCCACCAATGAGCGATCATCGCCGATCTCCAGTTTAGTTCTCAGCCCCGATTATTGCCACCTAGCGGCGGCCGCGGCCGACGGCAGCATCACCATCTGGGAAAATATCACTTAATGGTCGATCGAACTAGAAAAATTGTATAATGTAATGTCCCGGACTCGGTCGGGCCAGTTTGACCCAAAGAAAAAGTGACTGAGTTAACTGTCGTTTCTGCCTAATAGTTGTCATCGGGGCATCGAGAACGCGAGAGCGATCGCTTATCCCAGAATCATTACCCATAGTAAAAAATTCAGAATGAAGACTCCAACAGATCAAAGATTTGATTACGTCAAAATCGGTTTAGCGTCCCCCGAGAGAATTCGGCAATGGGGAGAAAGAACCCTACCTAACGGTCAAGTCGTCGGAGAAGTAACCAAACCAGAAACGATCAACTATCGGACTCTCAAACCAGAAATGGATGGGTTATTCTGCGAGAAAATTTTTGGCCCCTCGAAAGACTGGGAATGTTGGTGCGGTAAATACAAACGCGTCCGTCACCGGGGGATTGTCTGTGAACGTTGCGGGGTAGAAGTCACCGAGTCGCGGGTACGTCGTCATCGCATGGGTTTTATCAAATTAGCCGCCCCCGTCACCCACGTTTGGTATCTTAAAGGTATTCCCAGTTATCTCAGTATCCTGCTCGATATGCCCCTGCGGGACGTGGAGCAAATCGTCTATTTTAATGCCTATGTGGTTCTCGATCCGGGTAATGCGAGCAATCTTAGTTATAAACAACTCCTCAGCGAAGATCAATGGTTAGAGATCGAAGAAGAAATCTACGCAGAGGATTCGGAATTAGTCGGTATTGAAGTGGGGATCGGGGCCGAGGCTATCCAAAGACTCTTACAGGAAATTAACCTGGAAGAAGAAGCGGAAAGACTGCGGACGGAAATTGTCGAAAGTAAGGGGCAAAAACGAGCAAAATTAATTAAACGTCTCCGGGTAATCGATAACTTTATCGCCACGGGTTCTCAGGCAGAATGGATGGTTTTAAGCGTAATTCCCGTGATTCCCCCCGATTTACGCCCGATGGTGCAGTTGGACGGCGGCCGTTTTGCCACCTCTGACCTGAACGATCTCTACCGTCGGGTGATTAACCGCAATAACCGTTTATCCCGTCTGCAAGAAATTCTCGCCCCCGAAATTATCGTCCGCAACGAAAAACGGATGTTACAGGAGGCCGTCGATGCTTTAATTGATAACGGTCGTCGTGGTCGCACGGTGGTGGGAGCCAATAATCGCGCCCTGAAGTCTTTATCGGATATTATCGAGGGTAAACAGGGGCGTTTCCGTCAAAATCTCCTCGGTAAACGGGTGGACTATTCGGGACGTTCGGTTATCGTTGTCGGTCCGAAATTGAAGATCTATCAATGCGGTTTACCCAGGGAAATGGCGATCGAATTGTTCCAACCCTTCGTTATCCATCGTTTAATTAAATTAGGCATCGTCAATAATATCAAGGCGGCCAAGAAAATGATCCAACGGGGGGATGTCAACGTTTGGCACGTCTTGGATGAAGTGATCACGGGACACCCGGTGATGTTAAACCGCGCCCCCACCCTGCACCGTTTGGGCATTCAGGCGTTTGAACCGATATTGGTGGAGGGCCGGGCGATTCAGTTACATCCCCTCGTCTGTCCCGCTTTTAACGCTGACTTTGACGGGGACCAAATGGCCGTACATATTCCCCTCTCCCTGGAAGCACAATCGGAAGCGCGCTTATTGATGTTAGCTTGTCATAATATTCTCTCACCGGCGACCGGTCGTCCGATTGTTGCCCCTTCTCAGGATATGGTTTTGGGTTGTTATTATCTCACGGCCGAAAATCCCAAGGCCCAAAAGGGTGGAGGTCGTTATTTCGCCAGCATGGATGACGCTATTCGCTCTTTCGATCAGGGATTGGTGGATCTGCACGCTTCTGTGTGGTTGCGTTTACCGGTCGGAGAAAAGGTGAAAACCAATAAACCCGATGAGGAAGTCCTGGAAACGGAAACTCTCCCCGATGGCAGCATCTGGAAATATTATCGGGAGCGCAAAACCCGCGAGAAGGATGGTCAGATAATTTCCCAGTATGTGCGTACTACTGTAGGGCGAATTATCTACAATAAGACGATTCTAGAAGCTTTGGTGGTCTAGAGAGAGATTGAACTAGGGTGGGCAATGCCCACCTTAATTTTTAGGGTAAAGCGGCAATACATTCTATTTCCACTAGCACATCTTTGGGAAGACGGGCCACTTCCACACAGGCCCGGGCCGGCGCAGTTTCCGGGGGGAAATAACGGGCATAAACTTGATTCATTGCCCCGAAATTGGCTAAATCCGAGAGAAAGACGGTAGTTTTCACCACATTTGACCAATTGGCTCCTGCGGCGGTTAAAATGCCCTCTAGATTGGCCATAACTTGTTCGGTTTGGGCGCTAATTTCCCCAGAGACAATTTCACCTGTGACGGGATCTAGGGGAATTTGTCCCGCAACAAAGAGAAAAGGTCCAGTAGCGGCGATCGCTTGATTATAGGGACCCACAGGGGCCGGAGCTTTATCAGTACGGATGACCTGATTATTCATGGGCAGGATAGTTAAAAAAGATAACATTGAATCAATTGAATATTTTCCCAGTTTTTCGATCGCTTACAGTTAATTTTCGCTGGTTAGGGGGTTTAATTTTGACTGATTGTCTTTGTTGAAGGTGCGCTAAAAGCGATCCTGTGAGAAATAAGTCAACAGTTATGACGTTGTAATTCTGCATCTAACTCTGTTAACAAAGCATATATTCTATCAAAATTATATTTAGTTTTAGAAGGAGCGTCATAAGTTGTCAAAGTACCTTTAGTATGAGTATGAGCAGCTTGATTGCGACTTCTCTTTAGATTACCAAGATCACCTTTTAAAGCACTAATTTTACCAGTTGTTTCTAACTCTTCTTCGATTTTTTCTAATGTTGCTAAACCAATAACTATCATCAACATTTTTCTAAAAGCTTCATATTGAAAGTTAGAGTTAGGCTTAATAATCTCGTCTTTGATGAATTTTTGGTTAGCTTCGGACTTTAAGCATCGTTCAGCACATCTTAAAACTATATCATCCATAGTTTCCTCGATCCAGCCACATAATTCTATAAGAGCTAGTTTAGAATAAGAAGAAGTTTTTTGATCATCATCTGTAGGGTCATTATAGAGTTGATCAAGCCAGTTTAACGTCTTGAGTAAATAATCTTTAGTAATCATTACCAGTAGATGAAAAAATTTTGATAGATGTATTAATTCTCTCTAAAGCCTTATCTTTTTGGTAAATACCACCAGCTAAATTTTTAGTCAAAAATGGTTCAGATTTTATTAATCTAGAATACTTGTCTTGTAATTGATCATTGGAGAGATTGACTAAAGTATCTAAATTCTTGGCAACTCCTAAAAAAATTCCCTCAGCGATAACTTTACTGGTTTTGAGAGGTTCCTCTTTGAAGATTCTATCATAAATCAAGTCAACAGTTTGCTTAAATAAGTAATCTTTATCTTGAATAAAATCTTCGTGAGCAAATCTATGTTCATCCATATAATTATTTAAAAATCTGGTCAATTTCCCCTTGTAGTTCTGGTATCCATCATAAAAAGCAAAGAAACGAAGAACTAATTCTTCATCTTCAAATCGAGATGCTTTTTTCTGCTTTCGATCCATCAGCAAAAGCCAGTTTTCATATTGAGTGCATTCTTTTAAAAAACTATTAAACTTGCCATTATAGATACAATTTCTGATCTCCTGATTGTTAAGTTTTACTCCACCAGTATTTAAGCGATGGAAAATGGTAAAAATATAATTATTATGAGCTTTTTTGCTGGAGTCGTAGCGAATCACGGTGATGGGAATAGTCATATTTTCTACGCGTTCATATAATTCTTCATGCTGAGTTTTTATTTCCTCAACTGTTTTTCCAGAAATAGACGAATCTACATCGGGTAATTTTGATAGCTTCCAATCTTCAGTAGTTAAAAATTTGACGATGGTACTAATTCGTTGTAATCCATCAATGATATAGCGTTTATCTGTCTTATAGTCAAGACTAATACACATACTCGGAATCGGTAACTGTTTCATTAAACTATCAATAAAACGAGTTTGTGGTGGTTCAGTCCACACCACATCTCTTTGAAAATCTGGATCGATAACCAATTGTTTTTTTTGATACATTCTAACTAGATCAGAGCAGGAACGCTGCTCATTATAAGCAATAATATCTACAGGAGGAAAATCCACATCATCTTCTTCCTCTAGATACTTTTCTTCTTCGGCTGCTAGTAATTTCTCTTCTTGACTGAGATAATTAACCATAATTTTTTTCCCTCCTAATATCTATAAAATCTCTAAAAAAGGCTCATCAGGTATTGTCCGATCAATACAACAACAAATCAGACCCAAAAACGAAGCCACCAACATCTTAACATAGAACAAAGAAACTTGCTCTACCAACTTGGTCAAGAGGGAAATTTATCTCTCGGATGCTATCTAGGGTCTGCTGAAAAAGTTATTGAAAAGCACAGGTCTCTTAATCAATGATTTCACTTAGCTACAAGCATAAGCTTTAGTTGTTGATTAATCTCTAAGTCATAACTTATTGTCATCATTGA
>VYKN01000163.1_pt1 | contig 13603 bp, 9 predicted proteins | sample 5114581 | NCBI WGS metagenome assembly VYKN01 (sample SAMN12291810, study PRJNA351875) | freshwater metagenome | isolation source: freshwater lake | place: USA: Michigan, Baker Lake | collected 2011-08-08
CTCCAGCCGCACCCGCGCCGTGCGCCGCAGAAGCGCCCCGCGCCAGCGCCGCGGGCGGAACACGCTGATGGGCGTGAGCGCCAGCAAATCCGATCCCAGAGGAATGATCGGGCCGTGGGCGGACAGATTGTAGGCGGTCGAGCCGGCGGGCGTCGCGACCATCACCCCGTCGCAGGCGATTTCGGCCAGGCGCTCGGCCCCGTCGACGAGGATGGCGATGCGGGCGGTCTGGTGGGTCTCGCGCAGGAGCGACACCTCATTGATCGCCAGGCGCTCCTCTACGCCGCCATGAATCGTGGACGCGCGCATCCGCAGGGGATGGATCACCACCGCTTCGGACTTCTCCAGCCGCTCCGGCAGGTCGTCCTCGGCGTAGTCGTTCATCAGGAAGCCGACGGTGCCCTGGTTCATGCCGAACACCGGCACGCCGTCGTTCATGCGCAGGCGGAGCGTGTCGAGCATGTGGCCGTCTCCGCCCAGCGCCACGATCGCATCGGCCTCGCCTTCCGGCGCCGAGCCGTAGCGGTGCCGCAGGCGGCGCAGGGCGGCCTGGGCCTCCGGCCGGGCGCTGGCTGTGAAGGCGATGGACCGGAAACGGCGGCGCTGCGTCATGGTCGGATCAAGGCCAGCACCGTCCGGCCGCGTCAACCGTGGCCGGTGGCCTTGAGCAAGGCGGCGCGGGCCTGCTCGGCGGTCATGGACAGGAAGATGATGGCGCTGTCGCGCGCCGCAAAATCATCCCAGCGAGGTCCCGGCGGCGAGGCGCGCCGCGAGATCTCGTCATAGATCATCGGCGCGGACTTGCGGTCGAAGTCGGCGGCGCGGGCCGCCAGACTGACCAGTCGCGGCGTCGGGGCCGTGATCACCCGGGCCATGACGCCGGGCGGCGCGTCGATCCTGCGGGTCATGCCGATCCCGAAAGCGTCCATCTTGCCCCGCATCAGGGCCTGCATCAGGTCGCTGACCGGCGGCGCCTCCACGATGCGGCGCGCGGCGGCCCGTTCGGCAAGCAGCCGCTCGGCGGTCTCGCCGTTCGGGGTGGCGCGCAGCCTCTGGCGCAGCGCCTCGTCGGCATGGGCGTAGGCGGTGGCGAGCAATTCCGCGGGCAGGTCGCCGCGCTGGGCGACGGCGGCCAGAAGGTCCGGATCGCGCCGGCCGGCCTCCACTAGGGACCGCATCTGCTCGACCGACAGGCGCGCCATCAGATTGCCCGCCAGCACGATCATGCAGCGGACTTCCTCATAGACGATGAGTGCCGCCGCCAGGCGCTCATTGACGTCCGGCCGCCCGGCGATCGCCACGCGATGCTCCGGACCCGTCGCATGGGCGATTTCGATCAGCGCCTCGGTGTCCAGCACAGCGCAGCGCGTCAGAATCGGTCTGGCCACCTCGATGACGTCGAGGCCGAGCGCCAGTGCGACGCCCGGATCGGTCCAGGTTTCCTCGGCCAGCTTGCGCGCGGCATCGATTCGCACCTGCACCGTTGCTTGCCGGATCACGGACAGGATGATTTCCGCGAACAATTCGCGTTCCTTAACCGTGGTTTCGTCCGCCCGCGGACCGTAAAGCTCAATAAGCTTGTCGAGCAGCAAACCGCGCGCACTGTGGGTGTGCGTGGCTGCAAGCTGCGCAAGTTCTTGTGCAAAACTGGACATCATCGGTGGGTCGCGTCGAGGAGACGTCCGGCCTTAACCCTGTTCGCAGTTGGCTGTCACGCGGCGACTGCACAGGGCGGTCAGGCGTCTTCGCCGAGGGCCAGAAGCCGCGGACCATGGGCTTTCAGCCAGGCGCGGCCGGCCGCGACGTCCACGCCGCAGCGCCGGACCAGCGCCCAGAACCGCGCCGAGTGGTTCATCTCAAGCCGGTGCGCGGTCTCGTGCGCGGCCACATAGTCGAGGACAGAAGGCGGGGCCGCGATCAGCCGCCAGGAGAAGGACACCGCGCCCGACGCCGAACAGGAGCCCCAGCGGCTGCGGGTGTCGCGCAGGCTGATCGCAGCGATGCCGACGCCCAGCGTCGCCGCATGGCGTTCCACAGCTGCGGTCAGCCGGTTTCGCGCCAGCTCGATCAGGGCCTTGCGGGTCGCCGCCGCAAAACGTCCCGGCGCGGCGCCGACGGCAAGCACGCCGGGCTCCCGCCGGACGCCGGAGCGGCCTTCGGCGGCGACGAGGCGAACCGGTTCGCCCTCCAGCTCGATCAAGGCGCCCGGGCGGAACGGCATGGCGCCGGGCAGAGCGGCCAGGCGCTGTGCGATCCAGTCCGCCCGCTCGGCCGCAAAGCGCCGGGCGCGCGGCAGATCGCGCTTGCTCGGGGCCGTGAGGACCGCCGCGCGCCGCGCCGGATCGATCCGCAGGCTGATGCGACGGGCGCTGGCGCGCACAACCTCGATCACGGGCTGGACTGCGGCTGGTTCCGGGGCGTGACGACCGGTCATGGGCGCGTGATAGTGCAGCCTCTGACTCGGCGCCAGCATGCGCCGGCAGACTTGGGGAGCCTTCATGCCCGTCGCCGTTGCCCGTCATCGTCGCCTGCCGGTCGCCGGGCTGATTCTGGCCGTGCTGGTCATCTCCGCGCCCGGATTTGCCTCGGCCCAGAGCCGCAACGAGACCCTTCAGGCGCTCGGCGTCTCGCCGCGCGAGGCGCGCGACGTGCGGTGGCGCTCGGCTGTGCGCGCAGGCGACGTGCTGACGCTGACGGACGTCCGGGTCGGCGACCAGCGCTGGCGCAACGCCGTCATCACCTTCGCGCCGGGCGGGGCTTCGGTGCAGTCGATCCGGTTCGACGGGCTGTCCATGGGCCGGTCGGGCGAGGCGGTCGGCTCGATCGAGCTGTTCGAGCCGCAAGGCGCGGCCTTGCGCACGGTGCTGCAGGCGATGGCGAGCGGCGCCGAAGGCCGTGGGCGCCAGACCGCAGAGGGCCGGATCGCGCGCGCGGTTGGCCGCAATCTGGCGTTCAAGGACAAGGGCCTGGAGAGCCGGATCGATCTCATCGAGATCCGCGGGCTGGCCCATGCCGCAGACGTCTCGACCGTCGATTTCGTCCGGGTCGAAGGCGTCGCCTACTCCGAGGCGGACGGCAGCGCGCTTGCAGTGCGCGCCATGGAGGTTGAGGCGCCGTCGCCGCAAATGTTGCGCGCCCTGACCCGCGACCCGTCCGAAGCCGCTGAAGCGGCTCTCGGAGCGATCGGATTCCGCAGCCTCATGGTCGACGGATTTGTTGCAAGCTTTTCGGCGGCCGCGATGGCCGAGGGTTCAGCCACCCCACAACCGGCTTCAGATGCTCCGCCCGGCCCGTTCGACGTCAAGCCCGGCGCGACCAAGATGGCGTTCGAGCGGCTGAGCGTGTCGAACCTGTCCGCCGACCGCCTCGGCGCGGCCGAGCTTTCGGGCCTGGCCATGGCCATTGAGGACCAGGCCGCCAAGCCGATGATGACCATCGGCCTGAAGCGCATGGCGCTGTCCGGCGTCGATATTGGCTACTGGCGCAGCTATATCGCCGTGTTCCCAGCGATGATGCAGGCCGCGTCGGCCCAGCCCGGCGAAACGGCTGCAGCCGCGCCCGCGCCGGAGATCCCGTTACCGCAGGGCGGGCCTCTCGACTGGGGCGCCGACACGTTGAGCGTTGACGGCCTCGCCATGAACATCATGGGCCTGCAGTTCGACCTGAACGGGTTTGACTTGACGGCGACGCGTGATGCGGCGGGAAAGGTCATCCGCATTGTATCGGCCCCCACTGCACGGCTCGGGTTCAGCACGACGGCCGGCGGGGCGCTGTCGCCGATCCTGAAGGCCGGCTTCGGCGCGATCGGCTATCAGTCGATCGGCCTTTCGGGCGGCGGCGTTGGAACCTGGGACCCCGCGACCGACACGGCGGTTTACTCCGACAACTTCATCGCGATGCGCGAGGGCTTCCGGCTCGAGTTCAACATGACGCTGGGCGGCATGAGCCGGTTCGTGGAAGCCGCGGCGAAATTGGGCGCCAGCCCGACGCCGTCTCCGGCCGCAATGGCCGCCATGTTCGATGCGGTGAGCGTCGGGCCTATGCGGCTGCGGCTTGCGGACGAGGGCATTCTGGCGCGCGCGACCAACGCCATCGTCCAGGCCGGTCAAGCCGGCGGGCCGGGCGCCGCCCAGACGCCGCAGGCGCTGCGCGAAGGCATGGCGCAGGGGCTGGAGACAAGCTTCATCCGGTCCAAGGGACCTGAAGCCCTGAAACCGGTTGTGACGGCTTTCGCCGAATGGCTGCGCGTCGGCGGCCAGGTGGAGATCAGCGCCTCGCCCGCCTCGCCGGTCGCCGGCAAGGCGCTGCGCGAGAACACGGCCGAGGCGCTGAAAGCGCTGAACCTCACTGCCCGCCAGCGCTGAGCGCCCCTACAGGGGCGATCACGCAGCCTGACTGATCGCGCCGTGGCAGTGCTTGAACTTCTTACCCGAGCCACAGGGGCAGGGCGCGTTACGCGGCGTGCGCAGCCAGGCCCGCGGCATCGGCCCGAGCGGGGAGGGCACAAGGTCGTCGCCGGCCGTGTCGCCCATCTCGTCGAGGTCGGTGTCCGGCGCGGGCTTGGTCTCGAACAGCAGCGGGCTCGTCGCCGAGGCATCGATCGGCGGCGCCGGCTCGTAGCTGATCTGCACCCGCATCAGGGTCCGCGTCACGGTGGTGCGCAGGTCCGCCAGCAGGTCCTGGAACAGGACGAAGGCTTCGGCCTTGTACTCGTTCAGCGGGTCGCGCTGGCCGTAGCCGCGCAGGTGGATGACGCTGCGCAACTGGTCGATCTGGGCGAGGTGCTCGCGCCAGCGGTTGTCGATCATCTGCAGGAGCACCTGCTTTTCGAGCCAGCGGGTGCGCTCAGGGCTCAGCGCGCCTTCCGTGCGCGCATAGTGCTCCTCGGCGGCCTTCTCGACGCGCTCGGCGATTTCCTCGTTGGCGATGCCCTCTTCCTTCGCCCAGTCCTCCACCGGCAGGTCGAGACCCAGCGTGCCGGCGAGGTCCTCGCGCAGGCCCGCAAGGTCCCACTGCTCGGGCAAGGCTTTGAGCGGCAGGCGGCGATTGATGCAGTCCTCGACGACCTGCTGGCGCATCTCCTTGACGGTGTCGGCGACGCTCTCGGCCTGCATGAACTCGATGCGCTGCGAGAAGGCGGCCTTGCGCTGGTCGTTGATGACGTCGTCGTACTTCAGGAGGTTCTTGCGGATCTCGAAGTTGCGCTGCTCGACGCGCTTCTGGCTGATCTCCATCGCCTTGGACATCCAGGGATGGGTGATCGCCTCGTCCTCCTCGATCTTCAGCATCGCCATCATCTTGTCGAGACGGTCGGCGGCGAAGATGCGCAGGAGGTCGTCTTCGAGGCAGATGTAGAATTTCGACAGGCCCGGGTCGCCCTGACGACCGGTCCGGCCGCGCAGCTGGTTGTCGATCCGGCGGCTCTCGTGGCGCTCGGTGCCGAGCACATAGAGCCCGCCCGAGGCCATGGCGGCCTCCTTCTTGACGGCGATGTCGGCGGCGATGGACGCGCGCAGGGCGGCGGCCTCCTCGTCCGAGGGCGGATTGCCGGCGGCGGTGCGCGAATCGATCTCGTCGGTGAGCCGCATCTCCAGATTGCCGCCGAGCTGGATGTCGGTGCCGCGGCCGGCCATGTTGGTGGCGATGGTGATCGCGCCGGGGATGCCGGCGTTGGCCACGATATGGGCTTCGGCCTCATGGTAGCGGGCGTTGAGAACGGTGAAGACCTTCTCGTCGCCGCCCGCGCGGGCGTAGAAGCGCGACAGGTCCGACTTGTCCTCGACGTCCACCTGCCGGAAGCCGCGCTCCTTCATCATCTCGGCGAGGAGTTCGGACTTCTCGATCGACACCGTGCCCACCAGCACCGGCTGACGACGCTCCCAGCACGCCTCGATGTCGTTGAGGATCGCCTTGTATTTCTCGCGGGCGGTCCGATAGACCACGTCCTGCTCGTCGATCCGCTTGACCGGCTTGTTGGTCGGGATCTCGACGCACGCCAGCTTGTAGATGGACTCAAACTCCGCCGCTTCGGTCGCGGCCGTGCCGGTCATCCCGCCGAGCTTTTCGTAGAGCCGAAAGTAGTTCTGGAACGTGATCGACGCGAGCGTCTGGTTCTCCGGCTGGATGTTGGCGCCTTCCTTGGCCTCGATGGCCTGGTGGAGCCCGTCCGACAGGCGCCGGCCGAACATCATGCGGCCGGTGAACTCGTCGATCAGGACGACCTCATTGTCCTTGTTGACGATGTAGTCCTTGTCGAGCGTGTAGAGCTTGTGGGCGCGCAGGGCCTGCTGGGCGTGGTGCACGACGGAGATGTTGTGGGTGTCCCACAGCGAACCCTCGATCATGCCGCGCTCGGTGAGGATTTCCTCCAGACGCTCCGAGCCCTTCTCCGAGAAGGTGACCTGCTTCTGCTTCTCGTCGAGCTCGTAGTCGTCGGCCTCCATCAGCGGGATGATGGCGTCGATCTGCTTGTAGAATTCGGAGCGGTCGTCGGTCGGCCCGGAGATGATGAGCGGGGTGCGCGCCTCGTCGATCAGGATCGAGTCCACCTCGTCCACGATGGCGAAATAGTGCGGACGCTGGACCATCTCCTCGAGCGCGTACTTCATGTTGTCGCGCAGATAGTCGAAGCCGAACTCGTTGTTGGTGCCGTAGGTGATGTCGCAGGCGTAGCTCGCGCGGCGCTGCTCGTCGGTCAGGCCGTGCACGATGGTGCCGACGCTCATGCCGAGGAAGCGATAGACCTGGCCCATCCATTCGGCGTCGCGGGCGGCCAGATAGTCGTTGACCGTGACGACGTGCACGCCCTTGCCGGTCAGGGCGTTGAGGTAGACCGGCGCGGTGGCGACCAGGGTCTTGCCTTCGCCGGTGCGCATTTCGGCGATCGCGCCGGTGTTGAGCACCATGCCGCCCACGAGCTGCACGTCATAGTGGCGCTGGCCGAGGGTCCGCTTGGCCGCCTCGCGCACAACCGCGAAGGCCTCGTCCATGATGTCGTCGAGCGACGCGCCCTGGGCGAGCTTCTCGCGGAAGGCCGGCGTCATCGCCCGCAGTTCGTCGTCGGACAGCGCCGCAAACTTCGCTTCCAGCGGATTGATCTTCTTCTGAACGCGCTGCATCAGCGACTTCACGCGGCGGTCGTTTGTCGTGCCAAGCAGCTTCTTCACGAACTGGAGCATCGGGCGGGCGTCCGTTTTCGGGTCTGGCGGGTAGGTGTGCGCGCGCGACTCAAGTCGCGTGGCGGAGACCCGTATGAAGCGGCTGACTTAAGAACGGGTCCATCCGGTGTCAACGAGGGCGCATGACCTCGACGGACGGCATGGAGCAGTTGTAACCCGGCCCGGCCATGGCCCGCCGCTCCCGTCTGACCCGCGCCGAGATCGAAACGCTCTATGCGAGCCTCGCCGCAGAGCGCCCGGATCCGCGCACGGAACTCGAGTATCGCGACCCGTTCACGCTGGTGGTCGCCGTCGCGCTCTCGGCCCAGGCCACCGACGTCGGGGTCAACAAGGCAACGCGGCGGCTCTTTGCGGTCGCCGACACGCCGGAGAAGATGCTGGCGCTTGGCGAAGAGGGCGTGGCCGAGCACATCAAGACCATCGGTCTTTGGCGCAACAAGGCCAAGAACGTGATCGCCCTGTCACGGCTGCTGATCGAAAAGCATGGGGGCGAGGTGCCGACCGACCGCGACGTGCTCACCGAACTGCCTGGCGTCGGGCGCAAGACCGCCAATGTCGTGCTCAACGAGGCGTTCGGCCAGCCGACCATCGCGGTCGACACCCACATCTTCCGGGTCTCCAACCGCACTGGCCTCGCCCCCGGCAAGACGCCCGATGCGGTGGAAGCCGTGCTCGATGCGGTCACGCCGGATGCGTGGAAGAAAGGCGCCCACCACTGGCTGATCCTGCACGGGCGCTACGTCTGCATCGCCCAGAAGCCGCAGTGCTGGCGCTGCGCCATCACGGCCCTGTGCCGGTTCAAGGACAAGCTGCCGGATCCGGAAACCCAGGCGCGGCTGAAGGCGGAGGCGAAGGCAGCAGCGAAGCTGAAGGCGGCTGCGAGGAAGGCGAAGGGATGACGCGGCAACCGGCCAGCCGCGCGCGGGCGGCGGATTTGCTCCCCCGCCCTGCGGGGGAGCTGTCAGCGGAGCTGACTGAGGGGGTGTTGAACGCACCCGAACACCCCCTCCGGCTCGCTCTGCTCGCCACCTCCCCCGCAGGGCGGGGGAGGAAAGCCCGCCTGTGCTGTCCTGAAGGAGTTTACGGCGCCTACCGGAATGACCTCAGAGGCATCCCATCGTGCTCCCGCCGCGCAAGGGCTTCGCAAGCCGCTGCGCGGCCCTTGCGCTGTGCTGCGCCCGATGGGATGCGCCTCAAGGCTCGCTAGCGAGTTACTTGAATATGTAACACCCTGGGGCTTTCGCCTGTCCGTAAATCTGATCGGCGGGACCATCCCCGATCGATGAAGCATAGGCGTCTCGAATTTTGCCAATATGTTTGGATTTGCATATGTCGTATCCGGGTGCATGGGAAACAAAATAAATCAACGATCTGTATCGCCGCCAGCTGGCGGGTCCCCGTGTTTCTATATCGAATCCAACCAATCTTAGAGTTTCGTCGGGATTGTCTTGAAATCCAGTCGAGAACACGGTGTATTGTGGTTTCGATGACGCATCATAGAACATGTTGTATAGTTCGATTCGATCTTCCAGTTTGTATTTCTGAAATTCAGCCACCACTATGTCCATTTCGAACGGGGTGCGGGCAGTAATGCGCAAACTTTCCAATTTCTTGTAATCGGAATATAATCGATGGCCCTTATCCGGCGTTACCAATGTCGGCCCGCACCCAGTACTCAGCGTAATGAGTAACCAACATCCGCAAAATTTCGCGAGCCTAGCTGACATTGGGTGACCTACGGAGCATTGCTAAACTACGCCAAAAGCCGATAGGTGGCATCGTTCCCATCCATTTCAAATGTGTTCCTCTCAATGTCACCGCAGCCAATGTGGCTGGCTTCTGATTCGGGCGCTAGACACCTACTCTCTGAAAAAGAGCCATATCTGCTCATGAAGCCCAGCCCCGGGTATCCCCATGAAACTTGAAGGCCTTAAGGTCCTCGACCTCTCGCTGTTCCTGCCCGGTCCGATGCTGACGCTGGCGCTCGCCGACCATGGCGCCGACGTCATCAAGATCGAACCGAAGGGGGAGGGCGAGCCGACCCGCCATGTCGGATACGAGAAGGGCGGGACCACCGTCTGGTTCCGCAACACCCATCGCGGCAAGCGCTCGCTCCAGCTCGATCTCAAGGCGCCCGAAGGCAAGGCGATCTTCGCGGCGCTCGCCAGAAAAGCCGACGTGATCGTGGAGGCGTTCCGGCCCGGCGTCGCGGCCCGGCTGGGCGTCGACTACGATACGGTGCGCCGCGACAATCCCGGCGTGGTCTATGCCGCCATCTCCGCTTTCGGCCAGACCGGTCCGCACGCCCATCGCCCGGCCCATGACGTGGCGGTGGAAGCCATGGCCGGCATCGTCGCGCTCAACGAGGGCCAGGACCTCAAGCCCGCCATGCCGCATATGCCGGTGGCCGATGCGCTGGGCTCCTACGCCGCGCTCACCGGCGTGCTGATGGCGCTGTTGCGCCGCCAGACCACGGGGCTCGGCGACTATATCGACGTGGCCATGCTCGACGCCTGCATCGGCTGGCTGCCGAACGTGACCGGCCGGATCTTCGCAACCGGCGAACCGCATGTCGTGAAGAACGAGCGGTCCTGGGGCGGCAACGCCATGTTCAACCTCTATGAGACCGCGGACGGTCGCTGGATCGTGCTCGGCGGTTCAGAGGTGAAATTCGCCCGCAACCTGCTGGCCGCCGTCGATCGGCTGGACCTGCTGCCCTACGCCGAGCTGCCGCCGGGGCCGGGCCAGGAACCCTTGCGCGCCTTCCTCCGCGAGCTGTTCATCACCAGAACGCGGGACGCATGGGAGGCGTGGTTCGCCGATAAGGACGTGTGCTTTGCCCCGGTCCGCAACCTCAAGGAGGCCTTCGACGACCCGAACCTCGCGGCCCGGGACATGTTGTTCCGCGACGCCGAAGGGATGGAGGTGATCGGCACGCCGATCCGCTTCCGGGAGGAGCCGGCGCGGATCGACCCTGCGGTCCCGGACCTGTCGCAGCACGCCGACGCGATCCTGACCGATCTCGGCTACGACCCGGACGCGATCGCTGACCTGAAAGCGCGCTGGATCATATGAGAGTGTTCGACGTCGTCGTGATCGGGGCGGGCGCGGCCGGCCTCATGGCGGCGGCGACGGCGGCGCAGCGCGGCCGTTCGGTGCTGGTGCTGGAGCACAGCGATGCGATCGGGGCGAAGATCCTGATTTCCGGCGGCGGGCGCTGCAACTTCACCAATCTGGAGGTGAAGCCCGACCGGTTCATCAGCGCCAATCCCCATTTCGCAAAGTCGGCGCTGGCCGGCTACACCCAGTGGGACTTCATCGATCTGGTCCGGCGCCACGACATCGCCTTCTATGAAAAGACCCTCGGCCAGCTGTTCTGCGAGGGCGCGGGCGCGGCGCGGCGGATCGTGGCGATGCTGGTCTCGGAGGTCGAAGGGCCGGGCGGGCGCATCGAGACCGGCGTGCGCGTGACCTCGATCGAGAAATCGGACCGGTTCAGCCTTGCGACCACGACCGGGCCGATTTCGGCGGAGAGCGTGGTGCTGGCCACCGGCGGCCTGTCGATCCCCAAGATCGGCGCGACGGATTTTGCCTATCGCGTTGCGCGCGCCTTCGGCTTGCCGGTCATCGAGCCGCGCCCGGGCCTGGTGCCGGTGATCTGCGGGGGCGAGCCTTTTGCGCCGCTGCGGGCGCTGGCGGGCGTCTCGTTCAGCGGGGCGGCGCAAGGGCAGGGGCCGGCCTTCGCCGAGGCGGTGCTGTTCACCCACAAGGGCTTGTCCGGCCCCGCCGTGCTGCAGGCGTCAAGCTACTGGGCCCCCGGCAAGGCGCTGCGCCTCACGCTGGCGGCCGACGGGGCGGACTGGCTCATCGGCGCCAAGCGCGCCAGGCCGAAGGCGCAGCCTGCGACCGTGCTCGCCGAACGGTTCGCCGAGCGGCTTGCGCTGGCGCTCGCCGGCGGGCTGGCGGGCCCCGCGCTCCCCGAACGGCCCATGGCGGATCAGAAGGATACGGACCTGAAGGCGCTTGGCGGGGCGCTGGCGGCCTGGGATGTGCGCCCGACCGGGGATGAAGGCTACGCCAAGGCCGAAGTCACGCTCGGCGGGGTCTCCACCGATGCGCTGCACCAGAAGACGCTGATGGCGAAGACCGTCCCCGGCCTGTTCGTGATCGGCGAAGCGGTGGACGTCACCGGCTGGCTGGGCGGCTACAATTTCCAGTGGGCCTGGTCGTCGGGCGTTGCGGCAGGCCGGGCGGCCTGACGGTCAGGCCCGCGTGATCAGTTTCGCCGGGTCGATCCGCGCCCGCTCGACGGCGTTCTCGCGCGCCGTGCCGATATAGATGATGCCCGCCACCTCTTCTTCCGGCGCAACGCCCAGCGCGGCGCGCGCCGCCGGGTCGTAGGCGACCCATTCGGTGAGCCAGCAGCCAGCATAGCCGGCCGCGTAGGCCGCCAGCAGGAGGCTGTAACAGACGGCTCCGGCGCTCAGCAGCTGTTCCTGGCGCGGAATCTTCGGATGCTCAGCTGCGCGCGAGATCACCCCGATCACCACCGGCGCGCGCTGAAAGCGCATCTTCTCCACGCCGAGCCGCTCCGGACCTGCTGAGGGATCCGATTGCAGCACCACGTCGGCCAGCGCCTCGCCGGCGCGTTTGCGGGCATCGCCTTCCCAGACGATGAAACGCCAGGGCGAGAGCTTTCCATGGTCCGGCACCCGCGCGGCGATCCGCAGCAGGGCGTCGACCTCTTGCGGACTGGGTCCGGGGCCGCCCAGATGAGCCACCTTCGTCGACCGCCGCATCGCCATCAGCATGACGGTCATCGGGTTCGGCCGTGCCGAATCCATGATGTCGTTCTCTTTCGGAAGTGGCGGCAGCTGGGTGAGAATTTTCAACGAGATGGCTCCAGTTTTGACCTCACCGGAGCACTGACGGAGTGCTTCCAGACGTCGGGCAAGGTGCAGACCCGGACCCCCGGTTCGAACACGGATCCCAATACGAGCCGTTGTCCATTCCGGATCGCCACCGACGCGCCTGAATATGCCCCGTCATTTGTTAAGAGGACCTGATCAGCCCTGCCGCCTTTTCCAGACGGGTCCGGTTCCAGGATAATCACCTGACTTGGCGCAGGGACCGATGCATCGCGTGCATGGCCGAACGCGAAGGTCATCAGTTTGGGGTGCGCCGCGATCCAGACCCGGCCGTCGGGTTCGACGTCGAGATTGTCCACCCCGGTGCCCAGCTGCGCCGCATCGATCTGGGTGAGGCCGCCCGTGGCGGCGTCGCGCCCATAGACTCGCACGGTCCGGGCGATGGTGTCGCTGGCGTAGAGCCGACCTGCATCCGGCGACAGCGCTAGGGAATTGGCGAAGCTGAAGCCGGTCGCCGCCTCCGAGACCTGACCGCCGGCATAGCGCAGCACCGCGCCGGTGCGGTCGGTGTCGCTGAGCTGGCCCCAGAGTTCGCCGGCCGAGTTGCGGGCGGCAAGGGTCTCGCGCGTGACGAAGAAGCTCTCCGGCCCGTCCGCGACGATGTCGTTCAGCCGGCTGAAGGCCGGATCGGACACCGTGCGCACATGGCGCAACGTCCCCTCCGGCGCGACGTCGTAGATCTCGACCGTCGAGGCCGCGCCCTCCCAGCCGTCCGGGTGGTTGATCACGAACAGGCGGCGCGCGCCGTCGGGTCCGGTCCACAGCGAGACGCCGTGCGGGTGGAACCGTTCCGGGACCCCGACGGTGGCGTCGGTGCGCGCGGACACGCTCTCCAGCGTCGCGAACGGCAGCATGTAGATCGCGCCGCGCCGGGCCGGCTCAGCGCGCCGGTCGTCGGAGGAGACGAACAGCTGGCCCGACGCGCGGTCGAGGGCCATGTCCTCCGCGCCGGGCAGGCCCCCGGCCGTCACGCAGGTCCCGTCAAAGCGCGGCTGCAGCGTGGTGAACTCGCCGGCGCGGGTCGCCGCGGTCACGCCAAGGAAAGACGCCCCGCCGAGAACGGCGAGGCCGGCGAGGAGCGCCGTGGCGGCGATGCGGTTCATGCGAGCTCCATGGCGGCGCCGTCGGCGAACTGAAGACGCGCAAGACGGGCGTAGAGGCCGCCGGCGGCGACCAGGCTCTCGTGGTCGCCCTCCTCGACGATCCGGCCCTGGTCGAAGACGAGGATGCGGTTCGCCCGGCGCACGGTCGCAAGACGATGGGCGATCACGAGCGTGGTGCGGCCTTCCATGGCGCCGTCGAGCGCCTTCTGGATCAGCCGCTCGTTTTCCGCATCAAGGGCGCTGGTGGCCTCGTCGAGCAGCAGGACGGGCGCGTCGCGCAGGAGGGCGCGGGCGATGGCGACGCGCTGGCGTTCCCCGCCCGACAGGCCGCGGCCGCGGTCTCCGATCCCGCCGTCGATGCCGCCGGTGCGGCGGGCGAGGAACCCGTCGGCCT
>VYKN01000167.1_pt1 | contig 13417 bp, 11 predicted proteins | sample 5114581 | NCBI WGS metagenome assembly VYKN01 (sample SAMN12291810, study PRJNA351875) | freshwater metagenome | isolation source: freshwater lake | place: USA: Michigan, Baker Lake | collected 2011-08-08
GCCTCCAGAGGCGGGGCAGCGGCGCTCGGCGCCGGCGGCGCGTCCGGCGTGGTGATGATGTCGACGCCGAACAGCGGCGGCGCAACCGGCGGCCTCAGCCCGGTCTGGGCGACCAGCACCGCCAACAGGACATGGGTCAGCGCCGCGCCGGCGACGACGCGCCAGTCCGGCCGCCAGTTCCAGGGGTCGGCGACAGCGGCGCGGGCGCCCGCCACCTCAGACGAGGTGGGCGCGCAGCATCCACGCCGCCTTTTCGCCCGCCGCGCAGCGTTCCGTCATCAGATCCGCCGTGGCGTCGTCGCCGGCGTCGGCAGCGACGCGCAATGTCGCCCGGGCCGAACGGACAACCGCTTCCTGACCGGCCAGCAGCCCGCGCAGCATGGCGTCCTCGGACGGCGCCGGATCATTATCGGCGGCGACCTCGGTCCGCGTCATCAGATCGGCGTGGGTGGGCGCGAGCACGCCCAGCGCCCGGATCCGTTCGGCGATCTCGTCCAGCGCGGTCCAGAGCTCGTTGTACTGGTCGGAGAACAGCTGGTGGAGCGGTCCGAAGCGCGGCCCCTGGACGTTCCAGTGGTATAGATGGGTTTTCTGGTAGAGCGCGTAGCTGTCCGCCAGAACCTGCGCGAGGCCGTCCGCGATCTGACCACGGGCGTCCGCCTCAATGCCGATGTCGATCTCCATGCCGTCGTCTCCTTGCACAAGCCTAGATAGGCCTGCGCGGCGGGCGACGGAAGGGCGATCAAGTCCCTACCAGATGTTGCCTGCGCCCGGCGTGTAGTTCGTCCCCATCACGTTTGTGGCGATCAGGGTGCCGCACCGGATCACGCCTGCGGCCTGGATCACGCCGGCGTTCAAGTCGATACTTGCAGCCGTCAGGCTGAGCCGGCTCAGGGACGACAGCCGTGTCTCGAACGGCGTGATCGACAGCGCCTCGGTCAGGGCGGCGACCTGGGCCTCCAGCCGCGCGATGCGCGCCTCGGGATCGCCGGCCGGCCCGCCGGGCGTGATGGTCAATGGGCTGATCTGGATCGGCATGGCGGCCTCCTGTCCATGAAGGCCGCCAATCTGACGCAAGATCGCCCTTTCCCTAAGGGAAATCTCGCTTTCCCCGTCCTTGATCAGCGCAGCGCCGCGCAGAAACGCTGGATGCGGGCGCAGGCGTCTTCCAGCGTGGCGGTCGCCGTCGCATAGGAGATGCGGAACGCCGGGCTCGACCCGAAGGCCGCGCCATGCACGACGGCAACCCCTTCGCTTTCGAGCAACTCGCGGGCGAAGTCCTCATCATTGCCGATCACAGCACCCGACGGCGCGGTCAGGCCGATGGCGCCTGCGCAGGACGGATAGACATAGAAGGCGCCTTCCGGCGTCGGGCACATCAGCCCCTTGGCCTGGTTGAGCATGGAGACCACAAGGTCGCGGCGCTCCTTGAACACCGCGTTGCGGGTCGGGAGGAAGTCCTGCGGACCGTTCAGCGCCTCGACCGAGGCGTATTGCGCAATCGAGCAGGCGTTGGTGGTGGACTGGCTCATGATCCCGGCCATGCCCTTGATCAGCCACTGCGGGCCTGCGGCGTAGCCGATGCGCCAGCCGGTCATAGCGTAGGCCTTGGAGACCCCGTTCATGGTGAGCGTGCGCTCATAGAGCCCGGGCTCAACGGCTGCGATCGTTGCGAACTGGAAGTCGTCGTAGACGAGGTGTTCGTACATGTCGTCGGTCAGCACCATCACATGGGGGTGGCGCATCAGGACGTCGGCGAGCGGCTTCAGATCGGCGGCGCTGTAGGCCGCGCCCGTGGGGTTGGACGGCGAGTTCAAGACCACCCAGCGCGTGCGCGGCGTGATTGCGGCTTCAAGGTCGGGGGCCTTCAGCTTGTAGCCGTCTTCGGCCCGGGTCTGGACGATCACCGGGGTGGCGTCCGCCAGCAGGGCAATGTCCGGGTAGCTGACCCAGTAGGGCGCGGGCACGATCACTTCGTCGCCGGTGTTCAGGGTCGCCATGAAGGCGTTGTAGATCACGGCCTTTCCGCCCGGCGAAACGTTGACCTGCGCTGGAACGTAGTCGAGGCCGTTCTCCCGCTTGAACTTGGCGCAGATCGCGGCCTTCAGCTCCGGGATGCCGTCGACGTCGGTGTATTTGGTCTTGCCCTCAGCAATGGCGCGGACGGCGGCTTCCTTGATGTTGTCCGGCGTGTCGAAGTCCGGCTCACCGGCGCCGAGACCGATCACGTCGCGCCCCGCAGCCTTCAGTTCGCGCGCCTTCTGGGTCACAGCGATGGTGGGCGAGGGCTTGATGCGGCCAAGGGCGGCGGACTTGAACGGGGTCATGATGAGGAACTCGAAAGACGATCGCCGCCATGCGCGGCGGCGCGCACCATAGGCGCCGCGGCCCGGCGCGCAACCGCGCTCTGGTCAGCTTTCGATCAGATGTTCGGCGAGCGTTGCGCGCACCGCATGGTTCACGCCGAGGCCCGACAGATAGGCGTCCACATCGCCGATGACGTCGAACGCCGCGTCCAGCCATTCGGCCCGGACCCGGAAGAACGCCAGCAGCGTTTCCTCGTCGAAGTCCCGGCCCAGTCCCTCGCGCATTCGCGCGCGCACGCCCGGCAGCCGTGTCTCGAAGTCCGACGCCTCGTTGGTCAGGAGATAGTCGGCGACGATGTCGTCGCGGGCGACGCCCAGCGCGTGGTGGATCAGGGCGACGAGCAGCCCGGTGCGATCCTTGCCGGCCGCGCAATGAACAACGATCGGGCGCGGATCGACGGCGAGTCGCGCGAATGCGGCCGTGAACAACTCGACGTGCTGGGGCTCGTGCGGCAGCCGCCGGTAGGTGTCGGCCATATAGCCCATGGCGCTTTGCGGCGTGACGTCGGCTTCCCTCAGGAACACAAGGTGCGGGGCGAGTGTCGCATCGCCTTCGTCGCTGGAGATGATGTCCACCTTTTCAAGACGCGTCGGCTGCATGGCGCGCTCGGTCGGTCGCCGCAGATCGACGAGCGCGGCCACGCCCAGCCCCCGCAGCCGCGCGTGGTCGTCCTCGGTCGCTTCGGCGAAATGGGCGGAGCGGTAGAGAACGCGCTGCTTCAGTCGCCCATGCGGGGTCGCATAGCCGCCGAAGTCGCGGAAGTTGTGGATGCCGTCAAAGCGGATGCGCCGGTCTTTCATGGGCCGCGATCTAGACCGGCGCTCACGCCATGGCGAGCGGCGTTGTCGGCGGATCATCATCAGTCTAAAGGCGCGTCAAACCGTCACACAGGGCGCAGCAGAACCGCGCCAAGGGAGCAACGCCATGCACGGGATCATGCAGGACTGGCCGCTGACCGTCGACAAGATCATGGACCACGCGCGCATCAATCACGGCATGCGCGAGGTCGTGACCCGGTCGGTCGAAGGCCCGATCACCCGCACGACCTATGGCGCGATCCATGACGACGCCAAGCGCGTCTCGGCCGCCCTTCTGGCCGACGGCGTCAAGCTCGGCGACCGGGTCGCGACCATCGCCTGGAACACCGATCGCCACATGGCCTGCTGGTACGGCGCCATGGGCATCGGGGCGGTGCTGCACACGCTGAACCCGCGCCTGTTCCCCGAGCAACTGGTCTACATCATCAACCACGCCGAGGACCGGATCGTCATCACCGACCTCACCTTCGTCCCGCTGCTCGAGAAGATCCAGGCGATGACGCCCGGCGTGGAGCGGTTCGTGGTGCTGTGCGAGGCGGGCGCCCTGCCCCAGACCACGCTGAAGAACGCAGTGGCTTACGGCGACTGGATCGCCGGGCGCGGTCTCGACGCCAAATGGGGCGGGTTCGACGAGAAGACCGCCGCGGGCCTCTGCTACACCTCCGGCACCACCGGCAACCCGAAGGGCGTGCTCTATTCGCACCGCTCGAACGTGCTGCACACGCTCCTGACCATGCAGGCCGACGTCATGGGCCTGTCGGCGCGCGACACCATCCTGCCCGTGGTGCCGATGTTCCACGCCAATGCCTGGGGCATTGCGCTGTCGGCGCCGGCCTGCGGCGCCAAGGTCGTCATGCCGGGCGCCCGCATGGACGGCGCGGCGATCCATGAACTGCTCGAAACCGAAGCGGTGACCTTCTCGGCCGCGGTCCCGACCGTGTGGCTCATGCTGCTGCAGCATCTGGAATCGACCGGCTCGAAGCTGACGACCCTGAAGAAGGTGGCGATCGGCGGCTCTGCTGTGCCGGAGCGGATCATGCGGGCGTTCGAGGACAAGTACGGCGTCGAGGTGCTGCATGCCTGGGGCATGACCGAGACCTCTCCGCTCGGCACCCTCGGCAGCCCCGGTCCGGAAGCCGCGACCCTGAGCCGCGACGACATGATCAAGCTGAAGCTCAAGCAGGGCCGCTCGCCCTTCGGCGTCGAGATCAAGATCAAGCGCGACGGCGCCGACGCCCCGCGCGACGGCGTGACCTTTGGCAATCTGCTGATCCGCGGCGCAGCGATCGCCGCCGGCTACTTCAAGGGCGACGGCGGGAACGTGCTGGACTCCGACGGCTTCTTCGACACCGGCGACGTGGCGACCATCGACCCCTACGGCTACATGCAGATCACCGACCGCGCCAAGGACGTCATCAAGTCCGGCGGGGAATGGATCTCCTCGATCGATGTGGAGAACATTGCCGTCGGCGCGCCGGGCGTGGCGGTCGCGGCCGTCATCGGCATGTATCACCCCAAGTGGGACGAGCGGCCGCTGTTGATTGTCGAGCCGTCGCAGGGCGCGACCCCGACCAAGGCCGAGGTGCTGGCTTATCTTGACGGCAAGATCGCCAAGTGGTGGACTCCCGACGATGTCGTCGTCGTGGAGAAGATCCCGCTCGGCGCCACCGGCAAGATCAACAAGCTGGAGCTGCGTTCGATGTTCAAGGACTATGTCCTGCCGACCGCCGGCGCCGCCGCAACCTCCGCCGCCGAATGAGCCTGCTCGCCGCCATCGCTTTGGCTACCAGTTTAGCGGCGGCCCCGCCGCCGTCCCAACGGGTCACTTTGCGCCAGCGGGTGATCGTCTGGGGCTGGCGGATCGGCGATCGCGTCTATGACGAGCGGCGTCCGGCCTATCTGGAGGGCATGGCCGCACTCGAAGCGCGGCCGGAATGCGCAACCACCAATTGCGGCTTTCTCCTCATCCGAGAGAACGGAAAGTGGATGCTGACCAATGTCGCGCAGCTCAGCTTTGATGATCTGATGGTGCTGCAGGCCGATGTGGCGGACACCGACACGATGGTTGTGTTCCGCCAGCCGCCGGCGCCGGAGGGTGTGACCCGTCAGGCGGCGGCGCCGCCGCCAGCCACCGAGGAAGCCGGCCACTGAGCCGGTGTTCCGGCCACCGCCTTTGACAGGGTCTCACCGGCCAGCACAGCTTCAGTTTCTGGTGTGAAGCGCCCTGAAGCCGGATCCGGATGAACGACTAACCCTGGTTTAATTCGGATCGGCGCCCGCGTGCCCTTGCGGGCCGACACCAGAACACGGGTTGCAGGCGCACCCATTCTGGGATGCACGGGCATGATGGTCACGCCGCCCGCCCTGCCCTTCAGCGCTGCGAGAACGTCCGCGATCCGGTCGGCCCTGTGGATCAGCGCGATCACGCCTTTCGGCGCGGCGCGCCGAAGCATGGCGCGTATCCAATCCTCCAGCGGCGCATCCGCGATCCAGGCGGCCCGACGCGCAGGGGCGGGATCGCGGATGGCCGAGGCGTCGTCGAAGAAAGGCGGGTTGGAGACCACCAGATCGAAGCCGTCGGGGCCGCCGCGGGCCAGATGGTCGCCTTCGATCACCTCCGCAGATGACTGGAGCCCGTTGAACGCGATGTTGCGATGACAGAGGGCGACCGCACCAGGGTCGCGCTCCAGACCGGCGTGGCGCGCGTCCGGGCGGCGCAGGGCGGCCGCGAGCATCACCGCGCCGACCCCGCAGCCGACGTCGAGCAGCGAGGCGTAATCCTGATCGGCAACGGCCGCCGCCAGCAACATGGCGTCGAGGCCCGCGCGATAGCCGTCGACGGGCTGCTCCAGCATCAACCGGCCGGCGAGGAACCCGTCGGTCGAGGTGTCGCTCACCGGGCGGTCAGCGGATGGCGGATCGGCGCGATGCGAAGCCGGGCGCGTGCTGCCTCCAGCGGCTCCTGGAGCAGGCGCGGATAGTCCTCAGCCGGGAGCCAGGCGGCGCCGCGGCCGCGTCGCCAGGCCTCCAGCACCGCAGCAATGACAGGCTGGCCGGGCATGGCGCGGCTCAGGTCCAGCGCGGCGGCCGCCGCGATCAGGCCGAAGCCGGCGCTGCCGGTCTGGGCATGGGAGAAGGCGACGACGCAGGCCTCGCCATAGGGTTCGCGGCCGTAGCCCGTCAGCACATGCCAGACGTCGTGCACGTCGCGCAGGCGCCGGGCGTACCAGGCGAAAGGGTGGCGATCGTCGATCCGCGCGCCGCTGGACGCTCGGCTCTCCGCAGCAAGTCCCTCGGCCGAAATCCGTTCGGTCTGGACGAAGGCGCGATAGGCCGCGCCCACGCTGCCCTGCGGACAGGCGGCGAGGACCGCATCGTCCGACAGGAGATCGGCGAGTTCGGTGCGCTCATAGGCGATCCGGCCGCCGTCCGGGGTCGATAGAAGCCGCAGATAGCCCTTGGGGATCGATCGGCCCGACAGGGCGCGCATGATGTCGAACACCGCAACGGTGTCGTCGGGATCGCGCAGCAGACGGCGCAGGGCCCTCAGCGCAGCGCGCGGCTGGACCTTGAACACGTCGCGCCTAGGGGCGGCATCGGCTGCGGCATCGGCGGCGACATCTGCGACGGCCATGTGGGTCTCCTGTCTCATCATGCTAGCAAGCCGTTTGGCGATTCAAGGGCGGAACCGTGGAGTGGAGCGACGAAGGGCTGGTGCTGGGCGCCCGCCGCCTCGGAGAGACCGATGCGGTGGTCGAGTTGTTCACGCCGTCCCAGGGTCGGCGCGGCGGTCTCGTCCATGGCGGCGCCGGGCGTCGGCGCCGGGCGGTGGTGGAGCCGGGCGCCACGGTCGCCGCCACCTGGAAGGCGCGCACCGAGGACCGGCTCGGCTTCTTCCAGCCGATCGAGGCGGTTCGGAGCCGGTCGGCCGCGCTCCTTGACGACCCTGCTGCGCTGGCGGCCCTGCAAGCGACCCTCGCCCTGCTCCAGGCGGTCACGGCGGAGCGTCAGCCCTACCCCGGCCTGCATGAGGCCACGGTCGTGCTTCTCGACGCCCTTGCCGAGGCGCCGGACTGGCCGGCGCTTTATGTGCGCTGGGAGGCAGGGCTCCTGGCCGCGCTCGGCTACGGGATGGACCTGTCGCGCTGCGCCGCGACCGGAACCAGCGACGACCTCACCCATGTGTCCCCGCGCACCGGCCGGGCGGTGAGCGCACCGGCGGCGCAGCCCTATCTCGACCGGCTGCACCGGCTCCCGGGCTTCCTGCTGGCGGCGCAGAACCCGATCGCTTCCGGCGACGTGGCGGACGGCTTTGCGTTGACCGGAGCCTTTCTGGAATCCCGCGCGCTGGCGCCGACCATGAAGGACCTGCCCGAGGCCCGCTCCCGCCTGATCGTGACGCTGGGGCGAACCGGGCGGCTCTGATCACATCCGGAACACGCCGAACCGTGTCTCGGCCACCGGCTGCTGGAGACAGGCCCCGAGCGCCAGCCCGAGCACGCGCCGGGTCTGGGCCGGATCGATCACCCCGTCGTCCCACAGGCGGGCGGTGGAGAACCAGGGCGCGCCCTCTTCCTCATAGCGCGCGCGCACCGGCGACTTGAACGCTTCTTCGTCTTCCGGGCTCCAGCTGCCGCCCTTGGCCTCGATCCCGTCGCGCCGCACGGTGGCCAGGACGCTCGCGGCCTGCTCGCCGCCCATGACGGAGGTGCGCGCGTTCGGCCACAAAAACAGGAAGCGCGGCGCATAGGCCCGCCCGCACATGGCGTAGTTGCCCGCGCCATAGCTGCCCCCGATCACCAGCGTGATCTTCGGCACGTCGGCGCAAGCGACCGCCGTGACCATCTTGGCGCCGTCGCGGGCGATGCCGCCGGCCTCATACTCGCGCCCGACCATGAAGCCGGAGATGTTCTGCAGGAACAGGAGCGGGATGCGCCGCTGGCACGCCAGTTCGATGAAGTGGGCGCCCTTGCGGGCGCTCTCGCCGAACAGGATGCCGTTGTTGGCGATGATCGCCACGGGCATGCCCTCGATGCGGGCGAACCCGGTCACCAGCGTCTCGCCATAGAGCCGCTTGAACTCATCGAACACCGAACCGTCTACGATCCGCCCGATCACCTCGCGCACGTCATAGGGCGTGCGCACGTCCTCCGGCACCACGCCATAGAGGTCCGAGACGTCGAGCGCGGGCGGGACCGGGTCGGTCAGGCGCAGGCCCGACGGCGCCGACGGCGGCAGGGTCGCGATGATGCGGCGGGCGAGCCATAGCGCGTGGGCGTCGTCGGCGGCGTAATGGTCGGCGACGCCCGACACCTTGGCGTGGACGTCGGCCCCGCCCAGCGCCTCGGCTGTGACGACCTCGCCGGTCGCAGCCTTCACCAGCGGCGGGCCGCCCAGAAAGATCGTGCCTTGCTTGCGCACGATGATGGTCTCGTCCGACATCGCCGGCACATAGGCGCCGCCGGCCGTGCAGGAGCCCATGACCACCGCCACTTGCGCGACGCCGGCCGCGCTCATCCGGGCCTGGTTGAAGAAGATGCGGCCGAAATGGTCCCGGTCCGGGAAGACCTCGGCCTGGTGCGGCAGGTTGGCGCCGCCCGAGTCGACGAGATAGACGCACGGCAGCCGGTTCTCGAGCGCGATGTCCTGGGCGCGCAGGTGCTTCTTCACAGTCATCGGGAAGTAGGTGCCGCCCTTCACGGTGGCGTCATTGCAGACGACCATCACGGGCCGGCCCTCGACCCGGCCGATGCCGGTGATCAGTCCCGCGCCATGGGCGTCGCCGTCATAAAGGCCGTTCGCCGCCAGCGCCGACAGTTCGAGAAACGGCGAGCCGGGGTCCAGAAGGCCCATGACCCGGTCACGCGGCAGAAGCTTGCCCCGGGCCACATGCTTGTCGCGCGCCTCTGGCGGCCCTCCTTGCGCGGCGGCGGCAGTGCGGGCCTTCAGGTCGGCGACCAGCGCCTCCATGCGAGCGGCGTTGGCGGCGAAGGCGGGGGACGCCGTATCGACGGCGGAGCGCAGGATCGTCATGGGCGACAGCCTTAGACGTTACGGAAATGTCAGCAAGGCGCCGCTTGTCGGCGGACCTGCGGCGCGGCAACGCTTTTTTGCAAAGGGAGACTGTCTCATGGCCTCTTGCCGCCTTCGCGCCGCCTTGTTCCTTGCCGCCGCCTGCGTTGCCGGGCCCGCCCTCGCCCATCCCGATCACGAGGACGGCCACCCGCCGGAGAACGACGAAATCACCATGATCGCGCCGTCCGCTTCGATTGCGGCGCAGTCACTGGACGCCCAGCGCTTCGGCGACTGGGGCGTGGATCTCGCCGCCAAGGACAGGGCTGTGAAGCCTGGCGACGACTTCTTCCGCTTCGTCGGCGGAACCTGGATGCGCCAGTACCAGCTCCCCGCCGATCGCCCGATGTTCGGCTCGTTCAACGCGCTCGACGAACTCAGCCAGGCCCGGGTGCGCGACATCATCCAGAGCGCGGCCAAGGACCCCAACGCCTCGGCCGATCTGAAGAAGGTCGGCGACATGTACGCCGCCTTCATGGACGAGCGCGCGGTGAACCGGGCCGGCATCGCGCCCCTGAGGCCGGTGCTCGACCGCATCCGGGCGGTCCAGACCCGAGATCAGGTCGTCGCCGAGTTCGGCCGTTCGGTGCAGGACGGCGGGGCCTCGCCGTTCTCCGCCTGGATCGGCCAGGACCGCAAGAACCCGGACATCTACGCCCTGACCATGGTGCAGTCGGGCCTCGCCCTGCCAGACCGCGACTTCTACCTGGAAGACGGCGAGCGGTTCAAAGCCGCCCGCGCCGCCTATGCGACCATGCTGGAAGAGCTGTTCACGCTCGCCGGCGAGGCGAACGGCAAGGCAAAAGCCGCCCAGGTCCTCGCCCTCGAAACCGAAATCGCAAGGGCGCACTGGACCCGAGCCGACAGCCGGGATCGCGACAAGACCTACAACCGCATGACGCTGGCCCAGCTGCAGGACTATGCGCCCGGCGTGAACTGGCGTGTGCTCATGGCCGCCCGGGGCGTCCAGCTCCCGGCGGACGGTCTGGTGGTCAGCCAGAACACCGCAGTGCAGGCGCTGGCGAAGCTCGTCGCGGACACGCCGGTGGAAACCTGGCGGACCTACCTGCTCGCCGGCAAGCTGCGCACTGCCGCGCCCATGCTGTCCCAGCCCTTCCAGGACGCCCACTTCCGCCTCTACGGCAAGACGCTGCGCGGGCTGGAACAGCCCCAGGAGCGCTGGCGGCGCGGGGTGGACCAGGTCAACGGCGCGCTCGGCGATGCCGTCGGCGAAGTGTTCGTCGCGCGCTACTTCCCGCCGGAGGCCAAGGCGGCGATGGATAGTCTCGTTTCAAACGTGTCGGCGGCTATGGGCCGGCGCCTCGATGCGCTGACCTGGATGAGTGCGGAGACCAAGGCCCGGGCGCATGAAAAGCTCACCGGTTTCGGCCTGAAGATCGGCTACCCGACGGTGTGGAAGAGCTACGGCGGCCTCGAGATCCGGCGCAACGATCCCCTCGGCAACGCCTGGCGGGCGAGCGCCTTCGAGTGGCGCACCGACGTCGCCAAGCTCGGCCAGCCGGTGGACAAGCGCGAATGGTTCATGACGCCCCAGACGGTGAACGCCTACTACTCGCCGCAGATGAACGAGATCGTCTTCCCGGCGGCGATCCTGCAGCCGCCCTTCTTCGATCCCAAGGCGGACCCGGCGGTGAACTACGGCGCCATCGGCGGCGTCATCGGCCACGAGATCAGCCACGGCTTTGACGATCAGGGCCGCAAGTCGGATGCACGCGGCGTGGAGCGCGACTGGTGGACGGCCGAGGACGGCCAGCGCTTCGTCGCCATCTCCGACAAGCTTGTCGCCCAGTACAACGCCTTCTGTCCGCTGGAGGGCCAGTGCGTGAACGGCCGGGTGGCGCTGGGCGAGAACATCGCCGACCTCGCCGGCCTCACCGTGGCGCTCGACGCCTATCGCGCGTCCCTCGGCGGCAAGCCGTCGCCCGTCATCGACGGGCTGACGGGCGAGCAACGCGTGTTCCTCGGTTGGGCGCAGGTCTGGCGCTCTGTGATGCGCGATGCCGAACTCTCCCGGCGCCTTGCAACCGGCCCGCATTCGCCGCCGGAGTTCCGGGTCAACGGCGTCGTGCGCAACATCGACGCCTGGTACGAGGCCTTCGGCGTAAAGCCCGGCGACAAGCTTTATGTGCCGCCGGAGGAACGCGTGCGACTTTGGTAGGTTGATGGCGCCGGGTACCGCAAAGCTGCCTGGCGCGCCAAAAAATCGAGCTTTTCCTTGACGCAAGGCCGCCACCCGCGATCCTTCGCGCTCGCGCTGTTGCGGAGACTTGCGCCATGCCGATCCCTGCCGTTCTGAACCTGGGCGACCTCACCGGCGACAACGGCTTCCGGCTCGACGGCGCTGAGTCGTTGGGCCGCAGCGGAACCACGGTCGCCTCAGCCGGGGACGTGAATGGCGACGGGTTCGACGACGTCATCATCAGCGCGATCAGCCAGGGCGCCGGCGACGCCATCGCCTATGTGGTTTTCGGAAACGCTTCGGGCTGGCCGGACATCTTCGCGCTCTCCACGCTCAACGGAACCACCGGTTTCAGGATCGACAGTTTGACGGGCCAGGAGAACTACGGGGTGAGCGCCGCCTCGGCGGGCGACATCAATGGCGACGGATTTGATGATCTGATCATCGGGCAGATCGCATATGACGTGGGCAGCATCGTTGACGCCGGCTCTGCCTTTGTCGTGTTCGGAAAGGCGTCAGGCTGGAGCGCGACGCTCGCGCTGTCATCGCTGAACGGGTCGAACGGATTCCGGATCAACGGCCTTGCGACCAGCGACTTGTTTGGCTCCAGCGTCGGGTCGGCCGGCGACGTCAACGGCGACGGTTTCGGCGATTTCATGATCGGCATGCCGGGCGCTGATCCAATCTCCGTCCAGAATTCCGGCTCGACTTACGTCATATTCGGCCACGGATCGGCCTGGGCGGCGACCTTCAATCTGACCAGCCTGACGGGCGCGAACGGGTTTCGGTTGGACGGGGTCGCGGAGTTCGACCGCTCCGGGGAAGCAATCGCCTCAGCCGGCGATGTGAACGGTGATGGATATGACGACGTGATCGTCGGGGCGGACAGCGCCGACCCGGGAAACGTCAGCATCGCGGGTTCAGCTTTCGTCGTGTTCGGCAAGCCCGGAGGCTGGACCTCAACGATTGCGCTCTCGAGCCTGAACGGCAGCAACGGTTTCCGCATCAACAGCACCGTGTTCGAGGAGTTCGCCGGGGCAGGCGTTGCATCCGCCGGCGACATCAATGGCGACGGCTATGGCGACCTCATCGTCGGGGCGCCCGGCGCCGATCCGGGCGGAAACGACGCGGCCGGAACGGCATATGTGATTTTCGGCAAGCCAAGCGGCTGGACCTCCACGCTCAACCTTTCCTCGCTGAATGGAACGAACGGCTTCCGGATCGACGGGGCCGCATCGAGCAACTTCGTCGGAATCGCCGTCGCACCGGCCGGAGACGTCAATGGCGACGGCTTCGACGATCTTATCGTCGGGGCGCAAGGCGCCGATCCGGGAAGCACCACAAACGGCGGGTCATCCTACGTCATCTATGGAAAGGCTTCCGGATGGACCGCTGCGCTGCCGCTGGCGTCGCTCAACGGGACCAACGGCTTCCGTCTGGACGGCGTCGCCAACTTTGACAAAAGCGGCACGAGCGTCGCGTCGGCAGGCGATGTGAACCGCGACGGCTTTGCCGACCTGATCGTCGGCGCGCCGGAGTCCAACGCCAGCGGCCCCACCCAGGTGGGCGCCTCCTATGTCGTCTTCGGCGACGCGACCGGCGCGATCACCCGCACCGGCACGGCCGCGAACAATTTCTTCGGCGGGGGATCGTTCAACGACAGCCTGTCCGGCGCCGGCGGGAACGACAGCCTGCTCGGCGGCGACGGCGGCGATACGCTGGACGGCGGGACCGGAGCCGACACGCTGCGCGGCGGCGACGGCAACGATCTGATCATCGACGCGGACGGCGCGATCTCCATCGACGGCGGGAGCGGCGCCGACACGTTCGACGGCTCCGGCCGCACGGTCGCCACCACCATCAATCTTCTGGCTGGGACGGCGTATGGCGGAACGCTGCTAAATGTCGAAAGCGCCATCGCAGGCTCCGGTAACGACCGGCTCGTCGGCACGACGGTCGG
>VYKN01000169.1_pt1 | contig 13342 bp, 8 predicted proteins | sample 5114581 | NCBI WGS metagenome assembly VYKN01 (sample SAMN12291810, study PRJNA351875) | freshwater metagenome | isolation source: freshwater lake | place: USA: Michigan, Baker Lake | collected 2011-08-08
TCGTTCCGTTGTTGATCGGCTGCGCCTGCGCCGGACCGATCGGGGTCGCGGGCGGCGCGGAGGCCTGGAGGATCGCGGTGAGCAGCGCCTGGCGCTGTTCGAATTCAGCCGCCGCTTGCTCGAACTCGGCGGTGCGCTCTTTCAGCTGGGCCTTGGCGGAAACCTCGCGCGCACGGTGTTCAGCGAGCCAGCGTTCGTACTTGGCGGAGACCTGCGCGACTCGCGCGTCCTGCTGGCCGAGCATCACGCCTGAAACCAGCGACATGCCGGTCGCCACTGCGAGCCACAGGCCGATCGCCACCGCCACGCCGGCCGCCGCGGTCTGATGCCACGTGGAAATACGCAGGAACTTCAGATCGCCGTTGGTCTGAAGGTAGAGCTGACGCTCGGGGAAGTTCCTGACGGCCCACTCCGCAGCAGCCGCAATCGCGCGCGTCACCATCTCGACAGCCACCCCACGAAAATCGGCATTTTTCTCGTTGGGTCGGGCCTATGCCCCAAACGCCGCGTTACGGCAACCCGTTCTGTCACCTGCAAGGGGGGCCGGTCAGCCGGACCCGCGCACCGCGTCGAGCACCGCCTGGGCGTGCCCTGCGACCTTCACCTTGCGCCAGATACGCGCGATCTTCCCCTCCGGATCGATCACGAAGGTGGCCCGTTCAAGTCCCATATAGGTGCGCCCGTACATGCTTTTCTCGACCCAGACGCCGTAGCGTTCGGCGACGTCGCCGTCTGCGTCCGAGGCAAGGAGCACCCCCAGACCATGCTTGGCCTTGAACCTGTCGTGGCTTTTGGCGCTGTCCTTGGACATGCCGATCACCACCGCGCCGGCGGCGGCGAAGGCGTCGGCCAGGGCCGTGAAGTCCTGCGCCTCGCGGGTGCAGCCTGATGTGTCGTCCTTGGGATAGAAATACAGCACCACGGTTTTGCCCCGGAGCGCCTGCAGGGCTACGGTCGCGCCTCCATCCCCCGGCGACGAGAAGTCAGGCGCGCTATCGCCGACAGACAAGATGATGCCCATCCGAGGTCTCCTACCAAGACGGCGCCCCGCAGACGCCTCACCGGAGCGTGATGTGGGCGAACCCGGCGCTGTGTCCAGCGCCGAGGCGCCCAAGCGTGCGCACAAGCCGCGCGGGCCGGCGGGGCGTGCGTTCGTCATCGCGCTGGAAGTGCTGGCGCTGGTCATCGGGGTGGCGCTGGCGGTGGTGGCGTTCGCCGCCTGGCGATTGTCCCAGGGGCCGGTGGATCTGGCGGCCCTGACGCCGACGATCGAGCGGCTCGCTTCGCGGGCGGGCGCACAGGTTCAGATCGGTTCGGCCCAGGCCCGCTGGCTGGGGCCGGACCGGCAGGTCCGGATCGAGGCCCGCGACATCGCGGTCACCGACGCCAAAGGCGCCTCGCTCGGCGTGACCCGACGGCTTGTCCTGGTCGCGCCGCCGCTGGGCCTGGCGCTCGGCCGGCCGTCGATCCGGCGGATCGAGGCCGAGGGCGGGCTGCTGCACGCCGCGATCAACGCCCGCGGCGATCTCGATGTCGGGCTCGGACCGGCGCCGGTGTCTGAACGACGGGCGCCGGACGCCGACCGGCGGGCGCGGCTGCAACGCTCGATCCAGCGCCTGATCGATAGACCGCCGCCCCCGGCGGGTTTCGTGGTGGCCCTGAGCGACGTGCAGCTCGACGTGGTCGATACCGCAACGGGCCTTGCCTGGCGGGCCGAGGGCCTGCAGGCCGCTTACACGCGCACCCGCGACGGTCTTGTGGTGCAGGCTGACGGCGCTATCCGGGGCGAGGGGCTCGACGGCGCGGTGGCGATCCGGCTTCGGGGCGATCCGGCCAAAGGGCCACTGTCGATCGAGGTCGGCGGCCAGGGCCTGTCGCCGGCCCGGCTGGCGCCGCGTGATTTCGCAGGACCGCTTGCAGGGTTCGACGCGCCGCTCCGGCTGACCCTGACGGCGGAACTCGGGCCGGGACGACGGCTCCTGAGCGCGGTTGCCGCGGCATCGTCCGGCCCCGGCGTGTGGCGCGGCGCGACCCTACGCCAGCCGGTGCAGTCGGCGGTGCTGGAGGCGCGCTACGACCCGGCGGCCGATCGCCTTGTGATCTCGGACGCCTCGATCAGCGCCGGACCCTATGCGGTCGCCGGCTCAGGCGCGCTCAGCAACGTCGCCGCGCTCTGGACGCAAGGGGCGGCCGGGCTCGACCTCACGGTCTCCCGGCTGGACGCGCCGCCGCTCGGGCCGGGCCTTGCCCCGATCCGTCTGTCGCAAGGCCGCTTCATCGGCAGCTATGACGCCGGCGAGCGCCGGTTGGCGGCCAAGACCGCAAGCGCGATCCTGTTCGGCGCCCGGGCCGGGGCGGACGGCGAACTGACCTTCGCGACGAACCGCGACGGACGCCTGCGCCCGCTCGGCGTGCTGAACCTGACCACCGATGCGACGACCCTGACCGTGCCGCAGGTTCTGTCCGTCTGGCCGCGGGCGCTGGCGCCCAACACCCGGGCCTGGGTTTCGCAAAACATCCTCGGCGGCCTCGTCAGCGACGGGCGCGCGCGGCTTGCCTTCACCCCGGAGGTCTGGGCCCGCCGCCGCTTCCCGAAGGACGGCTTCAGTCTGAGCTTCCGCGCCGTCGACGCCCGGGTGCGCACCGCCGACGGCCTGTCGCCGGTCACCCGCGCGGCCGGAACGGTCGCGATCACCGGCGATAGCTTGCTGGTCACGGCGCCCTCCGGCGAACTCGGCGGCCTGCGGCTCTCAGGCGGCACGGTGCGGATCGACCGGTTTGTCGAGGGCCAGCCGGTGGTGATCTCGGCCACCGTGCGGGGCGGGGTGCGCGAGGCGGGCGCGCTGCTCGATCAGCAGGCCTTGCGCATTTTCACCAAAGCCGGCGTGCCGGTCGCCAACCTCTCCGGCGAGGCCGAGGCTCAGGTCACCCTGACCCGGGCGACGGGGGAGGCCGGCCGCAACCGGCCGCTGGAGTTCCGCGTGCGGGCTGATCTCGCCGGCGCAGGTCTGCGCGACGCCTTCGCGGGGCTGGACCTGACGGCGGCTGACCTGTCGCTGGACGCCTCGAACGCGGAGGTGCGGCTGCAGGGTCCGGCCCGGCTCGGCGGCGCGCCGCTGGACCTGGTGTGGCGCGAGGACCTGCGGTCCGGCGCCCAGCAGCCCACGCTGATCCTGGCGCGCGGCGATGCGACCATGGCGGATCTTTCGCGCTTCGGCATGGCGTTCGGCGACATCGTGACCGGCACGGTCGGTCTCGATATCCGCGCCACCGGCCGGGGCGCTGCGATCGAGAGCGCTATGGTCTCGGCCGACCTGACGCGAGCCGCGCTCAAGGCGCCGGACGGGCGCTGGTCCAAGCCGCCGGGTGCAGCCGCCGACCTGTCGATGCGCGTGGTGCGCGAAGGCCCGGATCGGTGGGACCTTCGCGACGTGCGCGGGGAAGGCCCCGGCATCGCCATCATCGGACAGGCGCAGCTTGACGATCGGGGCCGCTGGCTGACCGCCGGCTTCCCGCGCTTCACGCTCGCCGGCATCGCCGATCTCGGCTTCAGCGCGCGCCGGGAGAACGGAACCCTCGTGATCGAGGCGGACGGGCGCTACTTCGATGCAGCGCCCTTCCTGGCGCTCGACGGCGGCGAGGAGGGCGAGGGCGCCGGCCCGTTGCGCGTGACCGCCGATCTCGACGTGCTGCGGTTGCGGCCGCGGGCTGACGTCACCGGCGCCCGGCTGTCGCTGTCCGCCAACAGTTCGGGCGTGGAATCGCTGCGCCTGACAGGCGCCGGCGGCAGCGGACCGATGTCTCTGACGATCGGGCCGGGCGCCGGCGCCGGGCGCTCGGTGAGGGCGGACTTCGACGACGCCGCCTTCGCCGGCCGGGTCGTGGGGTTCGACACGCTGGTGCGCGGCAAGGCGCGGCTCGAAGGGGCCATGCCGGCTGCAGGGCGGAGCGGCCCGACCCGCCTCGATCTGACCATGACGGACTTTGTGGTGCGGCGCGGCGCCACCACGTCCCGCGTGCTGTCTGAGACCGAGTTCGCCGAGGGTCGTCGCGCAGCCCAGCAGGGCGACCTCGCCTTCGCCACCCTGACCGCGCCGCTGGTGCTTGAAGGCCGGCGCATTGAGGTCGGCCGCGCGCGCGCCACCGGCCCGTCGCTGGGCGTGACAGGGTCAGGGGTGATCGATCTCGGCACCCGGCGTCTCGCCATCACCGGCGTGATCGCGCCGGCCTATGCGGTCAACTCGGCGCTGGGCGCGCTGCCGGTGGTCGGCGCGCTGCTGGTGCCGCGCGAGGGGGAAGGGCTGGTCGGCGTGACCTATCGGCTCGACGGGCCGATCGATGCGCCCAAGACCACGGTCAATCCGGTTTCGGCCCTGGCGCCGGGCTTCCTGCGCCGGATCTTCGAGGGCAGGACCCCGACGGATGCGGGCGGCGAGCCGGCGGCGGCGGCGACGTCGCCGGAGCGGTAGGGGGCGGGTATCCCGACACGTCTGTGCCGGTCAGAACGTCGCTTTGGAACTGAGAGGTTTTGGTGACAGCTGCGCTGCACGCAAAACCTCTTCTCAATCGTCAGAGGGGTTCGGGGCCAGTCAGGTACGCGCGAAGCGCGCCGCCTTGCGGTCGATTTTCTTCGAAAATCGATCCTTAACAGGCCCTGAACCCCTCGCACGATTGAGCAGGCGCTTGGTGAGGCGAGAGCCCTCACCGAAGCGCTTCCCCAACCAATCCGCCACTTCCGCCACGGTAGCGCCGCAGGCAAGGCCTGGGCCCCGCGTCCCGCCTCAGTAGTCCACGCGCTTCAGCATCCCGCCGTCGACCGTCACGTTCGTGCCGGTGATGTAGCCGGCCGCGGGGCTCGCCATGAAGGCGACGGCGTTGGCCACATCCTGCGGGTCGGCCATCCGGCCGAGCGGGATCTGGGCCATGGTGCTGTCGTAGAACGGCTTCATGTGGGTCTTGATCATCTCCCACGACCCGCCCTCGAAATAGACCGGGCCCGGCGACACGGTGTTCACGCGCAAGCCCTTGGACCCCATCGCGGAGGCGAGGTTCTTGGCGTAATTGTTGATGGCCGCCTTGATGGCGTTGTAGGCCTGCGGGCCGACGAAGGCTTCGGTCGCCGCCGTTGTCGAGATGAAGATCAGCGACGCCTTGGACGACTTGAGGAGGTGCGGCGAGGCGGCCTCGACCGAGCGCACCGCGCCCAGAAGATCCACCTCGAAGCTCGCCTTCCAACTTTCCTCGCCCTTCATGCCGCCGCCGGCGGACACGTTGGCGATGAAGATGTCGAGCCCGCCCATGGCTTCGGCTGCGCCGTTGATCCAGCCCTTGTAGCCGTCCGCGTCGGCCACGTCGGCGACCGCGCCATGCACCTTCAGGCCTTTGGCCTTCAGGGCGGCGTCGGCTTCGGCGACCTCTTCGGGTTTGCGGGCGCAGAACGCGACCTCGACGCCCTCGGCCGCCAGGGTCTCCACGATCGCCCGGCCGATGCCGCGCGTGCCGCCCGATACGCAGGCCTTCAGCCCGCCCAGTCCCAGATCCATGGCGTTTCTCCCTGATGGTCGCGATCAGGCTCTTGCGGCCCGTGCGACGCTAAACCAACATGCATGACGGTTTCGGGCAAGCGCGCCGGTTTATCAAGAGCGCGCGACCCGCTCAGGGAGGAACGAGATGGCCAAGGTGCTCAACGCCTATCTGGTGGTCGGCGGGGATTTTCACGACTTCGATTTCGCGCGGCTGGAGCTCCTGAAGCTCCTCGGCGAGCATGAGGAGATCCGCACCAGGGTCGCCAACGACTATGCGGACGTCGAAGGGATCGCGGGCGCCGACATTCTCGTTACCTACACCTGCAGCTTGATCCCGACGCAGGACCAGATCGACGCCGGAATCAAGCCGATGCTGGCAAGGGGCGGGCGCTATCTGGCGCTGCACGCTTCCAACTCGATCACGCTCTGGCTGTCCGGCCCCGGCGAGGAGCCGCGCGTCGGCACCCCGAAGATCCCGGACGATTATTTCCAGATCGTCGGCAGCCAGTTCAAGGCGCACCCGCCGCTCATGCCCTTCGAGGTGCGCGCCTGCGCCGAAGCCCATCCGCTGGCCGACGGCATCAAGCCGTTCGAGGTCGAGCAGGAGGAACTCTATCTGTCGGATTACGCCGACGGGAACACGCCGATCCTGGAGTGCAGTTTCCGCGGCAAGGTGCCCTATTTCGAGGACGGCGACTGGGACCGCGATGTCCGCCACCTCGTGATGTACCACCGCCAATATGGCGGCGGGGAGGTGCTCTACTACACGCTCGGCCATGCGCGCGGGCATTACGACTTCCGACCGATGATGGACTACTACCCGGTGATCGAGCGCGGGGCCTGGGCGCGTGAGGAGCACTACACCCTCCTGCGGCGCGGCATCGCCTGGGCCAAGGGCGCGTGACGGGACGCTTTTCCGGCAAGGTCGTCTGGATTACAGGCGCCGGCGCCGGCATCGGCCGGGCAACGGCGGAGCTCATGGCCGCCGGCGGCGCGCAGGTCGTGGTCGCGGACGTTGATCTCGATGCAGCGCGTGTCGTCGCCCATGCCATCGGGGGCCTCGCGCTGACCCATGACGCCGGCGACGCGGGCAGCTGGCGGACCTGCCGCGACGCCGTTCTGGCCGCCCATGGCGGGCTCGACATCCTGATCAACAACGCCGCGTCGGGCCGGCTGAAGCCGCTCGCCGCCACCACCGACGACGACTGGCGCGCCGCGCACCGCGTGGCCGAAGACGGTGTGTTTCACGGCCTGAAGATTGCTGGCGAGACCCTTCGGCCCGGCGGGGCGGTGGTGAACGTCGGCTCGATCATGGGGGGCGTGCTGGGGGCGGCGGGCAACTTCGCCTATTCGGCGGCCAAGGGCGCGGTGCGGGCGATGAGCCGGTCGGCGGCCGTGGACCCGGCCTTCACAGGCAAAGGCGTCCGAGTGAACTGCGTGCTGCCGGGCACGACCCGCACGGCGGCGGTGGAGCGGATGATCCAGCACTTTTCCGGCGTCGCGCCTGGCGTGGAGGGCTTCGAGGCCGAGGCATCAAAATGGGCGAAGAAAGTTCCCCTGAAGCGGCTTGCCGCGCCGTCCGAAGTCGCCGAGGCGATCGCCTTTCTTGCGAGCGATGCGGCGAGCTTCATCACCGGGGCCGAACTGATCGTGGACGGCGGCGAGAGCTGCTGGTGACGGCCGATGGGCGCGCCCGCTAGAAGGCCGGCATGACAACCGATCCCCTGGTCCGCATCGCAGAAGCCCTTGAGCGCCTGAGCCCGCCGCCGCCCGCGCCCCTCAGCGTAACGCCGGGCGCCAGCCATGTGTGGCGCAGCGCCGAGGGCCTGCGGCTCATCACGGCGCCCGTTCGCCAGCCGCTCGACGCGCTGGTCGGCTACGAGACCCAGAAGGCGGCGGTCACCGAGAACCTCGCGCGGTTCCGGGCAGGTCTGCCGTTCAACCATGTGCTGCTTTGGGGTGCGCGCGGGACCGGCAAGAGCGCCCTCGCCAAGGCGGCCGCAGCCGCCGCCGGCATCGCGCTGATCGAGGCGCCGCGCGAGGAGCTGGCCCATCTGGGCCGGCTCGCGGCGGGGCTTGCCGGCGTTGCGGCCCCGACGGCGGTGTTCCTCGACGATCTGTCGTTCGACGCCGGCGACGGCGGCTACAAGGGCCTCAAAAGCCTGCTCGACGGCGGGGTAGGGGCCGAGTTCGCGCGGGTCATGGTCATGGCGACCTCCAACCGCCGCCACCTCATCGCCCGCGACGCCGAGCCGGACGACCTGCGGCCCGACGAACTCGCCGACGAACAGCTGGCGCTCGCCGACCGGTTCGGGCTCTGGCTCGGCTTCCATCTCATGGACCAGACGACGTATCTGGCCGCCGTGCGCGGCTACGCTGTCCGGTTCGGGCTGGAGCCCGACGATTTCGGCCTCGAGCGGGCGGCGCTGCAATGGGCGGCAAAGCGCGGGGCCCGCTCCGGCCGGACGGCCTGGCAGTTCATCCAGGACCGCGCCGGCCGGCTCGGGGTTACGCTCACCAGTCGTAGCTGATGGTGATGCCGAAGGTCGGCTTGCGGGGCGGGGTCACCGCAAAGGCGCGCGGCGTGCCCTGGAAGCCCAGCGGGGCGGCCGGCAAGGCGGACGAGATCGCAGGATTGGTGCGTCCGCCCGCATCGGGATCGTCCACGAAGCGCAGCGCGCCCTCGGCAGCGTCTTCGTCGGTGACGTTCCGGCCCCAGGCGGTGATCCGGAACCGGTCGCCGCGCAGCCCGACCTGCAGGTTGAGCTTGGTCGAGGACGGCAGCTCCAGCAGATTGTCGACCTGGGCGAAGAAGGCGCCGCGATAGGTCAGGTCCGCGCCGAGTACGAGATCGTAGCCTTGCAGCGGCGACGCGGTGGTGTAGCGCGCCGACAGGCTGGCGAGGTTTTCGGCCACCAGCGGCGGGCGCTTGCCCTTCACGCTCGCCAGATCCCGGCACAGCGTGCCCGGCGCCGGCGCGCCTGCGACCGCATTGGCCGGGATGCGGCGCAGGCCGTCCGGCTGGGTCGGGTCGAGGATGGTGGCGGTCGTGCCCACGGCGCAGTAGCCGCCGCCGCGGAACAGCGCCTGCTGCGGATCAAGGCCGTTCACGAACTCCGCATCGAGGTAGGACCAGGTGCCGGTGAGCTGGAAGCCCTCGAACAGCTCGCGGCTGGCTTCCAGTTCCAGACCGGTGATCTCGCTGTCGCCGATGTTGGCGGTGTAGCTGTTCTGGCCGCCCGTCGCGGTGATGTAGTTGTTGGTCAGGCCCTGGTTCTCATACTCGATCTTGAAGACCGCGAGATTGAGATAGTCGAACCCGAACACCGACGATTTGATGCCCGCTTCGAGGTTGGTCAGCGTTTCCTCATCGAAGGTGGTCTGCGGCGCATCCACCGGGTTGAACCCGCCCGGCGAATTGCCCTCGGCGTATTGGGCATAGATCAGCAGGTCCGGGTTGAACCGGTAGTCGATGGTCACCCGCGGCAGGTCCGCATCGAAGCTCGCGGTGCGGAACGACGGCCGGCCGGCGACTTCGCCGGCGTTGGTGACGATCTGGCCGGGGTTCTGGCGCAGGGCCAGCGCGATCTGCGACTGCGGGATGAACTGGGTGATGTGGTATTCCAGCGCCCGGGTCGTGATGGTGTCTTCCTGGTGGCGATACTCCAGACCGACTTTCAGATTGTCGGTGACGTCGACCTCGATGCCGCCGAACACGGCCCAGTTCTCGGTGGTGCGGATCGAGCCGGGGCCGTCGGCGCCAGACGCCGTCAGCTCATAGTATTCAGCCAGCGGCTTGCGCTTGAAGTCGAGATCGAAGTAGCCGATGCGCCAGCGGAACCGCTGATCGGTCGGCGAGGACAGCTTCACTTCCCAGGTGTTGGCGACGTCGAAATTGCCCGACGTGTCGTTGAACGGCGACTTCGAGCAGATGCGGTTCTGCGGCAGGGCGGCGGCGAGCGGGCCGGCCGTCACGTTGCAGGTCGCCCGCGTCGGGAAGGTGAAGAACGCGCGGCTGTCATAGCTCTGGTCGACGCCGCCGGCCTCTTCCTGCTGGGCGTTGGAATACTGGACCGACAGCGAATAGCCCGAGCCCATGATGTTCCAGTCGGCGTCGAGGATGGTGCGCACCGTGTCGCGCTCCACGCCCGGCAGGAGCATCTGGTCGGTGTTGAGGCCGTAGACCGTCGGGGTGGTGATCGTGCCGCAGAAATAGGGACGGGTGTTGAGGAAGCAGTTGTTCGGCGCCGAGCCGCGCTGCTGGATCGCGAAGTGGCCGTCCTCGTCCCGGCTCCAGATGAAGCGGGCGCGGACCGCCAGATCATCGATCGGATCCCAGTAGAGGGCGGTGTTGAAGCTGGTGGTCTGCTGGGCGTTGAGCTTGCCGTCGTTGACCGCGACGTTGCGATAGTCGCCGTCGAACGAATAGCCCTTGATCGAGGCGATGCCGCGCAGGTTCGGGATGATCGGCAGCGCGCCGGCGATCTGGGCGTAGCCTTCCAGATTGCCGTAATTGCCGACGGTGGCTTCCAGCTTGCCGGAGAAATCGTCGGTCGGCGCCTTCATCACATAGTTGATCGCGCCCGACAGCGTGCCCCGGCCGAACACCGACGACTGCGGGCCCTTGATCACCTCGATCCGCTCGACGGCGGACAGATCAAGCCCCGACGTGTCGCCGACCAGCGGCGCGCCGTCGACGAAGATGCCGACCTTGCCTTCGGCGATGAGGATGTTGGAGGCGCCGCGGATCACCGGGCGGTCGCCGTCGCGCCCGAAGGCCTGGTTGAACTGGAAGCCCGGCGTGAAGGCCGCGACGTCCGTGGTGTTGAAAATCAGCTTGTCGTCGATCGCTTCGGACGTGAGCGCGGTCACCGAGATCGGCACGTCCTGGAGGTTTTCTTCCTGCTTGCGGGCGGTGACGATGATGGTCGCCGTGGTGCGCGTGGTCTCGGCTTCAGGCTGCGGCGCGGCGGTCTGGGCCTGTGCGGCGCCCGCGCCCGTCAGCGCGATCACGCCTGCGGCGGCGAGAAGAGTGGCCCGGAGTGTCATGAAGCGTCTCCCGATCTTGTTATCTGGCCGGCCCTTGCCGACAGCTTCGCTAAACACAGTGACAAACCGGGCTATGGTCACGCAATGCACGTTCGGACTTTGCCGGGCGCTGTGGCGGCGGGGCCACAGGCGGACACGCGACCCGGCGCCGGCTTGCAGCGCCCGTCGAACGGGCTAGCGTGAAGCCCACGAACAGGAGCCCCCATGGCCGCCCGCAGCACCCGCCCCAAGCCCCCCGTCGCCCGCAAGCGCCCGAAGGTCATCGAACAGCTCGGGCGCACCCGCACCGACAACTACGCCTGGATGAAGGACCCGCGCTGGCAGGAGGTGCTGCGCGAGCCCAAGCTCCTGCGCCGGGAGATCCGAAGCCATCTCGTCAAGGAAAACGCCTTCACGCAGGCCGTGCTGATCGATCCCACGGCGGACCTGCGCGAGACGCTGTTCAAGGAGATGCGCGGGCGAATCAAGGAGGACGATTCCACCGTTCCGGCGCCGGACGGCCCGTTCGCCTATTTCACCGCCTTCCGCACCGGCGGGCAGTATCCGATCCTCACCCGCTTTCCCGTCGACCCGAAGTCGAAGGCCCGCAGCGGCCCCGACCAGGTGCTGCTCGACGGCGACGCGGAGGGCAAGGACAAGGCCTACTGGGGTCTCGGCGGCGCGGCCCAGAGCCCGGACCACAAGCTCTACGCCTATGCGACCGACGAGAACGGGTCGGAGTACTACACCATCCGGTTCAAGGATCTGGCCACCGGCGCGCTCCTGCCGGACACGGTGGTCAACAGCACCGGCGATTTCGTCTGGGCCAATGATTCGAAGACCTATTTCTGGATCTTCAAGGACGAGAACGGCCGGCCGACCAAGGTGTTCCGCCGCGTGCTCGGCTCGACCGAGGACGTGCTGGTCTATGAAGAGAAGGATCCGGGCTGGTTCATGGGGCTCGGCAAGACCGCGTCGAACCGCTTCATCGTGCTGGGCTCGAACGCCTCACAAACCACCGAAGTGCGCATCCTCGATGCGAACGCTCCGACCGGCGACTTCCAGCTGATCGCGCCGCGCCAGCAGGGCATCGAGTACGGTCTCGAGGACCACGACGGCCAGTTCTACATCCTGACCAACGTCGACGGCGCGGTGGACTTCAAGGTCATGACCGCGCCCGTCGCGGCCCCGCAGTGCGAGAACTGGCGCGACCTCATCCCCCATCAGCCCGGCCGGCTGATCGAGGGGCTGGAGATGTACAAGCACCATCTGGTGCTGTCCCAGATGGTCAACGCCCTGCCGACGATCACCGTGCGCAACATCGCCACCGGCGAGAGCCACGACGTGACGTTCCCGGAAGAGGCCTATGATCTCGACGTCCAGCGCGGCTTCGAGTGGGACACCGAGACGCTGCGCTTCGTCTACCAGTCGCCGTCCACGCCGCGCGAGACCTGGGACTACGACATGAGCGCGCGCACCCGGGTGCTGATGAAGCGCCAGGAGGTGCCGTCCGGCCACAATCCGTCCGACTATGTCGTGCGGCGCATCAACGCCCCGTCGACCGACGGCGCGCAGGTGCCGGTTACGATCCTCTACCGCAAGGGCACGCCGATCGACGGCACCGCGCCGACGCTGCTCTACGGTTACGGATCGTATGGTCTCTCCATGCCGGCGGGCTTCTCGACCGGCCGGCTGAGCCTTGTGGACCGCGGCTTCGTCTATGCCATCGCCCATATCCGCGGCGGCAAGGAGCGCGGCTACCAGTGGTACCTCGATGGAAAATTGATGAAGAAGAAGAATACCTTCATCGATTTTGTTGCAGCGGGCGACGAGCTGGTGCGCCAGAAATTCTCCCATCCGAAGAAGATCGTGGCGCACGGCGGCTCGGCCGGCGGCATGCTGATGGGCGCAGTCGTCAACATGCGGCCGGACTTGTTCGCCGGCGTCATGGCCGACGTGCCGTTCGTCGATGTGCTCAACACAATGTCCGACAAGGACCTGCCGCTGACGCCGCCCGAATGGCCGGCCTGGGGAAATCCGCTCGAGGACCCGGCGGCCTACGATTACATCGCGAGCTACAGCCCATACGACCAGGTCGGCGACAAACCCTATCCGCCGATCCTGGCGCTGGGCGGCCTCACCGATCCGCGCGTGACCTATTGGGAGCCGGCCAAATGGGTCGCCCAGCTGCGCGAGCGGGCGCCGAACGCCGGACCTTACCTGTTGAAGATCAACATGGAGGCCGGCCACGGCGGCGCGTCCGGCCGGTTCGACTTCCTGAAGGAAGTGGCGATCGAGTGGGCCTTCGCCATCGAGGCGGCGGCGGGGCGCATCAAGGGCTGACGCCTTAACGCCGTCTCAGCGGCTTGCGGGGCACAAGGGCGGGGATGACCCGCTCCTTGTCCCGCACCGATGTGCTCGTGCTCGCCGCGCTGCTGATCGCCTTCTTCGGCGTCGCCGTCGCGCTCGGCGCGTATGCGGGCTTCGACAACTGGGCGCGGCGGGACGCGGACGACTTCCATCTGCATCAGGTGCAGTGGTTCCGCGAGAACGGATTTGCGCTGGTCTATCCCTCCACCAGCGCGACGACGCCGGGATTTCACTGGCTGCTGGCGGGGCTCGCCGAGCTGACCGGCGCGCCCGAGCCGCTGGCGCGGACCGATGCGCTGGCGCGGATCGTCCCGGCGGTGCTGACCGGCGTCGTGCTGGTGCTGCTTTATGCGACCATGCGGTCGATGGGCGCGGGGCCTGGCAAGTCCGCGCTGCTGGTCGCGCCATTCTTCGCCTCG
>VYKN01000170.1_pt1 | contig 13303 bp, 9 predicted proteins | sample 5114581 | NCBI WGS metagenome assembly VYKN01 (sample SAMN12291810, study PRJNA351875) | freshwater metagenome | isolation source: freshwater lake | place: USA: Michigan, Baker Lake | collected 2011-08-08
CCTCATAGGCGCCGGCGGCGTCGGCCTCGGTCTTGGCAAGGCACGCGGCAAGCTCCTGCGCGTCGCGCGGGTCGGGCGCGGCGAGCGCGGGGGCGGCGATCAGGGCGAGGGCGGCGAGGAAAAGGCGCATGGCCAGCGCCTTATCAGCCCGCAGATGGCGGAACCATGGCGGATTTCAGCGGCTGCAGCAGAAGCGCATCGAGGCGCTGGTCCGGCCCGGTGCGGAAGACATCAAGCCCCAGCGGTCCGTCGGGCTTCGCCCGGGCGGGCCGGAACACGCCGAACAGCCGGTCCCAGACCGACAGAAGAAATCCGAAATTGCTGTCGGTCTCGCTCCGCTCCGGGCTGTGGTGCACCAGGTGCAGGTCTGGCGTGACGATGACGAGCCGGATGAAGCGCTCCACCGGCGCCGGCAGTCGGGCGTTGGCATGGTTGAACAGGGCCGATGCGTTCAGCAGCGCCTCGAAGGCCAGGACCGCCACCGCCGGGGCGCCGAGCGCCAGCACGACGGCGCCTTTCCACACAAGGCTCAAGCCGATCTCCACGGGGTGGAAGCGCAAGGCCGTCAGCGCGTCGACGTCCGGGTCGGCATGGTGCACCCGGTGCAGCCGCCACAGGATCGGAACCGCATGGCTCAGCCGGTGCTGCGCCCAGACCGCAAGATCCAGCACCAGGATCGACGCGACCGTCGCCAGCCAGACCGGGGCTTCGACGAAATGGAAGAGACCAATCCCCTGCCCGTCCGCCCACAGCGCGACTGCGGCGAGGCCGGCCGGCGCCATCAGCCGCGCCAATCCCGCATTCAGCAGCGCCAGTCCCGCAATCGACGGCCAGCGTGCCGCTCGCGGCAGCACCCGGACGCGCGCCGGGGCGAGGGTTTCCCAGGCCAGGACGAGGCCAAGCACGCCCAGCGCGATCCCGCCGCGCAAGGCCGCATCGGCCTCCATCAACTCCGCAGCCGGTCGGCGAAGCGCGCCTTGCGGACCTGCCGGCGCGCGGTGAGGTCGTGGGCGTCGCTGGCCGTGACGGTGACCTCGACGAGATCGCCGGCCTTGAGACCCTCGCCGTCCTCTATCAGCACGCGGCCGTCGATCTCCGGCGCATCCCATTTCGCGCGGGCGACGGCGGTTGCGCCGTCACTTGAGTCCACCAGCACCTCGATGCGCCGGCCGACCTTCTCGGCGAGCTTTTCCGCGCTGATCCGCGCCTGCAACGCCATCAGCCTGGCCTGGCGGTCCTGCTTGACCTCTTCGGGCACGTGGTCGGCCAAGTCGCGGGACGGGGCGTGGACGACGTTCTCGTAGGTGAAGCTGCCGACCCGGTCGAGGCGGGCCTCCTCCAGCCAGTCGAGCAGCATTGCAAAATCGTCCTCGGTCTCGCCGGGGAAGCCGACGATGAAGGTCGAGCGCAAGGCGATGTCCGGGCATATGGCGCGCCAGGCCTTGATCCTGTTGAGGGTTTTTTCCTGATTGCCCGGCCGGCGCATGGCTTTCAGCACTTTCGGCGAGGCGTGCTGGAACGGGATGTCGAGGTAGGGCAGCACCCGGCCGGCGGCCATCAGCTCCACCACCTTGTCCACCGACGGATAAGGATAGACATAGTGCAGCCGGGTCCACACCCCGAGTTCACCGAGCGCGTCGGCGAGATCATAGAGCCGGGCCGCCCGCTCCTGCCCGCGCCAGTCCGAGCCCGCATAGGAGATGTCCACCCCATAGGCGGATGTATCCTGGCTGATGACCAGCAGCTCCTTCACCCCGGCGGCGACGAGCTTTTCCGCTTCCAGCAGCACATGCCGGGCGGGCCGGGACACCAGATCGCCGCGCAATTTCGGGATGATGCAGAAGCTGCAGCGATTGTTGCAACCCTCTGAAATCTTTAGGTACGCATAGTGACGCGGGGTCAGGCGCACGCCCTGCGGCGGGACCAGATCGACATAAGGATCATGCACCGGCGGGGCGGCCTCATGCACCGCCGCCATGACGCTCTCATACTGCTGCGGGCCGGTGATCGCCAGCACATGCGGGTGCGCGGCGCGGATCACCTCCGGCTCGGCGCCGAGGCAGCCGGTGACGATCACCTTGCCGTTGGCGGCCATGGCCTCGCCGATGGCGTCGAGGCTCTCGGCCCGGGCCGAATCGAGGAACCCGCAGGTGTTGACGAGCACGAGGTCGGCGCCGGCGTAGTCCGGCGCGATCTGGTAGCCCTCGGCGCGCAGCGATGTGATGATCCGTTCGGAATCGACCAGCGCCTTGGGGCAGCCGAGCGAGACGATGCCGACCTTGGGCGCGCGCGGTTCGATGACGGTGTCTGTGGACATGGGGCCGGGCTCTAGCCGAAACGGCGGGCCGCGTCAGCATGGCGCGGCGGCGCGGGCGGGTGTAGAGGCCGGCGACCTCGCCAACAGGGAGACACCGTCAGGGTGCGTGCGCTCGTCACCGGCAGCGCCGGCTTCATCGGCTTTCACGTCGCCCGACGGCTGCTGGCCGACGGCTGGACGGTCGTGGGGCTGGACAGTTTCTCGGCCTATTACGACCCGGCCCTGAAGGAGGCGCGCAACGCGCTGCTGGAGCGCGAGCCCGGCTTCACGCTGGTCCGGGCGCAGCTGGAGGACAAGGCCGCGCTTGACGCGGCGTGGGACGGCCTGGCGCCCGACCTGGTGGTCCATCTCGCCGCCCAGGCCGGGGTGCGCTACTCGATCGACCATCCCGAGACCTATCTCAGCGCCAATCTCGCGGGCACGTTCAACGTGCTGGAGGCCGCGCGCCGGACCCCGCCGAAGCATCTGATGATCGCCTCGACCTCCTCGGCCTTCGGCGCCAACACCGCCATGCCGTGGCGCGAGACCGACCGGTCGGCCCACCCCATGACCTTCTATGCGGCCACCAAGGCGGCGACCGAGCTGATGGGCCACAGCTACGCCCATCTGTTCGGCACGCCGATGACGTTCTTCCGGTTTTTCACGGTCTATGGGCCGTGGAGCCGGCCGGACATGGCGCCGATCAAGTTCGCGAAGGCGATCTTCGCGGGCGAGCCGATCGAGCTCTACAACGCCGGCGACATGGTGCGGGACTTCACCTTCATCGACGATCTCGTCGAGGCGGTGGTGCGGCTCTCGGCCCACCCGCCGGTCGCAGGCGAGCCTGTCGGCCCGGACGACAGTCTCAGCCCGGTCGCGCCGCACCGGGTGGTGAACATCGGCGCCGGCGCGCCCCAGACGGTGCTGGAGTTCGTCGATGCGCTGGAGCGGGCGATCGGCCGGCCGGCTAAGCGCCAAAATCTGCCGATCCAGCCGGGCGATCCCCAGCGCACCGAAGCCTCGACGGATCTGTTGTTCGCGCTGACCGGGTTCCGGCCGACGACGCCGATCGCAGACGGCGTGCCGGCCTTCATCGACTGGTATCGCGCGCACTACGGCGTCTGAACGGCCCGCGCCCGCGCCGCGACCGCGACGTCGGGGAAGTCTGCAAACACGCCGTCGACGCCAAGCTTCAGGAACTGCTCGACTTCGGCTTGCGCATCGCCGGACAGGCGCTGGAAGTCCGCCGCCGCTGCGTCGCCGCGGCGCAGTTCGGCGGGCAAAAAGACGTTCTCGTTCCGGAACGTCCAGGGGTGGACCACAAGGCCGGCCTTCTGGGCGCGGGCCACAAGATCGGTCGGCGGCAGCGAACGGCCGTCGGCGTCGCGCGGCACGATCAGGGTCTTCTGCGGCCCGATGCCGGCGGCGTAGGTCCTGATGTCGGCGAGCCCGCCGTCGGTCAGCATGGCGCGGTAGCTGGCGCGCACCTCCGGCCGGACCTGGTCAAACGGCGCGCCCTCCTCAGCGATCAGCTGGACAAGCCGCACCCGGGTGAGGCCCGCCAGCCGGCGCAGGTTGGAGACCTCGAAGCTCTGGATGAACACCGGCGCATCGGCCCGGTCCCAGTCCGCCGCCTTCAGCGCCGCCAGCAACGGGGCGTCGAAAGAGAGCCCGATCCGCTCGTGATATGTCGGGTGCTTGGTCTCGGGGTAGACGCCGATGGTGCGGCCGAGCCTTGCGCCCTCGGCCTGCGCCAGCGCGATCACCTCCGCGAAGGTCGGGATCGTCTCCTGCCCGTCGTAAGCGACGTTGCCGGGCCGCAGCTGCGGCAGACGCTCGCGGGCGCGCAGGGTCTTCAGTTCGGCGAGGGTGAAGTCTTCGGTGAACCAGCCCTCGAACCGCTCCCCGTCGATCTCCTTGACGGCCTTGCGGGCGGCGAACTCCGGCCGGCTTGCCACATTGGTCGTGCCGCCGATCTCGTTCTCGTGGCGCGCGACGGGGACGCCGTCCCTGGTCATCACGAGGTCCGGCTCGATGAAGTCCGCCCCTTGCGCGATGGCGAGGCGATAGGCCGCCAGCGTGTGCTCCGGCCGGTATCCGGAGGCGCCGCGATGGGCGATGACGATGGGGCGGGCGCGCACAGGCGCAGCTTCGGGCAGGGCGGCGCAGCCGGCAAGCGCGCCGGCGCCGACGCACAGGGCGGAACGACGGGTCAGGATCATTCCCGCCTCATGGCACGCCAAGACGACAGTTGCGCGTCGGACGCCTCGGGCCCACCTTCGCCCCATGACCAAGCCGGTGCTGCTCTACACGACCTGGCCGGACGAGGAGACCGCTCTTGCGGCCGCGCGCACCCTTGTGGATGAACGGCTTGCGGCCTGCGTGAACGTGCTTGGCGCTGCGGCTTCCGTCTATCGCTGGCAGGGCGCCGTCGAGCAGACGACAGAGGTCGGCGCGCTGGTCAAAACGACCGCCGACCGCGCCAATGCGGCCTGCGCCCGAATCGCGGCGCTCCATCCCTATGAGACGCCGGCGATCCTGGCGATCCCGGTTGACGCTGCGGGAACCCACGGCCCATTCGCCGAATGGATCGCGCACGAGACCCGGCACGGCGACTGAAGCGCCACGGGACCGCAGATTCGTGCGCCGCGAAACGGTTAAGCCGTTGACAGACCGCGCCTGTGCTTGATGACATGCGTGTCACGCCGGCGTGAGACCGGTTTCGGTTCATGCGCATCTTTTGACGGTCGAGGACCGCTTGAGATGCGAGGGGAGGAAAGAACCATGTCAGTCACCGCACGCCGCGCCTGCGCCCTTATGCTTGGCGCATCCTTTGCCGCCCTGTCCGCCGGCGCCGCCCTGGCGCAGGAGCAGACCGCCCAGACGCCCGCCGCCACCACGACGTCCAACCGGGTGCTGGAGACCGTGGTCGTCACCGCCGAAAAGCGCGAAGCCTCGGTTCAGGAAGTGCCGATCGCGATCTCGGCCTTCGACGAGAGCAAGCTGGAGCGGCTCCAGATCAACGACGGCCAGGACCTGCTGCTCGCCATCCCGAACTTCCAGTTCGCCAAGAGCAACTTCACCGGCACCAACATCGCGATCCGCGGCATCGGCTCCAAGCTGGTCGCCTCCTCGGCCGACACCGCCGTCGGCATCCACGTCAACGGCACGCCGCTGAACGACAACCGGATCTTCGAGACCGAGTTCTATGACGTGCAGCGGGTGGAAGTGCTGCGCGGGCCGCAGGGCACGCTGTACGGGCGCAACGCCTCGGCCGGCATCATCAACGTCATCACCGCCAAGCCGGAGTTGGAAGAACTGACCGGCGCCATCGAGGGCACGTTCGGCAACTTCGATACGGTCAAGGGCAAGGGCTTCATCAACCTGCCGCTCGGGGAGAGCGCGGCCCTGCGTTTCGCCGGGTTCTTCACCCAGCGCGACGGCTTCACCGAGGTGGTCGACGGGCCGTTCCGCGACAGCAACATCGACGGCCGGGACATGTATTCGGTGCGCGGCTCGCTCTACTGGGAGCTGACCGACAAGCTCGATGCGACCTTCATGGTCCAGTACTTCTCCGAAGACTCCGACCGCTCCCGCATCGGCAAGCAGCTCTGCACCAAGGACCCCCGGCCCTTCCCGTTCAGCCAGGGCTGCCTTCCGACCTCGACGCGGTTTGAGAGCCCCAACTCCAGCGCGACGCTCGGCGGCATCTTCACCTTCCTGCCGCAGCTGGTCGGCGCCCCGGCGATCTTCAACCTCTATCCGGTGGGCACCGACGCCTTCGCGCCGGAGCGAAATATCGACAACCTGCGCCAGGTCGGCATCTCGCGGCAGCCGGTGCACAAGGCCGAAGAGCAACTGCTCCAGTTCGAGGTGAACTACGACACCGACTGGGGCACCTTCACCGCACTGGTCGGCCGGCAGGAGTCCGAGCTGAACTCGGAAGTCGACTACGGCCAGACCCAGCCCAGCGTGAACTTCCAGGCCACCAGCCCGCTGGCGCCCGGCGGGCTGCTCACCGAGCCCTTCACCGGCCAGACCCGCAGCCTCGTGACCTACGACCAGTCGTCCTCGAGCTCGGAGCAGACCACGGTCGAGCTGCGCTTCGTGTCGGACTTCGACGGGCCGTTCAACTTCACCCTCGGCGGCATCAACATCGATTATGAGGGCGGCGCCGACTACAAGGTGTTCGGCAACTCGCTGAGCTACTTCGGCCTGTTCCAGAACGCAGTGCTCGGGACGGCCTGGCAGCCCGACCAGTTCTACTTCTTCTCGGACACCCAGCCGTATGAACTGAAGGCCTGGGCGGCGTTCGGCGAGGCCTATTACAACTTCACGGACAATCTGAAGTTCACCCTCGGCCTGCGCTACACCGACGACCAGAAGACCGTCACCGATCGCCAGACCCTGTTCTCCAGCGGCAATTGCGGCACCGCAGCTGCGCCGGTGAGCGTGCCGTCCTTCGGGCTCACCACCGCCTGCCCGGCGGGCACCGCCCGCGCCGGCCAGCTGGTCGCGCCCTACTCCACCCGGGAGGTGCAGTTCCAGGAAACCACGGGGCGCCTCGGCGTCGAATGGCAGACCAAGCTGCCCTTCACCGACGAGACCAACATCTCGGTCTTCGCCTCGCGCGGCTACAAGGGCGGCGGCGTGAACCCGCCGATCGATCCGGCGCTGTTCCCGGGCCAGACCATCCCGCGGACGTTTGCGCCTGAATTCGTGGACGCCATCGAAATAAACATGAAGAATATCGCACTCGACGGCAGGTTGATTGCGAACTTCGCTGCGTTCAACTACGATTACCAAGGATATCAGGTCTCCAAGATCATCAACCGGACGTCGGTGAACGAAAATATCGACGCCAAGCTGCACGGCTTCGAAGCCGAAATCAGCTGGGAGCCGATCGACCGGCTGGTCTTTGACCTCAACGCCGGCTTCATCTCCTCCGAGATCGGCAATGTGTCGTCCGTGGACGTCGCCGACCGGACGGCCGGACGCACCGACCTGACGGTGCTGAAGAACGTCAACACGGCCGCGAACTGCGTGGTGCGGACCGCACCGCTCAACGCGCTGCTGGCCACAGGCGGTTCGCAGGTGGCGCTCGCCGCCTGCAACCCGGCGACGCTGGGCGGAGCCTTGACCCCCGCCGTCCTCGCGCAGGTGCGGGCCGCAGCCGGCATCCCGGCGAACGTGCCGTTCGCGTCCCTGCCCGCCGCCGTGCAGGCCCAGCTCAATGCGGCCACCACCGCGGCGGTCAACCAGACGCTGGCCGGCCTCTACCTGCCGTCCGGCAATGCCCAGTCGCCCTACAATCTCGACGGCATCGCCAAGAACCTGAAGGGCAACAGGCTGCCGAACACGCCGGAGTACACCGTCTCGCTGGGCGGTCAGTACACCTGGGACCTGACGCCGGAATGGGCGATGACGGTTCGGGCCGACGGCTACTGGCAGGCCGAATCCTTCTCCCGGATCTACAATGTGCCTGGCTTCGACAATCTGGAGAGCTACTCGCAGTACAGCCTGTCGGTCACCTTCAACAATGACGACAACGGGCTCTACGCCACGATCTTCGGCAAGAACCTCGCCGATGAAGACGTGATCACCGACAAGTATCTCACGGACGACTCGTCGGGCCTGTTCACAAACGTCTTCCTGCTGGAGCCGCGCACGTTCGGCGTCACGCTCGGCAAGCGCTGGTAATCAGCTTTCGGGCAGTAACAACTTGGGCGCCGCGGTTTCTTGCCGAACCGCGGCGCTCTTGTTTCTGTTGTTGCAGCTTTCGTCCCGTGTGCGGCACGAGAAATTACACGCCTGACCGAATAAATCACGACGCAAATCTATTATACTGAAATTAGTGGTGCTTTTTCACTTGAATAATGGACAAAAACAGAGCCCCGTCATCGCAGCCCACTCAATCCAGTTTTTTTGTGATGTGCTTATCCCGGTACCTCATTTCCGTGACTGGATGTTAAGCTTTTTATTCAAATATTGCCTCAAGGACAGAGGCGAGCAGGTCATGACGGGGTCGGTCCCTCTGACGAAACTTTCTCATGCGGACGTGCAGGAGGCGGTGGCGCTCCACGAGCGGCTGCTGTCCGGCCGGGCGGGCGGCAAGCGCATCTCGCTGCGCATGATGGACCTGAGCGGCATCGATCTTGGGGGTCGCAATCTCTCGGATGCGGACTTCTCCGGCTGCCGGTTCGAGGGCGCGAACCTCGCGCGCGTGAAACTCCAGCGCTCCAATCTCTACGGCTGCGACTTCCGCAAGGCCGACATGCGTGGTTCCTCGCTGGTTCGCGCGGACATCCGCGGCGCGTGCCTGCGCGGAGCGGATCTCTCCCACGCCGACCTCTCCGAGGCCGACTTCCGCGAGGGCGAGATCGGCGTGCTGAGCCGCAAGAACGGTCTGACGATCGTGCGCCACCAGACCCGGGCCGGCGAAGCGAGCGGCGCCAAGTTCGCCGGCGCGACGCTGGACGGATCGCGGCTCGGCGGCGTGGCGGCGACCGGCGCGGACTTCACCAACTGCTCCCTGCGCGGCGCCAAGATGGTGGCCGCCAACATCAAGGACGCGGTGTTCGACGGCGCCATCCTGGAAGGCGCCGACATGGCCCGCTGCAATGTCGCAGGCGCAAGCTTTCGCGGCGCGTTTCTCGCTTCGGCCAACATCCAGGGCCTGAAGTTCCAGCAGGACCTGCTGGCCGGCGCGCTCTTCAACCCGTCAGCCGAAGCGATGGCGCTGCGCGACGAGCTGGAAAAGCGCATCATCCTGCACGAGGAGTGGTGGCAGAGCGGCGGCAAGACCGGCTCGCACGCCCTGCTCGACGGATACGATCTGAGGCCCGTAGGCCCCATCATGAAGGGGCGGCGCCTGACCGCTCTTCAGGCGCGCGGCAGCTGCATGGCCGCGATGCAGATCACCGGATGCCAGCTCCAGGGCGCGAATTTCGACGGGACGAACCTGCTTGGCGCGGTGTTCGTCGGCTCGGACCTGCGCGGGGCGAGCTTCGTCGGCTGCAATCTGGCCAAGGCGGACTTCCGCCGGTGCCTCTTGCCGCCGCTGCCGATCGCCGGCGGCCGGGTGAAGCGCACCAACTTCGCCGGGGCCATCCTCAGGCACGCCCGCTTCGACGGCGCGGACATCCGCGGCGCGGTGTTCGACAAGGCCGACCTGTCCGGCGCCTCGATGATCGACGCCGACATTGCGCTGGCGTCCTTCAACGGCGCGGAGACCTTCGAGGCGATGGGGTTGCCGGCGCCTCAGGCGGCGACGGGCTAGTCGTCCGACCGAGCGGGTTTGTCCGCAAATACTTCGCGCCGCATCAATGCGAAGATTTCCCAAGGTCTCGCCGGCTCCGGCTAACCAAACTGAAACAGTGGCGAGCTACCGTGCGTTCAGGAGTAACCGTGTCATGTCGTCTACCGCCCGCCTGATCAAGGTCGCCGCCTCGGAGGTCGAAAGGGCCCTCGAGCTGCATGAGCGACTGATGGCGGGCCGCCAGGGCGGTCAGCGGGCCAATCTGCGCATGATGGACCTCTCGGGCCTCGACTTCAGCGGCCGCAACCTCGCCGACGCCGACATGTCCGGCAGTTCGTTCGAGGGCGCCAAGCTGGTGCGCACCCGCCTGCCCCGCGCCAACCTGTTCGGCTGCGACTTTCGCAATGCGGACCTGCGCGGTTCGGTCCTGCACCGCGCCGACATTCGCGGCGCGTGCCTGCGCGGCGCGGACCTTGCCCACGCCGACCTGACGGAAGCCGACTTCCGCGAAGGCGAGATCGGCGTGATGACCCGCAAGAACGGCCTGATGGTCGTCAAGCATGAAAACCGGGCCGGCGAGGCCGACGGCGCGAACTTCGCCGGCGCGACGCTGGACGGCGCGCGCATGGGCGGCATGGCGGCTACGGCGGCGGACTTCACCAACTGCTCGCTGCGCGGGGCCAAACTCTCCGGGGCAAACATCAAGGACGCTGTGTTCGACGGCGCGATCCTCGAAGGCGCGGACCTGTCGCGTTGCAACGTGGCGGGAACGAGCTTCCGGGGCGCGGTGCTGGCCTCCGCGGTGATCACCGGACTGAAGTTCAATCAGGAGCTGATGGCCGGCGCGCTGTTCAGCCCGAGCCCCGCGGCTCTGGCGATGAAGGACGATATGGAGCAGCGCATCCTCCTGCACGAGGAATGGTGGGCGAGCGGCGGCAAGGACGGTTCGCACGCCCAGCTCGACGGGTTCGATCTGCGGCCGGTGGGCCAGATCATGAAGGGCCGCCGGCTGACCGCGCTTCAGGCGCGCAACACCTGCATGGCGGCGATGATCATCACCGGCGCGCAGCTCCAGGGCGCCTGTTTCGACGGAGCAAATCTGCAAGGGGCGATCTTCCTCGGCAGCGACCTGCGCGGCGCAAGCTTCCAGGGCTGCAACCTCGCGCGCGCCGATTTCCGCAAGGTCTCTCTCGGCCCTCTGCCGATCTCCGACACCAAGGTGAAACGCGCGAATTTCACTGGCGCCAATCTCCAGCACGCCCGCTTTGAGAGCGCGGATCTGAAGGGCGCCGTCCTCGACAAAGCCGACCTGCGTGGGGGCTGCTTCTACGAGGCGATCATCGACCGCACCAGTTTTGCCGGCGCCAACCTGTACCGTGCCGTCGGCCTTCCGGACGAAGTAGTGACCGCGGCCAACGCCGCCTGACCGCCCTCAGGGCGCCGGAATGAACTCGGTCTCCCCGTCCGGCAGACCGAAACGCCCCGCGATCCAGTCGGCCTTGGCCTCGTCGATCCTGTCCTGGTCGCTGGCGACGAAGTTCCACCACAACCGGCGCGGCCCGTCGCTTTCCCCGCCCAGCACGGCGATCCGGGCCTCGCTGACGGCCTGCACCATAACCGGCGCAGCGCCCGCAAGGATGACCATCCGGCCCCCTTCCACCCGCACGCCCTCGATCTCCACCTTCCCGGCCGCCACATAGATCGCCCGCTCCGGCCCGAAGGCGGGGACTTCATAGCGCGCGCCGAAGGCCAGCGCGATGTCGGCGTAGAACGCCGGCAGGGACGTCTCGACCGGCACACGCAACCCCTGGGTCTGCCCGAGGATCAACCGCATGCGGACCCCGTCCGCCTCGACGACCGGGAGGTCTGCGGCCGGGACATGGCGGAACGACGGCTCGCACATCTCATCGGCCCGCGACAGGGCGATCCACGCCTGCAGCCCCCACACCGGCCCGCCCGCGGCGCGGGTGTCCGGCGGGGTGCGTTCGGAGTGTGCGATGCCGCGGCCCGCGGTCATCAAATTGAGCGCGCCCGGCGTGATGTCCTGAAGCACTCCCAACGTATCGCGGTGGCGGATCGCGCCGTCGAACAGGTAGGTGACCGTCGACAGGCCGATGTGGGGATGCGGCCGGACATCGAGACCCGACCCGGCGGAGAAGTGCGCCGGGCCCATCTCGTCGAAGAACACGAATGGTCCGACCATGCGGCGCTGAGCCGCCGGCAACGCGCGCCGGACGACGAAATGGTCGCCCAGATCCTTGCTGGCTGGCGTCAGGATCATGTCGATCGCGCCGGAGGCGTCGTCGGGCGTGGTCATGACAGATCCTTCCCTGTGTGCCGGCAGAGCCATACCAGCTTTGATTCAATGGGGCAGGTCTGGCGCGCAAGGGCCAGCCGTGCTTGTTTACCGCAGTCCGGCCTGACCGACAGGCGGAGCAGCAGGGCGCCAGGATCCGATCTATGAGCACGCCTAACGATAGCAATCCGCCGCGGGGACCGGCGGACGGCTTCGAGCCGACCGCGTTCGCCACACCGGAAGAGTTGGAACGGGCCCGCGCACAGGCCGCGCGGTCCACCTCGCGCTTCGATCCGCAGCCCGAACCCGTGCCCTCGGCAGCCGAAGTCGAGCCTGAGCCGGCGCCCGTCGCCGACACGGCAGCCGACGACGCGGAGACGGACGCGCCGCCCGCAGAGGCGGGCGCTGACCTGCAGGTCCAGGAGGACACCGCGCCCGAACCGGTCGCAGAGACAAAGCCCGAGCCTGAGCCCGAGGTCGAGCCTGAAGCCAAGGCGGAGCCCGAGCCGGCGCCCGCAGCCGCCCCCCCGCCCGCCGAAGAGCCCGCCGATCCCCATGCGGCGGTGCAGATCGGCGCGCTGCTCAACAACATCTACCGGGTGAAGCGCTTCATCGGTCGCGGCGGCATGGGCGAGGTCTATGAGGGCCTCAACGTGCTCACCAGCGAGCGCGTCGCCATCAAGGTGATCCTGCCAGAACTGGCCGCCGACCCGCATGTGCAGGCGAGCTTCCTGAAGGAAGGCGGTTTCCTGCCGCGGATCGCCAATGAAAGCGTCGTCGGCTACCGGCTGATCGCCCAGGAACCGACGCTGCGCGTGCTCTACATCGTGACGGAGTTCGTCGACGGCCTGTCGCTGCACGAGCGCATGCGTCTGGGACCGGCGAGCGTCGATGAAGTGCGCGACCTGATGCGCCGGCTCGCCTCCGGCCTGCGCGCGGCGCACGAATACGGCATCGTCCACCGCGACCTGTCGCCGGACAATGTGCTGCTGGCGGGCGGGCGGATCGACCGGCCCAAGATCATCGACTTCGGCATCGCCAAGGACATGACGCCAGGCGGCGCGACCATTGTGGGCACCGGTTTTGCCGGCAAGCTGGGCTTTGTCGCGCCCGAACAGTTCGGCGAGTATGACCGCTCGATCGGCCCCTGGACCGACGTCTACAGCCTCGCCCTGACGGTGGCGGCCGTCGCCCGCGGCAAGCCGCTCGACATGGGCGGAACCATCATCCAGGCGCTCGACCGGCGCGCCGGCATCCCGGACCTGTCCGATCTGCCGGCCGAACTGCGCGAGGCGTTCTCGCGCATGCTTGTGCCTGATCCCGCCGGCCGCGTGCGGTCGATGGACGAGGTCATCGCGCTGTTCTCCGATCGCTCGGCGTCCTCTGCCCCGCCGCTGTCGGCGCCGCCGGCCGAGCCGACCATAGCGCCGGTGGCGCCTGCCGCCGAGACCAC
>VYKN01000172.1_pt1 | contig 13220 bp, 13 predicted proteins | sample 5114581 | NCBI WGS metagenome assembly VYKN01 (sample SAMN12291810, study PRJNA351875) | freshwater metagenome | isolation source: freshwater lake | place: USA: Michigan, Baker Lake | collected 2011-08-08
TGTACCGGAAGGCAATTGATAGCCTGTTAAATTCCCTTGTTTCCACCACCTCCAAGCCGTTCGATAACTTATTCCTGTTTTTTTTGCCTAGTCTGATAGTTTTGTCTGTACATACATATTACCATGCCTGGCTATATATGACTATATTTGTCTTGAAACTTTACAATACCAAAATACCAATCATCCCGCTCCATCCAAATAAATGCTAATAAACTGAGTAATAGATTGGGAATATCGTTGGTGTAACTGGTTATCCACGGGTGTTTCGTTAGAACAGGGCAATTCTTCGGCACTGGGAAGAAGGCGATTTTTATTGTAGGAAAGGTTAACCATAGCGATTGTTTTGACTAGGGAAATTACCAAGTATTCGGTTGAAAGTCAGCATCATTAATAATGGCCACCGTATCCCCGGAGGGTTTAATCACAAATAGTCCTTTTTTATAAGCGTATCGATCGATCCCCTCGTTGATTTCAATTCCCGCCACCGCACCGTAAGCTCGATAGTTTTGATAATGGGGAAAAGCGATTTTAAAACGAGTCAATTTTTCGATAAATTCATCCACATCATCTTTAGATAATCTAGATTTACATTCCACCACCACGAGTTCTGTATCATCGACGGCTAGAATATCAATTTCCATGGCGATGCCCTGACGTTTGACTCTAGCGCGGGGATAAACTTCTTTAATATCGATGCCTTTTTCCTGAAAAAGCCGTAAAACCGCCGGTTCTACCAATTCTTCCACAAATCGACCCCAGCGAGTGGTGAGACTATCTACCGCTTTGCTGGTTCGTTCAACCGTCCGTTTCAGTTCTGCCATAGAGCGATCGCTTTCTAGTTTAGATTCGGCGAGGAGGTTCTCTATTTGGACTCTATGGCGATCATATTCCGCCTTGGATTCGGCAGCCCTGCGATCGTATTCCGCCTTAGATTCGGCAGCCCTGCGATCATATTCCGCCTTGGATTCGGCGGCACGGCGATCGAACTCCTCGGCGGAAGCGCGGAATAGCTGGTAAATATCCTCAAGAGTTACCGGTTCACTCATAGACTTACCTCTAAAACACCCCTGATCATTTTAGCGATTCCGTCGAGAAGCCGGACGAGAGCGAGAGAGCAAAACGGAAGGAAATATTAAGAATTATGTAAAAGACTTGACAAATGTGCGGGGGGTACGATCCTGTTGGTTTTTCTTTTTCCTTTATGACGATTGACCGAGGAGCTTTTTTACTGTGAAACTACCCATTATCGGCATCTTATCGGGGGTTGCCCTCGCGACTCTCGGCGCCTCCGCAGCACGGGCCGTGATCGTCATTCCCCCCACTGGATTAGCACCGGGATCTGAGTATCGCTTGGTGTTTGTTACCTCCGGTACAAGAAATGCGACTTCGAGCAATATCGATATTTACAATACTTTCGTTCAGAATGCGGCGCGAAGCTCTTCTGTTCTCAATACGGCTTTGACTGCGGCGGGATTTGACCCGACTTCGATTACGTGGACGGCGATCGCTTCGACGGGCGCTGTGAATGCCCGATCCAATACTCGGACTCGGGCAACAGATACCTCCCGCCCGATCTATCGTTTGGATGGGGCGCAGGTTGCCACGTCTTATGCGGATATGTGGGAAGGATCGATCGGGGAACCGATCAATCGGACTCAAGAGGATACTGTGATAGAACGGTCCAGGGTCTGGACGGGAACGGGGGGCGGTGGTGAGACTTCTAATCCCTTGGGGGTGTTTGTGGATTTCATACCAAATCCGTTTTTGATAGTGGGATTAACTCCCCAGTTATGGATTGTTTTTCCCCGCCTCCCGCTTCCCACTTTCCTATACCTTCTAAACAGGATTTAGTATCAATCCAAGGTTTGGGCTAATTGAACGCGGGGATTTGTGGGTGTCCGCAGGAATTGCTTTGCAGTCAGCGGAGCGGTTTTACGGGATCTCGTCGGTGCTGGTGGTTCCCACTGCTCCACCGACGACCACCCCAGAACCCTCTAGCCTTCTCGGTTTTATCACCTTGGGCGGTTTGATGCTAGGGGGTGTCGCCCGCAAGACACGGAAGTAATGCCCGCTTCGGGAGAGGAGGCGAGGGTTTCCTCTCTCGAAGCGGAGGTTTTCGATACTTTATTTGGTATCATCAAGTAAGAGAAGCTTGATTTATGTTGGTACGGAAATGATGAATCAAAAAATTACTGCTATTTTCAATGGAGAAGCTTTTTATCCTACTGAAACCTTTAATCTTAAGCCGAATACTAAAGTAAAATTGACAATAGAAACTCAATTACTTGATGAAGATCAATTGCAAATAATGGCAGATGATGTGGATATTTTAGGAGAAATAGCTACCATTAATCAGGAGTTTATGGTCTCTGAAATGGACGGTTTGTAGAAAATGACTATCGCAAGAGGTGAAATTTATTTCGTTAATCTTAACCCGATTCAAGGAAAAGAGCAAGCAGGAACTAGACCAGTTTTAGTATTATCTATTGATGTTATCAATCAGTTACCCTTAGTGGTGATGGTAGTGGTGGGGACGAAAGGAGAAAATATTCGCCAAGATTATCCGACTAATGTTCGCGTTTCGACTGATGAAAGTGGGCTTCCTTTAGAAACAGTCTTTCTTGGTTTTCAAATTCGTTCAATTGATAAAAATCGCTTCCCCTCCGCACCAGTTGGGAAACTATCCGAAGAAAAAATGCAAGAAATTGAAACGGCAGTCCGATATTGCCTAGGATTGTAAGGAGATTTTATATTTTTGGTACGGCGTTTATCGAAAAAATCGGGTCTAAAACCTCGCCTTTTAAGGCGAAAAGTTTTTGGAGCGGGGCATAAATCCCCGTTACAAAAACGGCCTCGGAGCCCCCGGCCTTCGTTAATGCAGGAAAGGTTAACCATAGCTCCTGCAAGCGTGGTGTTTGATTGATGCCAATTCTAGCAGATAGCATCAATGCGCTTTGACCAAGGCAGTCCTGGCATCGATAACCACAGCGCTCAACTTCCGCGAGAATGCTAATATAAAAAAGCTATTGGCTAATTTTTTCCTATTTTAACTTGCAATATGCTCCCGTCTAATCTCGATCGCATCGTCGAACGCCTCAAACGTCGTACCGATCCTAAGCAAAAATACGAACAATTACTAGCTTTTGCTAAAAAACTAGAACCAATACCAGAATCTGCCAAAATACCCGCTAATAAAGTTCATGGCTGTGTATCCCAAGTTTATATCACTGCCGACCTCGAAAATGGCCAGGTTTGGTACAAAGGGGATTCCGACGCACAATTAGTCAAGGGTTTAGTTGCTTTGTTAATCGAGGGGTTAAATGGACTGACTCCCTCGGAAATCCTGCAAGTTACCCCAGATTTTATCGAACAAACTGGTTTAAAAGTCAGCCTTACTCCTTCCCGCGCCAACGGATTTTATAATATTTTCCAATTAATGCAGAAAAAAGCTCTCGGTTTTCAGTTGGGAATGTCCGCTTAGATGCCTAGTTTTCCGGTTCCGGCTCCTTTGATTCGGGAATCTCGCAGTTTTGGAAACGAGTATCCACCAGCGAACGCGTACAGCCCCAATTACTCGGTATTCCCGACGGCCAACCCATCCGCAAAGCTTCCGGACAGATGGCCATCACCGTTAACTGACAGTCAATTAACTGAAAACCCTCTTTCTGACACTGTTTGAGACTGTGTTTGAGGATAGAATCATTGTTAAATTCGATGGTTTTATTGCACTGAATACAGACCAAATGATGATGGTGGTGGGGATAGGGTTGATTGAGTTCGTAGTGTTTATGACCTTCGGCCAATTCCAACTCCCGCAAAATTCCCATCCGCGACATCAGTTTAACACTGCGGTAAATTGTCGATAAACTAATTCCTTCCCCCCTTTTGTCCAGCAATTCCTGCAATTCTTCGGCACTGAGATGATTGCCTTTCGGTAAATTCTGGAAAACGTGCAGAATTTTCTCTCGCTGGGGAGTTAAGCGCCACCCCCGCGCGTTGAGTTCCGCTTTCAGGGAGGAAGCAGTGTAGGCAGACATAAGCGATCAACTCTCAATAAAAGCTATTTAATTGACAATGATAGTCGTTTCGGCGAGCCATTGGCAACAATTTTAAGTAGTTGAAAATTCTCCCCACACTCAAGTATGAAAAATTACTATGAAATCCTGCAAATTCCCCGTCATGCCAGTAATAATCAGATAAAAGCCGCTTTTCGTCGTCTGGCCCGGCAATATCACCCCGATTATAATCCCGATGATCCGGAGGCAGTGACAAAATTTCGGGAAATTGAACAAGCTTATCGGGTTTTGAGCGATAAAGAGAAAAGAAAAGAGTATGATCGCAGTTTATCCCCGGAAATGCCCACTTTTCACCGCAGTGCCGAGGATTTTTATCAACAGGGATGGCACTACGCTCAAGAGAGAAATTATCAACTAGCGATCGCATTTTACCAGCAAGCGATCGCAATTAATCCGCAATTTTGGCAGGCCTATCTGCAACGGGCGGAAGTTTACTACCATAATCAGCAGGATCGGCAAGTTTTAAGCGATTGTCGGCAAGTTTTGCAGTTAAAACCCCATTGTTCCCAAGCTTACTATTACCTCGGTTTATCCCGTCAACGACTCGGTTACACCCAATCTTCCCTAGAAGCTTATGGAAAAGCAATCGCCATTGACCCAGATAATCCCCAATTCTATTATCAAAGAGGATTGGCTCTCGAGGAACTCTCGGAACTGCCAGCAGCACGAAAAGATTTTCAAATAGCGGCCAAAAAATTTAAGCAACAGGGAAATTTTCGCCGCTATCATGCCATTGCCAATAAGTTAAGAGATGTTCATAAAAGTTATCGACAACGGCAATCGATCAAGTGGTCAAAAACTCTTTTTATTGTTTTTAATTTGCTGAAAATCTCTTGCTCATCTTTGCTCAAACCCAAGACCGGTCTAGCAGAGTCTTTTTTAAAGCTTAACCGTAATCAGGCTTTGGCTACGGGTGTATTGGCAGCAATCATCAGCAGTTTTTTCATCGCTTTTACTTGGCAAAACTGGACAGTTAAATCTGATTTTTTGCTGTTATTAGGCTGGGCAGTATTTCCTTTTATTATTCTGACTTTATCTAGTTGGTTAGGCAGAAAATTAAGTAATAAATATGGTAGTGTCACCGGCGATATATTTTTAGGTGGCTTGATAATTTTGCCCTTTTCCATCGTCATTTTGCTCACTTCCTATTTATCCATAAATGGCGATATTGTCGGCGCAATTATCGGTGTAACCGGCGGTTATCTAACCGGAATGCTCTACTATAGTTATCGCCATTTATCCAACATTACTTGGCCGATCTCTTTACTTTTAGTCCCTTTTGTGCTAGGGTTTCTTACTGTCAACATCTGGGGAGTTTATTATTATCTCTAAATCTTCCGGGGTATTACAGTTAAATAAAATCTCGGAATTATCGATGATTAATTCCTCCACCACGGAGACATTTAACCATTTTTGAAAAGAAGTTCCCCCTTGCTGAATATAACTCTGCAAAGATTCTAAACAACGACGATGATAGAAACCACAGAGAGGCTCCCAACGAGAGCCGCACCGGGGAACCAAAGCGATGGCATTTTCTGGTACAGTGGCTAATAATCTTGACCATTCTTGAATAATTGGGGGCGTTAGTAAAGGTAAATCGCAAGGGAGCAATAAAACCCAATCGGTTGATACAAAAGTTAATCCCAAGGCAAAGGACAATAAAGGCCCCCTAGTGGGGAGAGGTTCCCTAATTATCCGGCAGCATTGGGGAATGATAAGTTCATAACGTTCCGGCCAAGGCGTAATCACAGACACTTGTACGGCACAATCTTGGGCAATTAAACAGATATTTTCCAGAAAAGAGACACCCTGAAAAGATAACAAAGCTTTATCTCGTCCCATCCTGGAACTTTGACCACCAGCCAGAATTAACGCCGTTAAAGCGGGAAAATCACTCATAATAACCAGTTCTATCGGACAAATACCATGATTAATCACGATCCTTTCGGCGATCGCAAATTAGAGCGACTGCAATTAATGTTATATCTAATTCCCTTTCTAGGAGTGATTCCCTCCGCTTGGACATGGTATCGAGGAGAAGGAAAGGGAAAAGAAAGGCAAATTAGTCGCTTATCCTTGAATTTAACGCTAGGATGGCTACTTTTTTACACTTTCCTCTGGACTGGGGCTACTTTCAGCGACCAAACCTTGAGTTTTCGCTTTTTATACTGGAACGGTTTATTAACTTCTGCTTATATTCTCCTCTGCCTAGGAATTATCTTCAAAGTTTGGCGGCAAAAATAAATAGCTAGGCAGTCAACTTGATTCTTTTGGCCCAGTCAAGGCCAAATCCCCTGAATAGGAATCTAGCCAACTTGCTCAAATCTATGCTAGTCTCTTGATACTTAATATTAATATCTTCATAAACAAGAACTAGATGAATTCCCATTTAATCAAAGTTCCCTTTGTGGATTTGACTTGGCAAAACCAGCCCCTACAAGCAAAAATTACCGAGGCAATCCAAACAGTTATCGACCGGGGAGATTTTGTTTTAGGCCAAGCTTTAGCCGAATTTGAAACCGCCTTTGCCCAAGCTTGCGGAGTCGAGTATGCTGTGGGAGTAGCTTCTGGCACTGCTGCTCTTGCCCTTGCTTTACAAGCTTACGGCATCGGTGCTGGGGATGAAGTGCTAGTCCCCGCTAATACCTTTGTCGCTACCCTCATGGGTGTTGTGCAAGCGGGGGCCAAACCGATTTTAGTTGATTGTCACCTCGATACGGCCCTAATTGACCTCGCGGCGGCTGCTCAAAGAATTACCCCCAACACCCGCGCCATTCTGCCCGTACACCTGTACGGACAGATGGTATCACCCCAACAATTACAGGATTTTGCCCGCAGCTATAATCTGATTATCTTTGAAGATGCGGCCCAGGCCCATTTAGCCAGTAGAGAAGGTTATCGCGCCGGCAGTGTCGGTGTAGCGGCCGGGTTTAGTTTTTATCCCAGTAAAAATTTGGGTGCTTTTGGCAATGGCGGAATGTTAGTGAGCAATGATCCCGAAATTAGCCAAAAAGCCCGCAGTTTAAGAAATTATGGCGCACCGAGCAAGTATTTCCACACCGATATCGGCACTAATAGCCGTTTGGATAGCATACAAGCCGCCATTTTAAACATTAAATTACCCCATCTGGAAAGCTGGAACCGCTCCCGTCATCGAGCGGCAAGACAATACGACAGGCTTTTGGCTCCTTTAGCCGATCAAGGCATTTTACCCGTACAAGACGAAACCGAGACTGGTCATGTCTATCATCTCTACGTTATTCGCATTCTCCCCCATTGTCCCGTTGAGCGCCAACAACTACAAGAACAATTAACTGCCGTCGGTATTCAAACCGGCATTCATTATCCGATTCCTTGTCATCTGCAACCGGCCTATCGCTACCTGGGTTATCAAAAGGGAGACTTTCCTAATGCAGAGACTCTCTGTAAAGAAATTGTCTCTCTCCCCATGTACCCCGGCATCAGCAAGGAGCAGATTGACATCGTTGTTGAACAGATCACTGCGATCATCGGGTAACATAAATTCAGAATTTGTCACTAAATCGCTCCGTCCTATGGGTGTTAGTCCTTCCTTGTCCCCCGTCTCCCACAAAAATCGGCAATCTTGGCTGATTATCGGTTTCTTGGCGGTTATCTATGGTCCTGTGATCTTTCACTGGTACGATGGTTGGCTGAATAAATCGATCAGCATCGAACACGAATACTTTAGCCACGGCTTGATTGGCCTTCCCTACGCCGCCTATATTGTCTGGCAGAATCGCAAAAAATGGCAACGCCTCGAAGATCGCTCCCACCCCCTCGGAGCGTTTTTGTTAACCCTAGGAGCGATTTTTTATCTCCTCGGTTCCTCCCTTTGGGTTAGTATGTCTTTTCCGATTATTTTAGCGGGAATCTGTCTCTGGTTAAAAGGAACAGAAGGTTTTAAATTGCAAGGATTTCCCCTACTTTTAACAGCCTTAGCGACTCCTAATCCTATCCCCTACCTGATTGCTCCCTATACCCTACCCCTACAGGTTTTTATTGCCGCTTGCGCTGGCTTTATTCTCCAGCAAGCAGGCTTAGATGTCTCCGTTGACGGTATCTATGTAGCGGTAGAAGGTAGGATGGTGGAAGTCGCTCCCTACTGTGCGGGGCTGAAAATGTTATTCACCAGTCTTTACGTCACCCTCCTGCTGCTCCATTGGACTGATACCATCGAAAACGGTCGTAAAACCCGCTTTATGCTCCTCAGTGCCTTTGGAATTAGTGTCGGGGCTAATATTATTCGTAACGCGCTTTTAGCTTGGTTTCACGGCACAGGACAAGACGAAAACTTCAAATTACTCCACGATAGCTGGGGGGGTGATTTATACTCGGTCTTTATGTTATTACTGATCCTTTTGGTCTTCCAAATCATGCAGTATCGCGAGGCGGTTAAGAAAAAGTCCCTAGCTCAAGAGGAAGGTAACCAGGATGATTAGTCAAAAAATTCCAGCCGAGGTAACTTTAGTGTTAGATAAAGTCAAAAAAAAGCTCCCAGGTAATTATTTACTGCTGTTGTGCCTGCTGCTGCTATTGATTTTAGGGGGTATCCTGCCCAATTTAATTTCTGGCCAGTGGTCTTGGGTGGATCAACCGAGAATCGGTAATATTCAAAAAATGCGGACTCTACAAGAATCGGGAATCGAGTTGTCCGACCTGAAAACCATCGACCAGCAGCAAGGAGAAATCGGTGAGGGAAAATGGTCGGTACAAGTGGTGGAAACTCCTGAAGGCAAGAGGATCACCGTGCTTTTAAAGCCACAGATATACTATAAAAATCAACCAGGATTAGAATGGTCGGATATCACTTCGATTAGTCGTTGGAATCAGGGGGAAACAACCGAGCTATTAATCCCCACCCAGTCGGGAGGAAAGGCCACGGCTCGATTCTATCGTGCCTGGACAAAAAACACCTTGGCCGTGGTGCAATGGTATGCTTGGCTAGGTGGTGGTCATTACGATCCCTCGGTGTGGTATTGGCTTGACCAATGGGCGCAATTAAAAAGACAGAGAGTACCCTGGATAGCCGTTTCCTTGCTGATTCCCTTAGAACCGACGAAAGAACTGCAAACTCTCACTCCCTTTGCTCTCAATCTCGCCAAGGAAGTTCAAAGGAACTTAGAACAAAATGTCTTAAGTCAATTAACTTCTCTGCCTGAGACCAAAAAAGAAAAGTAGTTTTTCTGCTCCCAACTATCTGTTTAAAAAAAACTAGCTCAAGGCACTTTTATAGTCCTTAATAGCTTCTTTGTTCCTCTCCCACTAGATAACTCTCAGAAAATAAATTGATATATCTGTATGATTCCACCAATGCTCAACAAGTTTTTGCCAGTTAGTTTATTCAGAACCGGGGCTATAGCCTTATCAGGGTTGAGTCTGACAGGGTTCTTATGGGTAATTCACTCCGAGAGACTCAAGGCCCAGGGTCCTTTGTCCATACCCCAGACTCAACCCGGAGCCGGGTTGGAATTTTTGCCCCCCCAACCGCCTAATCCCACCTTTCCTGAAAACACGATTCCCCCCACTGGCTACAGTCCACCGGTTTACTCTCCCAATAATTCCCAATCCCGACAAATTCAGGCCTATCGACTTGATATCGGCGATCAAATTACTGTCTCGGTTCCCGATTTTCCCGAATTTAATTCCACGGGGCCAGTGGATCCCGATGGTAATTTTCTGGTGCCGATTTTAGGGCGTATTCCGGTGCTGGGCTTGACTTTAGACGAAGTACAAACTAAAATCCGCCTCGAATTGGGGCGAAAATACTTGCGGGAGGAACCGGAAGTGATTGCGGTTTTAACCACTGCCCGTCCCGTCCAGTTAACCATTCTGGGAGAGGTACAGCGACCGGGGTTTTATAATGTTGCGCCTAATACTCCCCTAGCGCAGGTACTTTTGGCGGCGGGGGGTGGCACTCCCAGAGCCGATCTGCGTTCGATCGTTGTCCGTCGGGTTTTAGTCGATGGTACAGTATTAGAGGAGAAACTTGACCTTTATACTCCCTTAATTAAAGGGGAACGCTTGCCAGATCTGCGTCTGCAAGGGGGCGATGCCGTGATTGTTTCCAAGTTAGAAGTAGGCCAAGAAACGGGATATAATCGCACACTGGTGGCGAGAACCACCCTCACCCAGCAGAATATCACCGTCAGGGTTTTAGCTCCCTTAGTTCCTTCGGGAATTGCCCTGAGAAATGTTTCGATTCCTAATGGCAGTACCTTCCTCGATGTGGTGGCTAGTTTACCAGTTTCCGATCGCCTGCGGATCAATGTCAATGAAGTGTCCCTGCTACGTTTTGACAGTGCCAAAGGGGGAATTGTTAGTCAAACTTTGAGTCCGATAGCGGCAGTTAGGGGAGATATATCCCAAAATGTTCCCCTAGAAGATCAAGACGTAATTATTGTCACCCGCACCCTATTAGGGGAAATTTTCGCCGCTTTTAATATCATTACCCAACCCATTCGGGATATTTCCAGTTTTACCAATACAATTCTCAACCTTAGCAATAACTTCCAATAACTTCCAATAACTGAGGGGCAACTTGCTCCCTTCACTCCTTAACACAACTTCATAAGCTAGGATTTCAAGGGCGAGAATCACTCTTGACCGCTAAAATGTAAAGAATCTGGGAATATATTAAAAAGCTATGGCTCTACCAATTGTTAAACGATTTCTCATCTCGCTAGATCAGAACAAATTTGTGGGAATATTCGTCTTCCTCGTCTGTTTAGGCGGTTCTGTGATCTTTGCTCTCCTACCCGATCCTGAGAAACCCCCCACCTTTTATCGGGCGGTGGGACAATTGGCCTACCGGGTGCCGCCGCCGGCTTTTACCAGTACAGGAACCCAACTGCAAGAACAAGGGCGGGCTATTGACCGCGATTTACTGCTATCTCCCCGGGTATTGGTCAATACAGCCCAAAAACTGCAATTTAATCAGGAACAGATCGTTAAAATTCGCGATCAAGATTTGAAAATTACCTTCCCCGGTGAAGCGGAGGGACAAAACAATAATAGCAATCGGTATCGAGAAAGCGACCAACCCCAAGAGATACTTTTAGAGTTAACGGCCGACTCCCAGTCCAAGGCGGAGTTAATTCTCGAAACCTTGATGAAGGAAATGGTGGAATACAGTCGCTGGCTGAATACTTCTCAGTTACGGGCCCGCATAGAAGCTCTCAGTGTCCGACTTAACGAAGTCCAAAAAGATTTAACCAGAGCCGAAGAAAAGTTTTATCGCTACATTAGTACCCAGGGTTCAGATTTATTGGCGATTCAAGATGGGAGTTTATTCACCGCTATCACCAGTAGTCAACAGCAACAGCGAGAAATTCGCCTAGAACTGCAAGGCATTCAAGGACAGATTAATAGTCTGAGTGAACAACTCGATTTAACCCCCGATCAAGCTTACACCTCCTCGGCCCTTAGTGCCGACCCGATTATTGCCAGTATCCGAGCGCAGATATTGGGTACGGAAGCCCAATTGGAGCGACTACAGAAGGATTTACGTCCCGAACATCCCACCGTAGCTAAATTACGCAAAGAACAGCAAGTTAACGAATCTCTCTTACAAAAAAGAGCCGCCGAGGTGATCGGAAAAGATGGCATCCTGACCGATCTTCCCAGCAGTCGCATCCGTCAGCAAAGTAATCTCGATGCCACCCGTCAACAACTAGCGGCTCAATTAGTCACCCTGCAAACCCAGCGCGAGGGTTTAATGAAACAATTAGAATCCTTAGTGACTCAGGAACAGCAATTACGCTCCCAATACGAGAAATTCCCCGATAAACAGCTACAGCAAGCTCGTTTAACCCAAGCCGTCGCCTTTCAACGGGGTATCTACGAGAATATTCTCAATGCTCTGGTGGATGCTCAGGCTGCAGAAGCGGAAACCGTGGGTAGTCTCACCGTCGCCCAACCGCCAGTGGCTCAACCGATCGAACAGGTGTTTAACCGCAAGAATCGTACCTTGATTCTCTTGGTGGGTGCTGGTTTGGGAACTTTAGCCGGATTGGGTACGATTCTCCTGTTAGCAGTGATCGATGATCGCCTGCACAGTCCCCAAGAATTGCGGGAAGCTTTGGTTAGTCGGGATATACTACTCTTAGGACAATTGCCCATTGTCCGGAATTTAGAGGGCGAGGAAATCGAGCCGATTCTCGCCGATGCTAATGCCAATTATCTCCCCTACTACGAACGTTTACGCAGTACCCTGCGACTTGTGGGCGGCGGCGAAACGGTGAAAGTGGTTGTTGTCACCAGTATTACTGGCGGAGAGGGGAAAACTGCCACTGCCTATAATCTGGCGATCGCTGCATCTTTAGCGGGCCGACGGACTCTGTTAGTCGAAGGAGATCTGAGAAGTCTTTCTAAGGCCGAAGAAATCGGAGTCATTCCCGATCCCAATTCTTTCCGAGAACCCCTACTTTACTACGGGGCAAAAAGTAAATCGATCCGGCTGGCCCCAAATATAGAAAACCTTTCCATTTTGCCTAGTCCCGGTCCGCAAAAACAAGCGGCAGCTATCATTGAATCGAGCGAATTACAATTAATTCTCAAAGATTCTCGCGGCCGTTTCGATCTGGTGATTGTGGATACTCCTTCTCTGTCTAGCTGTAATGATGCGCTGCTCTTAGAAGAACTAGCGGACGGGATTATTCTGGTAACGCGCCAGGCGATAACTCGTTCTAGTCTCTTGAGTGAAGCAACTGACCAGTTAACAGAAGCGGAAGTGAAAATTTTAGGGGCGGTGATTAACTACGTCGATATTACGCCGACTCTCAACACCGCCGAACCAGAACTGCCGCCTTTGATAGTTCCCCCACTACAGGAACAAACAGAGACAGAGGAAGTGAAAGTGGAGGTGTAAATGCGGTTACCTAAAATGTCGGATGAATGCCCCCGCTACATTTTTCGACAAGATACTCACCTTTGCGGGGGATGAAATCCGACCAGAATATCAACCGCGGAGCATCGGTTTAATTCCACCATCTGTGGGTAAACTGTGTTATTCCTAATTTAGCCAATGGTCGTGGATTGTTAGATGCTAGTCGTAGAAGCGAAGCTAAAAAACGGAACACCAGAGCAATATCACCAGCTTGATGAAGCTATCAAAACTTCTCAGTT
>VYKN01000174.1_pt1 | contig 13162 bp, 13 predicted proteins | sample 5114581 | NCBI WGS metagenome assembly VYKN01 (sample SAMN12291810, study PRJNA351875) | freshwater metagenome | isolation source: freshwater lake | place: USA: Michigan, Baker Lake | collected 2011-08-08
GGACAGGTCGGCGTCAAAGATCTCCGGTCGGTCGGAGGCTGGAAACGCCGCCGTTTCCGGTTCCCGCCACAGGCGGAAACACAGGCCTGGCGCGGTCCGCCCGGCCCGGCCGCGCCGCTGGGTCACGGCGGCCCGGCTCGCCTGCACCGTCACCAGCCGGGCGACGCCGGCTTCTGCGTCCAGCACCGGCCGGCGCGCAAAACCGGAATCGACCACGATCCGCACATCCGGGATGGTCAGGCTGGTTTCGGCGATCGAGGTGGACAGCACCAGCTTGCGCCGCCCCGGCGGGGCCGGCGCCAGCACCTGGGCCTGGGCGGCAAGCTCAAGCCCGCCATGCAGCGCCGTGACGTCGACGGACGGATCGCGCAGCGTCTCTGCGAGGCGGGTTTCAGCGCGCCGGATGTCGGCGACGCCCGGCAGGAAGCACAGCACCCCGCCTTCCGCCTCGGCCAGCGCCCGTCTGGCAGCGTCCGCCACCGCCACGCCGATCGGCAGGTCCGGGCTGCGACCCAGATAGATGTCCTGCACCGGATACAGCCGGCCTTCGCTGACGATCACAGGCGCGTCCTGGAGCAGGGCGGAGACCCGCGCGGCGTCCAGCGTGGCCGACATCACCAGCAGGCGCAGGTCCGGGCGCAGACCCTCCTGAACATCGAGCGCCAACGCCAGGCCGAGATCGGCCTCGAGCGCGCGTTCATGGAACTCGTCGAACAGGACCGCCGCCACGTCCGGCAGGTCCGGTTCGGACAGCAACCGGCGCGTGAACACGCCTTCGGTGACAACCTCGATCCGGGTCGCGGCGCTGACCTTGGAATCGAGACGGACACGGTAGCCCACCGTGCGGCCCACAGGCTCGCCCAGCATCTCCGCCATGCGCTGCGCGGCGGCCCGGGCGGCGAGCCGGCGCGGCGCAAGCACGAGGATGCGCCGGCTTTGCGTCCAGTCCGCACCGGCCAGCGCCAGCGGCACTGCCGTCGTCTTGCCGGCGCCAGGCGGGGCGACCAGCACGGCGCAGGAGCGCTGCGCCAGGACGGCGAGCAACTCCGGCAGCACGGTTTCCACAGGCAACATCGCCCGGCGGGGTGACCGCCGATCGCAACGCCGTCAAGCGCCCCTTACGCGCCGCCGCGGCGCACCCTAATGAAGGGGCAAAGGACATCGACATGACGACGACCCGCCACGCTCCCGTGCTCATCATCGGCTCCGGCCCCGCCGGCTATACCGCGGCGGTCTATGCCGCCCGGGCCATGCGCGCGCCGATCGTGGTGGAGGGCCCTCAGCCCGGCGGCCAGCTGACGATCACCACCGATGTGGAGAACTATCCGGGCTTCGCAGAGACGATCCAGGGCCCGTGGCTGATGGAGCAGATGAAGGCGCAGGCCCTGCATGTGGGCGCCGAAGTCATCTCCGACTGGATCATGTCGGTGGACCTGTCGGCCCGCCCGTTCCGGGCCGTCGGCGATTCCGGGACGGTCTACACCGGCGACGCGCTGGTCATCGCCACGGGCGCGCAGGCCAAGTGGCTGGGGCTGGAGAATGAACAGGCGCTGTGCGGCTTCGGCGTCTCGGCCTGCGCCACCTGCGACGGCTTCTTCTACCGCGGCAAGGAGGTCATCGTGGTCGGCGGCGGCAATACGGCCGTCGAGGAAGCGCTGTTCCTGACCAATTTCGCCTCCAAAGTGACCCTGATCCATCGCCGCGACACGCTGCGGGCTGAAAAGGTGCTGCAGCAGCGCCTGTTCGCCCATCCGAAGATCGAGGTGATCTGGAACGCGGCGGTGGACGAGATCCTCGCCGAGGGCGCGCCCGCCGCCGTCACCGGCGCCCGCATCCGCGACACCCGAACCGGCGAGACCCGCGACGTGCCGTGCCACGGCTTCTTCGTCGCCATCGGCCACAAGCCGTCGACCGAGCTGTTTTCAGGCCAGCTGACGATGAAGGACAACGGCTACATCGTGGTCGAGCCGGGCTCGACCCGCACCAGCGTGCCGGGCGTGTTTGCGGCCGGCGACGTGGCGGACGAGACCTATCGCCAGGCCGTCACGGCGGCGGGCCTTGGCTGCATGGCGGCGTTGGAAGCCGAACGCTTTCTCGCCGAACGTGAGCATGACGCCGAAGCCCACGCTGCGGCAGCCTGAGACGGCGCAACACCCTTGCGTCATGACAGCTGCGGCATCCCGCTTGGCTTCGCTTTCGCATAGGTGCTATGCGCCCCACATTGAAGAGCCGGGGCCACGCCGTTGATCGACTGGGACAAGCTGCGCACCTTCCACGCGTGCGCCGAGACGCAAAGCCTGACCAAGGCGGCGCACCGCGTCGGCCTGTCCCAATCGGCGGTGAGCCGGCGCATTGCATCGCTGGAGGAGGACCTCGGCGTCCCCCTGTTCCACCGCCATGCACGCGGCCTGATCCCGACCGGACCTGGTCGCCAGCTGCAGGAATCCACACGGGAAATGGCTTCAATCGCAGCGCTCGCGGAAGCCAATCTGAAGGATGCGCGCGACCGTCCGCAGGGCGAACTGGTGGTCACCGCGCCGGTTGGGTTTGGCCAGACCTGGCTCAGCCCGCGGCTCGGCGCTTTCCAGCAAAAGTTCCCGGACGTGCGGCTGCGGCTCTTGCTGGACGACCGCGAATACGACCTGACCACGCTGGAAGCCGAATGCGCGATCCGGCTGTGGCAGGCGACCCATGCCGACCTGATCCAGCGCAAGATCCTGACCGTGCGCACAGCGCTCTACGCCGCGCCGTCCTATGTGGCCGATCATGGCGCGCCCAAGACGCTGTCTGATCTCGACCGTCACACGGTGCTGGCCTATGGCGCCGCGCCCAGCGATCCGATGGGCGCGCTCGACTTCGGCCTGCGAGCCGGTCGCGGCGAGGCGCGGCCGCGCGAAGCGGCGCTCAAGATCAACAATGTGGCGGCGCTGGCCAAGGCTGTGGCGTCCGGCTTCGGCATCGGCGGACTGCCGGACTATCTGGCGGCGCAGGAGCCCGGCCTTGTGAAGCTGTTGCCGGACGAACCGGGCCCGTCGTTCGACGTGTTCTTCATCTATCCTGCCGATCTGCGCCGCTCCAAGCGCATCATGGCGTTCCGCGAGTTCGTGCTCGACGAAGCCGCCAAGTGGGAAGACTGACCACGGACCCATGCGTTGACGCATGACCGCTGCGCTGCAATCCGCACTGTTCGCAGGCCGGCGCCGGGACCATCTTGGCGTGGTGCGCCGTACCTCGCGGCGCAGCGCCGCTCGCGGCGTTTCCTCCCCCGAGGCAAACTGATCCGGCCGCGCCCCTTGATGGAGCGCGGCCGTTTTTCTGTTCAGCTGGCCAGGGTCACTTGTCGAGGATGCGCGGCCAGTTGGCGTCCGCCTTGGCGATGAAGCCGGGGATGTCGCGCTCCCAGCGGCGCTGCACGCCGCGGTCATAGTTCAGATAGAGCTTGCCGTTGACGATCCGCCAGTGATCGGCGCGACCCGGGGCGGTGTAGCCCTGGGCCGCGGCCCAGGCGCAGTAGCCGCCGTATTGCGGTGCATAGCGCGCCGGATCAGCCAGGAACGCGGTGCGGTTCTGGGGCGTGGCAAAGCGGAAGGTCGCCCCGCGGTAGGTCGCCGTCAGATCGGCGCGGCCACTGACCGGGGCGCCTTGGGTGAAATAGGCCACCGGATCGTGACCCTGGATCGCAAAGCCGTCGCGCTCGATGGAGACGGCGGGCTTCGGGGCGGCGAGAGCGGGCGTCGCGGCCAGTGGCGCAAGGCCGAGAACTGCGAGCCCGGCGGCGGCGGCGATGAGCGAATTGCGGATCATGGGAAGGTCTCCTTTGGTTCAGGTCTAGGGTCAGAGGACGGGGGCGACCGACGGCGTGCGGTGAAGCAGGCGGTCGAGGTCGGTCCGGATTTCGCCGGCGCGGGCGATGACGAGCGCCAGGGTCGTGATCCAGATGGTCAGCGCCGCGGCGAACAGGCCGCCGCCGTCATTGTTGGGATCGACGCCCAGCGGGGTGAACAGGTGGAAGCTGACCGCGCCGGACATGACGGCGAGCGCCACGAGCGCGCCCAGCGTCTGCAGCCGGCGCAGGCCCGGGATCAGGCCGATGAGCAGCAGGCCGGAGGCCACGACTTCGGCCGAGCCGATCACATACTGGCTGAACAGGCCGTGGTGGGCGAACAGGCCCGGCGCGCCGAGCGAGCCGGCCCAGGCGTTGAGCTTGCCGAAGATCACCTGGGTCTCAGGCGCATCGGTGAACTTGTAGCGCAGGCTATCGATGAACACGCCGGAAGCGAACAGGCTGTAGGCGATGTGAAGGCGGTTCTTGATCCAGTTCAGCATGACTTGGTCTCCAGGCATCAGGCTCTGAAAGACCATTCGTCCGCCGGCGCCGGGCGGTTACAGCGTCACCAGCGCAAAATGCGCGCGCCCAGCACCGCGCCGGCGACAGCGCACACCGCTATGGCCACGGCGTACCAGGTGGCGACGAACGCGACCTCGTCGACCGGGCAATGCATCGCGTAGACCATGGCGCCGATCGCCCCCGCGGTCGCGCCGATCATGGCGCCGGCGCCGGTGAGGTTGACCGGCGCAAGCCTGCGCGCCAGCAGGACGAGGCCGACCGCCACGGGCGCGGCCAGGAGCGGGATCAGCACCAGGCACCAGGGAAAGCCGCCGCCGAGCCAGACCGCGAAACGCTGCTCCGCGGGCGCGAGCAGACCCGCCGCGATGCCGACGCCGGCCATCAGGACCAGGAGACCAAGGGCAAGCGCGGTGCGGTTGCGCACCGATCGTCCCGGCGTCAGCGCGCCGGCAAGCGCTGTCGCGCCCGCAGCCGCCAGCACTGCCGAGACGCCGGCCTTGGCCAGAAGCTCCGGCATCGCGGTCGCGAAGTCCGGCCGCACCCCGATCAGCACGGCCAGGATCCCCACAGCGACCGCAACGCCCGGCGCTGCGGCCAGGATGGCGCTGCGGATCGGGCGCGGCGGCGGGGTCGGCTCGACGTTGCGCGCCAGAGCGTCGATCAGGTCGTCGGTCTTCATGGCGGGACTGGGCCTCCCATCAGGCGCTGCAAGGCCTTCAGGCCGCGGTGGATCGAGACCTTCACGTCGCTTTCGGTGAGGCCGAGGGCGACGGCCGCATCACGCACGGACGCCTCCTCGAGCTTCACCATGCGGATCGCGTCGCGCTGCTTCGGCGGCAGACGCGCGAGCAGCACGCCGACGTCGCGGCGCGCGTCGGTCGCTTCATGTTCAGGCTCTGAAGCAAGGTCATTCGCATCGTCGAGGTCCACGGTTACACCGCGCCGTCCGGCGCGCCGCCAGTGGTCGATCAGCCGATACTTGGCGATGGCGTGCACCCAGGACGTCACTGGCAGCTCCGGATCGTAGCTTTCCCGCCGCGTGTGGATCGCCAGCAGCGTCTCCTGGACCAAATCCTCCACATCCGCCGCACTCGACAACCGACGGCGCAGGTAGCCGCGCACCAGCGCCGCGCAGCCAGACAGAAACGCCCGATAGGCAGCAGTCTCGCCGGCAAGGCCGCGGCGGGCGAGGGACTGGAGCGCGTCATCGGTCATCCGGCGGGAGGGAGCCATGCTGCGGCGGCTTCGCCAAGCCCTGTTCCTGTCGCACCCGTGAGGCGGCCGACCTGTGGCGCCGCGCGACGCCGCAGTCTAAGGTCCGTCACATTTCCGCAAGAGGACCCCTGATCCATGAGCGCTGCGCCCGTCCTGTCCGTCCGCGATCTGTCGGTGACCTTCAAGACGCCGGACGGATTGGTCAAAGCGGTTCAGGGCGTCTCGCTCGACATCGGCGCGGGCGAGTGCGTCGCGGTCGTCGGCGAGAGCGGCTCGGGCAAGAGCCAGACCTTCCTCGCCGCCATGGGCCTTCTGGCCGACAACGGATTGATCACCGGATCGATCAAGTTCCGCGACGAGGAACTGGTCGGCATGGCCGAAGACAAGCTGCGCAAGATCCGCGGCGAGAAGATGGCGATGATCTTCCAGGACCCCCTCACCTGCCTGACCCCGCACATGAAGGTCGGCCGGCAGCTGGAAGAGGTGCTGAAGATCCACACCGACCTGCGCGGCGAGGCGGCGCAGAAGCGCTGCATCGACTGGCTGGAGCGGGTGCGCATTCCCGAAGCCCGCCGTCGGCTCGCTCAATATCCCCATGAGCTTTCCGGCGGCATGCGCCAGCGCGTGATGATCGCCATGGCCATGCTGTGCGAGCCCGATCTCCTGATCGCCGACGAGCCGACGACCGCGCTCGACGTCACGGTGCAGGCCCAGGTGCTGGAGCTGATCGACGAGCTCAAGCGCGACACCGGCGCCGCCATCGCGCTGATCACCCACGACATGGGCGTGGTCGCGCGGCTCGCCGACCGTGTCCAGGTGATGCGCAAGGGCGTCTATGTGGAAGAAGGCACGGCCGCACAGGTGTTCGGCGCGCCGTCGCACGAGTACACGCGGGCGCTGCTGGAAGCGGTGCCGCGGCTGGACCGGCCGGACCGCCCGGGCCGGGCGCAGCTCAAGCCGGCGCCGCCGGTAGAGACCGCCCCGCTGGTGTCGGCCGAGAGCCTGAAGGTGCACTATCCGGTCCGTGTCGGCGGCGGCCTGTTTCCCAAGCGCAAGCCCTTGCGGGCGGTGGACGGGGTGGATCTGGCGATCCGGCCCGGCGAGACCGTCGGCGTCGTGGGCGAGAGCGGCTGCGGCAAGTCCACGCTGAGCCGGGCCATGCTGAAGCTTGCCCCGATCACCGACGGCGCGGTCGCCTGGATCGGCAAGGACGTGACGAAACAGACCCGGGCGGACCTGCGCGCGGCGCGCCGCGACCTCACCATCGTGTTCCAGGACCCGCTGGCGAGCCTTGATCCGCGCATGACGGTCGGCCAGTCGATCGCCGAGCCGCTGGCGACCTTCCGGCCCGACATGAGCGGCGCCCAGCGCCAGGACGAGGTGCGCGCCATCATGAAGCGGGTGGGCCTCGATCCGAACTGGATCAACCGCTACCCGCACGAGTTCTCCGGCGGCCAGAACCAGCGTGTCGGCATCGCCCGGGCCATGATCCTGCGGCCGAAGTTCGTGGTGTGCGACGAGGCGGTCTCGGCCCTCGACGTGTCGATCCGTGCACAGATCATCGACCTGCTGATCGACCTGCAGAACGAGTTCGGCATGGCGATGCTGTTCATCAGCCACGACCTCGCCACGGTCCGCGAGATCAGCCACCGCATCATCGTGATGTATCTCGGGCGCGTGGTGGAGGCCGCCGACCGGATGGCGCTCTACGACAATCCGCAGCACCCCTACACCCGCGCCCTGATCTCGGCCGCACCGATTCCCGATCCGGAGGTGGAGAAGGCCCGCCTGCGCATCCGGCTGGAAGGCGACTTGCCCTCCCCGCTCGATCCGCGCGCGCAACTGCGCTTCATGAAGTCAAAGCTGGTCGACGGCGACGGCGAGCAATATCGCCCGCAGCTCATGGAGTTCGCGCCCGGCCACCTTGTCGCCGAGCACGACCCGGTGGCGGCCTGAACTCAGCGCTCCGGCGGCGCCATGACCGTGAGGTCGGCGGCGATCTGGGCTTCGCGCGCACGCTCTGATTCCGGCAACGGCACCATGCCGCGACCCTTCAGATAGCCGCGGGGACCTGAAGCGCGCAGCGAGACGAACTCCTGCGCGAATTCCTTGATGCCCGGCACGACGCCCACATGCTGGCGCTTGAGATAGATGAACAGGTCGCGGGCGATCCGGTAGTCGCCGGAGGCGATGGTCTCGAACGTCGGCTCGACGCCGGCGACTTTCGCCGCCTGGACCCGGTCCCGGTTCTCCTCGAAGAACGAGTAGCCGAACACGCCGAACGCGTCCGGGCTGCGCACGAGCTGCTGCACGAGCACGTTGTCGTTCTCGCCGGCGTCGTTCCAGGCCCCGTCTTCGCGCAGCGTTCCGGCGCGGCGGCGGAAGGCGGATTCGTCTTCCTCGCGGAGCATGGCCAACTGGTCGATCTCGCGGGCGCCCAGCTCCATGGCGAGTTCGACGAAGGCGTCGCGGGTGCCGGAGGTCGGCGGCGGGCCATAGACCAGGATCGGTTCGTCCGGCAACGCCGGATCGATGTCGGACCAGCGCTTGTACGGGTTGGGCGTGAAGCCGCCCTTGCCGTCCGGCACGTCGCGGGCCAGCGCGAGGTAGATCTGGCGCTTGGTGATGTCCATTGTCAGCCCGCCGCGGGCGTTGGCGAACACGATGCCGTCATAGCCGACCTTGAGCTCGACGACGTCGCGCACGCCGGCCTTCTGGCAGTCGGCGTATTCGCCCTTGCGCATGCGGCGCGAGGCGTTGGCGATGTCCGGATGGATCAGGCCCACGCCGGCGCAGAACAGCTTGATGCCGCCCCCCGTGCCGGTGGCTTCCACGATCGGGGTCGGGAACTCGCCGCGCGCAGCGAACTGCTCGGCGACCGCCGAGGAAAACGGGAACAGCGTGGACGAGCCCACGATGCGAATCTGGTCGCGCCCGCCCTGCCCGCAGCCGGCCAACGCCAGCGCAGCCGCCGCAACCACGCCCGCCATCACCTTGCCGCCCATGCGCCCTCGCCTTCCCCGTCCGATGTGACCGCTATGGCGGCGCTTCGTGACGCTTTTTCAACACGCAAGGCTCGCGGTCCATCCCCGCGGCGTCAACGCGTTGCGCCCGGATCAATGCGTGCTAGCGTCGCACCCTGTTGAAGGTCCCGCGGGGGGCGCGGGCCGGAAGGAGCATGTCATGGCCGAGGCCGACGCGTCCCGACAGGGCCGCCTGTTCATCAAGAAGCCGATTTCGCTGATCCAGGCCGATGCGAGGCGGTCCGAACTCAAGAGAACGCTGGGCGCGGCGAACCTCGTCAGCCTCGGCGTCGGCGCCATCATCGGGGCGGGCATCTTCGTCATCACCGGCCAGGCGGCGGCCACGGCGGCGGGCCCGGCGCTGATCATCTCCTTCATCATCGCGGGTCTGGTCTGCGCCTTTGCCGGCCTGTGCTACGCGGAACTGGCCTCGACGTTGCCCGTCTCGGGCTCGGCCTACACCTACGCCTACGGCACCATGGGCGAGGTGTTCGCCTGGGCGATGGGCTGGCTGCTGCTCCTGGAATACGGCGTCGCCGCCTCCACGGTGGCTGTGGGCTGGTCGGGCTATGTGACGAGTTTCCTTGGCGATTTCGGGGTAACCTTGCCGGCCGAACTCACCAACTCGACGCTGCAATATGTCAGCGGCAAGGGCCTTCAGGCCATGCCGTCGATCAACCTTGTGGCCTCGCTCGGCATTCTGGTGGTCACGGCGCTGCTGGTGGTCGGGATTTCCGAGAGCGCGCAGGTCAACAACGTCATCGTTGTCGTGAAGGTCGGCGTGCTGCTGCTCTTCATCGGCATCGGCGTTTTCTACATGAAGCCCGAGAACTGGACGCCTTTCATCCCGCCGGCGGGCGAGAAGTTCGGCGAGTTCGGGATTTCCGGCATCTTCGTCGCCGCGTCCGCCGTGTTCTTCGCCTATGTGGGCTTCGAGGCGGTCTCGACCGCAGCCGGCGAGGCCAAGAACCCCGGCAAGGACCTGCCCATCGGCATCCTTGGCTCGCTGGCGATCTGCACGGTGCTCTACATCCTGACCACGCTCGTGCTGACCGGAGTGGTCAACTATACCCAGCTCAATGTGAAAGAGCCGATGGCCGTGGCCGCAGACGCCATGGGGATCGGCTGGTTCGCCTTCCTCATCAAGGTCGGCGCCATCACGGGCCTCTCCTCGGTCATGCTGGTGCTGATGTACGCCCAGACCCGCGTCTTCTACCAGATGAGCCGGGACGGTCTGCTGCCGACCGTGTTCGGGCGCATCCACAAGACGCTGAAGACCCCGGCAAACGGCACGGTGCTGCTGGGCGTGATCATCGCCATCGCGGCCGCGACCCTGCCGCTGGGCGTGCTGGGCGACCTCGTCAGCCTCGGCACGGCCTCGGCCTTCCTGATCGTGTGTCTGAGCGTGCTCTATCTGCGCAAGTCGCACCCGGATCTGGAGCGCCCGTTCAGGGTGCCGTTCTTCCCGGCCTTCCCGATCATCGGCGTGTTGCTGTGCCTCGTCATGATCGTGCCGATCCTCACCAAGAAGGTGGACAGCTTCCTGCGCGGCGATCCGATCCCGCTGGTGCTGCTGGGCGGCTACTTGCTGATCGGCGTCGTCGTCTACTGGTTCTACGGGGTCAAGAACTCGATGCTCGCCAAGGGCGAGGCGGTGTTCGGCGACGTGTCGGAGCCGCTGGACCCGTCCGAGCAGGTCGGGCGCTGACGAAACGGGGGCCGGTTCAGCGCAGGCGCGCAAGCGCCCGCTGGACCGGCTCGCGGGCCCCATATCGATCGCGGTATGCTGCAAGGTGCGGCAGCTCGTCGAGCTTGTTCGGCAGGCGCTCGGCCGAGCCTGACAGGTGCGGCCAGAGCAGGGCGTCGAGCCAGGTGACGCGGTCGCCGGCGATGAAGGTCCGACCGTCCGCCAACAGCGTCTCGAACACGGCCAGATGCTCATAGGCTTTGGCCGCATAGGTCGAAACGCCCCACTCCTGCGGCTGCGGCGCCAGCACGCCGAGCGTGAACTGCGCGCTGGTGCACATCGCAAGGCCGGTGTTGATCAGGCTGGCGGTCGCATCGAACCAGACCTCCTCGGCCGCATCGCGCGCGCCGAGTTCGCCCGAAATGCGCGACGCATAGCGCGCGATCGCCAGCGTCTCGGGCACGATGATCGGCCCGCCGGACGGTCCGACGGGGTCCACCAGCACCGGCAGTTTGCCGATCGGATTGAGCCTCGCCTTCAGATCGGAAACTTGTGCGGCGTTACGCAGGTCCACCGCATGGGCCGTCCAGTCGAGACCGGCCTCCTCCAGAACGATCTGGGCCTTCCAGCCGTTCGGCGTGTCGGTGGTGTAGAGCTCAAGCATCAGGCGCGTCCAAGGGCGAGGTCGGATACGAACGGGTTGGTCTTGCGCTCCCACCCGAAGGTGGACATCTCGCCATGGCCCGGCACGAAGCGCATGTCGTCGCCCATCGGCCAGAGCTTGGTGGTGATCGCGTCGAGCAGGTCCTGGTGATTGCCGCGCGGGAAGTCCGTCCGCCCGATCGAGCCCTTGAACAGGACGTCGCCGACGAAGGCGATGCGATGCTCCTTGCTGACGATCACCACATGGCCGGGCGTATGGCCGGGGCAATGGACCACATCGAAGGAGAGCTCGCCGCAGGTCAGCACGTCCCCGTCCTTCAGCCAGCGGTCCGGCGCGCAGCTTTCCGCCCCCGGCAGGCCATAGGCGCGGCCCTGCTCGGTGATGGTGGAGACGAGGAAACCGTCTTCCTCGTGCGGACCGACGATCTCAAGCCCCAGGGTGCGCTTCAGCGCCGCGGCGCCGCCGGCGTGGTCGAGGTGGCCGTGGGTCAGCCAGATATGGGCCAGCGTCAGATCGTGCTTCTCGACGACGGCGAGGATGCGCTCCACCTCCCCGCCAGGATCGATGACGGCGGCCTGTCTCGTCCGGGTGCACCAGACGACGCTGCAGTTCTGCTGGAAGGCGGTGACCGGGATGATGACGGCCTGGATCGGGGGAGCGTCTGCCATGGCCGTCTCATGACGGCGCGGAGGCGCCCTTGTCCAGACCCCCGGCGAAGCCGATAGGCACGCCATGAGCAAAGACGCGCGCGATCCCTGGACGAACCTCGCCAGCCGCACCGCCTATGAGACGCCCTGGATCCGGATCGAGCACCGCGACGTGCTGACGCCCTCCGGCAAGCCGGGGGTCTACGGCATCGTGCGGTTCGCGAACTGGGCGATCGGCGTGCTGCCGGTGGATGCGCATGGATTTGTGCCGCTGGTCGGCCAGTGGCGCGTGCCGCTCGGCCAGTGGAGCTGGGAAATCCCCGAAGGCGGCGGCCCGAAGGACCAGGCGCCGGCCGAGAGCGCGCGGCGCGAACTGCGCGAGGAGACCGGGTTCACCGCCGGAACCTTGCAGGAGATCCTGCGGCTCCAGCTCTCCAACTCCGTCACCGACGAGGAGGCGATCTGCTTTCTGGCGACCGATCTGACGCCAGGCGAGGCCGAGCCGGAGGACACAGAAGTGCTCCAGCACCGCATGATGCACTTCTCAGAATTGCTCGCCGCGGTGGTCGCCGGCGAGATCACCGACAGCCTGACGGTTGCGTGTGTTTACCGGGCCTACCATATGGCGACCACAGGGGCGATTGACCCGGCGTTTGCGCAGGTCATGCTGGCTGCGCCCGCCCAGGAGCCCGCCGATGGTTGACCCGATCCGACTCCATGATGCGGGGCCCTCTTCCCCGGCCTCGGCCACCTGGTCGCGCCTGCGCGTCGAGGCGATCTCGATGGCGGGCGAGGAACCGGTGCTGGCGAGCCTGCTGAACGCCACCATCCTGCACCACGACAGTCTGGCCGGGGCGCTCGCCTATCATCTGGCCCAGCGGCTCGGCGATGCGGACATGAACGCGCTGATGCTGCGCGAGGTGTGCGCGGCGGCCTATGCGGCCGACCCGGGCATCGTCGAGGCCGCCGACCGCGACATGCAGGCCGTGCGTACGCGCGACCCGGCGTGCCGGTCGCTGATCCAGCCGTTCCTCTGGTTCAAGGGCTTCGGCGCGATCCAGGCCCAGAGGGTGGCCCACTGGCTTTGGAACGACGGGCGTGAATGGATCGCGCTGCATCTGCAGAGCCGGGTGTCCGAACTCTTCGCCATCGACATCCATCCGGCTGCCCGGATCGGTTCGGGCGTGATGCTCGACCACGGCACGGGCGTCGTGATCGGCGAGACCGCCGTAGTGGGCGACGACGTCTCCATGCTGCACGGCGTGACGCTCGGCGGCACCGGCAAGGCCGGCGGCGACCGTCACCCGAAGATCGGCCGCGGCGTGCTGATCGGCGCGGGCGCCAAGGTGCTCGGCCCGATCCGGGTCGGCGAGTTTGCGCGCATTGCGGCGGGCTCGGTGGTGCTGCACGAGGTCAATCCGCACTGCACCGTGGCCGGCGTGCCGGCAAAGCCCGTGGGCGGGACCTGCACCAGCCCGGCCGAGGACATGGACCAGATCTTCCCGTCCTATGACATCTGATCCCCGCCGCCGGGCCGGACCGCGCCCGTCGCCCCAGCCGCGCGCCGCGTCCGCGCCG
>VYKN01000178.1_pt1 | contig 12985 bp, 9 predicted proteins | sample 5114581 | NCBI WGS metagenome assembly VYKN01 (sample SAMN12291810, study PRJNA351875) | freshwater metagenome | isolation source: freshwater lake | place: USA: Michigan, Baker Lake | collected 2011-08-08
CCGCAGCGGCCGCAGCCGCCGCCACGGCGGCCGGGTCGCGGGTCGGATCGGGCGCCGGGATGGCGACCGGGCTGTCGGAGAGCGAGCGCAGATAGGCGACGATCGCGACGCGGTCTTCCTGCTTCTTCAGGCCGGCGAACGACATGGAGGTGCCGGGCACATAGGCCTTCGGATTCTCCAGATAGTCGTACATGTTGTCGAGGCCCCAGGGCTGGGCGTAGCCCTTCATGGCGTCGGTGTAGGCAAAGCCCGCATGGGTGCCGGCCGTGCGGCCCATGACGCCCCACAGCGCCGGACCGGTCTGGTTGGGGCCGCCCTTTTCCACCGAGTGGCAGCTCATGCAGACCTTGTGGACCTTGTCGCCCTCGGCGATCAGACCCGGAAGCGCGGCTTCGGTCAGCAGCGTGCCCCAGTCGGGCTTCAGCTTCGGCGCTTCGGCGGCGGCGCCGGCGGCCGGGGCCTCTTCTTCCGGCTCGATGATGAACCCGCCGGACTTCAGCGCCTCGGTCTCGAACGTCATGTGCGAAAGCTCGCGCAGGCCCATGATCCCGAGCGCCGTCGCAAGCACGCAGCCGGCCGCCGCATTCCAGTTGAATCCGCTCATCGGACGCACATCCCCGTCTGTTCGGCCCCGCCAAAGGCCCCTCGAAACGGGCGGGGCTATCGCATGGCGCAACCCGCTTCGCAACCAAGACGGACGGCGCAGACCCAGCGGATGCTCCGGAGCCGGATTGCTTGACGTTCACGTCAACGTAAGCCATACGCTCCCGCATGGCTGACCTGCGCGAAGACCGCACCTGGACCATCGGCGACCTCGCCAAATCGTTCGGCGTCACGGCCCGGGCGTTGCGCTTCTACGAGGACAAGGGCCTGCTCAGCCCGCAGCGCGATCTGATGAACCGGATCTATTCCGCGCGCGACCGGGCCCGGCTGCAGCTGATCCTGCGCGGCAAGCGGGTCGGCTTCTCGCTGTCCGAGATCCGGGACATGCTGGACCTCTATGATCTGGGCGACGGCCAGCGCGCCCAGATGCAGCGCTCGCTGGAGATGTTCGAACGCAAGCGCGTCGAGCTCGCCCGCCAGCGCGAGGACCTCGACGAGGCGATCGCGGAACTCGAGCATGGCATCGGCTGGGTGCGCGAGCGCCTGTCCCACGACCCCGCCGTCGGGGTCGCGCAGGCTTATGAGGCCGTGGCCCGCCGCCAGCTTGACGGTCTTGTGAGCGACGCAGGCCTGCACGAGACGACATAAATCTGTGTTCACGTGAGATGCGCGGCGCCCGGAAGAGGCGACCCGCCAAGGGAGACGACGCCATGGCCTACCAGGCCCCTGTCCGCGACATGCAGTTCCTGCTCGACGACGTCCTGCAGATCGACCGCTACGCCAATCTCGAAGGCTTCGCCGACGCGCCGAAGGACGTGCGCGACGCGATCCTCACCGAGGGCGCGAAGTTCTGCGAGGGCGTGCTCGCCCCGCTGAACCGCGTCGGCGACAAGCACGGCTGCATCTGGAACCCGGACAACACCGTCACCGTGCCGCCGGGCTTCACCGAGGCCTATCACCAGCTGGTCGAGGGCGGCTGGCCGCTCCTGTCCGCGGACCCGGCCTATGGCGGCCAGGGCCTGCCCCATGTGGTCAACATGGCCTTCAACGAGATGGTCTCGACCGCCAACATGGCCTTCGGGATGTATCCGGGCCTGACGCACGGCTGCTATTCGGCGATCCACACCGGCGGTACGCCGGAGCAGAAAGACCTTTACCTGCCCCGCCTCGCCTCGGGCGAATGGGCGGGCACAATGAACCTGACCGAGCCGCATTGCGGCACGGACCTCGGGCTCCTGCGCACCAAGGCCGTCCCGCAGGCGGACGGGACCTATCGCATCACCGGCCAGAAGATCTGGATCTCCGGCGGCGAGCATTCGATGACCGAGAACCACATCCATCTGGTGCTGGCCCGGATCGAGGGCGCGCCGGCGGGGGTGAAGGGCATCTCGCTGTTCATCGTGCCGAAGTTCATCGTGAACCCGGACGGCAGCCTCGGCGAGCGCAACAACGCCAAGTGCGTCGGCCTTGAAGAGAAGATGGGCATCCACGGCAACGCCACCTGCGTCATGCAGTATGAGGACGCCGTCGGCCACCTGATCGGCGAGCCCAACAAGGGCCTCGCGGTGATGTTCGTGATGATGAACGAGGCCCGGCTCGGGGTCGGCCTGCAGGGCGTCGCCCAGGCCGAGGGCGCCTATCAGGCCGCGCTCGCCTTCGCCAAGGACCGTCGCCAGGGCCGCAGCCTCACCGGCCCGAAGGAGCCCGACCAGCCGGCCGACAGCATCCTCGTCCACCCGGACGTGCGGCGCATGCTGATGGACATGAAGTCCGTCACCGAGGGCGGCCGCGCCTTCCTGTTCTGGACTGCGATGTACGGCGACCTCCTGCACAAGAGCCCGGACCCGGGCGTGCGCGAAAAGGCCGGCGACTACATGGCGCTGCTGACCCCGGTCATCAAAGCCTTCCTGACCGACAAGGGCCACAAGCACGCCTCCGACGGGCTGCAGGTGCATGGCGGTTCGGGCTTCACCGAGCACTATGAGGCCAGCCAGTTCCTGCGCGATTCCAAGATCGCCATGATCTACGAGGGCACCAACGGGGTGCAGGCGCTGGACCTCGTCGGCCGCAAGCTCGCCGCCAACGGCGGGCGCGCCGTGCAGGGCTTTTTCGCCGAGATCGACGCCTTCGTGGCCGAGAACGAGGGCGATCCTGCGCTGGCGCCCTTCACCGCCGGCCTCGCCTCCGCCAAGGCGCAGCTGCAGGAGGCCACCTTCTGGCTGATGCAGAACGGCATGACGAACTTCGAGAACGCCGGCGCGTCGAGCCACGACTATCTGCAGCTCTTCGGCCTCACCGCGCTCGCCTACATGTGGGCGCTGATGGCCAAGGCGGCCTCCGCGAAGGCCGGCGAGGAGCCTTTCTACGCCACCAAGCTGAAGACCGGGCGCTACTTTGTGGATCGCGTGCTGCCGGAAACGGCGGCGCACCTCGCCAAGGTGAAGGCCGGCGCAGATGCGATGATGGCGCTGGACGCCGCGGAGCTGTGAGCGCGAAGAAGCCTTCGCGCTTTTGCTCCCCCGCCCTGCGGGGGGTCGGCGTATACGCCGACCGGCGCAGCCGACTGAGGGGGCGTTGGTCCCTGCAGAACACCCCCTCCGGCTCGCTGTGCTCGCCACCTCCCCCGCAAGGCGGGGGAGGAAAGGCCGCCTCGCATGTCCAGCCGTCGCTTTGGTCAGCGAGAGGTTTTGGTGACGACTGCGTCGCACGCAAAACCTCTCTTCGAGCGTCAGAGGGGTCTGGAGGCAGTCACCAAAGCGCTTCCCAATCCAATGCGACGCTTCAACATCACGGCCGCCCGGTCGGAATCGCGCTCGCCCGCATCCCGCCGTCGCGCAACCAGAACTGACACCTTCAGGAGACGCCGCCATGCCAGCCCTCGACATGCCCCGCGCCCCGTGGCGCCAGGATGAGGAACTCAACCTGTTCGCGGACGCCGTGCGCGGCTTCTTCGAGAAGGAGGCCCCGCCCGAGACCGTCATGAAGTGGCGCGAGCAGGGCAAGGTCGACCGCGAGATCTGGACCAAGGCGGGCGAGGCCGGGATCCTGTGCGCCTCCATGCCGGAGGCATTCGGCGGCGCGGGCGGCGACTTCCGCCACGAGACCATCCTGATGGAGGTCCAGGGCGTCATGGGCATCGACGGCTTCGGCGCCTCGCTGCACAACGCCATCGTCGCGCCCTACATCCTGCACTACGGCTCTGAAGAGCAAAAGAAAAAGTGGCTGCCGCGCATGGCGTCAGGCGAGCTGATCGGCGCCATCGCCATGACCGAGCCCGGCGCGGGCTCGGACCTGCAGGCGATCAAGACCACGGCGGTGAAGTCCGGCAACCAATATGTGATCAACGGGTCCAAGACCTTCATCACCAACGGCCAGCACGCCAATCTGATCATCGTCGTCGCCAAGACCGATCCAGCGGCGGGCGCGCGCGGCACCTCGCTGATCATCGTGGAGACCGACGAGGTCGAAGGGTTCCGGCGCGGCCGCAACCTCGACAAGGTCGGCCAGGACGCCCAGGACACGTCCGAGCTGTTCTTCGACGATGTGAAGGTCCCGATGACCAACATCCTCGGCAAGGACGAGGGCCGCGGCTTCTTCCAGCTGATGGAACAACTGCCGTCCGAGCGGCTCCAGATCGGCATCCAGGGCTGCGCCGCGATGCGCCGGGCGATCGAGGAGACCATCGCCTACGTCAAGGAGCGCAAGGCGTTCGGCAAGCCGCTGCTGGACTTCCAGAACACCGCCTTCAAGCTCGCCGAGGCCAAGACCAAGCTCACCGTCGCCCAGACCTTCTGCGACCGCTGCACCGAGCTTCTGCTCGAAGGCAAGCTCGATGCGGCCACCGCCTCCATGGCGAAGTACTGGGTCTCCGACGTCGAGAACGAGGTGATGGACGAGTGCCTGCAGCTGCACGGCGGCTGGGGCTACATGAACGAGATGCCGATCGCGCGCATGTGGCGCGACAGCCGGGTGCAGCGCATCTATGGCGGCGCCAACGAGATCATGAAGGTGCTGATCGCGAGGACGCTGTGATGAGCAGCCACACCGCCACGGTGCGTTGGGAGCGCGGCGAACAGGCCTTCGTCGACGGCCGCTACTCGCGCGGGCACCTGATCTCCTTCGACGGCGGCGTTTCGATCCCCGGCTCGTCCGCGCCCGGCGCGATCCGCCCGCCCCTGTCGGTGGTGGAGGCCGCCGATCCGGAGGAGCTGACGGTGGCGGCGCTGGCGTCCTGCCACATGCTGTTCTTCCTCGCCTTTGCGAAGAAGGCCGGTTTGCGGGTGGACAGCTACGAGGACGCGCCGGACGGCGTGCTGGGGCGCGGCGAGGACGGCAAGGACTGGCTGACGCACATCACGCTGCGGCCTCTGGCAGTGTTCTCCGGCGACCGGGTCCCCGATGCAGGCGAGCTGGCGGACCTGCACCACCAGGCGCATGAGGCCTGCTACATCGGGAACTCCCTGCGGTCGGTGATTACGGTGGAGCCGCGGTGATGGCGCTTCCCCCCTCCGGCGCTTCGCGCCACCTCCCCCGCAGGCGGGGGAGGATGCAGCTCACCGCCGTCGCAGGCACATCTGCGTCCTCCCCCGTTCACGGGGGAGGTGTCAGCGAAGCTGACGGAGGGGGGAGCTATTCCAATCCCTTACCGATGACCGAACCGTCGCATTGGCTGACGAGAGGTTTTGGTGAGAGCTGCGTCTCACGCAAAACCTCATCTCGATCGTCAGAGGGGTTCAGGGCCAGTCAAGGACAGATTTTTCAAAGAAAAATCTGTCGCGCAGCGGCGGCTTCGCCGTCCTTGACAGGCCCTGAACCCCTCGCACCATCCAGCAAGCGCGTGGTGACGCGGAGCCGTCACCAAAGCGCGTCCCCAACCCTTGCGACGCTGAAGGATCGCGACCGTCCGGTCATGATCGCGTTCGCCTTTACCCAGAGACCCCAACAACCAAGGGAGCGCCACTGATGGCCGAAGCCTATATCTATGACGCCGTGCGGACCCCGCGCGGCAAGGGCAAGAGCTCGGGCTCGCTGCACGAGATCACCGCCCTGAGCCTTGCGACCCAGGTCCTGCAGGGCCTGCGCGACCGCAACAACCTCGACACTTCCAAGGTGGACGACGTGATCCTCGGCGTCGTCTCGCCGGTGGGCGAGCAGGGTTCGGACATCGCCCGCATCGCGGTGCTCAACGCCGACTACGCCGAGACCACGGCCGGCGTGCAGATCAACCGCTTCTGCGCCTCCGGCCTTGAGGCCTTCAACATGGCGGCCGCCAAGGTGATCTCCGGCGAGGCCGACATGGCGATCGGCGGCGGCGTGGAGAGCATGAGCCGCGTGCCCATGGGCTCGGACGGCGGCGCCTGGGCGTCGGACCCCTCCATCGCCATCAAGACCTACTTCGCGCCCCAGGGCATCGGCGCGGACACCATCGCCACCAAGTACGGCTTCAGCCGCGACGACGTGGACGCCTATGCGATGGAGAGCCAGAAGCGCGCCGCCCGCGCCTGGGCCGAGGGCCGCTTCAAGAAGTCCATCCTCCCGGTGAAGGACCAGATGGGCGCCGTCATCCTCGACCGCGATGAGCATATGCGCCCCGACACGACCATGCAGTCGCTCGCCTCGCTCGATGCGTCCTTCACCATGCAGGGCGAGATGATGCCGGGCTTCGACGCGGTGATCATGCAGCGCTATCCGGAGCTGGAGCGCATCAACCACGTCCATCACGCCGGCAACTCGTCGGGCATCGTGGACGGCGCGGCCGGCGTGCTGGTCGGCACGAAGGAGATGGGCGAGGCCCTTGGCCTGAAGCCCCGCGCCCGCGTGAAGGGCATGGCCTCCATCGGGTCCGAGCCCTCCATCATGCTGACCGGGCCGGAGTTCGTGACCGCCAAGGTGCTGAAGAAGCTCGGCATGAGCGTGAACGACATCGACCTCTATGAACTGAACGAGGCCTTCGCCTCGGTCGTGCTGCGCATGATGCAGGCGCTCGACATCGATCACGACAAGATCAACGTGAACGGCGGCGCCATCGCCATGGGCCACCCGCTCGGCGCCACCGGCGCGATGATCCTCGGCACCGTGCTCGACGAGCTGGAGCGGTCGGACAAGGAGACGGCTCTCGTCACACTGTGCGTCGGCGCCGGCATGGGCACCGCCACCGTCATCGAGCGGGTGTGAACCGCCTCATCAACTGAAAGCCCCCCTCCGTCGCCTTCGGCGACACCTCCCCCGTGAACGGGGGAGGATGCAGCTCACAACCGCCTGCAGGCACATCTGCGTCCTCCCCCGTTCACGGGGGAGGTGGCGAGCGGAGCGAGCCGGAGGGGGGATGCCTCTGACCTGGGAAACCATGACCATGGACAACTTCCGTACCGACCTCGACGCCGACGGCGTCCTGCACATCGTCTTCGACGTCCCCGGCAAGACGATGAACACCATCACGCAAGGCGTGATGAAGGAGCTCCCCGCCATCGTGGAGCGCATCAAGACCGACGCCGCGATTCTCGGCGCCGTGCTCTATTCGGGCAAGGCCAACGGCTTCTGCGCGGGCGCCGATCTCGGCGAGATCGGCGGCGGCTCGATGGACGCCGGCGCCGCCCTCACTGAGGACGAGAAGCTGAAGAAGGCCTTTGAGGCCGGCTTCACGCTCAACCGCACGCTGCGGGCGCTGGAGACCTGCGGCAAGCCGGTGGCCTGCGCGCTGGAGGGCCTGGCCCTTGGCGGCGGTCTAGAGATCGCGCTCGCCTGCCACTACCGCGTGGTCGCCGACAATCCGAAGATCCAGCTCGGCCTGCCCGAAGCCAAGGTCGGCCTCCTGCCCGGCGCCGGCGGCACCCAGCGCCTGCCGCGCCTGATGGGCGTGCAGAAGGCCCTGCCGCACATTCTGCAAGGCACGCCCATGAGCCCGGCCGATGCGCTGGCCGGCGGCGTCGTCGGCGCCGTCGTGCCGGCCGGCGAGACCGTGGCCAAGGCCAAGGAGTGGGTGCTGGCCAACCCGAAGGCCGTCGCCCCGTGGGACGCCAAGGGCTACCGCGTGAAGGACGGGCCCTACACGCCGGGCGGCGCCATGACCTTCGTCGGCGGCAACGCCCTCCTGGGCAAGACGACCTTCGGCAACTACCCGGCGCAAGTCGCCATCATGGGCGCGGTCTATGAAGGCATCCAGGTGCCGATGGACGCGGCGCTGCGGATCGAGACCCGTTACTTCCTGAAGAACATGGCCTCGCCCAGCGCCAAGGCGATGGTGCGCTCGCTGTTCCTGTCGACCCAGGCCCTCTCCAAGGGCGCGAACCGGCCGCAGGGCTACAAGCCCTACGAGATCCGGAAGGTCGCAGTGCTCGGCGCCGGCATGATGGGTGCGGGCATCGCCTATGTGCAGGCCATGGCCGGCATCGAGACGGTGCTGATCGACCAGACCCAGGAAAGCGCCGAGAAGGGCAAGGGCTACGCCGTCAAGCTCGTCGAGAAGGCGATCAGCCGCGGCAAGATGACGAAGGAGAAGGGCGACGCCCTCCTCGCCCTCATCACGCCCACGACAGACTATGCGCTGGTGAAGGGCTCCGACCTTGTGGTCGAGGCGGTGTTCGAGAACCGCGAGATCAAGGCCGACGTGACGAAGAAGGCCGAGGCCCAGATCGCCGACACAGCGGTGTTCGGCTCCAACACTTCGACCCTGCCGATCACGGGGCTCGCCAAGGCCAGCGTCCGGCCGGCGAACTTCATCGGCATCCACTTCTTCTCGCCGGTGGACAAGATGGGTCTCGTCGAGATCATCATGGGCAAGGAGACCAGCGAGGAGACCCTCGCCAAGTCGATCGACTACGTCCTGAAGATCCGCAAGACCCCGATCGTGGTGAACGACAGCCGCGGCTTCTACACCTCGCGCTGCTTCGGCACCTATGTGCAGGAAGGCATCGAAATGCTGGCCGAGGGCGTGAAGCCCGCCATCATCGAGAACGTCGGCAAGATGACCGGCATGCCGGTCGCGCCGCTCGCCATGAACGACGAAGTGGCCCTCGATCTGGCCTACAAGGTTGCGCAACAGACCAAGGCCGATCTCGGCGACGCCTGGAAGCCCACCCCGGCCCAGGACATCATCGAGACGATGGTCACCAAGCTGGAGCGCTTCGGCCGCAAGAACGCAAAGGGCTTCTACGAGTACAAGGACGACGGCTCCAAGCGGATCTGGCCGGGCCTGTCCGATCTCGTGGCCACCAGGATCGCCGAATGCCCGCCGGAGCTGCGCGACGAGTACAAGAAGCGCCTGCTCTACCGGCAGGCCCTCGAGACCGCGCGCTGCTTTGAAGAGGGCGTGATCACCGATCCGCGCGATGCGGACATCGGCTCGATCCTCGGCTGGGGCTTTGCGCCCTACACCGGCGGCACCATCAGCCTGATCGACGGCATGGGCGTGGCGAAGTTCGTCGCCGAGTGCGATGCCCTCGCCCAGAAGTACGGCGAGCGCTTCAAGCCGAACGCGCTCTTGCGCGACATGGCCGCGAAGGGCGAGACCTTCTACGGCCGGTTCAGCGGGGCGAAGGCCGCCGCCTGATCGCCCTGAACGGGCCTGCAGCGCCGCCCCGGGAAACCGGGGCGGCGTTTGCGCATCAAGGGGTCAACGCTCCTGAGCGCCTTTGCCCATCAGGATCCGGTCCCGAAACTTTGCAACCCGTGCATGTCGTGTCGCGGTCGTCTTCGCCGACGACAGAACGATCACGTAGCTGCGCTGGCGGCCGCGGGTCAGGAGATGAAAGGCTTCCGCGAGCACAGGATCGTCGTCCATCGCCTGCACGAGTTCATCGGGCACATCGATCGGCCCCTCGTCTTTGACCGGCCTGCGGCCGGCGCCCGCGTGACCCGCGGCTTCTAGCAGATAGGCCGCAATCACCGGCGCCAGCGCCGTGACCTGCTCTGCCGACGTGAATCGCAAGGTGTCCGGATGTCGGGTGTTCGGTCCCGAGCGTTGCAGCACGTGCTCAGGGTCCGACAGCAACGCCGCCGACATGAAGCTCAAGCGGAAGTCTTCACGGGTCGCGCCGATGAGCGCGACGTTGCGGCCTGCATGACGATAGCATGGATGGCCCCATCGAACGCTCTCTTCCAGACCGGCCGCACGACACAGGGCGCGCAGGCTCTTCAAACCGTCCGACCATTTCCTGGACGAGCAGTCATCCGTTGCAAAGCGCGGACAGCGACCACACCCGTCCAGGAAGTAGTGTTCGACGTCGACGATCATGCGCCTAACCTATCGCCGCCTGCACGCCTGCGCCATCGCGCGGTCGAGCCGCAGGCGACAGCACGCCGCAAGGCGACTGTCACACAGAGGCGCCAGAGTAAGCGCGATGAACCGCGCTCTTCTGACCTTCGCCGCCGCCGCCCTTCTCCTGTCAGCTTGCGCCACCCCGTTGGTTGCGCCGATCGAGGATTTCCCCCGCGCCCCCGTCAGCCCGGCCCTGCCGCGCGGCGTGGTCGAGACCATCGCCATAACATCCTGTTCCAATGAGGTGGAAGGTCGCAACCTCACGGTGTTCGATCAGGTCCGCGCCGCGAAACCGGACCTGCTCCTGATGCTGGGCGACAATGTCTATGGCAGTTGGTCGCCGGACGACCCGGCCCTTCCAGACTTGCGCCGCAGCTACGACCAGCAGTCCAAACGCCCCGAATTCAAGGCGCTGGTCTCGTCCGTGCCGTTGCTCAGCGTGTGGGACGACCACGACTTCGGCAAGAACGACGGCGGCGGCGACTTCGCCCACAAGGCGCTGGCCCAACGCATGTTCGCCGACTTCTGGCGCCTGCCGGCGAGCGATGAGCGCAGGAATCGGGAGGGTATCTACACGTCCCGCATGTTCGGCCCGCCCGGCAAGAGGCTGCAGATCATCTTGCTGGACACCCGCTACTTCCGCTCGCCCCTGACCCTGACGGACGAACGCGACCGGCCCGGCAAGGAGCGCTACGTCGCCAATCCCGATCCGGCCATGACCATCCTCGGTCCTGCGCAATGGACCTGGCTGGAAGGGGAACTGAGGAAGCCGGCGGACCTGCGCATCATCGCCTCGTCCATCCAGATGGTCGCCGAAGGTCATGGCTGGGAGAAGTGGGGCAACTTCCCGGCCGAGAAGCAGCGGATGGTGGATCTCATTGCCCGGACGGGCGCGAGAGGCGTCGTTTTCCTGTCCGGCGACCGGCACAACGCCAGCCTCAACGTGCTGCGCGAGGGGGCGCCCTACCCGCTCTATGACCTGACGGCGTCGGCGGTGAACATGCCCTGGATGTCCGGGCTGGCCGAGGCCGGGCCCCTGCGCATCGAAGGTCCCTACGGGCCGGAGAATTTCGGCGAAATGCGGATCGACTGGACGGCGCGCACGCTCAGCCTCGGCATCCGCGACATCGCCGGCAAGCCGGTGTTCGGGAGAACGGTTGCGTTCAGCGAGATCAGCGCGCGTTGAACTGTCGACGCTGGAATGCCGACGCCACTGACGCAATGATCAAACCGCAAGCCGCAATGAGCGCGCCGAAAATCATTGCGAGCAATGGTGCAAGCCCTGTCGGCCCTTCGACCAGATCACCCGTTGCGAAGAACAGCCCAAGACCTGCGATGAAGACGAGGCCGCCGAGACCGGCGGCGATCCGTCCGACCTTGATCCGGGAGGTCCACCGGTCGGGCGCGATGACATTGCGCCCGTCGAGAACCTCCTGATACCAGGCACGGACCGCCTCGGCCGAGGCTGCGTCCGGCGCCGGGGTCCGCAACGCGCCGCGGAGGCTCGTGATCCCGCCGCCGCTGCGGGCGGCGTACATGTGGGTGTGCATCTCCAGCACCGGCGGGTCGCCTGGATCGACCCTGATCGCGCGCAAGGACTGCATGCCGGAGGACGGGATCGACAGGAAGGCCCCGCCCACCACGATGGTTTCCGGTGCGAAATGCACTGCAAGGCCGTCGCGCCGGTCCCGCTCGGTCGGGCGCCACTCAGACCACGGCCGTCCCAGCGCCGTTTCCGCCGCAACGAACCGTTCCACCTTGTCGGGGGTCAACTCCCACCGTGCGAACGACTTTCGCCCGTTGACGATGTCGCGCCGCATCAGCAGCGCCATCGTGAAGTTGGCGGTCATGAGGATGCCGAAGACGAGTAGGAAACCGCCGATCACGGCTGCTGCGGCCGCCATGCTTTCCTGTTCGGACGCGATATCCGGCCAGCCCCAGGCGATGCCCGCGAGCCCGAGCAACGCCATGACGACGGCGATCGACAGATCGCGTTCAACGTGGATCATCATGGCGCTTGCCCTCCATGGGGAGGGTTCGCCCCGGATCAGGGTGCGTCAAGCCCCGATGCGCGCCGCCACCGCGTCCGCCAGCGCCTCGGCCGTGATCCCGAAGTGCTTGTAGACCGCCGGCGCCGGGCCGCTGGCGCCGTAGCCGGTCATGCCGACAAACACCCCGTCCGTGCCGATGAACCGGTCCCAGCCCATGCGGACCCCGGCCTCGATCGCGGCGCGCACCGGCGCCGTGCCGATCACCTGCGTCTGCCAGGCGTCATCTTGCAGGGAGAACAGCTCCATGGACGGGACGGAGACGACCCTGGCCGGGATGCCCCGGGACGCCAGCAGCACGCGCGCCTCGAGCGCCAGCGACACCTCGGTGCCGGTGGCGAACAGCGTGGCCTTGGCCCCCTCTGCCTCCGCCAGCACATAGGCGCCGCGGGCGGACAGGTTCTGCGACGCATCGGTCCGCACCGACGGGACCGCCTGGCGCGACAGCGCCAGCAGGCTCGGCCCCGACCGGTGCGCCAGCGCGACGGCCCAGCATTCGGCGGTCTCCACCGCATCGGCCGGGCGCATCACCAGGAGGTTCGGCATGGCGCGCAAGCTCGCGAGATGCTCGACCGGCTGGTGGGTCGGCCCGTCCTCGCCGAGGCCGATGGAATCATGCGTCATCACATGGACGACCCGCACGCCCATCAGCGCGGCAAGCCGGATGGCGGGCCGCGAGTAGTCGGCAAAGCACAGGAAGGTGCCGCCGAACGGGATCAGCCCGCCATGCAGGGCGACGCCGTTCATGGCCGCGGCCATCCCGTGCTCGCGGATCCCGTAATAGACATAGGCCCCGCCGGGCCGGGCGGCGTCGAGCGCCAGCGCCCCGTTGACGAGCGTCAGGTTCGAGCCGGTAAGGTCCGCCGACCCGCCCAGCATCTCCGGCGCGTGGGGCTGGACGGCGGCGAGCGCCTTCTGGCTGGCCGCGCGGGTCGCGATCTTCGGGGCCTCGGCGGCCATGGCGGCGGCATGGGCGGAGAGGGCGGCTTCGGCGTCCGCGGTCAGCAGGCCCGCAAGCCGGCGCTGGAAGGCGGTGGCGTCCGGATGGGCGGCGAGCCGGCCCTCCCAGGCCTCCCGC
>VYKN01000180.1_pt1 | contig 12900 bp, 7 predicted proteins | sample 5114581 | NCBI WGS metagenome assembly VYKN01 (sample SAMN12291810, study PRJNA351875) | freshwater metagenome | isolation source: freshwater lake | place: USA: Michigan, Baker Lake | collected 2011-08-08
AGGGTTCAACTCAATCGAGCCATTCACTACCGCCCACTCAGGGGATTCAAACCAATTTCATTTTAACATAAAGCCGTCCTAAAAGGACGGGGCTTTAACCCAAAATTTTGGTAATTTGACGAAGTGCCAACCGGTCAACCCAGTGAGATAAAATCTACTGCTGTTTCCAGTGGAGCTTTTTTGGTTTAATTCCTAACGGAATCGTTTTTCGCCTGCCCTGCCACGCCCACAAGAATCTGCAAGCGCCTACAGTACGGGAATTATTCTAACATTGTTTGGTGATCTTCTCAGGATTTAGGAGATGGTCGATGGGGTTGGGGTGTGGGGTGTGGGAGTTGGGGTGATGGGGGAGAAGGGAGATGGGAGAAAAAAGCTGATCGATCAGTGATCACTGATCAAGTCTCCTTCGGTGCTATGATTGAGGATGTAAAGTTTTATTGCAAAGGTATTCGTCTTGGTTAAGCTGAATACTGACAAAAGGTTAACAACACTACCTTAAACAAGCTCTCAAGAGAGGATACAGAGAACACATGGCTTACACACTTCCCCCTTTACCCTACGATTACACTGCCTTAGAGCCTTGTATCACCAAAAGTACCCTAGAATTCCACCACGACAAGCACCACGCCGCTTATGTCAATAACTATAACGGTTTGGTCAAAGATACGGAACTCGATGCTCTCTCTTTAGAAGAAGTTATCGTTAAGGTTGCCGGTGATGCCTCTAAAGCTGGGGTTTTCAACAATGCCGCCCAAGCATGGAATCATAGTTTTTATTGGGACTGCATGAAACCGGGTGGTGGCGGTGCGCCTACCGGTGCTTTAGCCGATAAAATTAACGCAGATTTCGGCAGTTTCGAGAAATTTGTCGAAGCTTTCAAAACTGCGGGCGCTACTCAATTCGGTAGTGGTTGGGCTTGGTTGGTTCTCGATAACGGTACTCTCAAAGTTACCAAAACCGGCAACGCTGACAATCCTTTAACCGCCGGACAGGTTCCCCTCTTAACTATGGATGTGTGGGAACACGCTTATTATCTCGATTACCAAAATCGTCGTCCCGATTACATCAGTGACTTTTTAACCAAGTTGGTTAATTGGGATTTCGTGGCTGCTAATTTAGCGGCGGCCTAAAAATTTGGCTCAGTTAATCAGTTATCAGTTATCAGCTTTTGAAGGCAAGAGGCAAGAGTCAAGAGTAAAGGGGGTGGGGCAGATGCAGCTAATCTAAGGATAGGCGGTTAAAATGCGTCTTAGCTGATCAGGAGTGGGCGAGCAGGGAGAAACAATCCATAAGTTGGGAGTTAATCATACTATTAAAATTGGCAAATCTTTCTAATATTAATTATCCTTAAAATAGATAACCAGAGAAAACTTTTTTAACATCGATCGCGCTTCTCGCACCATGGAACAACCTGTCAGTTGGATTATTCCCCGTCATCCCCGTCCCGATTATCCCCTGTTTGTATTTTTACCCGGAATGGATGGCAGCGGCCAACTATACCATCGTCAGATTAAAAACCTTGCTCCTTACTTCGATCTGCGTTGTTTGGTGATTTCCCCGCAATATCTCGGTGATTGGGAGGAATTAAGCAGCCTCGTGATCGCTTTATTGGAACAGGAATTAAAGCGACAATCGAGAAAAGTCTATCTCTGCGGTGAGTCTTTTGGCGGCTGTTTAGCCTTGAAAATAGCGACAAAATCACCAAAATTAATTAAAAAACTGATTTTAATTAACCCTGCTTCTTCTTTTAATCAAAGACCTCTTTTAAGCTTGGGAATCGGTATCACCCAGATGATGCCCGATTTCATCCACGGCAGCTCGGCACTAACTATTTTACCCTTTCTCGCCGCTCTCGGTCGAATATCCCGGGAAGATCGCGGCTCTCTCCTCAAAGCCATGCAATACGTCCCACTGAAGACGATTAGCTGGCGTTTATCCCAGTTACAACGGTTTCAGGTTAGTGCCAGCGAGTTAAAACGTCTGCAATTGGGGGTGTTAGTGATAGCCAGTCAAGGCGACCGACTGTTACCATCGGTAGCGGAGGCTAAACGCCTAATTCAGCAGTTACCCGCGGCAAAATTAACGATTCTGCCTAATAGTGGTCACGCTTGCCTGCTGGAAACCGATATTCACCTCAAAGACATTCTCCATCACCATGCTTGTCTCCCCCGAAACCTACCCGCAAAAAGTCACTGAGGATGGTTCTTATACCTTTTTTTCGAGCGAATTCGGCGAATGTTATCATTCTACCTCTGGGGCAAGGGAAGAAGCCGAGAAAAAATTTATCCTCTCTAGTCGTCTGGCAGCAAAAGCAGACCAGAGCAATAATCTAAAAATTCTTGACATTTGTTACGGCTTAGGGTATAATAGCGCCGCAGCCTTAGCGGCCATTTGGCAAGTTAGGGGGGATTGTCGGGTAGAATTATTAGCTTTGGAAAGCGATCGAGTGGTTCCCCTAGCAGCGATTAGAGAAAATCTCTTAAATAGTTGGAGTCAACCAATTCCCGAATATTTAAATGATTTTGCCCATAATCACCGGCTAGACTTGCCTAATCTCACGGCTAAACTGTTAATCGGGGATGCGCGACAGACGATAACCAAGGTGATTGACGCGGGTTTTCAAGCGGAGGCAATTTTTCTCGACCCCTTTTCCCCGGGTAAATGTCCGCAACTGTGGACAGTGGAGTTTTTAGCTTTAGTGGCGAAATGCCTGAGTCCGACGGGTTATTTAGTCACCTATTCCTGTGCTGCCTCGGTGCGAAGGGCTTTACAATTAGCAGGATTGCAGATTGGGGCCACCGATAGCGTCGGGCGGCGATCGCCGGGGACAATAGCCAGTTTTTTGTCCTTACCCCCATCTCTATCGGCACAGGAACGGGAACATCTGCAAACTAAAGCCGCTATTCCCTATCGAGACCCGACTTTAACCGACCTGGCCGAAGTGATTATACAACGTCGTCGCACTGAACAGGCTCTCTGTGACTTAGAACCGACTAGCTACTGGAAAAAACGTTGGCAAAGATCGTTTAATTCGATCGAAACCTCGGAATGAGAATAGTGTAGTTAAATGCCTGAGAATTCCGGCTTTTGTTTAAGAAAAATTAAGCATCCTGCTGATGGTCTTGTTTTTTTTGGGCTGGTTAGATAGTATGAGTGCAATCAGGACGTTATCTGCATAAAAAAAGTTCCCCGACCAGATAAATTTTTTTGTTAGACCAATTCAGCCTTAAGGCGATCAAGAGCAACCCTTCTTAACGATAAGTTTGCCGATCTAGTATATTTCTATTGTGTTTTTCGTGATCTAGTATTAGCCGGAGGACAGGAAAATGAGTAATAAGAACGACCCAAAATATGAAAAAATCAAAGGTAAACTGGAAAGGATTATCCCCTTGCGAGAACCGCAGCGAACTCTGGCTCTACATCGTATAGCAACGGAGCAGCAAGAAAGTTTTGACGATATCCAAAAATATTTTAATTGGCGTATCGAGGAGAAGATTAATGAAAAATTAGACAGCATTAAAGATGAAAAAGATAATATTAAAAAGTTAAGGATTTTAAAAGAACTGTCAGAGTCTAATTTTTTGGGTTTTTCTTTAGATGAATATAAGGAATTACTAAAACAAACCAAGATTTTATCGGAAGAAGAAATTAGAAAGAGAATAAAAGAAATTAAGCAAAAAGCGAAAAGCCCTATTCAAGAAGCCATCTACTTACAAAAGCTATCAGAAGATAGTGGCTTATCCCCAGAAGAATGCAAAAATTTATTAAATCAATCCCGATTTGATTGGACTGATTTTGAGCTTATCCTCAAAATAGCCTCAATTGTTACTGCTTTAGGGATTTTTGCCGGTGTAATCACCTATTGGTGGGAAACGGATAAAAGACGAGCGCAAGAGAATAATGATGCTTGGACTGTTCTCCGTTCAGCGAAAGAAGATCCTGCTAGTAACGGAAGAATTGATGCCTTGGAGTCTCTCAGTAGTGGTTGTAAAATGCCAGAAAATATATTGACTTGGCTATTAACAAAAGTTGGGATGCAAGAGGATTGTGTCAGATTGGTGGGGGTAAATCTCAAATCAGCTAATCTACCCGGAGTTGATATGTCAAATAATGATCTATCCAAGGCACAATTACAGAATGCCAATCTTGACGGAGCAAACCTAAAGGATGCCGATCTAGAGGGGGCTGATTTAACTGGAGCGAGTCTCAGAAAAGCTGACCTAACGGGAGCCGATTTAAGAGGGACAAATTTACAGGATGTGAACCTGTCCAATGCCATTTTAAATGGAGCAAAGATCACCAATGCTAATCTAGAGGGAGCTAATTTATCTAATGCAGATTTGAGAAATGCTAATCTGCTGAACACTTCTTTAAAAGATCCACGTGTTGAAAATGCAATATATAACTTTAATACTCAACCTTTTAGTTGGTATCCATCAGAAGAAAAAAACTATTTAATCTGTGATCGTGAAAAAGACGAAAAAGATATTAAAGATGAATGTAAGTATCTCCAATTAAACCAAGCAGATTTACCGGAAGTAGATCTGAGCAACACCTATTTACAAAAAGCGAATCTAGGTCACGCTAATCTCAGAAATACCAAGTTAATTAATGCTGATTTGAGGGACGCTGATTTAACCTACGCAGATATCCGAGGGGCTGATTTTACCGGTGCTGTCTTGAAAGGTATTAAGATCAATCATGCAATCTATGATGATCGTACTAAACTCGATAAAAGCATCTTTTTAAATCAGGCAAAGTTTTACAAAATTAGCTCTTTTAATCCCCTAAAAAGAGACTTGCATCCACCCCAGAAGGACTTAAAAGATGCCGATCTAACACGCGCCGATCTCCGAAAAGCTGATTTAAGAGGAGTGGATTTAACAGGTGCAAATCTGGAGGGTGCTGATTTAAGAGGGGCGAATTTAGAGGGGGCTAAATTAGATAAAACTGAATTAAAGGGTGTTCTTTATGATATAGAAACGAAACTGGATGTTAAAGCAGATGATAATGATCGTCAAAAATTAATGGCTGCTAAAGCTTATTACATTGAAAATAAAGGTATCGACAATTCTGGAGATTTAGTGGTAATAGATTTATCTAATCGAGATTTGGAAAAAACTACTTTACGAGAAGTCAACCTTACTAGGGCTAAATTAGAGAAAGTCAACCTGATTAGTGCTGATTTGCAGGGAGCTAATTTAAGTTCTGCTACACTGGTAAAAGCCGATTTATCCCGTAGTAATCTTAGTCAGTCTTTCCTGAAATTGGCCAAACTTGAAAGTGCTAACTTAAGTGGTGCTAATTTACAAAAAGCTTCTCTCATCGAAGCTAATCTTAAAAATGCTCGTTTAAAAAGCTATCTGGATGCTAAAACCAATCTACAGGATGCAGTTTTAATTAAGGCAATTTTAGAATCAGCAGATTTAAAAGATGCAGTGTTAATTAATGCTAACTTAATGATGGCAAATCTCAAAGAAGCTAACCTAAAACAAGCGGATTTAAGACAGGCTAACCTAGAACACGCCGACTTGAGAGCTGCCGATCTTACGGAAGCAGATTTAAGTGGTGCTAACTTAGAAAATGCTGACTTAAGAGGAGCAAATTTAATCAAGGTTAAAGTTGATAGCAGAACTAATTTTAAGGGAGCATTAATTAATGAAGAAACCAAGTTAGATTTTGATAGAACCAACAGTAACTTTAATGAAGTTGCCAAAAAATATGAAGAATTTTTAAAAGTAGTTTATTTTATTACTCGACATCGCCAGTCTTCCTCAATTTTTAAAAATCCATCGAACCTAAAAATAGAAACTCTGAGTCAGTTTCCGACATCGAATGAGTATAAAAAAGGATTAATTGATTTACCAAAGAATATTAAGGATTGTCAAGCTAATAATTCAACCAGAAAAAGCAACTTGATCGGCATCGACTTATCCGATCGAGATTTAACTAAAGTCAACTTATCCTGTGTAGATTTAACCAAGATTAGTCAAAAAAGATTGAAAAATACTATTCTAGAAAAAGCTAATTTAATTGGAGTTGATTTAACAGGTGTTAGTTTGGAGAGAGCGAAATTAGATAAAGCCATTTATGATCAGAGAACGATTATCAAGGTAGATTCAAAATATCAAAGCTTATTTAAGCGAGCTTATAAAATTGAACCTAAGTCAAATTTGTCTGAAGCTGACTTATCGGATCAGGTTTTAGATGGCTTAGATTTACGAGGTGCTGTTTTAAAACAGGCAGAATTGCCAAGAGCGCATTTAAAAGGCACACAATTACAAGATGCTATTTTAAAAGATGCCGATTTAACCGGTGCAATTTTAAAAGATGCCGATTTAACCGGTGCAGATTTTACAGGTGCAAAGCTAAAAGAAGTGATCGGATTAACAGTCACACAACTTGAAACTGTCAAAAGTCTCAAAGACGCTCAATTTAGTCCTGAATTGTGTAAAGCTGTTGGAGAGGAACTCAAAGAAACTAAGGATAAAATTGCCGATTGTCCCCAATAAAGTTATACCAATTCTCTATAAGCTGATCACAATCGCCACCCATCACCATCAAGGGGAAAGCCAAATTTGATTAGGGAGTTGCCAGAAATTGACCGGGAGATAATTCGGCATTAACTAAAGACTTGATCGGGATTAATTTGACGGCACAAGCTTTTAATTCCGGTTGCAGGGAAATCGGACAAGCGGCCGGATGGGTGAGACTATTAGCCTCAGCATTTTCTGCCCATAAAGCTCCCCAGTGCATCGGCACAAAGACACAATTAGGAGCAATTGCTTTGGTAATTAAAGCGGGAAAACGGGCAAAACCGCGACGAGAACGCACCTCCACCCATTCCCCCGCTTCTATGCCCAATTTTGCCGCATCTTTGGGGTGAATTTCCAGAAAAGGTGCGGGGTGCATTTTGACAATTTTCTCGATGCGGCCGGTGCGGGTTTGGGTGTGCCAGTGACCGTACAAACGCCCCACGGTCAACACTAGGGGATAATCATCGTCGGGGGGTTCCGCTAGACCTTTACTGTGGTAAGCGGCGAAAACAGCACGACCATCGGCAGTATTAAATTTACCATCGGTATAAAGGCGTTTTGCGGCTGTTTTTTCGCTTTTATCTTCATCTTTAACTAAATTCCCCAGTAATTCCCCGGAATTAGCGGTTTTAGGGGCGGAAATTTCATCGATGGAATCGGGCCACGGTCGGGGAGTCTCGGCCAGGCGATCATAATTAATCGCTGTCATATCACAAGGACGTTTATATGTCAACCGGATAAACTCGGAATGTACCTCGGCGGAATCCTTAAAATTAAATTGTGCCTGAAAACCCAAACGGCGACCAACTTCGGCGAAAATTTGCCAATCGGCCTGAGCTTGACCGACGGGAGGGCGAAAAGCTTTATTTAACGTCACCATGCGCTCAGAATTGGTCATTGTTCCCGTTTTTTCGCCCCATTGGGCCGCTGGCAGTAATAAATGGGCGTAGGCGCTGGTTTCTGTGGGATAGTAGGCATCCTGATAGATAGTAAAAGGTGATTTCAACAGGGCGGCCTTGGTGCGTTCTAGATCAGGCATACTAACAGCCGGATTAGTGGCGGCAATCCAGAGAAGTTTGACATCTCCGGTCTCCAAACCAGTAATCATACTCCAAGCATCGCGACCGGGGACGGGAGAAATCCGACCGGCGGGTAAACCCCAAGCTTGTTCCACTTCGGCCCGGTGTTGGGGATTTTTGACGAAACGATAACCGGGCAGAAGATGGCAGAGTCCGCCGGCTTCCCGTCCTCCCATGGCGTTGGGTTGTCCCGTTAGGGAAAAAGGACCAGCCCCCGGTTTACCGATATTAGCCGTCATTAGGTGTAAATTGATTAAAGTGCGGGCTTTGGCCGTGCCTTCGCTAGATTGATTGATACCCATCGACCAGAGGGAAAGCACTCTTTCCGATTCGGCCCAGTAGCGGGCAGCCTGTTCTAAATGGTCGATGGGGATACCGCATTTACTCGCAACTATTTCGGGGGGATAATGGCGGATAATTTCGGCGTATTTGCCGAAATCCCGGGTACATTTATCGATAAAATAGGTATCGCTCGCACCCCAATCCAGTAACAGGTGGGCAATACCGTTAAATAGGTCAATATCGGTCCCCGGGTTAATGGCTAGGTGGAGATTAGCGGCCTCGGCGGTTTTAGTGCTGCGGGGATCGACGACGATTAATTTCGCTTCTTTGTTGCGTTTGAGATACTTGTGCAGACGGTTAAAGATGATGGGGTGACATTCGGCCGTATTTGTCCCCACCAGAAAGGCACAATCGGTTAATTCTAGGTCATCGTAACAGCAGGGGGGACCGTCGGAACCGAAACTGTCAAGGTAAGCGGCCACGGCCGAAGACATACAGAGACGGGAATTAGCATCAAAGTTATTGACTCCCAGACAGCCCTTGACCAGTTTTTGGGCGATGTAGTAATCTTCGGTGTGAAATTGTCCCGAACCGTATAGACAGATACTTTCCTTTTCCCCCTGAGCGATTAGAGTTTGGATCTGGTTAACGATGCGATCGAGGGCCTCTTCCCAAGTGCAAGGACGAAATTGATCTTGGAGAGAATCGCGGATCATCGGGGTTTTGAGGCGATTTTTATCGATCGATTCCGCTACGGTGGCCCCTTTAACACAGATCATACCTTGACTGGAGGGGTGGGACTTGTCCCCAAAGACTTTCCATGCTTGTCCGGCCGACGCGCCGGGGGTGACTGTCAAACCACAACCTACTCCACAGTAAGGACATTGGGTTTTTGTAGATTCAGTCATAAGCAGTTGGTCTGATTAGTGGCGCTGTCTTTAGGCATACTTAAGATAGTCGGCAGATTTTCTCGGCAAAATTGTAGTTATTAATACAATTTATTAGAAGCCTTAGCTAAACTGCCATTTTCGAGATGCAAATCCCGCATTACAACTGGCTAGATAAAAAGCATACACTTGTTCTCGTGTTGAAAAAGAATCGGGATAGGATAATAGTAGTCTCTAGGGTGCGGAAAAAGTTTTCAGCCAGTCATGACCTACGAACCTCTACATCATAAGTATCGTCCCCAAACCTTTGCCGATTTGGTGGGACAATCAGCGATCGCCACGACCTTGAGTAATGCCTTAATCAGTGAGCGAATCGCTCCTGCATACCTATTTACTGGACCCAGAGGCACGGGGAAAACCTCCTCGGCGCGAATTTTAGCCAAATCCCTCAACTGTCTGTCTAGTGACCATCCGACACCGATTCCCTGCGGTAAGTGTTCCGTCTGTCAGGCGATCGCCAATGGTTCCGCTTTAGACGTGATCGAAATTGATGCCGCTAGTAATACCGGTGTGGATAACATTCGGGAAATTATCGAGCGATCGCAATTTGCCCCCGTCCAATGTCGTTATAAAGTCTATGTCATCGATGAATGCCTGACTGGGGATAGCCTTGTTTTCACCGAAACGGGATTAATCCCCATTAATCATCCTGAGATTCTCGGAAAACGAGTTCTCAGTTACAACGAGAGCAGCGGAGAGTGGGAATATAAAAAAGTCCTGCGATGGCTAAACCGAGGCGTAAAAGCAACTTTAACCATTCAAACCAGAAATCGGACGATTAATTGCACTGGTAATCATTTGATTAGAACAGAAAAAGCATGGATACAAGCAAAAAATCTCAAAATCGGCGATCATATCCTATCCCCTGTGAATGTGGCTGCGGGCAACTCATCTCTAAGTATGGAAGGGATGGACATAACCGACGTTTCGTTTCAGGGCATCAAAACTACGGCAATAGTAACGGAACAAGAGTCTATGACTTGGCCTCTATTTTGCAACAGGCTGAATCCATCAAGCCCTTTTGTCAGTGTGGCTGTGGGGAAAAACGGGAAATTCCCTTGTTTCTCCAACAAAAAGGCAGAGGGATCAAAAGTATTGAATCCTATTGGCAAAGACATCCTTACAAACAAGGACACGGTTTATGGGAAAAGCGAACCAAAAAATTACTGTTCCATCGAGAATCTTTGTCCTCAAACAGCCTCGGACTTATATACGGGACTTTACTCGGAGATGGAACTATCGATTACCCCAACCAAAACAGTCGATGGCCGAGAATACGCTGGAATCATGGCAGTAAACAACAAGAATGGCTTGAATACAAAGCCAGTCGTCTTCCAGAGTTACAAATTCAGTCACAAATCGTTGCCAACGGTGGATATGGAGAACTTTCAATCTATGCCCGCAGCGTTTGTCATCCCAGCCTTGGAGAAGTTTTCCAGATGGTCAGACCTCAAGGAGAACGAAAATTTGTTTCCCTCAATTGGCTGGAAAACATCACACCCGAAGGACTGGCTTGGTGGTATATGGATGACGGATCACTCAGTATCACCCCTCACGGAAGCCGTTTTATCCAATTACACACGGAAGGATATTCCCCCGCCGAAAATCAACTTATTGCCGATTGGCTCACTCAAAGAGGTTACGCTACAAAAAGCCTATCCTATACTCGACACAGTACGGGGAAGATCTATCATTACCTCAAAATGGGAGCATCGGCCACAGCCCGATGGATTGCCGATTTACAACCCTATGCAATCCCCTCAATGGCTTACAAATTTCGAGGAAGTGATAGGGATTCAAGAAGGTGACACAGAAAGCGTCTATGACCTAGAAGTGGAGGACAATCATAATTTTGTTGCCAATGGGTTATTAGTTCATAACTGCCATATGCTCAGTACGGCGGCCTTTAATGCGCTGCTGAAAACTCTGGAAGAACCGCCGGATCGAGTGATTTTTGTGCTTGCTACCACGGATCCTCAGCGTGTCTTGCCTACCATCATTTCCCGTTGTCAACGCTTTGATTATCGCCGTATTGCTCTTGATGCGATGGTGGGACACCTGCAAAAAATCGCCCAAATAGAAGCGATCGATATTAACCTAGAAGCATTAACCCTTGTGGCTCAGATCGCTAACGGTGGTTTACGGGATGCCGAAAGTCTTCTTGATCAATTAAGTTTACTCGCAGGAACGATTACGGCCGAGCGAGTCTGGGATTTAGTCGGTGCAGTCCCCGAAAGAGACCTCTTAACCCTACTTAAACTCATTCATGGCAATATTCCCGATCAAGTTATCGAACAATGTCGCCATCTGATGAATCGCGGTAAGGAACCTTTAATCGTCTTGCAAAATCTAGCGGGATTCTATTTAAACCTGCTTTTAGCCAAAACTGCCCCTAATCGTCCAGAAATGGTCGCTGTCACCGCTCCCACTTGGCAGGAATTGTGTACGGAAGCGCGTACTTGGTCTTTAGAGGAAATTCTCCGCGGTCAACAACTGCTTAAAGACAGCGAAACGCAACTAAAAAACACCACTCAACCCCGTCTCTGGTTAGAAGTCACCCTATTAGGACTGTTACCGCAAGCACAGGTGATTCCTCTAGTTGCCACGGTAGCGCCTTCCCGTCCCCAAACCAGCACCGAGAGGCCCACTGAAGTAATCACAGCACCGGCACCGGTTAATGAACCGATAAAACCGGCGGTTATCACCCCGACAACTAGGGTCGAAGTGCCGAAAACTGAGGTTAAAACTGTTACCAGTGATGACAATCATGAACAAATTTGGCAGCAGGTTTTAGAAGTAATGGAACCTCCCACTACTCGCACTCTCCTACGTCAGCACGGTAGTCTTTTTAGTAGGTCAGAATCGAGCGCTTATTTGAGCATATCTTCGGAACAATTATTAAAAATGGCCCGGCTACGATTGACTAATATTGAGTCAGCTTTCGAGGCAGTTTTTCAGCGCCGGATTAAAGTCCATTTACAGGTAGGTTCCGCTACTGATGCCATGGCTGCGGAAGTTTCCCAATCCCCGGCGGCCAGGATGCCACCACCACCGGAAACCGCACCAACTCCACCAATAACTCCCGAAAATAAAGTTATGACCGTGGTGGATATTCCCCCGGTCAAAGAAGCAATTATTGAGAAAAATGACAAAACTATTAGCACAGAACTGCCCCAAAAAATCTTAAATTTTGATTCATCTTTAGAGACATTAGATCAAGATGTCGATGTTAGTGAAATTTTGGCAGCCGCTCAAAAGTTAGCGAAATCTTTTGATGGTGAAGTGGTCAATATGGGTTATTCACTGCCAGAAAATTCGGCCGCAGAAACTAAAGTTAATAAGTCTCTGGAAAATATGACTATCGTGCGCGGGAGACCTGATGTTAACGAAATTTTAGAGAGTTTGGAGGAGGACGAAGACCTTCCTTTTTAAAGCTATCTCAACGGCTTGTGCTAAACTGATAGGATATGCCACGTCTCAGGATTGGCTATTCTTGCTCAAATTCTAGCTACTAGACCTATGACACCCGAAACTAAGGCCAGAATCGATCAATTAGTCCAGAATAACAAAGTTATTGTGTTCATGAAGGGCAATAAATTAATGCCTCAGTGTGGTTTCTCGAATAACGTCGTACAAATTCTCAATATTCTGAGGGTTGACTACGAAACTGTCGATATTCTGCAAGATCAGGAGTTAAGACAAGGAGTTAAGGAGTATTCCGATTGGCCGACTATTCCCCAAGTCTATATCAACGGTGAGTTTATTGGCGGTTCCGACATTATGCTCGAACTCTATCAAAATGGGGAACTACAACAAATAGTCGAGGTAGCCTTAGCTTCCTAAAAATTTTCTAGGTTAGGATAGCTAATCTAACCTAGTTTAAACCTACCAAACAGTAATCAGTAATCAGTAATCAGTAATCAGTGAAAAGACGGCAATTTTCTACTTAGGGTTTGCTGAATAAATCTAAAAACCTTGTTGGATAATATTTTTAGGCTTTTTTGAAATCAAAAAGTGCCAGCCATTGGAGTGTTCGGGGGGGAAATTTAGGCACTT
>VYKN01000183.1_pt1 | contig 12822 bp, 9 predicted proteins | sample 5114581 | NCBI WGS metagenome assembly VYKN01 (sample SAMN12291810, study PRJNA351875) | freshwater metagenome | isolation source: freshwater lake | place: USA: Michigan, Baker Lake | collected 2011-08-08
GCGGGGCAGGCGCTGGTCGCGGCCTTCGCCGGGACCGGCGTTGCGGTCGCCGGCAAGGTGGTCGCCGGCTATTCGGCCATCGGGACCGAGATCGACGCTGGGCCTCTGCTGGATGACTGCGCAGTCAAAGGCGCGCGCCTCGCCCTGCCCCGCACCCCGCCGAAGGGTACCGACGGGGCGGTGACGTTCCATGCCTGGCGTCGCGGCGATCCCGTGAAAAGCGGTCCGTTCACCGTTCCCGAACCGCCGGAAGCCGCTCCGGAACTGCTCCCGGACGTGGTTCTGGTCCCTCTTGTCGCCTTCGATCCGCGCGGCGCCCGGCTCGGCTACGGCAAGGGCCACTATGACCGGGCGCTGGCGGCGCTGCCGGTCCGGCCGCTGCTCATCGGCCTCGCCTATGCGGATCAGCGCTTCGATATCCTCCCGCAGGAGCCCCATGACATCCGGCTGGATTGGATTGTGACGCCGTCCGGCGCATATCAGGCGCAGGAGACTTAGATGAGACTGGCGTTCTTCGGCGATGTGGTGGGCAAGTCCGGTCGTGCGGCGCTGGCCGCGCATCTGCCGCGACTGCGGGCCGAGCTGCGGCTCGACTTCGTGGTCGCCAACGCCGAGAACGCCGCCGGCGGCTTCGGCATCACCGAAAGCGTGGCGCAGGAGCTGTTCGCGGCGGGATGCGACGCGCTGACCCTCGGGAATCACGCCTGGGACCAGCGCGAGGCCATCACCTATATCGGCCGCGAGCCGCGCCTGTTAAGGCCCTGTAATTACCCGACTTTGTCCGACGCACCGGGACGCGGCGCGCAAATGTTCGATGTGGCCGGCCGGCGGGTGCTGGTGGTCAACGCCATGGGCCGGCTGTTCATGGACAGTCTCGACTGCCCGTTCACCGCCGTGGACCGTGAGCTGACCGCCTGTCCGCTGGGTGCGGCCGCCGACGCCATCATCGTGGACCTGCACGCCGAGGCGACCAGCGAGAAACAGGCCATGGGCCACTTCCTGGACGGGCGGGCGAGCCTGGTCATCGGCACCCACACCCATGTTCCCACAGCAGATTCCCGCGTCCTGCCGGGCGGCACGGCCTTCCAGACCGATGCGGGCATGTGCGGCGACTACGACAGCGTGATCGGCATGCGCAAGGAGATCTCGGTGCGGCGCTTTGCGGTGCGCCTGCCCGGCGAGCGCCATGCGACGGCGGACGGCGCCGGCTGCGCCTGCGGGGTGTTCGTCGAGACCGATCCGCGGTCCGGTCTTGCGCGCCGGATCGCGCCGATCCGGGTCGGGGTCGGGCTGACCGAGACCGTTCCGGTCCTGGAGACGGCATGATGCGATCTGTTTTCACTGCGCTTTTCGCGCTTCTCGCCCTGGCCTGCCCGGCGCTGGCCCAGCCGCGCACCGAAGTGGCGATCTTCGCCGGCGGGTGTTTCTGGTGCATGGAAAAGCCGTTCGACGACATCCCTGGCGTGATCTCGACCACCTCGGGCTTTACGGGCGGGAGCGTCCGCAGCCCGAGCTATGAGCAGGTGATGAGCAAGACCACCGGTCATGTGGAGGCTGTGCGGGTCGTGTTCGACCCCGACCGGGTGACCTATGGACGGCTGCTGGCGGTGTTCTGGGGCGAGATCGATCCGACCGATCCGGACGGCCAGTTCTGCGATCGCGGCGCGCCCTATCGCACAGGCGTCTTTGCGACCACGACGGCCCAGCTTGCCGCCGCCAACGCCTCCAAGGCGGAGCTGGAACGGCGCAAGCCGTTCGCCGCGCCGATCGTGACGCCGGTCCGCTTTGCCGGTGACTTCTGGCCGGCGGAGGACTACCACCAAGATTATTATAAGAAAAATCCGGCGCGCTATGCGTTGTATCGGTCGGGCTGCGGGCGCGATGCGCGGCTGCGGCAGCTGTGGGGGCCGCGGTAGGGGGCGGCGAGACGAGGCGTTTGCTCCTGACGCTTTCGACTTGTCCTGACTGTTGCTTTGGAACTGATCGGTTTTGGTGACAGCTGCGCTGCACGCAAAACCTCTCTGGGATTGTTGGAGGGGTTCAGGGCGCGTCAAGGACAGATTTTTCTTCGAAAAATCTGCCGCGCAGCGGCGGCTTCGCCGTCCTTGACGCGCCCTGAACCCCTCGCAAATTCGAACAAGCGTTTTGGTGAAGCGGAAGCGCGCACCTGAATGCTTCCCCAACCCTTGCGCTGCTTCCAACTGCACTCCGGACCGGCAAGGACCTTCAGCCCCCCGCTATCCCCGCCGCCTTCCCGATGATCCGCACCGTCTCTTCCCACATGCCGAGGCCCTCGATCTCGGCCAGCGGCACGAACCGCGCGTCCGCCGCATCGTCGCCGGCGACCGGTTCGCCGGACACCCAGCGGGCCGCATAGTCCACCAGCAGATAGTGGCGGACGACCTCCCCGGTGGTGCGCGAACGGAACACCCCGTCCACCACCTCGATCAGGCCGATGAGCTCGGCTTCGACCCCGGTCTCCTCGCGCAGCTCCCGCAGCGCCGCATCGGCCGCCGCCTCGCCCCACTCGATTCGCCCGCCAGGCAGCGACCACTCGCCGATCCGGGGCGCCGTGCCCCGCCGAATGAGCAAAACGTGATCATCCCGCAGACAGACCACGCCCACAGCCGGCACAGGCCTCTGGTCCAACGGCTTTTCCCGGTCCATGCTGTCCATCGCCAGATCGGGAGACCAGTCGTGCCTCACGTCAAGATCATCGCCGCGGCCGGTGCGCTGGTCGGATGCCTGCTGACGGCGGGGGCCGCCCCCCAGCCGCCGGCGGACAACGCCAAGGAAAAGGTATTCGGCTACCGGTTCACCGGCGTCGAGGTCCCGAGCGGGCGCACCTGGATCGAATGCGTCGGCGCGGACGGCCGGGCGGTGCTGGAAGGCCCGCGCGGCGCCACCAACGGCCGCGTGACCATCGAGGAGGGCGGCAAGGCCTGCTTCGCCTACGCCTCGGACGGCTACGCCACCAAGACCTGTTTCGACGTGCTGCCGGCGCCGGGCGCCGGCATCCTGTTCTGGGACGGCGAACGCGGCGTCGGCTACCAGTCGAGCGCGATCGAGACCGGCGTGTCGGTCTGCAAGGGTCCGGACGACAAGGACACCTGACCGCCGCCATGTGCGGGCGCTACGCCGTCACTTTGCCCCCCGAAGCGATGGCGACCCTGTTCGCCAGCGTCGACCGCCCGAACCTGCCGCCGCGCTGGAACGTCGCGCCGACGCAAACGATCCCGATCTGCGCCGTCGGCCAGGCCGGCGACCGTCGGATCATCAACGCACGCTGGGGGCTGCAGCCGGCCTGGATGGACAAGGACCCGCCGACCGGGCCGCTGTTCAACGCCCGCTCCGAAACTGCCCATGAGAAGCCGAGTTTTCGCAGCGCTTTCAAGGCAAAGCGCTGCCTGATCCCGGCGGACGGCTTCTATGAGTGGCGCAAGGAGGGCAAGACCCGCACGCCGTTCTTCATCCATCGGTCCGACGGCGCGCCCATGGTGTTCGCCGGGCTCTGGGAGAGCCGCAAGGGGCCGGACGGCGGACCGCTGGTCTCCGCCGCCATCCTCACCGCCGCCGCAGGGCCGGACACGGCCGGCCTGCACGACCGCGTGCCGGTGCTCATCACCCCGCCGGAATTTTCCGCCTGGCTCGCGCGCGAGACGCCGCCGGACACGCTGCGCGCGCTCTGCCATGCCCCGCCGGACGGGGCGCTGACCTTCCATCAGGTCAGCGCGCGCGTCGGCTCGGTCGCCAATGATGACGCCAGGCTCGTCGAGCCGATGGACCAGGCGTCCTAGAGCACGAAGTCCCCGCCGGAGAGGCCGCCGACATTGCCGAAAACCAGCAGGTCGAAGTCCGCCAGTCCGTCGCCGTCCACATCGCCCTGCACAATCGCCCAGGCCGGCGTGCCTGCGGGGTCGAGGATGATCTGCAGGCGGCCCGCCTGCCCGGCCTGCAGCGCGCCGATGGTGAAGGCCTGGTCGCCGGCAACCAGCGTATTGGCGTCGATGCCGGCCAGGTCGATCGTGTCGGTTCCGCGCGCAAAATCGCTGATCGCGTCGACCCCTGTGGACGAACGCGAGTGCGCTGCCGTCACATAGCGGAACACGTCCGCCCCGGCCCCGCCCTGCATCCAGTCGTAGCCGTCGCCGCCGACGATCGTATCGTCGCCGTTGCCGCCGATGATGAAGTCGTTGCCGGCCCCGCCGTCGAGCACGTCGTTGCCGCCGAGCCCGTAAAGCGCGTCGTTGCCTGCGTCGCCGAAGAACACGTCGTTGTTGGCGTCCGAATAGTCGGCGACGAAGTCGTTGCCGCCGCCGAGCGAGACCGCAGTGAGGCCGGTGAACCCGTAGACGCTGTCATCGCCCGCGCCCGTAAAGACGAACTCCACCGCGTTGATCAGGCCATAGACCGCACCAGGGCCCGCGCCGACCGCCGTCCAGCCGCCGCCGGTGCTGATGGCGACGCCCACGGACATGCCCGACATGTTGACCGTGTCGACGCCGTCGCCGCCATAGAACTGGTCGCCTTCCGCGCCGAACATCAGATCATTGCCGGCGCCGGCCACAAGAATGTCCGCGCCGCCGGCGCCGCCGTTCAGCGTGTCGTTGCCGTCGCCGAGGTTCATCCAGTCGTCGCCCGCCCCGCCGTCGACCGATTCCGCCGCCGCCGCGCCGATGACGATGTCCGAACCGGCGCCGAGGAGCCAGCGATCGACCCCGACATAGCTGTCGACGCCGGTCTCGGCTGAACCGCCGATGCCCTGATTCAGCAACAGCACCAGCTGGCCGGTCGCGGACTGATAGGTGACGAGGTCGCCTGTCCCGTCGCCGCCCACGAGGAGGTCGGCGCCGATGCCGCCGTCCAGCGTATCATTCCCCTGGCCGCCGTAGAGGGCGTCGTCGCCGGCGCCGCCGTTCAGGAGATCGCCGCCATTGTTGCCGAACAGCGTGTCGGCGACGGCGGTGCCGTTCATCGTCTCGGCCGCATTCGTGCCGAACTGGGTGACGAATGTGTTCAGCAGCACAGCGGTGGCGGTGGTCGGTCCGGAGGACAGGCCGATCCGCAGGTCGTCGACGGCGCCGTCGCCGTCCCCGTCGAACAGGCCCAGAAGCACGGCGGTCGAGCCGGTGAAATTCAGCCCGTCCTCCGCCAGCGAGAAGTCGGTGATCGTGTCGTTGCCGTTCTCCTGGAAGGTCGTGCGCATCTCGAACTGGTCGGCGCCGGCGCCGCCGGTCAGCCGGTCGCTGCCGGCCTCGCCGATCAGCGTGTCGTTGCCGCCGCCGCCGGAGATCACGTCGTCGCCGGCGCCGCCGCGGATCGATTCCCGCCCGTTGTCGCCGGTCACGGTGTCGTTGCCGCCGTAGGCGGCAACGAAGGTGTAGAAGCCGGTGCCCATGGTGGCGCTGACGTCTGCGGTTGTGATGTTGTCGGCCGATGACCCCAGCAGCAGGGAAAACACCGCTTCCACATTGGCGACCGACATGCCGAGCGCCGCGCCCAGCGCGGTCCCGACCGAGCCGGTCGCCAGATTGATGGTCGCGCCGCCGACGCGGGAGGTGAGGTCCAGCTCCAGCATGTCCAAGCCGGCGCCGCCGTCGATCGAATCGAAATGGTCGGCGAGGATCTGATCGTCGCCGTCGCCGCCGTCCAGCACATCGGCAAAGCCGTCGAGACTGCCGCCCGTTGTGACGCGGAAACCCGCGATGACGTTCGCGCCGACGATCGGATCAAAGGTCGTGGTGGAAAAGAAGGAAATGCTGCCGTCGCCGCCGCCGACGATGTCGTTGCCGGCGCCGCCGCGCACCGTATCGGCGCCGAGACCGCCGATGAGGACGTCGTTCCCGCCCTGTCCGTCCAGACTGTCGGCTCCGCCGAAGCCGGCGACCGCATCATTGCCCGTCGAGCCGATCGCGGTGTCGTTGTTGTCGCCGAGCTGGAACGCCCAGCGCTCCACATTGGCGGCGACCACGCCCAGCGCCGCGGCGGCGGCGACCGGGTTCGACAATTCGTACCAGCCCGCCGCGGTCGTCACCGTAGCGCTGACCCGCAACAGGTCGTCGCCCGGTCCACCGTCGACGCTGTCGAGGCTGCTGGCGAAGATGGCGTCGTTGCCGGCGCCGGCGTTCAGGCTGTCGCCGACTCCATCGGAGTCGCGCCCTTGCGTGAAGCCGCTCGTGCCGGACCCTTCGGCCAGGAAATCCGCCCCGTCGCCGCCGAACAGCGTGTCGGCCCCGTCGCCGCCGGACAGCGTGTCGTCGCCCAGATCGCCCACGAGGCTGTCCGCGCCGACCAGACCCTGCAGCGTGTCGTTGCCGGCCTGACCGTTGATGACGTCGTTCCAGGGCAGGCCGGAGATGTTGTCGGCCGAGGCGGTCCCGAGGATCGGCGCAGCCACATAGTTCAGCAGGGTCACCGTGCCGTTGGGATGGATCAGGCGGGAATCGTCGGCCTGGCCGTCGGCGTCGAGATCAAGCCCGGTCTGGCCGGACGTCGGCGCGCCATTCCACCAGAAGAAGTTATCGCCTTCGGCGGGGTTGAAATCGGTGATCGTGTCGTTGCCGGCGTTGGTTGCGAACTCGAACCGATCAGCGCCAGAGCCGCCGGTCAGCCGGTCAGCGCCTTCCGAGCTGAGCAGGATGTCGTTGCCGGCGCCGCCGACGACGATGTCGTCCCCGGCTTCCCCGCCCAGCTGGTCCGCGCCGTCGCCGCCGTTGAGGCTGTCATTGTCGGCGCCGCCCCAGAACGTGTCGTTGCCGCCGCCGCCGAGCAGCGTGTCGTTTCCGCCGTAGCCGAGCAGCGTGACCCCGATCGCGCCGGAGGTCATCCGGTCCGCCGCAGCACTGCCGAAGATCGCCTCGACATCCACGATGCTGTCGTTGCCGACCACGCTGGTCGCGACGCCGGCGGCAAGATCAACGGTCACGCCGGTGGTGGCTTCGGTGTAGTCGACGTGGTCGACGCCGGACCCGCCGTTCAGCGTGTCGTCGCCGGCGCCGCCGTAGAGCGTGTCGTTCTGGGCGCCGCCGTCGAGACTGTCGTTGTCGGCGCCGCCGAACAGCCGGTCGCTTCCGTCGTCGCCGAACAGGCTGTCCGCGCCGACGCCGCCGTTGACCGTATCGTTGTCGGCCCCGCCGCGCAGGATGTCGTTGCCGTTGTTGCCGAACAGCTGGTCGATGCCTGCCCCGCCGAGCAGCGAATCCGCGCCGTCGAATCCGTCGAGCGTGTCGTTGCCGTCGCCGCCTTCCAGCGTGTCGTCGCCGAGATTGCCGTACAGGCTGTCGTTGCCGGCGAGACCCTGGACGCTGTCGTTGCCCGCCAGCGCGTCGATCGTGTCGTTGCCCGTCGTGCCGACAAGCGTATCGTTCCCCGTGGTCGGGGTCGTGTTGGTTTCAAACGACATGGACAGGCTTCCCCCAGCTATCCGGCACTCAACACAGCGGACGGAAGAACCGGTCGCCTGACGTGTTTCCACACGATCTCAGGGGCGTAGCATAGTACCCGGATAGCTTGCCTGCGACCTCCCGCCGCAGGCGAGCCTTGCAGCTAGAGCACGAAATCCGAAGCGTTCAGGCCGGCGACGTTGCCGAACACGAGCAGGTCGAAGTCCGCCAGTCCGTCGCCATCGACATCGCCCTGGATCAGCGCCCAGGCCGGCGTGCCGGCCGGGTCAAGCGTGATCTGCAGCCGCCCGGCCTGTCCGGCGGCAAGCGCGCCGATGGTGAAGGCCTGGTCGCCCGCGAGCGCCGTGTTGGCGTCGATGAAGACCAGATCGATGCTGTCGGCCCCGCGCGCAAAATCGCTGATCGCATCGGTTCCGCTCGAGGCCCGCGAATGGGAGACGGCGGTGTAGCGGAACACGTCCGCTCCGGCGCCCCCGGCCGTCCAGTCGAACCCGTCGCCGCCGACAATCGTGTCGTCGCCGGCGTCGCCCACCAGAATGTCGACGCCCGACCCGCCGTCGAGCAGGTCGTTGCCGCCGAGCCCGTAGAGCGCGTCGTTGCCCGCGTCGCCGAAATAGGCGTCGTTGTTGGTGTTGGAGTAGTCGACAGCCAGATCGTTGCCTGCGCCGAGCCCCAACGACCGAAGCCCGGTGAAGCCATAGACGCTGTCATCTCCTGTGCCCGTCCACACGACTTCGGCGCCGCCGATGATCCCGTAATTCGCGCCAGGACCTGACCCCTGCGCGGTCCATCCGGCCCCTACGCTGATCGCGATACCCGTGGTCAGGCCGCCGAAGCTGACCGTATCAATGCCGTCGCCGCCGTAGAACTGGTCTCCGGCCCCGCCGGTCATCAGGTCGGAGCCGTCGCCGCCAACAAGGATATCGTTGCCGCCCACGCCGCCGTCCAGCGTGTCATCGCCGGCGCCGAGGCTGATCCAGTCGTCTCCGGCGCCGCCGTCCACGTTTTCGGAGCTGGTGGAGCCGATCACAATGTCGGCCCCGGATCCGAGCAGGAAGCGCTCGACGCCCCGATAGAGGTCGAAGCCGGCCTCGGAAGAGCCGCCAAGCCCCTGATCCAGCAACAGGACGAGTTGGCCGGTCATGGATTGATAGGTTGCAAGGTCGCCCGCGCCGGCGGCGCCGTCGAGCAGGTCGAAGCCCAAGCCCCCGTCCAGCGTATCGTCGCCAAGGCCGCCATAGAGCGCGTCATCGCCGCCAGCTCCATTGAGACGATCCGCGCCGAGGTTGCCCAATATGGTCTCGTTTGCGCCTCCGCCGATCAACGTGTCATCGTTGCCTCCGCCCATCTGGCTCACCCGAACATCCAGCAGCAAGACAGATCCAATGGTGGAAAATGAGAGGCGGGTGTCGTCGACGAGGCCGTCATTGTCGCCGTCCAGAACCTCGATGCCCGGCACCGAGAACCCGAAAAGCACGTCTTCAGATGGTGAAAAATCGGTAATTGTGTCGTTTCCAAGCGACAGAATGTACAAGAAATTCAGGTCTGGACGTATAGTCAGGTCAAAATAATCCTGTCCGTCCCCGCCCGTGATGAGATCATCATTGATGCCGCCGCTGATCGTGTCGGCGCCGCCGCCCCCGATCAGACGATCATTGCCGGAATCGCCGCTGATATGTTCAGCGCCGACTGAGCCGACGACCGTATCGAAGCCCAGGCCGGCCGATACGAACATGCTCGCCGAGCCTGCGGGCAGCAGCGCCGTCTGATCTGCCAGAACAATGCTGTCACTGCCTTGCCCGCTGTAAAGTCGCGCAATCGTCTCGATATTGGTTATTGGCTTGCCAAGGGCAGCCGACAGCACGGCCCCCGGCGTCCCGCTGGTAAAGTCCATCTGAAGCGGACCAGAAGCACTCGGGTAAACTGCCAGATAGGCCCAAACCGTATCCGAGCCGGCGCCGCCGTCCACCGTGTCGTGGTGGTCGAAGAAGATGAAATCGTTGCCGATGCCGCCGTCAATGACGTCGCCCTCATCGTCGAAAGGCGTAACCCACGACCAGAACACCGAATAGGCGGACGAAAGCGGTCCGGAGATCGAGTCGTACTGGGTTGGGCCAAGTCGAGATGTTGCAGCACCGGCAATTAGACGGTCGTCGCCGTCCCCGCCGCTCAAAGTGTCCGCGCCGTACCCGCCCGCCAGGAAGTCGTTTCCGCCAAGCCCGACGAGACTGTCGTTTCCGTTTGCCGCGACCACCTGGTCCCGCCCGGCCGAACCTGTCACGACATGATCGCCGGGTCCGAAACTGAAGGCCCAGGCTTCGATGTTGGTCGCAGTAACGCCGAGGGACGCAGCGACAGCGACCGGATTGGCAAGATGATATGTGCCGGCAGTGTTGATCGTTCCCGCCGAGATCAGGAGCAGATCCTCACCTGCGCCGCCATCCACGACGTCTTGCGCGCCCGCTTCGATGCCGTCGTTGCCGTCGCCGCCGAGGAGCGTGTCGTTGCCTCTCCCGCCCCAGATCAAGTCGTTGCCAAGACCTCCTTCAAGGCTGTCGGCGCCATCCCATCCACTAAGCGAATCATCGCCCGCCATTCCTTGAATGGAATCCTGCCACGGATTGCCTGAGAGGCTGTCGTTTTGATTGCTTCCCAGAAGAGGAGCGGGCGTATAGTCGATCAGAAGTATCTGGCCGCCGCTAAATCCAATTCTCGTATCATCAAGTTGCCCGTCACCATCCAGGTCCAAGTTGCCGGTTATGACATACGGCAAGGAGCTTGATGGTGCGGAAATTCTGTCACCTTCGGCAGGGTTAAAGTCCAAAATCGTATCAGTGACAAATAAATCTCCAGTAACTTTGAACAAATCAGCGCCCGACCCTCCAGTCAGAATATCGTTTCCGTCCGAACCAGTTATTGTATCGTCACCGGCTCCGCCGACGATTGTGTCGTTGCCCTGCCACCCATCGAGAGAATCATTGCCGCTGCCGCCATCAATACTGTCGTCGCCATAAAGACCAGCTATAGTGTCAGGACCTGAACCGCCGATCAGCGTATCGTTACCCCCCGTCGGCATGGTTGTGCTCTCAAGACCAATCGCTGTTATCGAGGCGCAGCTTACAACAGTCCATCAATGCCACGCTAGCCACCATGGCGCCGGGAGCGATGGCGCACCTTTGCCAGGTTGCGACTAGACGCGACCCATGTCGTACTTTGCAATCGGGAAGCTGAAGATTGGGGGTCCTCACCCCCAGATCGGCTTGCCGTCGCCCGGCAGGCCAAGCCGGCTCCATTTGTCCGTGACCGTATCGATCACGGCCTGCTCCATCCGTATCTTTTCGCCCCACTCGCGGTGGGTTTCGGGGGGGAGCTTGTTGGTGGCGTCAAGGCCGATCTTGGAGCCGAGGCCGCTTTCGGGGCTGGCGAAGTCCAGATAGTCGATCGGCGTGCGGTCGATCACGGTGATGTCGCGGCCCGGGTCCATGCGGGTGGAGATCGCCCACATCACGTCTTTCCAGTCGCGCGCATTGATGTCGTCATCCACCACGATGACCCATTTGGTGTACATGAACTGGCGCAGGTAGGACCAGGCGCCCATCATCACCCGCTTGGCGTGGCCGGGGTAGGCCTTCTTCATCGAGATGACGGCGATGCGGTAGCTGCAACCCTCCGGCGGGAGCCAGAAGTCGACGATCTCCGGGAACTGCTGGCGCAGCAGCGGGATGAACACCTCGTTGAGCGCCTCGCCCAGCACGCTGGGCTCGTCCGGCGGGCGGCCGGTGAAGGTGGTCAGGTAGATCGGGTCGCGGCGCATGGTGATGGCCGACACCTTGAACACCGGGAAGCGCTCCACCGAATTGTAATAGCCCGTGTGGTCGCCGTAGGGCCCCTCGTCGGCGTATTCGTCCAGCAGCACATGGCCCTCGATCACGATCTCGGCCTCGGCCGGCACCTCGATCGGGATGGTCTTGCACGGCACGAGATCGAGCTTGCGCCCGCGCATCAGGCCGGCGAACTGGTACTCCGACAGCGTGTCCGGCACCGGGGTCACGGCCGCGAGGATGGTGCCCGGATCGGCGCCGATCACCGCGGCGGCGGGCAGGGGTTCGGGCCGGGCGTCCTTCCAGCGCTTGTACTGCTGGGCCCCGCCGCGATGGGCGAGCCAGCGCATGATCGCCTTGTCCTTGCCGAGCACCTGCATGCGGTAGATGCCGAGGTTGTAGGCGTCCTGCCGGCTCTCCGACGGGCCCTTGGTGACGATCAGCGGCCAGGTGATCAGTGGGGCGGGCTCGCCGGGCCAGCAGGTCTGGATCGGCAGGCGGCCGAGGTCGATCGCGTCGCCCTCCAGCACGATGTCCTGGCACGGCGCGCGGCCCGCCCGGCCCGGGCGCATCTGCATCACGGTCTTGGCCAGCGGCAGGAGGTCGAACGCCTCCTTCAGGCCGCGCGGCGGTTCGGGCTGGCGCAGGAAGGCCAGAAGCTCGCCCACCTCGCGCAGGTCGCGGGCGGTGCGGCGCGTCTTGCCCTCCATGGTCACGCCCATGGCCACACGCTCCACCGTGCCGAACAGATTGGCGAGCGCCGGCATCTCCGCACGCCGGCCGTCGGGCTGCAGCGCATGCTCGAACAGCACGGCCGGGCCTTGCGTCGCGAGCAGGCGGGTCTGGATCTCGGTCATCTCCAGCACGGTGGAAACGGGTTCGGTGACGCGGACGAGCTTGCGCTCGCCCTCGAGCATGGCGAGGAACTCGCGCATCGACTTGTAGGCCATGGGATCAGTCCGCTTTCGGCTCGGGCGCGGGCGCTGGGGCAGGCGGGGGCGGACGCAGCCGCTCGGCGAGCACCGGCAGGCGCGCCACCAGCCAGATCGCCGCCCACCAGTTGCCCAGCACGAAGGTCGGCAGCGCCCAGAACAGCGCGGTCCACAGGTTGCGCTCCACCAGGAACACCACCACCGCCATGAGGAAGAAGCCGAGATAGAGGTCGGCGAGCGTCACCTGCCCCCATTCCAGCGCCAGCAGCACCTCGCCCTGGCGCAGGAACCCGTCGCCGCCGCCGGCGGCGAACCAGGCCCACAGGATGAGGCCGAGAAAGGCGAGGCCGGCGAGGCCGACGCTCGCGCGCACAATCGTCATGGCTGAGCTATCCTTGATGTCGATGCACACTGTAGCGCGCGCCGATCCGCCGCCCAACCGGGCCGAGCCTGTGGGTCTCGCCCTGTCGGGCGGCGGGGACTCGGTCGCCCTGCTGGCGCGGTTGCGGGCCGCGGGAACGACGGTGCACGCCTTCATCGTGGACCATGGGCTGCGGACGGGCAGCGCGGCGGAGGCGGAGGCCGCAGCTCTGCTCGCCGAGCGGCTCGGCGCGACCGCGACCTTGCTGTGGGCGGGTCTGGCGCCGGGCGCAGGGGTGCAGGAAC
>VYKN01000185.1_pt1 | contig 12751 bp, 6 predicted proteins | sample 5114581 | NCBI WGS metagenome assembly VYKN01 (sample SAMN12291810, study PRJNA351875) | freshwater metagenome | isolation source: freshwater lake | place: USA: Michigan, Baker Lake | collected 2011-08-08
ACCTGCAGGCCCTGCGCGGCCGGTCAGGTCTCGCCCGACGGCGTCGCCTGCACCCGCTGCCCGGCCGGCCAGACGCCCGATCCGGACCGGCGCGCCTGCGTCGCCCCCATGCCGATCACGCCGATGACACCGATGACTTCGCAGGCGCCGCCTGTCCCGCAGCCGCTTCCCGCGGAAAGCCGCACTGAACCTCTTCCCATCCCGCCGGAAGCCGCTCCCGAACCGTCTCCGGCCGCGACAACCGAACCTCCGGACGGTGAAGAATGACGCCGTTTCGACCCGAAAGCCCCTTCGCCGAGCTGGGCGACGACTTCTCAGACGTCGTCGAGCCGGCGGATTTCCCCATGGCTGTCCTGCGGGTGCGCAACCAGCGCTGGGCCGAGCAGGTCGGGCTTGGCGCGTTGTCGGATGAGGCCTGGGCCGCGCATTTTGCAAGGTTCGAGCCCTTGCCGGGGGCGCAACCCCAACCGCGCGCGATGCGCTATCACGGCCACCAGTTCCAGTCGTACAATCCCAATATCGGCGACGGGCGCGGGTTCCTGTTCGCGCAGATGCGCGATGCGTCAGGTCGTCTTCTGGACTTCGGCACGAAGGGTTCAGGCCAGACGCCCTATTCGCGCTTTGGCGACGGCCGTCTGACCTTGAAAGGCGGCGTGCGCGAGGCGCTGGCCACCGCCTGGCTTGAGGCCCACGGCGTCTATACCTCCAAGACCTTCAGCCTGATCGAGACCGGCGAGCAGCTTGCCCGCAACGACGAGCCCTCGCCCACCCGCTCGGCGGTGCTGGTGCGGCTCCAGCACAGCCACGTGCGGTTCGGGACGTTTCAGCGCCACGCCTACCACCAGCGCAGCGATCTTCTGGCGCGGCTGGTGGACCATTGCGCGCAAGTCTACCACCCGCATCTGCTTGATCTTGAAGGGGAAGCGCGCGTCGCAGGCCTTGTCGAGACGGTCGCCCGCGCCAGCGCCCGGCTGTGCGCCAGCTGGATGGCGGCGGGCTTCGTGCATGGCGTGCTGAACACCGACAACATGAACGTCACCGGCGAGAGCTTCGACTACGGCCCGTGGCGGGTGCTGCCGACGGCGGACGCCAACTTCACGGCGGCCTATTTCGACCATGGCGGGCTCTATGCCTATGGCCGCCAGCCGCAAGCCGTCTTCTGGAATATCAAGCAGTTGGCGGGCGCCCTGAGCCTGATCTGCGACGCCGACGCCCTGACAAGTGCGGTTGCGGTCTACCCGCAAGCCTTCGCGCAGGAGCAGCGCCGCCTGACCTTGCGCCGACTCGGGCTGATCCAGCGCAGCGAGGCCGAGGACGTGGCGCTGCTGAACGCCATGTATAGCTTCATCGCGCGGGCCGATCTGTCCTGGGAGGGGTTCCTGCACGACTGGTTCTGCGGTCAGGCCAGCGCCGAACGTGCCCTGAAAGGGCCGCGCGCGGGTGCCTATTCGTCTCCTGAGTTCACTGATTTTGCACGGCTTATGGACACCTATGAGCCGGAGGCGCCCGAGCGCCTCGCCCATCCCTACTTCGCGGCGCCGGAACCCGCCTCCCTGGTGATCGGCGAGGTCGAGGCGGTCTGGGACCCGATCGCGCGGGACGACGACTGGTCCGCCTTCGAGGCCAAACTCGCCCATCTGGAGGCGGCGCGGGTCGCGCTTGGCCTCGATGTCGGCGCGCACCCGTGATCTCACGTCGCAGCCCCTGTCACGCAGGCGACACGCGCGCCATCTAAGCCGTCGGCAGCTTTCAGGAAACCGTTCATGACCGCACCGCACTTCTCGGATGTCTGCGCCGACCGCTTGAGCCGGCGGGGTTTTCTGGTCTCCGGCGCCCTGTTCGGCGCGGCCGCCGCCGGTCCAGTCCAGGCCCGCAGCAACGAGGCGCCGGCGCGCGCGGCTCGCTTTGCGAGCGTGCCGGAGAACATGACCGACACTGTGACCGTCCCGCCTGGCTACGCGTGGCGCGTGGTGTTCGCCTGGGGCGACCCGCTGTTCGACACGGTGGAGCCTGCGCAGACCGGCCCCGGCTCGCCGTTCCCGCCCACAAGAGCCCAGCAGGAACAGCGGGTCGGCATGAACAACGACATGTTCGTGCTGTTCGACCGGCAATGGACCTATCCCTGGCGGACCGGGCCGGCGCGCGAGATGATCGCCTGCGTCAACAATGAATATGTCTCGCCGACCACCTTCATCCCGCCCCGCGACGGCGCCTGGAGCGCCACGCCGAGCGAAGTGGAGGCGATGTATGCTTCGGTCGGCGTCACGATTTGCCGGCTCGGCCTGAAAGACGGCGACTGGACGCTGCTCCGCGACGCAAAGCCCGGCGCCGGGCTCAATCGCCGCATCACGCCCTTCACCGAGGTGATCTTCGACGGTCCTGCGGCCCGCCACCCCTGGCTGACGGCGGCGTCGCAGGCCGTGAACCGGCTCGAAGGCGCCCGCTCCGGCGCGCCGACGCAAGGCGGAACCCTGTGCGGCACCCAGTCCAACTGCGCCGGCGGCTACACGCCCTGGGGCACCTATCTGACCGCCGAAGAGAACATCGACGGCTTCTACTTCACCACCGACCCGGAGGCCCCGGGCCTGAAGACGGCGGCCGCCCAGGCCGGCTGGCGCGACGACCAGAAGAGCTTCCGCTACGCCAATCGCTGGCCGCTCGGGGGGCCGCAGCAGTTCGACCTGTCGGCGAACCCCACCGGGCCGATGCTCTATGGCTGGATCGTCGAGATCGACCCGCATGATCCGTCCTGGGCGCCGCGCAAGCGCACCGCGCTGGGGCGCAAGAAGAACGAGGGGGCGACCACGGTCCTGACCAAGGACGGGCGCATTGCGGTCTATATGGGCGACGATCAGGCCGACGAGTTCGTCTACAAGTTCGTCTCGCGCGGCCGGTTCGATCCGCTCAACCGCACGGCCAACCGCGAGCTTCTGTCCGACGGCGACCTCTATGCGGCCCGCTTCGAGGCGGACGGGACCGGGCGCTGGCTGAAACTGGACCTGGGGGCCGCAAACGCCGCTGCGTCCGGCGCCGGGATGGCCGGTTTCGCCGACGACGGGGAGATGATGATCCGCGTGCGCCAGGCCGCCCGGGCGCTGGGCGCCACGCCCATGGACCGCCCGGAGGACGTCGAGGCGCCCAAGGACGCGGCCTTCCGCGGCCAGGGCGACGTGCTCGTCGTCATGACCAAGAGCCCGTCGGCGACCGCCCAGCCGGCCAATCCGCGCCAGGGCGGGCCGAACCGCACCGGCCAGATCGTCCGAATCCTGGAAGCCGGCGGCGATCATGCGGGGACGAGCTTCGGCTGGACCTTCTTCGCCCTCGGCGGGGATCCGGCCAGCGCAACCGCCCGCAGTTCGGACGGCCGGTCGACCGCGTCGTCCTGGGTGGACGGGCGCGCCACCACCAGCGGCGACCGCTTCGCCTGCCCGGACAATGTCTGTTTCGACGGCCGCGGCTATGTCTGGGTCACCACCGACGGCAATGACGACGTGTTCGACAGCCATGACGGGGTGTTCGTGATGCCGGTGACGGGCGCAGGCCCGCGGCCGGTCAAGCGCTTCCTGACCGCCCCTGTGGGCGCGGAGGTGTGCGGGCCCTGGTTCTCGGCCGACGGCCGCAGCTTCTTCTGCGGCATCCAGCACCCGGGCGAGAGCGGGCCGGACGGCCCCTATCTCGGCCGGGAACCGATGCCGCCGTCGAGCTTCCCGCACGGAGCGGGCAACTGGCCGCGCCCCGCCGTCATCCAGGTGCGCCGCAAGGACGGCCGGCCGATCCGGGCCTAGGGCTCACACCCGATTGGACTCCACAAAGCCCGATTCCATGGTCGCCACCCGATCGAGAACACGATCTGACAGACCAAGAACTTCGGGCGTGTCGAAGCCTACTGTGAAAAGCCGGCTGCCACCGCCTCGTCCCACGTCGGCCTCGCAAACTCGCTGTGATTCTGGACCTGACAACCTGCAAAGGCTAAGGGCGTTGGCGATGCTGCGCCTTCGGCCACTTCAGCTGGACGACCTCGAACTGGTCTGCCGCCATCGGGAAGAAATGTTCCGCGAGGCAGGACGATCGGGCGACCTTCTAGATGCAATGCGAGAGCCGTTCCGCCGTTGGCTTGAACCTAGGCTCGCGCAATCGGTGTATTTTGGCTTCGTCGCAGAACTTGCGGGAGAGCCGATCGGCGGGATCGGCCTGATGGCGATCGAGTGGCCACCGCATCCTGCCCATCCACTCGATGCAAGGCGGGGTTATGTCCTCAACCTCTTTGTTGAGCCCGAGCACCGGGGCCGAGGCGTCGCACGCGCCTTGATGGCCGCATCGGACGATGCGTTCTCGCGCCAAGCGCTCAGCTATGCGATCTTGCACGCGACCGAAGCGGGACGGCCCCTCTATGAGCGAATCGGCTGGGCCGCGACCACCGAGATGGGCAAACCCATAAGAGCTGATTGAGCCCGGGCCTAGACCACGATGTCGCCGGCCACCAGCGTCGGCGAGATCACGACGATCACCATGTCGGCCATGTTGTCGCCGTTGGTGTCGGCGGAGATCGTCCAGTAGCCCCCGGCGTTGGTGAGCACCAATCGCCCGGGCGTGTTGTCGAACGCGCCGACGATGGTGAAGGGGTCATTGGACGTGCCGCCGACGCTGTTGGCGTCGATCGCACTCAGATCGATCTTGTCGGTCCCGGTTTCGAAGTCCGAGACGTAGTCGGGCGCCAGGAGGGTCGATTCCGACGCCAGAGCGAAGAAGAAGACATCCGCGCCGCCGTCGCCGCGCATGATGTCCTGCCCGGCGCCGGCAAGCAGAACATCGTTGCCGGCGCCGCCCCAGAGCAGGTCGTTTCCTTCGTTTCCATAGAGCTGATCGTTGCCTGCGAGACCCTGGAGCGTATCGTCTCCGAAACCGCCAAGGACGAAATCATTGTTGCCAGCTGAGTAATCGGCAAACCAGTCGTTGCCACTTCCAAGATTTACAGTGAGATTCTGGGTCCAGCCCACGACAGTGTCGTTGCCGGAGCCGAACGCAACAACTTCAACGTCTTGGCCGACCCAGTCGGTCACGCCGCCGACATTGAAGAAGCTGGTGGCGAAGCTGGCGGAAATCCCGGCGGTCTCGGACGAGAAACTGACCGTGTCCTTGCCGGCGCCGCCGTAGTAGAAGTCTACGCCGGCGCCGCCGACAAAACTGTCGTTGCCGTTCCCGCCAATGAGCTGATCATCGCCGTCGTCGCCGAACAGCGTGTCGTTGCCAGTGTCGCCATTGATCCAGTCGTTGCCGGAGCGGCCCTGTAGGTTGTTATCCGCCCCGGAGCCTTGAAGAATATCATTCCCGCCTCCAGTCACGGCGCTTTCGATCGAGAACATCCGGTCGAAGCCGAGATCGGCCGAGTTGGCGATCTGATTGGTGAGATCCACCACGACCTGGGTCGTCGATGTGGTCCAGAATGCCGCATCGGACGCGCCGACGACGCCGACCAGCACGTCTGCGCCGGCGCCGCCGGTCAGAGTATCCCCGCCCCCGCCGCCGATCAGCGTGTCGTCGCCGTCGTGGCCATTGGCGCCGGCGTTGCCGGCCCCGAGCTGGATCAGGTCGTTCTGGCTCGTCCCGGCGACATTGTGGGGGCCTGTGTCGCTGCGCAGGACCACGTTTTGCGCAAAGCTGTTCAGGATTGCGATGGTGCCCGAGCCTGTGCGTACGATGACGTCATCGAACATGCCGTCAGCGTCGGCGTCCACCGCGATCTGAAAACTGGTCTGGCTGATGCCTGAACCAAGCACGATCCGGTCGCCATCCAGCGGGGTGAAGTCGAGGATGGAGTCCACGCCGAAAGACGGGCCGTTGAAGATGAAGCGGTCGTCCTGCCCGTCGCCGCGCAGCGCATCGTTCTCCGTTCCGCCGTCCAGGGCGTCTCGTCCAGCGCCTCCCCAAAGCGTGTCGTTGTTGCCGCCCGTGATCAGCACGTCGTCGCCGCCGCCGCCGTCCAGTAAATTTTCAAGGCCGTCGCCGGTCAGAGCATCATTGAAGTTCGTGCCCTTCACGCCTTCGATCGCTGTCAGCGAATCGTTGCCGGTGCTGGTGACGGCGGAATTGGTGTTCAGGCCCACCGTGACCGCTGCGACTTCGTCGATGCTGTAGTCGGCGATGTCGAAGCCCGCGCCGCCGTTCAGCGTGTCCGACCCGACCCCGCCCCGCAGCACATCGTTGTCGTCGCCGCCGGACAAGGAGTCATTGTCGCTCCCCCCGTAGAGGGTGTCGGCGCCGGCCTCGCCGAGCAGCGTGTCGTTCCCGCCCTGATCGGATATCGAGTCCGCCCCGCCGCCGCCGCGCAGCTCGTTGGCGACGACCGACACGATCGAGCCGACAAGGGTGTCGTTGAAGGCCGAACCGATAAGGCCGGAAATGTTTAGGAAAGAATCGACGCCGTCCACGCCGCTGGACGACGCTGTCGTCAAGGATGCGGCCACGGCCCCGGAGGCATTGGCGTAGCTCGCGAAGTCAAAGCCGCCGCCGCCGACCAGACTGTCGTTGCCTGTCCCGCCCTCCAGCGTATCGTTTCCGGTAAGGCCGACCAGAGTGTCGACGCCGCCGGCCCCGTCGATCAGGTTGTTCCCGAAGCCGCCGTTGATGCTTTCATCGCTCGCCGACCCGATCAGCGTATCGTTGAATCCGGAGCCGATTAGGATCTCGAACCCGGACAGCGTGTCGTTGCCCCAGGCGCCGCCGGCGAGACCCGTGCCCAGATTGACCGATACCGCGCCGGGGGCGTTGTCATAGGTGGCGATGTCGTTGTTCGCGCCGCCGAACATGTTGTCGTCGCCGGCCCCGCCTTCGACCACATCATCGCCGTTGTCGCCGTAGAGCGTGTCGTTGCCGTTCTCGCCGCGCACAAAATCATTGCCGGCCCAGCCGTCGAGCCGGTTGTTGCCGCCGTCTCCGACCAGCGTGTCCTGGAAGTTCGTGCCATAGGCCCATTCGACGCCGACCAGCGTGTCGACGAGGCCCGAAATCGTGGCGCGTCCCGTCGCAAGCGACAGGGTGACGCCCGCCACGGCGCCGAGGTAGTCGACGAGGTCGAGCGTACCGTTTCCACCGTCCAGGCTGTCGGCGGCATTGGCTGCAGCGCCGGTGCCGCTGCCGACCAGCGTGTCGTTCCCGTCTCCGCCGAACAGCGAGTCCGCGCCGTTGCCGCCGATGAGGCGATCATTGCCGCCGGCGCCCTCCAGCCGGTTGGCCAGGGCGTCTCCGGTGATCTGGTCGTTGAAGCCGGACCCGAACACGCCCGCCAGACTGATCAGCTCGTCGTTGCCGCCCCCGCCCGTGGCCGTACCGGCGAGCATATTGACCGTCACCGACGCCGTCGCGCTGGCGTAGGACGCAAAGCCCGTCACGGAGAAAGCCTGCAGCGTGTCGTTGCCGGCGCCGCCGTCGATGGTGTCGTTCGCACCGGCCGTGATGAGGTCGTTGCCGCCGAGACCATTGATGATGTTGGCGCCGCTGTTTCCGAACAGCGTGTCGCCGAACGAGGACCCGATGATGTGCTCGAAATTCGAGATCACATCGACGCCGGCGCCGCCGCTGACCGCACTTGTGCCGAGGTTGACGGAGACGCCTGCGGTCGCGTCCGAGAAGGAGACGAAGTCGTTTCCGTCGCCGCCGTTCAGCGTGTCGTTGCCAAGGCCGCCGCGCAGCGTGTCGTCGCCGGCAAGTCCGCTGATGCTGTCGTTGCCGGCGCCGCCGGACAGCAACTCGGCCACCGTCAACGTGTTCCCGATGATCGTATCGGCGAATACGGTTCCCAGGATGGTTTCGATCCCGTTCAGCGTATCATTGCCGTAGATCGACGTGCCCAACGACAGGCCGGCGCCAAGATCGACGGACACGCCGGCCGTGGCCGCGCCGTCGTCAAACCGCAGCATGTCGTTGTCGTTGCCGCCCTGGATGCTGTCGTTTCCGGCATCGGCGAAGATGATGTCGTCGCCCAGGCTGCCGTTGATCGTATCATTGCCGGCGCCAGCAAGGATCAGGTCGTTGTCGGTCCCGGCCGACAGGCTGTCGTTTCCGATCCCGCCGTCCAGCGTGTCGTCTCCGGTGCCGCCATCGATCGTGTCGTTGCCGGTATTGCCGGAAAGGCTGTCGTTCCCGAGCCCGCTATCGATGCTGTCGTCGCCGCCCAGACCGTCGATGGTGTCGTTGCCGGTCGTACCGGTCAGCGTGTCGTTTCCGTTGGTCGGCATGTCCGAAGCCCCACTTTGCCCGGCCGCGGATGTTGCATCACGGATACGTGATGTCGAGAAAAATCGCGGTTTTCCAATACCGCGCCGGGGCGACGCCGGATCGGCGCCGCCTCACACCACGATGAAGTCGCCGGCCGTCAGGGTCGGCGCGCCGACGATGGTGGCGAGATAGATCAGCCCGCCGGACGCATTGCCGTTGGCGTCATACCACAGGCCGCCAAACGCGGTGTCGTAGATCAGCGTCGGCCCGCCGGACGACCCTTGCATGCCGGTGATCGCGGTGACGCCGGAGTTCTGAATGAAAAGATTGGCCCCCAGGGTGAAGCCGGCGATCCCGGTGGTCGCGGACACGAAGGCCAGCTTGTCGATCCCGACCTCGAAGTCCTGCACCACATCGCCGCCGGGGCCGCCGCCGAGCGCCGGCCCGCCTTCGCCGCCGGTGTTCCACACGAACCGGTCCGCGCCCGTGCCGCCGATCAGAAGATCCCAGCCGAAGCCGCCGACCAGCGTGTCGTTGTTCCCCCCGCCGATCAGATAATCAAAGCCGCCAAGGCCGACGAGGCTGTCGGCGCCGCCGAGGCCGAAGATCACCTCGCCCAGCGACGGGCTGTCGAGGCCGGTCATGGTGTCGGCCTGATCGGTCAGGAGGTAGCCCTCGATCCCGGTCATGGTGTCGCCGGCCGCAAAGCCCGAATGCACATTGGTGACGAGGTTGAGCGAAACCCCGGTCGGGCTGTCGCCGTAGAACACCGCGTCGAATCCGCCCGTCCCGCCGTCGAGCAGGTCGCCGGCCGCGCCGCCCAGCAGGAAGTCGTCGCCCGCCCCGCCATAGAGCGCATCGAACCCTGCTCCGCCGAACAGCACGTCGTTGCCGCCCTGGCCGAAGACGAAGTCGGACGCCGCGCCGCCGACGAAGATGTCGGCGAACCCGTTGGTGAGTTCGAAGAACTCGATCCCGCTGTAGGTGTCGCCGGCGGCATCCCCGCCGTTGGAGGCAAGGGATTCCATGAAGATGGTGACCGCACCGGCGGCGCTCAGATAGCTCGCCCAGTCGGCTGTGCCGACGCCGCCGTCCAGCAGGTCCCCGCCCGCCCCGCCGATCAGCGTGTCGTTGCCGGCAAGTCCGCGCAGCGTGTCCGCGCCGGAGCCGCCGTCGATGATGTTGCCGGTCAGCGTGTCGTTCATCCCGACGATGCTGTCGTTGAAGGCGGACCCGACGAAGTTCTCGAAGGTGAAGATGATGTCGTTGCCCCAGGCGCCGGTCACCGAGGCGCCCTGGCCGTCGATGTTCACAGCGCCCGGCGCACCGGCATAGGTCAAAAGGTCAATACCGGCGTCACCATTCAGAAAGTCATTACCTGACGAACCGACAACAGTGTCGTTGCCGAAGTCGGCGCGCGCAGTGTCGTTGCCCTCACGTACATCGATGAAGTCGTCGCCGGCCCAACCGTCGAGCCGGTTGCTGAAGCTGTCGCCGAACATCGTGTCATTGCCGACTTCAGTCCCGCGCACCTCTTCCATGCCGATGATGGTGTCGACCTCAAGACCGATCGTGAGGCGTTCGGCGGCAAGATCGACAGACATCGCCGCCGTGGCTTCAAAGCGATAGTCGATCGCGTCGTATCCGGATCCGCCGTTGATGCTGTCGGCGCCGGCGATCGAGCGGTAGGTGTCATTGCCGGCGCCGCCGATCAGCGTGTCCGACCCGGCGCCGCCTTCGAGGATGTCGTCGTTGTCGCCGCCGTCCAGATAATCGTTGCCGTCTTCGCCGACCAAAGAGTCTGAGCCGGCGCCGCCGAGCACCGAGTCGTCGCCGCCGAACCCGCGATAGGTGTCGTTGCCGCCCAGAAGATTGATCGTGTCGTTGCCGGCGCCGCCGCCGAGGTTGTCAGGGCCTTCAGTCGGCATGGCGCGCTCCGGGTCTGTCTGGGAGCGACCATACGCTCCGCTGATCGTCCCTCAGCCTAACAGCCCGCGCCGGGCGCGTGCAGTCCCATTTCTGGGACTTGACCTGTCAGGGCGCCGACCGGCCCTCGACACCAAGCCTGGCCCTGCGGCGGCGACGCCCGCGTTGCTGCGAACATCGCGCCGTCCTTCGCCCATCAAAGCCCTCAGACCAGCAGGAAGTCCGCCGCCGTCAGCACCGGCGCCCCGGTCAGGTCCGCCAGCCTGAACAGACCGCCGGCTGCGTTGCCATTGTTGTCGTACCAGAGAACCCCGCCGGCCGTGTCATAGATCAGCGTCGGGGCCGTGGTTGCGCCTTGCGTGCCGCTGACCGGTGTGATGCCGGCGTTCTGGATGAACAGATTGACCCCGAGCGTCGGCGTAGCGAGCCCGGTGTTGGCCGCCACGAATGCGATCTTGTCCACGCCGACCTCGAAGTCGGCGATGATGTCGCATTGCCCGGCCGTGGCCGTCGCGACGCCGCCATCGCCGCCGGTGAGGAAGCGGAACTGGTCCGCGCCGGTACCGCCGGTCAGCCGGTCCCATCCGAAGCCGCCGGTCAGCGTATCTGCGCCGGCCCCGCCGAGCAGGAAGTCGAAGCCGCGCAGGCCGGACAGGTTGTCGTCCCCGCCGAAGCCGAAGAGCACGTCCCCGGCGCCTGGGGCATCCGCGCCGATCGCGGTGTCGCCGAGCTCCGACAGGATGTAGCCCTCGATGCCGGTGAACACGTCGCCGGTCGCATAGCCGCCGTGAACGCCCGTCGACAGGTTGACGGACACCCCGACCGGGGCGTCGCCGAAGGACGCATAGTCGAACCCGCCTACGCCGCCGTCCAGACTGTCAGCGCCGGCGCCGCCGATCAGAATGTCGTCGCCGGCGTCGCCGAAAAGGGTGTCGGTCCCGCCAAAGCCGAACAGGCGGTCGGCGCCGCCGAGACCGCGCACGGTCTGGGACCCGGAATCGCCCACGAACGTGTCGCCGAACCCGTCCGACATCTCGAACTGCTCGATGCCGGTGAAGACATCCCCCACCGCGTCGCCGGCGTCGTTCGCGCGCGTCCCGAGCCACAGTGCGACTGCGCCGGCGGCGCCGGAATAGGACGCGACGTCGGCCGTGCCCGCACCGCCATCAAGACTGTCAGCGCTAGCGCCGCCTTCCAGCGTGTCGTTGCCGTCGAGACCGAGCAGCGTATCAAGGCCGGCGAGCCCGATCAGGCGCTCGCCTGCAGGGGTGCTGTTCGTGCCGGTGATGATGTCGTCGAAGTTCGACCCTTCGAGCACCTCGAAACCGGCTATTGTATCGATACTGAGCGCGTCGTTCGCGCGTCCGGTGGACGCGTTGAGATTAACTCCCCCGTTCGACAAGACATAGCTCAGCTTGTCCGTGCCGAGCCCGCCTTCCAGTTGGTCTGCCCCGAGGCCGTTGCTGATCGTATCCGCGCCGTCTCCGCCCAGAACCGTATCGGCGCCGTCACCGTCCGAAATCCTGTCGTCGCCGCCCCAGCCTTCGAACCGCGAGGCGGTGCCGTCGCCCGTCATGACGTCGTTCAGGCCGTCGGTTCCGTAGAACACCTCAAACTCCTGGATCGTATCGACCTCCGGTCCCAGGTTGGTGCTCACCGTCACGGTCTGCGCCGTCAGATCAAGCGTGATCCCCGTCGAGTATCCGGTCCGATAGTCAAGGGTGTCGTTCCCGGTTCCGCCGAACAGAATGTCGTCGCCGGCGCCGCTGTGCAGGATGTCATCGCCGTTCCCGCCGAGCATGGAGTCGCGGCCGTCGTTTCCGAACAGGAAGTCGTTGCCGTTGTTGCCGCGCACCGTGTCGTTTCCACTGCCGCCGCTGCAGGTGTCGTTGCCTTCGCCGCCGAACACCGTGTCGTCACCGGCGCCGCCGTTCAGCAGATCGTCGTTCAGGCCGGCGTTGATGTTGTCGTTCCCGCCCAGCCCGTCGATGACGTCCGGTCCGTCGCTCCCCAGTAGCGTGTCTGGTCCTTCAGTCGGCATGGCAGACCCCTCGATGTTCGCCCGTTGTCGAGGAGTTGGAACCCGAACTGATCGAAAAGCAAAGCGATTATTACGAATCGAAACATGAAAATCTTGTAATGATCAGCGGCCTCAGGGTCAGGCAAGGCCATGAAATATTGGAACTTTTTCGAGTCAGAGGTCGTTTTCACCCGAGGATTCAAGGCTGCCGAACAGGCCTTTCTGTGGATCGGGCGACGTCGACAGAGGCAAACCCAGATGCCCGTAGGCCCGGGCTGTGGCCATGCGCCCGCGCGGCGTGCGCTGGACGAAGCCCTGCTGGATCAGGAACGGCTCGATGACCTCCTCGATCGTGTCGCGCGCTTCGGCGAGCGCCGCCGCCAGCGTCTCCACGCCCACAGGACCGCCGGTGAAGGTTTCCGCCAGCATGGTCAGATAACGCCGGTCCTGGGCGTCAAGGCCGACGGCGTCGACCTCCAGCCGTCCCAGCGCCCGGTCGGCCTCGTCGCGGTCGATCGCTTCAGCGCCCGCGGCCTCGGCGAAGTCGCGCACCCGGCGCAACAGCCGTCCGGCCACGCGCGGCGTGACGCG
>VYKN01000390.1_pt1 | contig 12742 bp, 4 predicted proteins | sample 5114581 | NCBI WGS metagenome assembly VYKN01 (sample SAMN12291810, study PRJNA351875) | freshwater metagenome | isolation source: freshwater lake | place: USA: Michigan, Baker Lake | collected 2011-08-08
GTTAAGTATTGATGATGTCGAAGTATTAGGAGAAGCTTTATTCGATTTCTCTACGGTTGAAGATTTAATCAATTGGTTAAATACTTTAACTGCTTAGTTTACGTTAGCGATCGCATCTTCGCCATGACAAGGGGTAAGATTGCTTTGAAGGGGGTTTTTAGTGGAAATTATCCCCCTCGTCATCACCCGCTAAAATTTTTATGGTGAGGAAGTAATTCAGAGATAAGCTTCTGTATATAATATAGGCAACAAGCAGAAGCTTGGCCAACTACAGATCACCAACCACTGGCTAAACCTGAAGTTGCAAGAGCGATCGCTCAAGATTTTACTCAACGGCGATCGCTACCAGTCCACTGGAAGCGCCTGAAGGGAAACCAGTCTCTAAGTCAGTTTCAATCGGCTATTTACTCTATCGGTTAGTTAACCTAATCTTAATTAATCAAATATTTTCACTTTTTCTGGAGTAATAAATCATGCTTAATAATCGGGGAGTTTTAGCGTTTAGTGCGCCTACTTATTCGATTACTGAAAACGGAACTCCTATAACTCAAGTCGTAGTCAATCGCACGGGGGGAAGTGATACGGAAGTGAGTGCGACGATTACTGTAAATAATGGCACAGCAACCGCAGACGATTATAATAATACCCCCATTAAGGTTACGTTTGCTCATGGGGATAGTGCGCCTAAAATTATTACGATTCCCATTAAGGAAGATAGTCAATTTGAGGCGGTGGAAACGCTTAACCTATCGTTAATTAATCCGACTAATGGGGTGACGATTGGTTCACAAAATACGGCAATTGTCAAGATAATTGATAATGATAATTTTGTGTTTACTAATACTGATATTCAACCGACGAAACTGGAGCAGTTAACGTTACCGATTCCGACGGCGTTAAAGCAGTATGAAACCCTCAGCAGCGAATTGGATAAAGCGAAGGTTAAGCTAGATACGACAGAGGAGCAGTTAACGTTAGCTAATGATGATTATTCCTTTGCGAAGGAGACGTTTGCAGGGAGTCTAAGTAAGCAGAAGTCTTTAACAGAAACTTTGCAGAATTTAGGAAATAAAAAGACGGCTTTAACTTCTAGTTTTACTCAGTCTAAAACACAAAACGAGCAAAAACAGAAGGATATTCAGAAGAATATTGATAATGCTTCCACTCGTTTGAAGGCTGAAACGAATGCGGGTCTAAAAGATGGGATTCAGAAGGAGATTAATGGTTATCTGATTCAGATTCAGGAACAACAGAATTTACTATCAATTGCTACGACTCGGTATAATCAAGATTTAGGGGTTATTGACTTCCAAATTAGTGAATCTAATCAGGATTTACAGGCACTTACCAGTAATATTATTTCTAAGCAAGTTGAGGAATTAGAGAAAAAAAATCAGGCTTTAGTGGCTGTTAAAACGGCTTGGGAAGCTAATAAGCAAGCTGTGACGGTTGCGGATAAGGCGTTAGGAGATTTTCTGACGGATTATGCTTTCCTGAAGACTCAGGATTATTCGTCTAAGTTTTTGCAGGATACGGTTAATAGTCTTAATCAAAAAATTAGTAATCTTCAGACTAATTTAACAAGTTTGAAAAATAGTAATGGTTCAAATTCTGAGATTTCAGCTTTAGAAAAGGCGATTTTAGAGAAGCAGAAAATAGTGGGAGAGGTGCAAGATTATCAGAAAACGGTGTTAGCAGGTGAGGTGGAGTTTAAGCAGGAATTGGAGACGAGAAAGGCTACTTCTGCGGATCATCTAGCTTCGGTTAAGGTGGCTTTGGGGAGTAATAATATTGAGAGTTATGTCACTTTAAGTAGTCAATTGGCTAATCAGTTAAAGGGTTTAACGACTGTTTGGATTGATGATTTACAGGATAATCATAATCTAACGATTAAGGTGTGGAATGGGTTGCAAGCTGAGTCTCAGGCGTTTGATAGTTTGACGAGCTATATTGATGAGAATTTGGCGACTCCTTATGGGGATTATTATCTGAATGAGATTCAGTTGGATGAGGCGTTACAGATTCGGGAGTCAACGGTAAGACGGCGGGATGCTTTAGCGGATAGTGTTAATTTTGTGACGGATGCGCTGTTTTTGGCGAAGAAGCAGTTACAGGAGTATCAAAATTTGGCGAAGTTGGGACAGCATTATTCGGATTTGACGACAGGTGAAAAACAGTATACACAATTAACAGCCGCTTATTCAAAGCTAGAAGAAATCAAAAAATATACCTTTGATATTGCGGTTCTTCGGTTTGTGTTATGCAATGGACGGGGGTTATAAGGGATGTAACCCTTATGTAGAAAGGCATTTGGCGATTTTTGTCAATTGTTTTTAATCTAGAGCGAACTAATCATCAATTTATGCCTCCCTATCGAACCATACCAAGTAACGAAGAACCGATATTGCCAACTATTCATCTAATTTTAAAGGTGGTGCAGATGCTATTAAAAATGATTTATTTGATAAAATAGATGATTTAGAATCATCTATTAAAAAGATCGGTTTGTTAAGTTCGGATCAATTAAATTCTATAGGCAGTTATTTACAATCAGCTAAACAGACAATAACAACAAAAACCAGTGAAATTGGTAAGCTTCTAAATTTTGAACGCGGCTTATATTTCGATGGAAATGATACTGTATCCAATAGTGCTACTTTTAGTAATATTTCCAATACATTTACAATTGAGTTTTGGGTTCAACCGACTGCAACGAGAGCAACAACACCCCAACGTAATTGGGGTATTTATACAAGTGGTCAGCGTTTTGCTGTTGTTCCTAATCATGGACATAGTATTGCGGGGCCAGGTCATGCAGGGGTAGGGGTATCTGTTGGAACGAATGGAGTCAGCGTCTTTGGACATAGCGAGAACTATTTAACCTCCACCTTAGTTTATGATGCGAATTTATCTGGATGGAATCACATCGCAATTGTTTATAACGATAGAACTCCGAGTCTTTATATTAATGGTCAATTTATTAAGCAGGGATTAACTAGCCCTTATACTGTTCATCCAAGTGCTAATTTAGGTAATTTATATTCGAGTAATTTTTATGGTTCAATGGATGAACTTCGGATCTGGAATACAGCACGAACTCAGCAACAAATTCAAGATAATTATTACAAAGCTTTATCAGGTAATGAGGTAGGATTAGCTGGATATTGGAATTTTAATGAAGCAACTGGCGTAATGCTAGATGATTATAGCAATGCTAATAATATAGCTAATATTAACGGGGCAGATCGAACCTTTGGATTAGCTGGTCAAGCTTCAAATATCAATCCGATTGGGACTATAAATTTTGACTCTATTAAATCTTCATATTTAGATGACTTAGGAAAGTCTGTAAGACCTAAGTTAATTAGTAATCTAAATGAAGAACTAACTAATAAAACTCAAGATTTAGTGGTTCAGATTGACTTAACTAATGATCAACAAGAACAAGGGTTAGAAACCAATTTACAGAAGTATATTGAACAGAAACAGGATAGCATTATTGAAACATATCAACCAAAACTCAATGAAATTCAATATAATCGAGACAATCTTACAGGAATTATTAAATATAATCCAAAGAATGGACATTATTATAGCTTAACTAAATCTACAACTTGGACAGATGCACAGGCAGAGGCAAAAGGTCTGGGAGGTGATTTAATTACAATTAATAACCCTGATGAACAGCAATGGATTTTAAATACCTTCGGGACAACAGGTAATTATTGGATTGGTTTAAAAAAGAACTTGTCTAATGGTGCTTGGGAATGGACAAATGGAGAAGCTGTTAATTATTTAAACTGGTCTCCTAATGAACCAAATAATTATGGTGGAACAGAAAATTATGGAATGATTATCGGTGATTGCTAATTCTAGCATTTTAAGAGGTCAATCTATTCAAGGAATTATCGAAATCGATCCGAGTAAAAGTGATTGGAAAAAACTGGCAAAATATAATTCTCAGACAGGAAAATATTATGTATTGTCAAAGATTACATCATGGACAGAAGCGCAAGCGGAAGCACAACGCTTAGGAGGTAACTTAATTACCATTAATAATGCCGATGAGCAACAATGGATCTTAAATGCTTTTGGAACAAAAGGTAATTACTGGATTGGTTTGAAAAAGAATTTATCTAATGGTGCTTGGGAATGGACAAATGGAGAAGCTGTTAATTATTTAAACTGGTCTCCTAATGAACCAAATAATTATGGTGGAACAGAAAATTATGGAATGATTATCGGTGATTGCTAGTATTTTAAGAGGTCAGGGACTTCGAGGTATTATTGAGATTGATGCCAATATTTTTGATCAACAAACTAATCTTATCGAAAGTAAAACAATCGCAAACCTCCAAACCCTTCGCCTAGAAACCGCGTACCTAACCTTACAAGCACAACAAAATCCAGATAAGTTACAGAGTTATTTAACAGAATATCAATTCAATCAGCTAACTCCAAACAATACTAATCAAGCTCCCCCTGTTCAGAAATTAGCTGATAACAACCTGATTGGTGACTTCAATAATGATAAAATTAATGACACTTATCATCACTGGAATGTATCAGGCGCAAATGAACTGTATCTAGGCAATAGTAACGGTACTTTTACTAAATACGTTAACCCTATTGCAACCACTGCTATTAATGAATCTCCTACCAATGTCTTTACTGGAGACTTTAATGGAGATGGGAAAACAGATCTTTATTTCTATTGGAAAGCATCAGGTAGAAATCGCCTTTATATCAGCAACGGAAACGGCACATTTACCCAATATTTAGACCCCATTGGTGCATTAGCAATCAATGGTTCACCTGATAATACTTTCATAGCAGACTTTAACGGAGACGGAAAACAAGATGCTTATTTCCATTGGAAATCATCAGGTACAAACCGACTTTATATCAGTAATGGAAATGGCACATTTACTCAATATTTAGATCCAATTACCGCAACGGTTATTAATGGCTCACTTGATAATGCTTTTATTGCAGACTTTAACGGAGACGGAAAACAAGATGCTTATTTCTATTGGAAATCATCAGGTACAAACCGACTTTATATCAGTAATGGAAATGGCACATTTACCCAATATTTAGATCCCATTACAACTACACTAATCAACGGTTCACCTGATCAAGTACAAGTTAACGATTTTAATAATGATGGTAAAATTGACATCCGTTTTCAATGGACATCATCTAATACTATTCGCACCTTTTTAAACACAGGAAATAGTACCTTTAGTCAATCTCTTTCTGCCCAAGAACTCCTAAACAAATACTACCCCGAACTCAATAACACAGCTACCCTCGCCACCCTCCAACAACAAATCAGCGACCAACAAACCCAAACCCAACAACAAATTGACCAACTCAAAAACAGCATCAGCCAAAAACAAGCCGAAGCCGCCGCCTCCATCTCCCAAGCCGATTGGTATCAAGAAAAATCCGCCTTCTATTGGGAACAAAGCCGCAAACAAGGACCCACTTGGACAGAATGGCGCAGCTATAAAAAACGCGGACTATTTAAAAGTAAAACTGAATGGACAGCTATCACCCACGTTGACCACAATTGGATAATCTGGGACACCTACACCAAACAAGCCACCGCCCTCCGACAACACGCCGACCAACTCCTCAAAGGAGTCCAAACCGACACCCTCAAAAAAGACACCACCACCACCATCCTCGACCAATGGAACAAAGCCAACACCGTCGCCAATGAAGCCGCCCTCAGCCAAAGCGAATTTATCCACCTCCTGCAACAACTCGAAGCCGAAAGAAAACTCAGCGAAGATAAAATCGCCCAAATAAACGACTGGGAAAAACTCCTCCCCATCCTGCAAACCCAACTGCAACAGGCAACCCAAGACGCAGCCACCGCCACCACCAACACCCAAAAAGAAACCAGCGAATATCAAACCAGCAAAGACAACTACCTAAACGCCCTCAACAGCGTCCTGCAAAAACGCGCCGAACTGCAAACCCAAACCCAACTCCTGCAACAAGACATCACCGCCGCCAAAAATTGGGCAATCCAACAAACCACCGACCTCGCCGACGAACTTACCCAAGCCCAAACCCTCATCACTCAACTCCAAAGTCAACGGCAAACCATCGCCCAACAACTCACCACCGCCACCGGAGACAATAAAGACACTTTACTCACCCAACAAGCCCTATTAGACCAATCTATCCAACTTCTCACCCAAAAACAAACCGTCCTCACCGCCCAACAAGCCACCCTCACCCAAAAACAAACCCTCCTCTCAACCCAAGAACAGGTACTCCTCACCCAGTATCAACTCCTTGATGCCACCCTCGCCAGCCCCGACAAAGACACCAGCACCCTCGAACAACAACTCACCGACACCCGAAAAACCCTCGCCGAAGTCCAAAAACTGGCAGAACAAGCCGAAGCCAGCAGCCAGGCCCTTACCGCAGTCATGGAAGACCTGCAAGCCTCCCTCTTGCTGCAAAACGACAAATATCTCTCCGCCATCAAAGACAAACAACAGGCACTCAAAGGACTACTAGAAGCCACCGAACTCGAAAAAAACTACACCCTTCAAGCAACTACTAAACGCCAAACCCTCAACGGCATCGAAAGCCAACTCCTCACCATCCTCAAACAAGCCAACGATGCCGGAAGCCAAGAAGCCGCCAAACTCCTCGAAGTTGCCAACGCCAACAACATGGCTACGGCTGCCGAACTTTATTACAAAGACTATCGAGACTTAGCCAGCGATAAAGGTGGCGGTTGTTCGGGAGGAATCGCCCGCCCGGAAGATTTACTGTTAGCCGACAAATATTATGCCCAAATGCAGGAATATCGGCAATTACAACAACAGGCACAACAACAAGCCAGCCAGTTTACCGCCCTCCGTCAAGCCGCCGAAAGTCAAATTACCCTCTTAGACGGACAAAAAGCCCTCGCCACCCAAGAATTGGCACAACTTCAGCAAAGTATTGGCAACTCTCAAGAAGCGATTGAGGCCCATAAACAAGAAATTGCTGTTGCCGAATTTCGCATTGATGCCCTGTCCCAACTCAAAGACTGGACAAATCAAACTTTATTGCAAGTCCTTTCCGTTGAAAAATTCAATTTGGCACAGGCACAATTAGAACAGGAAATTGCCGAAAAACGCGGTCAATTGATTGATGATGCCGTTGCTGCACAGTTAGAAAAACAACGGTTAGATATTCAAAGAGACCGTCAAATTGCTGTTACTAAACTTGAACAACTCAACCAACTTAATACCGAAGAAGCTCTACAGCAAGCGATTAACAACCTACGCACCGATTTAGGCATTAACCCCATTGAAAATATCATCACCCAAGCTGACTATAAAGGACAACTCGCTGGCATCTTAGCTGATTTAGATGCCCTCAAACAAAAACAGCCCAACTTACCCGCTGAATTGCAGAGCATATTGACAGCAACTCGTCAAGATATTAACGCCGCATTACAGGGGAAAGAAGCAGCAACTATTCAGGATAATTTACTGAAGACAGTTGATGGTTTAATTGAACAAAACAATAAACTGAACGCAGAAATTACTAAATTAGACCAAGAAGAACAGCAATATTTAGGGATTCTGAAACAATCAGAAACCGACCTAAAAGGTGCGAGTAAAGCTCTTTATGATGAGATTCAGAAGACAGGAGTATTAGACCAAGAGAAAACATTACTCAATCAGCAGAATTTAGAGATACTTTATAAGATTGGTTATGCTCAAGGTGCGGTTGAGTTATCCGATGATTTGGCACGACAATCTCAACAGCTTTTGAGTCAGATTATTGAGGGGCGAGTTAAAGAAAGAGAAATCAGAAAGAAAGCTTTTGTCAATGAAGTTTTGGGGACTGCTGCTCTGATAATTAGCACTATTGCTGTTGTTATGACCGCAGGTGCATCCTTAGCTGCTGGTACTCTCGTTCAGACGGCTCTTAGCACTACTTTATCAGCAGTTAGTGCATCTTTAAGTGCTGTTCAAGCAGCTTACAATGGAGATTGGCAAGGAGCAATCTTTAATGCAGGAATGGCAGTTATTAATGCTTATACGGCTGATCTTCAGTTTTCTAAGGAAGCAATTCGCGCCTCTGAAACTCTTAGTCAAACTGAACAACTGGCACAAATAGCAAAATTAGGATTAGATGACGGTATTCAATATTATCAAAATATTAATACTGTAGCATCTGGTCTTTATTATGGTTATAAAGCCATTGAGTCGGGAGATAATCTAACAGGATTATTGAACCTTTTTAATGCTGCTATTCCTGTGTCTGGCTTATCTGAATATAGTTATTTATCTCAAGCAGCTTTAAGTGTTAATTCTGGCGTTCATTTAGCTGAAGAAGATAATTGGTTAGCTGCAACATCTAGTTTCTTAAATGCTGCGGTGACACTAGGAAAAAATTTAGATTTTATTGCTAACAATACCTTAGCAAGCGAAGTCACCGATATCCTTCGTTCTGTTGAACTATCGGTAAACTTAGTCGCAGGAATCAACACAATAGCAGATGACGGAAGCTTGGAAGGATGGTTACAAGGGATTCAACAAATAGCCAATGGTGCGATTAATTATAGTAAATATGAACTACCTAAAACTTCTCCTATTGAACTTGAGTCTATTGATCAAGAAACTATTAAACAATTAGCAATTAAGATAACAGCAAATAGCCCAAACTCAGAATCACTAAACGTCAAAGAAGTAGAAGAAGTTTTATCTGGTATAATACAGCGTATCAAAAATTTCGATTTTACTCAAATGTCATCTAGTAATTTTACTCAAGAGGAATTACAGCAGACATTTTTAAGTTGGATTATTTTCAATCCAAAAGTAACAGCACAACAACTAATAAAGACAAGCAAACTGACAATACAAAAATTCCAAACTCAAGAAGAAATTAAAGAACACAATTATTTTAAGGATAAGTATCCAAACTATGAAAGTTTTTCAGCACATCAAGATGCTAGAGCTATTTTACACTTTTTAACAGGCATTCCCGTAGAAGAAATATCAAAGCATCAAGCAGGACTAGGAATTACTGGGATAGTGGATTATGGTTTAAATGTGGAAGCAACATATAGTGATAAATGGAGACAAAGAACAGCATTCCATGATGTTACTTCTACTCTCGACCTTAAATTTAATGAAGAATCTAATCAAACAAACATAAAAGTTCCAAGTTTTAATAAATCTGTTTTTGGAATTGAGAGTATAGTATTGTCAGCAATTACAGGAGTTGGAATACCTGGAACAATTGAAGAAATTTTTGATTTTGATTTAGAAGTAACAACTTTTTTAGTAGATATTCTCTTTCAATTAGCGATTAAACCTATTACTTGGACAACAACGCAGATAGATCCCTTGATCGTTGATTTAGATAACAATGGAATCAAAGTCACTAATCTTGATAATTCCTTAATTCGTTTTGATATTGATGCAGATGGTTATTCAGAAAATGTTTCATGGACAAATGACGGATTATTAACTGTTGACTTAAACCATGACGGTAAAATCAACAATATTACCGAAATTTTCTCAGAATACTTTAAAGACGGATCAGCCAATAGTGGACTAGAAGCCTTAAAAACCTACGATACTAACAATAACGGCATAATTTCCAGCACAGATACCCAATTTAATCAAATCCTCGTCTGGCAAGACCTAAATCAAGACGGTATCAGTCAACCCAACGAACTAAAAACCCTAGCACAACATAATATTACCAGTATTAACCTCAATGCGATCGCATCTGAAAGCATCCAAGACGGCAATATTATCAAAAAACGCTCATTCTTCAACCGCGCTGATGGTACTGGAGGGGAAATCTCTGATGTCGCCTTCCTTGTCACTCAAACCGGCTTTAAAGTCATTCAAACCGCTACAGGTATCCAAATTGTCGCAGAAAATGATCAAGCTGCCTCCTTATTAATTCATAAACAAACAACCCCATTAAATCTTAATATTGCTACCGCTAACGTACAAGTGGCCAGCGGCAACACCGGTAACGATACCCTCTACACCACTGACACCCGTAATGTCTTCCTTTCGGGAGAAGCAGGTAACGATAAATTGACAGGAAATAGCGGAAATGACTGGTTAATCGGCGGTGAAGGTGCAGATCAAATCATAGCAGGTGCAGGAGACGATTTACTTTACATCGACGCACAAGACACCCTGATTGACGGAGGCGACGGAACCGATATTGCCATTGTCACCACACCTAACGGAATTACCCTAGATTTAGGTACAACTAAATTAGAAATGGCACTAGGTAACGATGGTAACGACACCTTCACCAACAGCAGTGCATTTAGTGTCACCATCGATGGTGGTAAAGGCGATGATAGTATTCAAGGGGGATCAGGTGAGGATGGACTGATAGGAGGAGAAGGAAGCGATCGCCTTCAAGGAAATTTAGGGAACGATAACCTAGAGGGTTCCGATGGCAACGATACCTTAGACGGCAACCAAGGCGATGACACCCTCAACGGCGGTAATGGAGATGACCTCCTTAACGGACAAGAAGGGAAAGATAGCCTCAATGGTAATGGCGGAAATGACACTCTTAACGGAGGCGATAACAACGATATTCTTAGTGGAGGTGAAGGTAATGACTCCCTCAATGGTAGTGCAGGAGATGATAGCCTCAATGGCGATATTGGTAACGACATCCTTAACGGTGGCGATGGCAACGATACCCTCAATGGCGGGGAGGGGGATGATACACTTAATGGGGGTAACGACAGCGATCGCCTGTTCGGTGGTATTGGTCAAGACTCCCTCAATGGTGGACTAGGGAACGATAGTATCGATGGTGGGGAAGGCCAAGATACCCTTACTGGTAGCAATGGTAACGATACTATCAATGGCGGCTTAGGTGATGATAATCTAGATGGCGGTAGTGATAATGACCTTCTCAACGGAGGCGAAGATAACGACACCCTCAATGGTGCAGGCGGAATTGATACTCTAATTGGCGGTTTGGGAGATGACACCTATCAAATTGATACCACCAGCGATACGATTACCGAAAACGCCAACGAAGGTACAGACACCGTTCAATCCTCTGTAACTTATACCCTCGGTAATAACCTAGAAAACCTCACCCTAACTGGGACTACAGCTATTAACGGGACAGGTAACACCTTAAATAACACCATCACCGGTAATAGTGGTAATAATACCCTCATAGGGGGTGCAGGGAATGATACCCTCACAGGAGGAGCCGGAATTGATACCCTAATTGGTGGTTTAGGCAATGACACCTATCAAATTGATACCACCAGCGATACGATTACCGAAAACGCCAACGAAGGTACAGACACCGTTCAATCTTCTGTAACTTATACTCTCGGTAATAACCTAGAAAACCTCACCCTAACTGGGACTACAGCTATTAACGGGACAGGTAACACACTAAATAACCTTATCACCGGTAATAGTGGTAACAATACCCTCAATGGGGGTGCGGGGAATGATGTCCTCAATGGAGATGCCGGAATTGATACCCTAATTGGTGGTTTAGGTAATGATACCTATCAAATTGATACTACTACTGATACGATTACCGAAAACGCCAACGAAGGTACAGACACCGTTCAATCCTCGGTAACTTATACCCTGGGTAATAACCTAGAAAACCTCACCCTAACTGGGACTACAGCTATTAACGGGACAGGTAACGCCTTAAATAACACCATCACCGGTAATAGTGGTAATAATACCCTCATAGGGGGTGCAGGGAATGATACCCTGATTGGCGGCTTAGGTAATGATACCCTAACAGGGGGTGCAGGTGGCGATCGCTTCACCTTCAACAACCGCAATGAAGGGATTGACACAATTACCGATTTCCTCTCCAGTCAGGGGGATAAAATTGCTGTCTCTGCTGCGGGTTTTGGCGGTGGTTTAGCCGCAGGAGTTGCGATTACAGCCGCTCAATTCGTGTTAGGAACAACTGCATTAAATGCCAGCAATCGCTTTATTTATAACATAATTAATGGGGTTCTTTCCTTCGATGCTGATGGGACAAACATATTAGTACCCGTTCAGATTGCCACTCTCAGTTCTAAACCGACTCTTACCGCCTCTGATATACTTGTATTAGTTTAATCTTAATACAGCTTGTAGGGTGCGTTAGACGGCCAAAATTGCTGCTTTGACTGGAAGGTGACAATCCGTCGTAACGCACCACCTATCATCGACTGTGATTGTGTGATGGACTATGATTGACGTAACGCACTACCTATCATCAACTAATACTAAATCTGGTTATTAAAAACTGATTATTTATTTTCCCCTTTGCATGAGTGCCTCTTGCATGAGTGCCTCTCCTCATAACTAGCCTATACTCAACGGATTTAGTATAAGTAGCCAGTTACAATTAAAGATAAAATACAAAGAATCAGAAGCCTGTCCCACTATCTAACAATTAATTGAGATTACTTACTTACAAGCCCAAAATATGATATAGATATTTATTTGACATCCTCGCCGCCGTAAAACGGACGGCGATTCCTCACCACGCCACTTTTTTAGGGTGGTCGCTGAACGGGGTTGACGCTTCACGGGATGCTGCTTCTTTAACAGAAGTCTTACGCTTTCCTCCACGTCCGTTTAAAGTCTCCGAATGTCCTCCGGCGACCTTGATATTTACCGCAGCGTTTACATCTCGATCATGAAAAGTTCCACAGAAAAGACATTCCCACTCACGGATATTTAACGCCTTT
>VYKN01000186.1_pt1 | contig 12726 bp, 15 predicted proteins | sample 5114581 | NCBI WGS metagenome assembly VYKN01 (sample SAMN12291810, study PRJNA351875) | freshwater metagenome | isolation source: freshwater lake | place: USA: Michigan, Baker Lake | collected 2011-08-08
GCGGGGCCTGGGCGGCGGCAAGGGACGGGGCGCCGACCAGCGCGGCGGCGAACAGCAGGGATTTCATCTTGGACCTCAGGACCGCTTCAGCGGCTTCAGGAACGGGATCATCCGGGTGAGCACGTCGTCCCGGTCGATGATGTGGTGCTTCAGCGCCGCGCCCACATGCAGCGCCCATAGCCCGATCGTGCCCCAGACCAGCGCGGAGTGGGCGGAGTTCGCCGCCTCGTTCCAGACCTTCTTGGCCGCCGGATCGAACACGGACAGCGCCGCGATCTTCGGGATCTCGAACAGGCCGAACCACATGGTCGTGACGGTATAGGGCGCGGTCGAGATCATCACCCAGCCCGAGAGCGGAATGCCGATCATCAGGACGTAAAAGCCGAAATGGGTCAGCTCCGCGACCACCTTCTGCCAGCCGGGCATGTCGGCCGGGGCCGGCGGCGGCGGGTTCATGATCCGCCAGGCGAGGCGCACGAAGCTCAAGGCCAGGATGGTGAAGCCGAACGACTTGTGCAGCTGGAACATCTGGAACGCCTGCGCCCGCGGCGTCGCCTCGTCCGTCATGGTCCAGCCGCCGAAGATCTGCATGGTCAGCAGGATGGCCATCAGCCAGTGCAGCAGCACGGCGACGGCCGTGTAGCGCGCGAGGTGGGAGCCGTCCGCATCGGTCGTCGTCATGGTCAATCTGCTCCTGGCGTCGCGCCCGGCGTCCGGTCCGCCGGCCTGATCGTCATCCGGGCCCGATGCATCGGCGGGTCGTCGTGCTGGAAACAAGGCGCGCCGGCGCGAGGAGGCCCGCGCCGGCGCCCCCATACATCACTGCTTCAACAGGATCGCGTTGATGGTGATCGTCGTGTCGTCGCCGACGACCGGGATCCAGTCGGTCACGCCCCATTCCGACCGCTTGATGGTCGTGGTCGCGCTGAAGCCGAGCGCCTGCTTCTGGGAGAAGCGGTTGAACATGCCGCCATTGAACGTGGCGTTGAGGGTCACCGGCTTGGTGACGCCGGCGAGCGTGAGGTCCCCGGTGATCACGCCGGTGTTCGCGCCCGTCGTGCGGATGCCGGTCGACTTGAAGGTGATGGTCGGGTTTGCCTTGGCGTCCAGGGCCTCGACCGCGACCTTTTCGTCGAAGGAGGCGAAGTTGCGCACCTCGCCCTTGTAGCCGGTGCTCACCGACATCGCGTCGATCGTGGCGTTGACGCTGCTCTTGGCCGGATCCTTCGGATCCAGCGTGATCTCAGCCGCGACCTTGTCGAACCGCGCGGTGTATTGCGACAGACCCTGATAGCCGACGCTCCAAACGACGCTGGTGTGGCCCGGATCGACTGCATAGACGCCGGCCGGCTGCGCGCCGATCGCGCGATCGGGCCCCGCCGGCGGAGCAGGCGGCGAGGCGGTCTGTGCGACGGCGACGCCGGCGGCGAGTGCGACAGCGGCGATGGACATGAAGGCGAGGCGCATCAGCAGGTCTCCTGTGCGGGGTCGCGGCTTGTCGCCGGCCCGTCGGGGACGATAACTAGCGCAAGGACGGGCCGCGGCGAAGCGCCGCAGACGTCAGCCGCAATGAACAGACTGTTTCCGGCCATGAGGCGGAGACGGCGCGAGGAGACAGCCCCCATGGTCTACGCCGCCCCGGTCCGGGACCTGAAGTTCGCGCTGGAAGACGTCGTCGCGATCGACGCGCTCAAGACCACAGGGGCTTTCGAAGACCTGTCGTCCGACCTGATCGACCAGATCCTGGAAGAGGCCGGCAAGCTGGCGTCCGAGGTGTTGGCGCCGCTCAACGCCTCCGGCGACCGCCACGGCGCGGTGCTGGAGAACGGCGTGGTGCGCTCCGCGCCGGGCTTCGCGGACGCCTATGGCGCGTTCGTGGCCGGCGGCTGGCAGGGCCTGCCGTTCGAGCCGGCCCATGGCGGCATGGGCCTGCCGCGGGCGCTGGCGCTCGCCGTCCATGAGATGATCCACGCCGCCAACATGAGCTTCGGCCTGGCGCCCATGCTCACCCTCGGCGCGATCGAGGCGCTGTCCGCCCACGGCACCGAGGAGCAGAAGCGGGTCTATCTGACCAAACTGATCTCCGGGGAATGGACCGGCACGATGAACCTCACCGAGCCGCAGGCGGGCTCGGATGTCGGCGCGCTGTCGACGCGGGCCGAGCCGCAGGGCGACGGGACCTACCGGATCTTCGGCCAGAAAATCTACATCACCTGGGGCGAGCACGACATGGCCGCCAACATCGTCCACCTGGTGCTGGCGCGGCTGCCGGGGGCGCCGGCGGGCTCGCGCGGGGTCTCGTTGTTCCTCGTGCCGAAGTTCATCCCGAATGCCGACGGGGCGCCGGGCATCCGCAACGACGTGCGCTGCATCGGGCTTGAGAAGAAGATGGGCATCCACGCCTCGCCCACCTGCACCATGGCCTATGGCGAGAACGAGGGCGCGCTCGGCTGGCTGGTCGGGGAAGAGAACAAGGGCCTCGCCATGATGTTCACCATGATGAACTCGGCGCGGCTGAACGTCGGGCTGCAGGGCGTCGCGGTGGGCGATGCGGCGTTCCAGAAGGCCTTCGCCTACGCCCAGGAGCGCAAGCAGGGCAAGGCCGAAGGCGACACCGCCAACGGCCCCTCCCCGATCCTGCACCACGCCGACGTGCGGCGCATGCTGATGACGATGAAGGCCAAGGTCGCGGCCGCCCGGGCCATCTGCCTTGCGACCGCCGTCGCCGCCGACATGGCCGAGCACGCCGAGGAGGAGGCCGACCGAAAGGCCGCGCGCCTGCGCGAGGAGCTGTTCACCCCGATCGCCAAGGGCTGGTCCACGGACGTCGGCGTCGAGGTCGCCTCGATCGGCGTGCAGGTCCATGGCGGCATGGGCTTTGTGGAGGAAGGCGGCGCGGCCCAGTTCTACCGCGACGCCCGGATCGCGGCGATCTATGAGGGCACCAACGGCATCCAGGCGATTGACTTGGTCGGCCGCAAGCTCGCCATGGACGAGGGCCAGGCGGTGGACGATCTCGTCGCCGACATGCGCCTGACGGTCGAGGACTGCATCACCTCGTCCAACCAGCAGGTGCGCTGGATCGGCGACCGTCTGAAGGCTGCCGTCGACGCCTTCGCCGAAGCCGCAGACTGGCTCGCCCGCACCCAGAAGGACGCCCGGCGCGATGCGCTGGCCGGGGCAACGCCGTTCCTCGCGCTCGCCGGCGACGTGGTCGGCGGCTGGATGCTGGCCAAGGGCGCGCTCGCGGGCCAGCGCCATCTGAAGGCCGGGGACGGCGATCCGGCCTTCTACGCCTCCAAGATCGCGCTTGCCGGCTTCTTCGCCGAGAACGTGCTCGCCACGGCGCACGGCAAGCTCGCCGCAATCACGGCGGGGTCGGACGTGCTGTTCGACACCGATGTGGAGGCGCTGGCGGGATGACCCGCAACCTCGGCGTCTATTTCGAGATCCCCGCGACCGATCTCGATCGGGCCATGGCGTTCTATGCCGCCGTGTTCGACGCCGACTTCGAGGTGATCGACCTCCACGAGAGCCGCATGGCGCTGTTCGATGTGGACCGTGACGCCCATGGAATCACCGGCGCGCTGTGCGCGGGCGCGGCCTATGCGCCCTCCCGCGACGGCGTCCTGATCTATCTGCGCTCGTCCGACATTTCTGCGACCCTGGTCCGCGTGGCGGCGGCCGGCGGATCGACCGCGTTCGAGCGCACGCAGGCCGGGGACTGGGGCTTCGTCGCCGAGTTCATCGACAGCGAAGGCAACCGGATCGGGCTGCACGAGGCGCTTGCCGACGCCTGACCGCGCACGCAGGTCGCACCGTCAGCGATGCACGCCGAATAAGGGTCGATGGGTTAAAGTGCGGGCGGGATTCGGACCCGGCGCCCCAATTCGGCCACGATCGAACCCCAGCGTTTCAGGTGCTGGCAGCGTAATTTCGCCGGCGTTTACAATAAAATGTCATGCTTTGAAATACGCTTGATTCAGCGTTTGCGGGACGCTGGACAGCGAATGCTTTCCCACATCCGGAGGTGTACATGGAACTGTCATCCAAGGCCGAGCTGGTCTCTGCCGCATTGAACCGTGTTGTCGTGCACGTGCCTGTCAGCGCGTTCAATGACGCAAAGTCGATGTCGAAGATCACGGCGAGCCTGCTCGAGAATATCGGCCATACCGGCTGTCACTCCGGCCACATTTTCGACTTCCGGGCGATCCGCGAGTTCGTGGTCAACCCGGCGACGCTGGAACTCAAGGGTCTGGCCGAACAGATCCGCGACGTCTCGATCGGTCGCTGAGCCATGAGGTCGGCGTGGGGCGTTGGACTGGTGTACTGGCCGGCGCTCCACGCCCTGGCCCATGACCACCCCGACATCGCTGTTCTGGAGGTGGAGCCGCAGGGGTACTGGCGCCCCGACGCCGGCTCCGCGCATGGCTATCGCATCGATCGGCAGGCGTTGGATGCGATCTGCGCCATCGGCAAACCGACCGTCATGCACAGCGTCGGCATGCCGCTCGCCGATGCGGCCGGCCTCGACGCCGACCAGGTCGCTTTGCTGCGCGAGACCGCCGCCGTCCTCCAGCCCGCATGGGCGAGCGAGCATCTGAGCTTCAACAGGTATCGCCGCCAAGGCGCCTGGGCGCATGCCGGCTTCCTGCTGCCGCCTGACCTGAGCCCGGCTTCGGCCAGCGTGGCGGCGGCCAACCTTCAGGCCCTTTCGCAGGCCCTGGACCTGCCGGTCGCCGGCGAGACCGGGGTCAACTACCTGCCGGCCAACGGAACCGAGAGCGCCGAGGGGGACTTCTTCGCAGCGGTGGCGACGCAATCGGACGGCGGCCTGCTGATCGACCTGCACAATCTGTGGTGCGATCAGGTGAACGGCCGGGCCTCGCTCGCCGCAACGCTGTCGCGCCTGCCGCTGGACCGGGTGTGGGAGGTGCACATCGCCGGCGGCTGGAGCCTCGACGGGGTCTGGCTCGACGCCCACGGCGGTCCCGCGCCTGAGGAGATCGAAGCGACGCTGGTGGCGTTGCTGCCGAAGCTTGCGAACGTCCGGTCGGTCGTCTTCGAGGTGTTGCCCGATCACCTCGACCGCGTGGGGCTCGACGCCGTGGCGGCCCAGATCGAGCGGCTCGCAAAGATCTGGAAACGGGCCAAGGGGGCGACGCCGCCCCTGCCCGCGCCGCAGATGCCGGCGCGCCGAACGCCGCAGCCCGCGCCGGAACAGTACGAAGCCTGCGCCGCCCATCAGGACGCGCTGGTCGCCCGGATTGCGGCCGCGCGGCCCGGCGATCCCATCGGCCTGCAGGTCTATGCAACCCTGATCCGCGATCTACGGGCGAGCTTCGTGGCGCAACAGCTTCGCCATACGCTGGTGCTGCTGATGCTGGCCCTGGGCGAGGACGGCGCGCGCGGCCTGCTCGACGCCTATGCGGCGCAGGCTCCTGCCCAACCCACCGCCGAGGCCGAGGCGCTGGGTTTCGCCGACTTCCTGTCCGGCCAGCGCATCGATACGCCGTATCTGGCGCAGATCCTTGCTGTGGAACGGGCCGGCATCGCCGCCAAGACCAGCGGCGTCGGCCGGGAGATCGTGGTGGAGGCGGATGCGGCCGAACTGTTCGCGGCGCTGGGCGAGCCGCGCCTGCCGGATGCGCGCGCCCGGGGCCGCTCCATCGTCGCGCTGGAACCGGTCTGAGGCAGGGGCCGCGCACCCTTCCGGCGCCCGCCTTCATTGCATGAGAGCCCCCTGCGGCCTACATGAGCCCTCATGCAGACCCGCAACCCCGTTCTCGACGACATCGCGAAACTGGCCACAGCCGCTGTCGGCGCCGTGCAGGGCGTCGGCGAGGAGGCACGGTCCTTCGCCCGCGCCCAGGCCGACAAGCTCGCCGGCGAGCTCGATCTGGTGCCGCGCGAGGACTTCGAGGCGCTGAAGGCGCGCGTTGAAGCGCTTGAGGCGCGACTTGCCGCGCTGGACGGCGCCTCCGGGGCGAATCCGGGCGCATGAGCGCCGGTTCTTGTGCTTGTCACACCCCCGCATCACTCTTTCTCCGGACGGGCACTGATTCTCTCCCCCGTCCGTGTGAGGCCGACAATGACTGACCTCTCCTTTGAAGAACATCACGACGAAGCCGACCCGCTTGATGCGGTGGAACTTGTGTTGTCGTCCGAGCAGCGCCCGTTCGAGCGCGCCGACGACGAAGTGCATTTCGCCGCCCAGACCCAGTATTGCGACCTCCACGGCGCGTTCACCTGGCGCTCGGAACTTCCCGCGCTCATGTTCACGCTTGCCTTCGAGATGAAGGCGCCGCGCAACCGGCGCGCGGACATCGCCCTGCTCATCACCCTGCTCAACGAGACGCTCTGGCTCGGCCACTTCGACCTGTGGTCGGAGGACGGGGCGGTGGTCTATCGCTGCGCCCTGCCCTGCATCGGCCGCGATGCGCCGGAAGCCGGCGAAGTGGCGGCCATGCTCGCGGCCGGGCTGCAGGCCGCCGAACGCTTCTACCCGGCGTTCAATTTCCTGTTGTGGGCTGGCAAGAGCGCGGAGGATGCGGCACAGGCTGTGCTGTTCGAGACAGCCGGAGAGGCCTGACGCCCCATGACATCCCTCGCGTTGTACGGTTGCGGCCGCATGGGCGCCGCCATGCTGCGCGGGTGGATCGCTTCCGGGCGCGCTGCTGATGCGGTGGTCTTCGATCCGGATGTCGCGAATCCCGTTCTGGCGGAGGCCGCGCAAGCTGGGGTCCGGGTCAATCCCGACCCGCTGACGCTCGGTCCGGCCCGCACCATCGTGCTGGCGGTCAAGCCCCAGACCTTCGCCGCCGGCAAGCTCGACCCGTCGGCCCTGATCGGGCCGTCCACGCTGGTGCTGTCGATCATGGCGGGGCTGACGCTGTCGCGCCTCGCCGCGTCGACCCGGGCCCCGGTGCTGGTCCGGGCGATGCCCAACACGCCGGCCGCCATCGGGCGGGGGGTGACGACCTGGGTCGCCGGACCGGGCGTCGACGCCGAACGGCGCGCCGAGGTGGAGGCCCTGCTGGCGCCGCTTGGCTCCTGCATCGAGCTTGGAACCGAGAAGGCGCTGGACGCGGCGACAGCCGTCGCCGGATGCGGACCGGCCTATGTGTTCCTGCTGACCGAAGCCATGGCGGCGGCGGGCGAGGCCGAAGGGCTCGACCCGGCGCTGGCGCTGCGGCTTGCGCGCGAGACCATCGCCGGCGCGGGGGCGCTGATGGAATCCACGACCGAGACGCCCGGCGAACTGCGCCGCGCCGTCACCTCGCCGCAAGGGGTCACCGCCGCCGCGATCGATGTCCTCACCGACGCCGGCGGCATGCCGGCCCTGATGCGCAAGGCGATCGCCCGCGCCGTGGCACGCTCACGCGAGCTGGGCGGATGACGAAAGTCCCGCTGACCGACAAGGCGGTGGATGCGGCGCTGGCGCTTGCCGCCGAGCGGCCCTGGGCGGAGATCGCGCTTGCGGAGATCGCCGGAGCCGCGGGCTCCAACCTTGCAGATTTCGAGGAGGCGGGGCTCGACGCCGAGACCCTGCTGGCGCGGATCGATCGTCGGTTCGACGCGGCCATGCTGAACGGGGTTACGGGCGTTGACCGCAGCGAGCGGGCGCGCGACCGGCTGTTCGAGGCGCTGATGCGCCGGTTCGACGCCATGGAGCCGTTCCGTGCGGCCGTTCTGTCGATCCGGGACGCGCAGTCGACTGACCCGGCGCTATTGCTGCTGGCGATGCGGGCTCGGGTGCGCACGGCGACGCGGGCGCTGCGGGCGGCGGGTCTCGACCCGTCGGGTCTCGCAGGTCGTCTGCGGTCGGCGGGCCTTGCGCGCGTGATCACCAAGGCCGAAGCGTCCTGGCGCGAAGACGGACCCGATCTGTCGCGCACCATGGCGACGCTGGATCAGGCGCTCAGCGACGCCGAAGGCGCGGCGCGGCGGATCAACGGCCTGTTCGGCGCGTTCCGCCGGACCGCCGAACCCTGAAACCGGTCAGGCCGCAGCGGAAGTCGCGGACGACGCCGGCGGCGCAGGCTTCGAAGTCACCTGATTGCGGCCGTTGCGCTTGGACTCATAGAGGGCGACGTCGGCCCGCTCGACCAGGGCGCGCGCCCGCTCGCCGGGGCCGAACGCGGTCACGCCGGACGAGATGGTGATCTGGCCCAGTTCCTCGTTGGTCGAGCGGCGGACCAGCTTCTTGCCTTCCACGAGCCGGCGGGCTTCTTCGCACAGCATCACCGCCTTCGAGACCGTCACGTCCTGCATGAGGATCGCGAACTCCTCCCCGCCGTAGCGCGCGACCAGGTGGCCGGGCCCCGCCACACGCTCCAGCACGCTGGCGACGAAGCGGATCACCTGATCGCCGGTCTGGTGGCCCCAGACGTCGTTGACCCGCTTGAAGTGGTCGATGTCGGCCAGCACCAGCGAGAAGGACGGGCCGCCGGTCTCGGCGATGCCGACCAGGCGGGCGAGCTCCAGATCGAACGCCTTGCGGTTTGAGATGCCGGTGAGCGCATCGGTCATCGCTTCCTGACGCGCCTGATCCAGCGCCGCGCGCAGGTTCGACACCTCGCTCGAGGTTTCGGTCAGCTGGCGTTCGAGGTCGCGCGAGTGTTCTTCCATCTGCCGGGTGGCGACCAGCAGGCCGTCCACCATCACGCGGACCTGGCGGGGGTCATTCTCGCGCTCGAGGGCGCTGGAGGCCCCTTCCAGGGTCTCGCCATAGGCGATGGTGCGCTGCTCGGCTTCTTCCAGGCTCTGCAAGGCGCCTTGCAGTTCCCGTCCGATCCGCTCGCCGGCCTCGACCACATGGGCGGTCAGGCGCAATTCGGAGAAGTGCTCCTCATAGAGCGCGATCGCCGCCTCTTCGTTGAAGGCCCCCTCGGCCAGCAGCCGTTCGATTTCGGCGCTCACGGCGGGATTGGCCTGCATGAGGTGGCACATCACCACCTCATAGGTCTGCGGCGAAGGTTCGAGCCGGTGCGTTTTCATCAACGCGACGGCTTCGCCAGCAACGGCATAGACGTCGCGCGGTTTGTTCGGATGGCTCACGGCTGATGCTCCATGTCCCGACCTATAGGCGCCGATCTGCGAAATTGCGGTAAACGCGAACCGCCCGTTGGCGACGTCGATGATCGCCGCCATAGTCGCGTCGACGCACAGATCCGCACAGGACACGAACCGGGAGCGACGCCATGAACGACCTGTCCCCGAACCTCGCCGCACGGGCCGGCCTTGCCGCGACGCTGGACGCCCAGCGCGCCGCGTTCGCCCGCGACGGGGCGCCGTCCCTGTCGGCAAGGCGCGATGCGCTTGACCGCTGCATCAGCCTCCTGGTCGACCACAAGGACGCGATCTGCGACGCGCTGGCGGAGGATTTCGGCTGGCGTTCGAAGGACACCACCGCCCTGACCGATGTGGCCGGCTCGATCGGGCCGCTGAAGCACGCGCGCGATCACCTCGCGGCCTGGATGAAGCCGGAGAAGCGCAAGACCACCCCGCCGATCCTGTCGTGGTTCGGGGCCAAGGCCGAGGTGCGCTTCCAGCCCAAGGGCGTGGTCGGCTGCATCAGCCCGTGGAACTTCCCCGTGAACCTGACCTTTGCACCGCTTGCGGGCATCCTTGCGGCCGGAAACCGCTGCATGATCAAGCCGTCGGAGTTCACCCCCGCCACGGGCGCGCTGATGAAGGCGATGTTCGCCAAGGCGTTCTCCGATGAAGAGATCGCGGTCTGCCTCGGCGGGCCGGAGGTCGGCTCGGCCTTCGCCGCTCTGCCATTCGACCATCTGGTCTTCACCGGCGGCACATCGATCGGCCGGCGGGTGATGATGGCGGCGGCCGAAAACCTCGTGCCGGTCACGCTGGAACTGGGCGGGAAGAGCCCGGTGCTGATCGGCCGGTCGGCGTCCATGCCGGTCGCGGCGGCGCGGATCATGGCGGGCAAGACGCTGAACGCCGGCCAGATCTGCCTCGCGCCGGACTATGTGCTCGTGGCCGAGGACCAGCGCGACGCCTTCGTCGCCGAGGCGACCGCGTCCGTCGCCCGGATGTTCCCGACGATCCGCGACAATGCCGACTACGGCGCGATCATCTCCCAGCGCCACTACGACCGCATCCGCGGCTATGTGGACGAAGCGCGGGAGATGGGTGCGCAGGTCGTGGAACTCAATCCGGCTTCGGAGGATTTCTCCCAGCAGGAGCACCGCAAGATCCCGCCGACCCTCATCCTCGGCGCGACGGATCAGATGAAAGTCATGCGGGAGGAGATTTTCGGCCCAATCCTGCCGGTCGTGACATATGGCCGGATGGACGAGGCGGTCGCCCGCGTGAACGCCGGCGAGCGCCCGCTGGGCCTCTACTACTTCGGGAACGATCCGGCCGAGCAGGAGCAGGTTCTCAGCCGCACCACGTCCGGCGGCGTCACGGTCAATGACGTGGTGTTCCATGTGGCGATGGAAGACCTGCCGTTCGGCGGCATCGGGCCGGCAGGCATGGGCCGCTACCACGGCCGCGACGGGTTCCTGGAGTTTTCCCACCAAAAGGCGGTTTACAGCCAGCTGAAGAAGGACGTGGCGCAGATGGCCCAGATGCGCCCGCCCTACGACACCCCGTTCCGGGACTATGTGGAAAGCCAGATCAAGCGCTGATCCGGAAACGGCCAGGCAGCGTGGCGTCGCCTATTCAACCGCGCCGTTGTCGAGGCCGGCGCGCCAGGTCGTGGCCCAGGCGTCGAGGCTCGCCAGACGCGCGCCCAGATCTCGCCCCGCATCGGTGAGCGCGTAGCCGTTCTCGCCCGTCGCGACGAGACGCGCCGCCCGGAGGTCTTTCAGCCGCGCATTGAGCGCGGTCGGCGAGACTTCGTCGCAGGCGGCCTGCAAAGCCCGGAAAGTCATCGGCCCGTCGCGCAGCTCCCACATGACGCGCAAGGTCCAGCGCCGGCCGAGGAGGTCCAGCAGGACCATCACCGGCCGGCCCGACCGTGAGCCTCGAACCGCCTTCGCGCTCTCGTCCGCCATCGCCATGCCGTGCTCGCTCTTGACGCTACATTTATTGTAGCACACAACGGCTCCCGATCGGAGCCTGTTCAGATGATCCATACGCTAGCCCCCGTCGAGCCGCCCTTTGAAGACAACGTCGCGCAGGTTCTGCAGGCCTACCCGCAGCGCGGCGGCGTGCTGCTGTCGCTGTTCCGCGTGTTCGCGAACAGCCTGCGATTCCTGAAGAAGGGCATGCCGAACCTCTTGGACGCCGGCAGTCCGTTCACCTTGCGCGAGCGGGAACTGATCATCCTGCGGGTCACGGCCCGTCGCGATTGCCCATATGAGTGGGGCGTGCATGTGGCCGCGTTCGCCCGTCACGCGGGCCTGAGCGAGGCCGAAGTCGCCGCCACCTGGACCGGCCCCTCGGACGATCCAGTCTGGGCCGACACGGACCGGGCGCTTCTGAGGACCGTGGACGCCCTGTGCGACCGGGGCGGTCTCGATGACCAGGAACGCGCCGGCGTGCAGGCCCTGCTGACCGTCGAACAGCAACTGGAGCTGTGCGCCCTCGTCGGCGCCTATACGACCGTCGCCTGCGTCGCCAGTCTAGCCCGGCTTGGCCCGGAGCCGTTCGCGCCCGCCCCGCCGACCCGGACCGCCTGACCTGAGCGGCGGCTTGTCGGGGCCGGCTGCCGGCGCCACAAACCGGTCATGAGCATTCACGCCCCTTACCCGGCCGGCCGGCCGCGGCGCACCCGCATGGCGGACTGGCGCCGCCGGCTGGTGCGCGAGACTACCCTGACGCCCGACGATCTCATTCTCGGGATGATCGTGCATGACGGCGCGGACCCGCGGGTTCCAGTGCCGTCCATGCCGGGCGTCTTCCGCCTTAACGTCGACGAGGCGGCGCGGGTCGCAGCAGAAGCCCAGGCGCTGGGCGTGCCGGCGATCTCGGTGTTCCCGCACATCAACGCCGGCCTGAAGACCGCAGACGGCGCCGAAGCGCTCAATCCCAACGGACTGGTCCCGAACGCGATCGCCGCCATGAAGGCAGCCGCCCCCAACGTCGGGATCATGTGCGACGTCGCCCTCGACCCCTTCACCGACCACGGCCACGACGGACTGATCGATGAGGCCGGGGTGATGCTGAACGACGCCACCATCGCGGTGCTGGTCGAGCAGGCGCGCGTCCTCGCCCGCGCCGGGGCCGACATCCTGGGTCCGTCCGACATGACCGACGGCCGCGTGGGCGCCTTGCGCGCCGCGCTGGAGGCGGACGGCCATGCAGACGTATTGATCATGGCCTATGCGGCCAAATACGCCTCGGCGTTCTACGGGCCTTATCGCGACGCCATCGGCTCGAAGGGCGCCCTGAAAGGCGACAAGAAGACCTACCAGATGGACCCCGGCAATGCGGCCGAAGCCCTGCGTGAGGTCGCGCTGGACCTCGCCGAAGGCGCTGACCTGATCCTGGTGAAGCCGGGCATGCCCTATCTGGACGTGGTGGCGCGGGTGAAGGACGCCTTCGCCGTGCCGACCTACGCGTTCCAGGTGTCCGGCGAATACGCCATGCTGGAGGCGGCCATCGCCAACGGCTGGCTGGACGGATCGCGCGTGCGGCTGGAGGCCCTCGCCTGTTTCAAGCGGGCGGGCGCCGACGGCGTGATCACCTATGGCGCGCTGGAGGCCGCAAAGGCCCTAGCCTGAGGCGCGGCCCGTGCGCCGGGCGGGCGCCGTC
>VYKN01000338.1_pt1 | contig 12714 bp, 12 predicted proteins | sample 5114581 | NCBI WGS metagenome assembly VYKN01 (sample SAMN12291810, study PRJNA351875) | freshwater metagenome | isolation source: freshwater lake | place: USA: Michigan, Baker Lake | collected 2011-08-08
ATGTACCGCAAGTCCTTCGTCATCGCTGTGCTTATCTAAATGGTTGCCTTTTTTAACTTTTTTATTGAGATCATTAAGCATTTCTACTTATTGCAAAGGTGAGATGCTCCCTTATCCTGTCCCTGTTTTAATTTTTTCTGATAGTTGGGAACCGATTGACAAACCGCTTCTAAAGTAGCAAAAGGGACAGGGAGGTTATAAATAAGACAATTACTGACCACTTTTTCAAGAGCTTCATCCGTCAATAGTTGAGGTTTTTCTTCTAACCGCCAGACTATCTTATCGCGCCAAGTAACATCGGATTCATTCTCAAATGACCGCAACTTTGTATCTATCTCCCCTGAATTTAAAACCTCATTATTGAGCCATTCCAAGAGACGGGGGTTGCCATCAGCAAGGTTTAAAGCTCTTTCTATATAGTTTTTATCAATCTTACCCGAACTAAAATGCTCTAACCGCCGCAGTTTCTTTTCTAAATCGGACTCTTTGTATTTGAAAGAGGGTAAAGACTCGAGATGATAAAATTCCTCTAATAGAGGGGAATTGAAGGTATAGCGCGAGGTAATAATCAGGCGATGATAGTAATTAGTTTCCTGTATCGCCCAAACTAGAGCTTGTAATAGTTGAGCTACCCCTGCTTTAAGGATGTAGTCATCACTAGATGAAAGGCATTCCAAGTTCCACTCGAAATCATCAAGAATAAGCAAAAAAGGCTGGTTTAACTGACTAAAAACATCCCTTAAGCGATAGTCTAGCTCCTCATTAAAATCCAGAAGGATTTGACGTTGTGAACGGTCTAATTTTTTAGCTAGGGTATTAACCAAGCTAGTTTGATCAATTTGTTGATGCCAGACAAGCTTAGTATAGTCTGGAAGGCGATCGCACAGACGAGCGGCGAGGGTACTTTTCCCGTTACCACCAAAACCTTGCAGGAAAACGCCGGCCTTATGAGTTGCTTTAGGATTATCAAAGGGTTTTTTCAGCACTTGCAAGCAATCCTGAAGATCACGGCGGCGACCGATAAAAGTTTCCCGTGTGGCTACCCGCAAATATTTCGTTTCTGGGTCCACAAATTTGTCAACAAAGGATACGGGAGGTAAAGGTTTTTTCTGTCCTCTCCTTACCAAAGCTTCTGGGATACTTCCCCTCACATAGAGGCGTAAACAATGCCAATCCCTCGCATGATTTTCCAATAACTTCTGATAGGCAAAAGCTAACGACTCGCTCAAAGTAAAGCCTTGAGAAAGCTTTTCGTAGAGGATAGCCGCCGTGTCAGCAGCTTCGTTATCCCTGACGGGTTGACCCCACCCCAAAACGGTTTTAGCCCCATTTTTTAATAACTTCTCGGCCATCGAAAGGATCCCATCACCATCGGAGTAGCCTGTCCGACACCCTGATAAAAACAAAAGCTTAGGTAAATTAAACTGTAATTCTCTGGCAATATCTTCGGCGCTAGTATCTTGCCTATCTCCGTATTCCGTCTCGGTAATAAAATAGGGTTTCTGATCCTTGATGGTGGCGTGTCCGCTCAAGTGGATAACATCGAAATATTCCCTATCTTTACTGGCTATCAATTCGCCTAATTCTTTAATACATCCGCTCTCTTCAACGGTTAAAGATAGGGGTTTTCCTCTAGTTGCTTTGAGTATCTTCCCTTCTTCTGCCTCAAAATCTAGTATAGGCTTTACACCCTTGGCAGAACTTGCCATGAAAACCACATTTAAGGCTCGATCCTGCGGGTTGTTGTCAACAGTTAACAGCCTTTCATTACCCGTTTTCATCCACCGCATGGGAACAATAGCGGGAAGCTTAGACACCAGAAAACTCTGCCCATCGTGTAATAATTCCCAGGGTAGATGGACTAATCCTTTGCTGGTGCTGATAGCCAGAACTATTTTCTCTCCCCGGTGGCTATCTAATTCGCTCTGGAGGATGCGCTCCGTACCATCTAACCATCGGTATAAACCTTGTCCTGTTGTGGCGTGATCTTTCGGTAAACGGGTATAGTAATCGGTGTCGGCATTTTCACTTAGGTTGTCTATTTCACTCAGGAATCTTGTGTAGGTACGAGTCTGGTTGGGGTTATCCCAGAAAAATCGGAACTCAACGCTATTGCTACCGCTCTCCTGAAGATCAATATGCAGTATCTTCATGATTGTTCTTGTTCTAAGAGTTTTTGTAGTTGCTCTAGGGTAGCATCTTTGAGCAGCAGGCGATCGCCGTTTTTGCTCACAATCAACACCCGTTCGATCTTCGGGGTTTCAGGAGAGTCAATTTTTCGCTTTAATTGGTACAATTTCTCGGCGATGGCGATTGTTCCGCTAATAATGCCGATGATGGTGGCGATGGTGGCAAGGGTTCCCTCTCTCTCCACTTCAGAGATAACTTCGTAGCTGCCTTGCACCCCTTCCATCTCGACGATATCCTGAGCAACTTTGATGGCATCGGGGCCTTGAATTTCTATCTGCATCAGTTTTGTTCCTCCTGTCAGTACCCAAGCAAAACGATACTAAATCCGTTTATTAAAAACTGATTATCTATTCCCCCTTTTGCCTGTCCTGATATGTAGCCTATACTCAACGAATTTAGTATGACTAGCTTTGTTGGGGAAAAAATCTCAATTACTATCAATGGTTGATCTAAGAAAATATTTCAGTCTCTCCGTCGGGAAATAACCTATTAGAGACTGAAAAATCTTAGTCATTCCATTCCCCTTTGGGGGGTACGGGAGGATTGCGTCGAAGATGGCGGGTTAAGTCCTCATCCGGTTCCCTTTCCCCTCTTAGCCACTGTTTAATCGCTGTTTCGATAATGCGACTAGGATCGTTAGTCAGGTGTTTAATCTGTTCTAAAACTTCCGAGTCAAGGTGAATAGCGATTTCAACTTTCTCGGCCGTGCGCTGAGTCGGTGTAGCATTTTCGTTCATAAGCTCTATTAATGATTGCTATCTATCATTCTACCCGTCAGTCGAGGATTCTTATCCAAGAGTTTATCTATGGTAATCCGATTTGGACAAATCTTACATCTTCTCCCTAGCCATTGCCCTTTCCCTGATTTCGTCAGCATAATCAAGCCTACCATAGTTTCCTGTGGATGCCGAGAGGGGAAGCCAAGGCCGAAACCATGACTATACTTGCAGTTTAGCTTTTTTTATCTTTACCGAAAAATTGGGTTTAAAGCCTCGCCCTTTTAGGACGGCTTTGTGTTAAACTGATTGGTAAGCGGAAAATCAGATGTGTAGTCGTGACACGCGAACTGACCGTTGGACAAAAGCTAGTGTCACCAACCCATTTCGGGTTGCCCCAATACCTCACTGCTCTAATCAAAAAAAGTACGGCATAGGTGGGAGATAAAAAAAATTAAGTAGGGTAGGGCATACCCGAATTTACGCTTGGGGAGTAGTCCCTAAGAGTGCTTGCCTTGTAGGTGTAGTCGGACTAGACATGAAGCTGTAAGACCAAAATTAGCTTTGCTAGTAGCAGTGAACCACGATGACTGACGTTCCCGTTTCTCGCATTCGCAATTTTTCCATCATCGCTCATATCGATCATGGTAAATCAACTCTCGCTGATCGCCTCCTGCAAATTACGGGAACCGTAGCCCAACGGGAGATGAAAGAACAATTTCTCGATAATATGGACTTGGAACGGGAACGGGGTATCACCATCAAGTTACAAGCGGCGCGCATGGATTACACCGCTAAGGATGGTCAAAAATACGTTCTCAATCTGATTGACACCCCGGGCCATGTGGATTTTTCCTACGAGGTTTCTCGGTCTCTAGCGGCGTGCGAGGGAGCTTTATTAGTTGTAGATGCGTCCCAAGGCGTGGAAGCGCAAACTTTAGCTAATGTTTACCTAGCACTGGAAAATAACCTCGAAATTATCCCAGTTTTAAATAAAATCGACCTACCCAGTGCCGAACCGGAACGAGTGGCGGCGGAAATCGAGGAAGTGGTGGGTTTAGACTGTAGTGAGGCGATTCGTGCCTCGGCTAAGGCCGGGATCGGTATTAATGATATTCTAGAGTCGATCGTCCAATTAGTTCCCCCTCCCCAAGATACCCTCGCAGAACCCTTCCGAGCTTTAATTTTTGATAGTTATTACGACGCTTATCGAGGGGTAATTGTCTATTTCCGCGTCATGGATGGTCGGGTGAAAAAGGGCGATAAAATTCGTTTTATGGCTTCTGGTAAAGAATTTGTTATTGATGAATTGGGAATTTTATCACCGCAACAGGTACAAGTAGATGAACTTCACGCGGGAGAAGTGGGTTATCTGGCAGCCGCAATTAAAACTGTTGCTGATGCCCGGGTGGGTGATACGATTACTCTAACCGCTAAACCGGCAAAAGAGCCTTTACCCGGTTATACAGAAGCAAAACCGATGGTTTTCTGCGGATTATTCCCCACCGATGCTGATCAGTACGCCGATCTCAAAGATGCGCTGGAAAAGTTAAAATTAAACGATGCAGCTCTATCCTACGAACCGGAAACTTCTAGCGCCATGGGTTTTGGTTTCCGTTGCGGTTTCTTGGGACTGCTACACATGGAAATCGTGCAGGAAAGACTAGAAAGGGAATATAACTTAGATTTAATTACCACTGCTCCCTCGGTAGTTTATCAGGTCACTACCACCGATGGGGAAATTGTCGAAGTGGATAATCCTAGTTTGTTACCTTCCCCACAAAAACGGGAAAAAATTGAGGAACCTTATATCCAAGTGGAAATGATTACTCCGGAAACCTATGTAGGCGCTTTGATGGAATTATGTCAAAGTCGTCGGGGAGTTTTCAAGGATATGCGTTATTTTACTAAAACTCGCACCGCTTTGATTTATGAGTTACCTTTAGCAGAAGTGGTGACGGACTTTTTTGATCAATTAAAATCTCGATCGCGCGGTTACGCTAGTATGGAATATCAATTAATTGGCTATCGGGAAAATGAGCTAGTTAAATTAGATATTATGGTCAATGGTGATCCCGTTGATGCTTTAGCGATGATCGTTCACCGGGATAAAGCTTATTATGTTGGTCGTGCGTTAACCGAAAAGTTAAAAGAATTGATTCCCCGGCATCAATTTAAGGTTCCCATTCAAGCAGCTATTGGTTCTAAAATCATCGCTAGTGAACATATTCCTGCTTTAAGAAAGGATGTCTTAGCTAAGTGTTATGGTGGCGATATTAGCCGCAAGAAAAAGCTGTTAGACAAGCAAGCAAAAGGGAAGAAACGGATGAAAGCGATCGGAACTGTTGATGTCCCGCAAGAGGCATTTATGGCAGTCCTAAAACTCGATCCTCAGTAAAATCTTGGGGTGAGTCAATCCTCACCCTTTTTAGTTTTAGCAGAGGGAAATTATTATGAAACTTTTGAGATTATCCTATCAAGATTTAGCCTCTGGATTAAGTATAGATTCTTGCGAGTTTTTTCCAGATTTGAATTTATTAGTTGGTATCTCAGGTGCAGGAAAAACCTCGATTTTAAAGGCTATTAGTAATTTAAAAAGAATCACTAAAGGTGCATCGGTAAATGGTGTAAAATGGGATGTAGAATTTTTAACTAATGATCATGTTCGTTATCATTGGTTGGGTGAATTTGAGGTTAAAAAAGCCCGTTCTCTCATCAAGATTGAAGAAGATGAAGTCAATAGTAATGACGGCGAAAATAAGATTAGTATAATTAGTGAAACTCTTTTAAAAGCTCAAGAGGTTTTGATCGAAAGAAACCAAGAGGTAATTGAGTTTAAAAATTCAAAGACACCAAAACTACCATCTTATTTAAGCACTATAGAGCTTTTCAATCAAGAAGAAGATGTTTTCCCTGTTCGACAGGAATTTAACAAAATGATTTTCAATTCACTTAAGTTTAATAGCTCATATTCAGCAGTTGATAAAATCTTGGAAAACGACGAATATGCCGAATATAACTCTCTCTCTGAATTACAATCGAGTCAACTTCCTATTTCTGACAAACTACTGATCACATATCAAAAATATCCCAATACGTTCGAGATAATAAAGAGAAAGTTTTTAGATATTTTTCCTCAAGTTGAAGATTTAAAAATAGAATCTTCAGAACCATCCAAACTAGGTAATCTGCTTGTTTCATTAACTCCAATTTTTTTACTTGGAGACTTACCTCGCATACAAATAAAAGAAAAAAACTCTCATGTCTGGATTTTAGAACCAAATATCTCCTCTGGAATGATAAAAAGCCTGATGTTCTTAGCAACGATCGAATTATCTGCTGCTGGCAGCGTTATATTAATCGATGAATTTGAAAATAGTTTGGGGGTTAACTGTTTGGACACTTTAACAGAAGATTTATTAGTTAATTATCGAGATTTACAGTTTATTATTACCAGTCATCATCCCTATATAATTAATAATATCAGTCCTGCCTATTGGAAAATAGTCACTCGTAAAGGAGGAGTAATTCAGGTACACAATGCGGCTGATTTTCATATTTCTAAAACTCGACAAAAAGCCTTTATTGATCTTATCAATGTCTTAGAAGAATTTCCCCAAGGAATTAGTTAATCGATGAATATTTATTTTTTAGTTGAAGGAAGAAGTACCGAAAAAAAGCTTTATACTGCCTGGTTAACTCATCTTATTCCCGAAATTGAGCGAGTTGATTTTTACGATCAAGTCAATCACAACAATTACTATCTTATTAGTGGTGATGGCTACCCCTCCATACTTCATGAGGGAATTCCTAACGCTATCGATAAAATTCAAGAAGTATCCAAATATAACTATCTAGTCATCTGTCTCGATGCTGATGAGGATACTGTCGAAGAAAGAGAACAATATGTTAATGACTTTATCACCAAACATATTACTGTTCCTGCAACAATCGAAATCGTGATCAGCATTCAAAATCGCTGTCTTGAAACATGGCTACTAGGCAATCGTACAATATTTAATTCTAAACAACCTTTACAGGGAATTTTAGCTGATTATGTTCAACACTATGATGTTTACGAAAATGATCCCGAACTAATGGGTAGATTTAATTGCAGAAATCATGCCGATTTTCGTTTTGCTTATCTAAAGTCTATTTTTGAAGCTAAAAATTTGTCTTATTCTAAAAAATTTCCTGGGGAAGCTCAAGAACAATACTATCTTAATCAATTAAAAAAGCGTATTGATAAAACTGAACACTTAAAAACCTTTCAGAAATTTATTAATTTTTGTGATAATATTCGCCAAAATTTCAGATAAATTGATATGTGGTGCTTCTGCCAAGAATGAAATATAAGCTGATCTGGCATCGTCTGCTGACTAATGGCTGGGTGAAAATGTAGTACGGACTGTGATTGAGAATACAAGACTATGACAAGGCTTTTGTCCTAGAAATTTCTAGGTCAGCCGATTTTTGTAGTATTGTAGTATAATGGTAACTCCAGAAAAACAATCATAAAAGTGCCGTCAGTCTCTTCAGTTAGCAGTTACCAGATAGAAGTTAAAAATTGGCAATTTACTTGATGTTATGGCTTCCTTAAGGGATATTCTCAGTTACTACCGCAATTATCAAAAAGCCGCCTTTTTGAGTATTGGTGCAGCGAGTGTCTTTGAAATTATCGATCTGATGGTTCCCTATGCTGTCGGACAGATTCTTAATGTTCTTTCTGATCAGCCTTTAGATGGATTCGTGCAATCTTTAGTTGATCGCACCATGATTTTAACTCCCTTTGCCTCAGAAAAGTGGGTTAGTTTGGCAGTATTATTAGGCTTAATTTTCCTAACCACGGTAATTAAAGCACCAATTCAGCCTTGGGTTGGTGTCTGGTTTCACTGGGAAATATCCTTAAGAGCGAGACGAGATCATCTCAAAAAAATTATTGCTAAAATTCTCACCTTACCCCTATCTTTTTACGATGAAAATAATCCCGGACGTATCGCTAACCGGATTGCCAAAGGGATAGAAAATCATACTTGGACTTATCCCGAAGTGGCGGGAATGATGATCCCAAAACTGTTTAGAGTTTTCGGTATTTTTATTGTTATTTGGGTAATTCAATGGCAGATCGCCCTTGCTTTTCTTATTTCTTTTGTATTAATTGTAGCTTTTGTTGTGAGAGATTTAAAAGATTTAATGCAAAAAGAAAGGATTCTGGATCAGCACATCGAAAATACCCAAAGTCGCAATTCTGAGATTATTACTAATATCAAAACCGTCAAAGCTTTTGCCACAGAAGGACAGGAATTATATCGTCAGAAACAGCGTTTAGAGAGAGAATTTACCTACGTTATCCATCGCATTCATAAGGGTTATGTGGACTTAATTACTTGGGAAAAAACCCTTGTCCAGGCTAGTTTATTTGGAGTATTTTTTTTTACTCTCCTAGCCACCGTTCAAGAGAAAATCTCGATCGGGCATTTTATCACCACCTATACCCTCGCTAGTATGGCCTATGCGGAATTAGATCCCCTATCCCAAATGGCAGAAACTTTCGCCCGTCGCTATGCTTCTATGGCACGTCTAAACGAATTTATCAACTTGCCCAGTGGTACTGATTCCGGTAGTCTTTTAGCCGATCATGCCCAACACAATCCCTATCGTTTTATGGGTAAACTAGAATTAAGTAATCTTAGCTTTGGCTATAGTCCAGAAAGAATGATTGTCAAGGATATTAATATTCTGATTGAACCCTATCAAACCTTAGCATTAGTGGGAAAATCTGGTTCAGGAAAATCCACTTTAGTTAAGTTACTTTTCCGCTATTTTGAACCGAATCAAGGGCAAATTCTGATGGATGGCGAGGATATTAGTCGCTTAGATGTGACTTGGTATCGGCGACGGTTAGCGATTGTCCATCAAGAAGTAGATGTGTTTAATGGTACGGTGTTAGAAAATCTCACCTACGGTAATCCTAATATTAGCTTTGAGAAGGTAGAAGAAGCCTGTAAAATTGCCCGTGTTGATGAATTTATTCATGAATTATCTAATGGTTATTCCACTATTGTAGGGGAAAGGGGCGTGCGTCTTTCGGGGGGACAAAGACAGCGTTTAGGAATTGCTAGGGCGTTAATTGTTGATCCAGATGTGTTAGTTTTTGATGAGGCCACTTCTAGCTTAGATTATGAGTCAGAAAGAGCCATTCAACTAGCCATGAAATCAATACTAGGCACTCGCACCACGATTATTATCGCCCACCGTCTTAGTACTGTTCGAGAAGCTGATCAAATTGTCGTCTTGGATAATGGTTGCATTGTCGAGATCGGTAGTCATGACCAATTATTAAATCAGCAGGGAATCTATCAACGTCTCCACTCTTTACAAGAAAGCGGTGAACTGGTTTAGTTTTAAGATAGTCCCCGATAGCAGACCGAGAAAATATGATCTAATGGGAGTTGATCACCATGTCTAACGAAACCGTTACCTATTCCCTAGAAGCTGTTTTGACTAGGATTGAGGGGAAAATTGACAATCTCCAAAAAGATTTTAACCAAAAATTTGACAAAATCGATGAACGGTTAAATAAGCTAGAGGTGGGACAGGCAAAGTTAACCGAAAAGGTTGAGGGCATCGATAATCGCCTAAAATCAGTGGAAGGAACCCAAAAAATCAGGTTTGGACATTAATTATTCTTTTGGCAAGTGCGATCGCCTACGGCGCGGCGAAGCCGACCGCTACAGCCGGTTGGAAAGTATTTTTTTCAGGTAATCCCTAGAATTAATAGTAGCAACCTCACCACCCCCTTATCCTGATCGGCATGGTGGGTTCAATCAACAAGTTTAACCCTCTGCTAACCAGCGCACGGCATCCTTAGCGTGGTAGGTTAAGATAATATCGGCACCCGCCCGTTTAAAGCTGGTTAAAGTCTCTAAAGTCACTCGTTTTTCGTCAATCCAGCCATTTAACGCCGCCGCTTTAATCATTGAATATTCCCCCGACACATTGTAGGCAGCCACGGGTAAATTAGTCATTTCCTTGATTCTCCAGATAATATCTAGGTAAGATAGAGCAGGTTTAACCATTAACATATCTGCTCCCTCTAATACATCTAATTCCACCTCTTTTAAGGCTTCCCTGGCATTACCCGGATCCATTTGGTAGGTTCTGCGATCGCCGAATTGGGGGGTAGAATCGGCGGCATCCCGAAACGGCCCATAATAGGCAGAGGCATATTTAGCCGTATAGGAAAGAATCGGTGTATCACTATAACCCGCCTCATCCAATCCCTGACGAATTGCCTGCACGAAACCATCCATCATTCCCGACGGTGCAATGATATCCACTCCCGCTTTTACCTGGGAAACGGCGGTTTTTTGCAATAATCCCAGAGTAGGATCGTTTAACACCCTGCCGGTTAAATCTCCCGTTTGCAGATAACCACAATGACCATGGTTAGTATATTCACACAAACAAGTATCAGCGACAATGAGTAGATCGGGAACTGCCTCTTTAATCGCTGTGGCCGCTTTTTGCACAATACCATGATCGTGCCATGCTCCCGTCGCCTCTGTGTCTTTACTTTCCGGCAGCCCGAATAAAATAATCGCTGGGATTCCTAAATCCCGCACTTCCTTGGCTTCGTCAACAATTTTATCGATTGATAATTGGTACACCCCCGGCATCGATTTCACTTCCTGGGCAATACCTTCCCCCGTCGTGGCGAAAAGGGGATAGATAAAGTCATTGGCTGTCAAGACGGTTTCACTCACCAGACGGCGCATTTGAGGGGTTTGACGCAGACGACGGGGGCGATGAATAGGAAACATAGTTTTTTGTGATTAAATCGGGAATCTTGTCTCGATTCTTTAGTTTAAATCTTTGCTTAGGATGAACACAAATCAATTCAGCCGGCTGCTGGCTGCCGGCAGCTATCCGCAATATTTAGTTATTTTGAGCTTAATCACAATATTTAGGTCAAAAATGACCTAATGAGGCTCTATAGTCGTTTTGAGGGCGAAAAACCAGCAATTTGACTAAAATTTAATCTTTATAGCCATCACTTTTGCTGTTGCCACCACCGCATCTATTTACAAAACTTTACCTCATCAGTTTTAAGTTCACTGACGGCTCTCTTGGATAGAGGTGCAAGCGTTCACTGATTACTGTTTACTGTTCACTGTTCACTGACTCCCAAAACCCATCTCCATTTGCGAGAAGGATCGTTTATTCTAGGAAATAAGAGCGATCGATTCAGGATTTTTGCTATGGCCAACTTAGGTGATTTAGTCAAAAAAGCAGTTTATTTGGGCGTAGGCATTGCTACTTATGCCGCCGAAAAAGCTGAAGTAAATTTACAAGAATTAAGAAATCAAGCCCAAAAATTAGCCGATGAAATGATTTCTCGCGGCGAAATAAACGCGGAAGAAGCGCGCAAATACGTCGATGAGTTGGTGAAACAGGCACAACAGCAAACGGTAGAGGGTAACGAATCTAATATTCCCCATGAACCCCGACGGATAGAAATTATTGAAGATGAGGAGGACACCAAAGCAGCCGATCCAAAAGTAGATGAATTGCGGCAACAGGTGGAACGTCTTCAGGAGGAATTACGGAAACTGCAACGGGATTAAAACCTAGATTTTAGCGACAAATAATTAATTATTACCAGACAAGGGATGCAAGTATAAACATGGACGATTGGCAGAAGGATTTTTGGGAAGTGATCGAAACTGTGGCGGTGGGAATTGAAACTTTTTTCCAAGAAGTGACCCAAACTATCGAAGAAATCAATGAGGAAATTATCATCGATCTGGAACAGTTCATTCAAGAGGTTTTACCTCGGGAATTAGAAGAATTTTTTAACTCCGATGAATCCCTATTTTCGGAATTAGATGAACCCTCGGATTTTATCCTCACTCCCAAGGTTAACCCCGATCCTAACACCCATCCTGCTTGTATCGGTTGCCGTAATTATCACGGCTATATCTACGGAGGCAATCTTCTCGTCTGCGGTTTCCATCCCTACGGTTGGGATGGTGATAGTTGTCCCGATTGGCAAGCAGAAGATTAATTATTTTTCTACAAAATCAGGTAGGGTTATTATCCCTACCCATAACTTTTATCTCCAAGCAATTATCTGTCATTTTTAGTTAAGAATTACCCTTGGGAGCATGGTAGGGTTCCGCATCAAAAGGCTGCATCCCCACATCTGGATATTCATCTTTATTGGGGCTAAAAATGCGAGCAAAAGCCTCTGTTAGGTACTGGACAAGATTATGTAACGTATCCTTGATATTCATTGCTTTTCTCTCCGACTCTCGACAACAATCTCTGTTCCACTTCGGATAAGGTTGATCCACCCCTCCACCCCAATTATCTGACCAGAATCTCATCAACTGTTGACTTTTGAGATAATTCTTGAATAATCTTCATAAGACTTTATGTTTTTTCTGGTTTATCTAAACTTTTATAATAATTCTTGTATTTTTGTAAAGCAAAGATTATTCAATAAAACACCGTATCTTTGTTGATCATCTAAGCATAAATATCCATTGACAAAAACTTTTAATTGAGCATTATCTATCTCCTCATCCAAAAAAGGCTCGATGGCTTTCTGACGAAGTGCCTTGAGTTTGTTGAGGTTTAATCCCAACTTTTCGATAGTATTAATTGCTTTTTGATCATCTTCTTGTGCGGGTTTATACTAAATCCTGTTTTAAAAAGATGATAACAATCAGTCATAAGTTAGCCAATGATAGTTAGTCAAGTTTTTAATTTCATTAGTCATTGTTTCGAGATACTGACAACGAGT
>VYKN01000187.1_pt1 | contig 12697 bp, 14 predicted proteins | sample 5114581 | NCBI WGS metagenome assembly VYKN01 (sample SAMN12291810, study PRJNA351875) | freshwater metagenome | isolation source: freshwater lake | place: USA: Michigan, Baker Lake | collected 2011-08-08
TCGCCGCCGGGGCGGCGGCCGCGAAGGGCCGGTGGCTGTTGTTTCTGCACGCCGACACGGTGCTGGCGCCGGACTGGCCGGACGCCGTGCTGGCCTTCCTGCGGGCCGGCGGGACCGATCGGGCGGCGGCCTTCACCCTGGCCTTCGATGAAGACGGGCCGGACGCGCGCCGCACGGCGGGCCTCGCCAACTGGCGGGCGCGGGCGCTGGGCCTGCCCTACGGCGACCAGGGGCTGCTCATGTCCCGCGCCTTCTGCGAGGCGCTCGGCGGCTTCCGCGACCTGCCGCTGATGGAGGATGTGGACATGGTGCGCCGCATCGGCGCGCGCCGGCTGACCATCCTGTCCCATGCGGCCGTCACCAGCGCGGCCCGCTACCGCCGCGACGGCTGGCTCAGGCGCAGCCTCGCCAACATCACGCTCGTGGTGCTGTTCCACCTCGGGGCCGACCCCGCCTGGCTGAAGAAGCTCTATGGCTAGGTCACTGGTGCTGATCTTCGCCAAGGCGCCGCGCATGGGGCTCGGCAAGACCCGGCTCGCCCGCGGCATCGGCGTTGCGCGCGCCTGGCGGCTCAACCGGGCGATGCAGGGCGTGACCTGCCGGGTCAGCAGCGATCCGCGCTGGGATACCGCGCTCTTGGTCGCGCCGGACCGGGAGACGGGTGCGCGCCTGCCTGGCGTCTGGCCGGATCGCCTCGCCCGCAAGGCTCAAGGGAAGGGCGACCTCGGCGCCCGGCTGACGCGGGCGTTCCTTTGCGCCGGGCGCCGGCCGGTGCTCGCGATCGGCACCGACTGCCCGGCCATGACCCGCGCCGATCTGTGGACCGCGATGAAGGCCCTGCGCCGCGCCGATGCGGCCGCCGGCCCTGCGACGGACGGCGGCTACTGGCTGTTCGGCCTGAAGGATCCGCGCCAAGCCCGCGCGGCCTTTGCAAACGTGCGTTGGTCCAGCGAACACGCGCTGGCCGATACGCTCGCGGGCCTGCCGGCGGGCGTGCGGGTCGCGCGGCTGAGGACGCTCGCCGATGTGGACGGGTGAGCTCGGCAGCTTGGTTGCGACTGCCGCAAGGCCGCGGTTCGGTCGGAGCGCCGAAACGGGCTTCGCGGCCGAGCTGACCTGAGGTATCCGGCTAGCGTCGGCCGAAGGCCCGACCGGAGATTGGATGCTTGTAGCCTGAACTGATTGGCCCCGGAGGCCGATCCATCCGACCCGCCAGCCTGACGGCTGTCGGCAGGCTGGGCTTTGCCCGTTTTCCAACAAGCTGAGACACGCCAATGACAATTCTGATTCGGCCGGCCGCGGCGGAAGACTGCGCCGCCATCGCGGCTATCGCCGATGCGACCCTGTTTCCCGCCGACATGCTGGGACCCATGATCGCGCCATTCCTGAATGATCCCGACTGTCGTCATGTCTGGTCGGTCGCGACGCAGGAGAGCCGAGTCGTCGGGTTCACTTACTGCGAGCCTGAGCGCATGACGCACGGAACCTGGAACCTGCTTGCAATCGGCGTTGAGCCGGCCATACAGCGCCGCGGCGCGGGCGCGCGCCTGATGGCGGCGCTGGAAACGGATCTGGCTAAGGCCGGCGCGCGCATCCTGATCGTCGAGACATCCGGGCTCGACGCCTATGCCCGCACCCGCGCCTTCTACACGCGTCTGGGCTACGATCGGGAAGCCAGCATCCGGGATTTCTACGACGCCGGCGAGGACAAGATCGTCTTCCGCAAAGCGTTGGGCTGACGTCCGGCCGCATCCGGACGCTCTGGCGTTCGGATGCGGTGCGATGCCCCCTCGTGACGCGCCCGTGCGACGCCGCTATGGTCCGGCCCCGTCGCCTTGGGGGGAGAGGGACGAAATGGGGACCATCCGCACCGGGCTCTATCCCGGCACCTTCGACCCGATCACCAACGGGCATCTCGACATCATCGGCCGGGCGGTGAAGCTGGTGGACCGGCTGGTCATCGGCGTCGCCATCAACCGGGACAAGGGGCCGCTGTTCACGCTCGAGGAGCGCGTCGCCATGGTGGAAGCCGAGACGGCGGTCTTTGCGGCGATGGCGCAGATCGACGTGCTCCCCTTCGAAAGCCTGCTGATGGACTTTGCCGAGGAGGTCGGCGCCCAGACCATCATCCGCGGCCTGCGGGCGGTGTCGGACTTTGAATATGAGTTCCAGATGGTGGCGATGAACCAGCAGCTGAACCCGGACATCGAGACGGTGTTCCTGATGGCCGACCCGCGCCACCAGGCTGTCGCCTCGCGCCTTGTGAAGGAGATCGCCAGGCTCGGCGGCGACGTCTCGAAATTCACCACCCCGGCGGTCCAGGGCGCCCTGCACGCCAGGTTCAAGCGCTGAAGGGCGCGCGGCCCATGCCCGCTCGTCCCCCTGCGTCTCCGCCGCCCGACGGGCGCGCCGCCCGCCTCGCCGCCGCGCTGAAAGCCAATCTGCGGAGGCGCAAGGCGGCCTCCGCAAAGCCTGAACCGGAGACGGCGCCTGGCGAGCCCCCGCCTTGCGAAGCCGATACGCCGTCGCCATAAGCTCTTGGTTTCCGGGCCCATGGCGGGCCCGGCTCCGGATGCATTCATGGACCGTATCGCGATCGTCGGCGGCGCCCCGCTCCACGGCGAAATCCCCATCTCCGGCGCGAAGAACTCCGCGCTGAAACTGCTGGCCGCCAGTCTGCTGACGTCCCAGCCCGTCGTGCTGTCCAACGTGCCGGAACTCGCCGACACGCGGTTCATGGCCAAGCTGCTGGAAAGCCTCGGCGTCGAGGTGTTCTGGCCCAAGGGCTCCAACCGGGTGAGCCTGCACGCCGAGACCATCGGCTCGACCATCGCGCCCTATGACCTTGTCCGGAAGATGCGCGCGACCTTCAACGTGCTGGGGCCGCTGCTGGCCCGGGTCGGCCACGCCACCGTGTCGCTGCCCGGCGGCTGCGCCATCGGCGCGCGCCCCGTGGACCTGCACCTGAAGGCCTTCGAGGCCATGGGCGCGGACATCGTGATCGAGCAAGGCTATGTGAAGGCCGCCGCGCTGCGAGGCCTGAAAGGCGCGCACATCGTGTTCCCCTTCGTGTCCGTGGGCGCGACCGAGCACGCCATGCTCGCCGCCACGCTGGCGGCGGGCCAGACGGTGCTGGAAAACGCTGCGCGCGAGCCGGAGATCGTTGATCTCGCCAATCTCCTCAACGCCATGGGCGCCAAGGTCGAGGGCGCGGGCTCGTCGACGATCACGATCACCGGGGTCACCGCCCTCCACGGCGCCGAGCACGCCACCCTCGCCGACCGGATCGAGACCGGCACCTACGCCATCGCCGCCGCCGCGGCCGGGGGCGACGTGACCCTGACCAACACCCAGCCCGGCTTCGTCGCCGCCCTGCTCCAGGCGCTGGAACGCGCCGGCGTCGGGGTTGAGCGCGGCGACACCACGATCCGCATCACCCGCAACGGCGGCCGGCTCAAGCCGGTGGACATCGACACCCAGCCCCACCCCGGGTTCCCGACCGACCTGCAGGCGCAGTTCATGGCGCTGATGGCGACGGCCGACGGGGTCTCGATCTTCCGGGAAAACATCTTCGAGAACCGCTTCATGCATGCGCCGGAACTGGCCCGCCTCGGCGCCGACATCGCGGTGCGCGGGTCCGAGGCGGTGGTGCGCGGGGTGCCCCAGCTCTTCGGCGCACCGGTGATGGCCACGGACCTGCGCGCCTCCGTCAGCCTTGTGATTGCAGGCCTCGCGGCCCAGGGCGAGACCGTGGTCAGCCGCGTCTATCACCTCGACCGCGGGTTCGAGCGGCTGGAAGCCAAGCTCTCGGCCTGCGGGGCGAAGGTCAGCCGGCTGCAGACGGCGGAGGCCTGAGACGATGGACGGCGCGCGCCTGTTGCGGCTGAAAGCGGAGGACGTCGACGACCTCGCCGTCCTGTCCGCCGCCGTGCAGGATGCTGTGGTGCGGGTGTGCGACATCGCCTGGTCGCGTCGCCGCCGGCGCGTGACGGTCCATCTGCAACGCTATGTGTATGAACGCGACTGTACGGACTGCGGCGACCGCGTGCTCAGCGTGCTGGCGGTGGAGGGGGTGCTGACCATGCAGTCCCGCCGCGTGCGTCAGGATGCGCCGGAGGCCTGGGCGCAGGTGCTGGCGTTGCGCTTCACGCCGGACGCCGATCCGCCGGGCGGCGCGCTGCATCTGGAACTGGCCGGCGGCGGGGTTGTGCGCATCGACGTTGAATGCATCGACGCGCTGTTGCTGGACGTGTCGGAACCCTGGAAGGCGCGCACCCGTCCGTCGCACCCGCTGGACGAAACCGAAGGGGTCGCCGATGCGTCGGCTTGACGCCCGGGCGCCCGGCTTTGCGGCGGCTTATGAGGCGCTGCTGTCGGCCCGCGGCGCGCGCTCGCTGGAGGCCGAGGCCGTCGCCGCCCGGATCATCGCCGATGTGCGGGCGAGGGGCTTTGCTGCGGTCGCCGAATACAGCCAGGCGCTCGACGGCCACGAGCTGACCGCCGACTCCGCCCGGATCGGCGAGGACCGGATCAACGCCGCCTTCGCCGCCTGCGATCCCGCCGTCATCGCGGCGCTGGAGGTGGCGGCCCGGCGGATCGCGGACTTTCACGCCCGACAGATTCCCGGCGACGCCCGCTTCACCGATGCCGACGGCCTGACCCTCGGCTGGCGCTGGACGCCGGTGGACGCGGCCGGGCTCTACGCCCCAGGCGGGCGGGCGGCCTATCCCTCCTCGGTCCTGATGAACGCGCTGCCGGCCAAGGCCGCAGGCGTCGCGCGCCTCGCCATGGTCACCCCGCCCGGCCGGCTCGACGAGAACCCCGCCATTCTGGCCGCCGCGAAGATTGCGGGCGTCGACGAGATCTGGGGCGTCGGCGGGGCCCAGGCGATCGCAGCTCTTGCCCATGGCGCCGACCCGATCGCGCCGGTGGACGTGATCGTCGGACCGGGCAACGCCTATGTGGCGGCGGCCAAGAAGCTGGTGTTCGGCGATGTCGGCATCGACAGCGTGGCGGGGCCGTCGGAGATCTTCGTGATCGCGGACGCGGACACCCCGGCGCGCTGGATCGCCGCCGACCTCCTCAGCCAGGCCGAGCATGACGAGGACGCCCAGGCCGTGCTCTTCACCGATGATGCGGTCTATGGCGATGCGGTCGTCGCCGCGGTCGAGGTGCTGCTGGCCGAGGGCCGGGCCGCGGCGTCCGCGCGCATCAGCTGGGAACGTCACGGCGCGATCGTGCTGGTGGGCGATCTGGCCGACGCCTGCGCCCTGATCGATGCGGCCGCGCCCGAACATGTGGAGATCGCGGTTGCAGACCCCGAGCCGCTGGCCGCCCGCATTCGCCACGCCGGGGCGCTGTTCCTCGGCCGGCATGCGCCGGAAGCGCTCGGCGACTATGTGGCGGGGCCGAACCATGTGCTGCCGACCGAGCGGCGCGCGCGCTACGCCTCGGGCCTCTCGACCCACCACTTCATGAAGCGCACCACGCTAGTGGGCGCAGATGCGGCGGCCCTGGCGCGCATCGGACCGGCGGCCTCGCGCCTTGCGATCGCCGAAGGCCTGCCGGCGCACGCCGCCTCGATCGACGTGCGGTTCGAGCCGTGAGCGCCGATCACCGCATCGCTGATGTGGTGCTGGACGAGACCTCGCTCGCGGTCGCGACTCCCGAGGCCGAACATGAGCGGCGCGTGGCGATCTTCGACCTTCTGGAGCACAACAGCTTCACGCCGGACGGATCGCCGGGCGGACCCTATCGGCTGAAACTGTCGGTGGTGGAGCAGCGGCTGGTCTTCGACATCGCGACGCTGGCCGACGAGCCGGTGCGGGTGCTGATCCTGTCGCTGTCGCCGTTCCGGCGGATCATCCGCGACTATTTCATGATCTGCGAGAGCTATTACGAGGCGATCCGGTCGTCCACGCCCGCCCAGATCGAGGCGATCGACATGGGTCGGCGCGGCCTGCACAACGAGGGCTCGGAACTGCTCGAGCAGCGCCTGGCCGGCAAGGTCGCCCTCGACTTCGACACCGCGCGCCGGCTGTTCACGCTGATCTGCGCGCTTCACGTCCGGCTCTAAAGGGGACGGATGGAGGAGCGCCCGCCCCAGGCCGTGCTGTTCGCCTGTTCGATGAACGCAGTGCGCTCGCCGATGGCCGAAGGGCTGGTGAAGCGCCGGTTCGGTACAAAGGTGTTCGTGGATTCCGTCGGCGCCCGGACGGGCGAGCGCGATCCCATGATGGTCGAGGTGATGGACGAGCTGGGCGTCGACATGAGCCGCCACCGGCCCAAGACGTTCGACCAGCTGGAAGACACCAGCTACGATCTCGTGATCACTTTCTCGCCCGAGGCCCATCACCGCGCGCTGGAACTGACCCGCCACAACGACATGAAGGTGGAATACTGGCCGACCTGGGACCCTACCCAGACCGAAGGGACCCGCGAGCAGCGCCTCGACGCCTATCGCGAGGTGCGCGACGCCCTCGACCGCAAGCTCGCCGACCGGCTGGCGATGCTGAAAGGGCCGTAAGCGGTCAGACGAGCCGCAGGCCCAGATGCGGGGCGATCAGCGCGTAGTCGCGGTCGTCCTGCAGCAGTGCGGCGTTGTTGGCGACGCACCAGGATGCGATCATCATGTCCGTGGTCCGCCGCGGAGTGAGTCCGACAGAGCGGAGCTCGCGATACTGCTTGGCCCCGAGCAAAGCGAGCTCACGGGAAAGAACGGAAACTACGGGATAGGGCGACAAGGCGCGCTCAACCTGTCTGGCTTGAGCTTCTGAGCCCGCGCCGCGCGTCGCCTCCAGCAAAACCAGGTCCGGAACAACGATCTGTCCGGCATAGATCCCGGAGCGCAATGTCAGAACGGCTGTTGTGGCGTTATCCCGCCAATGATTGATCCAGACGGATGTGTCGACGACAACGATCATGCCGGTCCACGATCCGCGTCGCGCATCGCGTCGAGATCGCCGTCCCAGCCGATGCCGGCCGATTCTTCCACCGCTTTGCGCTGACGGTAGCGGCGTACGCCCTCTTCAAGCGCGCGAATGACCGCAGATCGCTTTGAATCCGCTTCGAAAGCGACCTGCGCTTCGGCAAGCAGCTCTTCGGGTATGTCGATGTTGGTGCGCATGGTGTGCCTCAGTCGGGCCACATCATACACCAAGTGTGCTCACGCCTCTACACAGCTTTGCCGTCAGGCTTCGCCCCTAGGCCGCGGTTGCCGCCGCACGCTCCACCCGCCGGATGTTCACAGGAATGGCGCTCATCCGCGGGATGCCGGTGTAGGGGTCGTAGTCCGCGTCCACCGAGGTGAGCCGGCCTGTGTTGCCGCCGACAGCGAACGGATCGTCGTCCTCGTCCGGATTGGCGCCCCAGGCATGGGTCATGGCGATGCAGCCCTCGCGCACGGTCTCGTCCACCTCAACGACGCCCAGGATCTCCGCACGCACCGAGGTGAGCGCGATCACGTCGCCGGTCCGCAGACCCAGTCTGGCGGCGTCGGTCGGCGCCATGAAGGCCGGGTTGTGGCGGTAGCGCCGCTGCAAGGGCCCATGCTCGTGCCAGGCCGAATTGAGAACGTCGTTCATCCGGCGGCTGATGACCTTGAAGGCGAAGTCCTCCCGCTTCGGCAGGGTCCCTGCGATCTCGGAGAGTTCGGCCATCATGATCGGGTCGCCGACCTGCACGCGGCCCGCCCAGCCGGGCGGCTTGTCGTCGACGACCAGGCGTTGGCGCTCGAACACATGGCCCGCAGCCCCTTGCGCCTTGACCTGTGCGAAGGGGACCGGGCTGTCGCGCAGGATCGCCTCCCACACCTCGTCCGATGACGGACGGGACCCCGGCGCGAAGGTGGTGCCGCGCGCGCGGCCCTTGCGCGGATCGATGTGCGAGAAGCTCTTGACCGTCAGATCGAGCCCGAGGCGGCCCGCCATGCCGTGGAACAGCTCCCAGTCCTCGATCACGTCGGACCCCGCGGGCGGATCGAACAGCGGGTCGCAATACTGCGCGTAAGGCTCCTGATAGCCCCAGCCCACGCCGAAATTGCCGATGAACTCGTTGAGCGCGGTGGTCGAGGCGATCTCGAACGGCAGCTTCGGCGCGATCACGTAATGGGCCAGCCGTGCGGTCGCGGACATGTGGGGATCAAGGCACACCAGCAGATCCAGCGCCTTCATCGCCTCGAACGCCTTCAACTGGTCCGGCCAGGCCATCATCGGATTACCGCCCAGCACGAACAGGGCCTTCACCTGTCCGTCGCCGCCGGTGAGGATCTCGTCCGCCAGCGCTGCGGTTGGCAGGCCTGCTGCCGTGTCGGTGAAGCCCTTCACCCGCAGTTTCTCGCCGAACCCCCAGCCCGGCATGGGGCCAGGCGAAGCGGCGATCGCGGGCATCCGGTTGATCAGCACGCCCGGGTTGCGCAGCGTGTCGCCGGCGCGGACCCATTTGCCGGACACGGACGTCAGGGTCTTGAGGAGATACTCCACAAGATTGCCGCGGCCGGACATGTTCGGGCCCGTCCCGGCGCTGGTGGCGGCCTTCGGCGCGCCAGCGAACATGCGGGCGGCCGCTGCGATCGTATCCGCCGGCACGCCGGCGCGCATCGCCGCAAAGTCCGGCTTATAGGGATCAACCGCGGCGCGCAGCGCATGAAGACCATCCGCATTCTCGGCCAGAAAGTCCGTATCGGCGAGGCCTTCGTCCAGGATCAGCCGGATCATGGCGGCGAGCACGGCTGCATCCTCGCCGGGCTTGACCTGGAGATGGATGTCGGCCTCGCGCGCGCACTCGGTGCGGCGCGGATCGATGACGATGAGCTTGAGACCGCGCGCCTTGCCCTCATGCAGGTTCTTGGCCGGGTTCATGCCCAGCCCGCCGTTCATCGAGATCACCGGATTGGTGCCGACCAGCATCAGGCAATCAAGGTCCGCGACCGCCGGCTGCCCGGCCAGCCACACCCCGTGGAGCGCCGCCGAGATGCCCTTGCCCGGCTGGTCGATGGTCACGCTGGTGAACACCATCGGCGAGCCGATCGCTTCCATGAAACCGAGACTGAAGCCTTGCGTGGCGAAATTGTTGTAGCCGTGCGTGCCGATATAGATGGCGACCGAGCGCGGGCCGTGCGCCTCGACCAGCGCCTTCACTTGATCGGCAATTTCGGCGATCGCAGCTGCGGATGCGATGTCGGCGTAGGATCCGTCGGCCTGACGCTTGCGGCTGTGCAGGAGGCGCGACGGCGCGGAATGATAGGCGCCAAGTTCGCGGCCCTTGATGCAGGAGTAGCCCGCATAGGCCGGATTGTCCTTGTCGCCATGGATCTTCACGGGCCGGCCGTCTTCCATCGTGACGATCAGTCCGCATTGCACATGGCAGGCGCGGCAGATGGTGTGGCGCTGTTCGGCGGCCATGGCGATCCTCCCGTATCGTGCGCCTCTGGCGGGCGCTGTTCGGGAGCGACGGTGACACAAGCCCCGGCTCTGGCAAAGTGAAGCCATGCGGGTTCTGGGCGTCATTCTGGCGGGCGGGGAAGGATCGCGGCTCGGCGGGGCGGACAAGGCGCTGGAGGTCGTCGCCGGCCGGACCTGCCTGGACCGCGTGATCAGCCGGCTCGGCCCCCAGGTCGAGGCGCTCGTGCTGGTCGCGCACGGGGAGCCGAAGTCCTATGCCGCATATGGTGTTCCGGTGCTGCGCGACGCCGGCTGGCCGGCGCGGGATGGGCCGCTCGCCGGCGTGATCGCCGGGCTGGAGGCCGCAGCGGCAGGCGGCTTCGATGCAGCCCTGACGGCCGCTGTCGACACCCCGTTCTTTCCGCCTGACCTGCGCGCGCGGCTTGCAGCGGGGCTCGGCGCGGCAGGGCCCTCCATCGCGCAGAGCAGCGAGCGGGCGCACCCGGTGTTCGGGATTTGGCCGGCGGCCCTCGCGCCGGCGGCCCTCGCCGCCTTCGAGGCGGGCGAGCGTTCGCCGGATCGGCTCTCTCAGCGCCTCGGCCGCACGCTCGTGAGCTGGCGCGCCGAGCCCTTCGACCCCTTCGTCAATCTGAACACGCCGCAGGATCGCGCGCGCCTGGAAGCGATCGCCGCCTCACTCGCGCCGTAGCAGACCGTCCACCACGATGTCGCCGAACAGGGTCGGGCGGAAGTTCCGCTTCAGCGCCGCCTCGTCATAGTCGGTCTCGAGCCAGGCCCAGAAGTCTGTCGCGCCGCGCGCCATGGCCTCGCCCCACAGCGCCCAGAACGCGTCGAGGATGCCGGTCTTGCCCTGCTTCATGTGCAGGTACTTGCCGTCGAGCTGATGCACCGCTTCGTCCAGCGGGCGGCCCTCGATCAGGTGCAGGTAGAACACCGCCATGAACCCGGCCCGGTCCGCGCCGCTCTTGCAGTGCAGCAGCGCCGGATAGGCCATGGTCTGGAACGCCTCATGGGCCCGCTTCAGCCGGTCGACCTTGGGCGCCCCGCGCGATTCGGTCGGCAGAAACACCAGGTCGAGCCCGAGCCGCGCGCAGGCTTCCTTCTCCAGCGCGGTGTAGCTCGTCGGCGTGTCGCCGCGCAGGTTCACGATCGTCCGCACGCCGAGCGCCGCCCAGCCCTCCAGATGCGCCGGGGACGGCTGGTTCGAGCGCCACATCCGCGGGGAAATCTGGTGCTTGTTCTGGAACCTCACGCGCAGGAAGGCGTGGTCGCCCCACATGAAGTCAGCCTCCGCCCGTCGGCGGCCCTCGGGCGTTGAAAGGTCGAAGCGGTCTGCGGTCACGCGGCGTCAGATGCGCAATGCGCGCAGACGTTGCAAGAGCGCCCCGCATGCGCGATCAGCACGCGATGCTGAAGCGCCTGCTGAAGACCGATCTGGTGCGCAATCTCGCGGCCTGGCTTCTGGCGCTCTACATGATGGGCGTGCGCCACACGACGCGCTGGGAGCGCATCGGGCTGGAGCATGCCGAGCCGCTGTGGCGCTCCGGCCGGGGCCTTGTGTGGTGCTACTGGCACTCGCGCATCATGGGCGCGCATGCGACCTGGCCGACCGACGTCCAGCCCTGCACCATGCTGACATCTCCCTCCCGCGACGGGGACATAACGACCGCCGCGATCCGCCACATCAAGCGCGGCGCGATCCGGGGCTCGGCGACGACCAAGGGCCGCGCCAAGGGCTCGATCGCCGACTTCCGGGCCCTGATCGGTGTGGCGAAAGCCGGCGGCTGCGTTGGCCTGACCCCGGACGGACCGAAAGGGCCGCGGCTGGTTCTGAAGGAAGGGCCGGTGCGGATCGCCAAGTCCGCCGGCGCGCCGATCCTGGTGTCGGCCTGGTCGATCAAGGGATCGCGCGTCCTCGACAGCTGGGACCGCACCGTCCTGCCGCCGCTGTTCGGCCAGGGCGTCATCGTGTTCGGGCCGGTGATCGAGCCGGGCGATGATCTGGAAGCGACGCGCCTTGCAGTGGAGCAGGCCCTGAACGCGGTCACCTGGCAGGCCGACGATCTGGCGGGCCTGCCGCGCGTGATGCCGGACGCGGCGGCCGCAGCATGAGCCTTCCCCTTGGACTGCAGCTCTACCGGCTCGGCTGGGCGCTGGCGGGCGGCTTCGCGCCCGGCCTGCTGCGGTCCCGGGCGGCCAAGGGCAAGGAAGACCCGGCGCGGTTGTCCGAACGGCTGGGCGCCGCCTCGGCACAGCGCCCCGAAGGCCCCATGCTCTGGTTGCACGCCGCAAGCGTCGGGGAAGCCCAGGTGGCGCGCCTGCTGATCGAGGCTATGGCGCAACCCCGGTCGGACCTGTCCTTCCTTGTGACCACAGGCACGGTCACCTCCGCCCGGCTCATGACGTCGAAGCCGCCCGTGCGCACCCGCCACCAGTTCGTGCCAATCGACCGGCCGGACGCGGTTGCGGCTTTCCTCGATCACTGGCGCCCTGATGCCGCGGTCATTCTGGAAAGCGAGCTATGGCCGAACCTTATCCTCGCCGCGCACGCCCGCAGCGTGCCGCTTGCCCTGCTCAACGCCCGGATGACGCCCGGCAGCGCAAACGGCTGGCGCAAGGCGCGGGCGAGCGCGGCCCGCCTGCTGGCGTGCTTTGATGTGATCTGCGCGGCCGACGCCCGCACTGCAGCGGCGCTGACAGAGCTGTCGGGTCGGCCCGTGCCGTGCCCCGGCAATCTGAAGCTTGCTGCGCCGGCCCCGGTCGTCGACACGGCGGCGCTGAAGGTGGTCAAGGCCGCGATCGCGGGTCGGCCGGTCTGGCTCGCCGCCTCCACCCATCCGGGCGAGGAGGAGATCGTCGCCGACGCCCACCTCAAGCTCGCCATGGCGGCGCAGGACGCGCTCCTGATCCTGGCGCCCCGTCATCCCGATCGCGCCGACGACATCGCCAAAGACCTCGCCGCGCGGGGGCTGATCAGCGCCCGGCGGTCGCGTGGAGAGGCGCCGCGCCGGGATCAGCCGATCTGGCTCTGGGATACGCTGGGCGAGCTGATGCTGGCCTATGCGGCGAGCCCGGCCGCACTGGTGGCCGGCAGCCTGGTCCCTGGCGTGGGCGGCCACAACCCGGTGGAGCCGGCCCAGCTTGGCTGCGCCATCCTGTCCGGCCCGCATGTGGGCAATTTCGAGGACCTGTTCGACGCTCTGGTCGAGGCCGAGGCGTGCCGGATCGTCCTGCCGCCGGACGCCGACACGCTGGCGCGCTCCGTGGCCGGCCTGTGGGGCGACCCGCGCGACGCC
>VYKN01000188.1_pt1 | contig 12666 bp, 13 predicted proteins | sample 5114581 | NCBI WGS metagenome assembly VYKN01 (sample SAMN12291810, study PRJNA351875) | freshwater metagenome | isolation source: freshwater lake | place: USA: Michigan, Baker Lake | collected 2011-08-08
CTGCTGGTGGCGACGACGATCATTGAGGTGGGCGTGGACGTGCCGGAAGCCTCGATCATGGTGATCGAACACGCCGAGCGGTTCGGTCTGGCGCAGCTGCACCAGCTGCGCGGCCGTGTCGGCCGGGGCGGCAAGCCGGGCGCCTGCATTCTGCTGTACCGGGCGCCGCTGGGCGCGACCGCTCGCGCCCGGATCGAAGTGCTGCGCAGCACCGAGGACGGCTTCGTGATCGCGGAGGAAGACTACCGGCTGCGCGGGGCCGGCGATGTGCTGGGCGTGCGCCAGTCCGGTCTGCCGGCGTTCAGGCTCTGCGATCCGTTCGCCCACGCTGACCTGTTCGAGACGACGCAGGCCGACGCCCGCGCCCTCCTGCGCCGCGACCCCGACCTTACCGGCGAGCGCGGCCGCGCCGCCCGTGCGGTGCTGTCGCTGTTCGGCCACCAGGAAGCCGAGACTCGCCTCACAACGGGGTGAGCGCCGACACTCAACGCGCCGCAACGGAACGGGGGCCGTCATGGAAACACATCAGCTCTGGGTGTTCGCCCACATCATGCTGCTGGTCTACTGGCTCGGGGCCGACCTCGGCGTGTTCATCCTGGCGCAGATGACGAAGAACGCTGGCCAGTCGGTGGAAACCCGGGCCGCCTTGCTGAAAGGCGCCATGCTGATCGACATCGTGCCGCGGCTTTGCTTTGCGCTGATGGTTCCGGTCGGGCTGACGCTGGCGCGCTCGCTCGGCCATCTGACCGCGCCCGACTGGGTGATCCCGCTCGCCTGGGCCTGGGCGACGCTGTGGTGCGCCTTGACCCTGATGAGCGGGCGCTGGGAGGGCACACCGGCGGCCGAAACCTGGCGGATCGCCAACCTGTCGGTCCAGGGGCTGATCGGCGCCTTGTTCCTATGGGCGGGGGTCACGTCCCTGTCCGGCGCCGGCCCGCTGGGGGCGGGCTGGCTGGCGTGGAAAGCCATCTGGATGGGTCTGTGCTACCCTGCGGCCATCATGATCGACGTCGCGTTCGGCCCCGCGATCAAGGCCTTCGGCGCGATCGCCATGGGACAGGGCGGCCCCGACACGGAAGCCCGGTACAAGGCGGCGGTGAACCACACCTGCGTGTGGGTCGGCTTTGTCTATCTGTTCGTCGCGCTCGCGGCGTTCTGGGGTACGGTGAAGCCGGCTTGACCCACGCCGCGCAACGCCGTTCAGAGTGCAGCCATGATGGCGGAACTGGATGATGCGGCCGAAATCTGCGCCGCCCACGGGGTCAGGCTAACGGCGCAGCGCGCCCATGTCCTGACGCTGTTGAGGTCGTCGGAACGCCCTTTGAAGGCCTATGACCTGCTGCCTGCGCTCGGCCAACCGGGTCGCCCCGCCAAACCGCCGACAGCGTATCGCGCGCTCGACTTCCTGGTCGAGCACGGCCTTGCGCACCGGATCGAAAGCCTCAACGCCTATGTGGCGTGTGACCATGCCGGCGCGGACCACTCGGCGACGTTTCTGATCTGCGATCGCTGCGGGGCGGTCGCCGAAACTCATATGCATGAGCCGGTCAGGGGCCTCTCGGCGGCGGCGCAGCGGCAGGGTTTCCGGCTCGACCGGGTGGCGATCGAGGCGCACGGCCTGTGCGGGACGTGCAGCGAGACAGCGTGACGGCGCAGGCCGGTACGATCAGGCAGGCGGGGGGCTTGATGCAGGAAATCTGGCGGGGCGGCGTCAACGCCTGGGAATGCGACGAGATGGGCCATCTCAACGTGCGCTTCTATGTGCAGCGCGCGCTGGAGGGCGTCATGGCCATGGCGCCGTCGCTCGCGCTGGGTCAGGCGTTCCGGACCGGGGCTGCGGCGACCCTGATCCCGCGCGACCAGCACATCCGGTTCTTGCGCGAGGCCCGGCCCGGCGCGCCCCTGCACATGGCAGGCGGGGTGGTCGCGATCGGCGAGGCCGACATCGTGCTCTACCAGGAACTGCGCCATGCCGACGGGACGCCGGCGGCGACATTCCGCACCGTGCTGGACCACGCGGACGCCAAGACCGGGCGGCCTTTTCCGTGGTCGCACCGCACCCGCGCCGCGGCCGGCGACTGGATGGTCGCCATCCCGCCCCATGGCGCAGGCCGCTCGATCGATCCGCTGCTCGCGCCTGACCCGATGATCGACCGGGCGGTGGCCCAGGGGCTCGGCCTGTCGCGGATCGGGCTGGGCGCTGCGAGCCACGGCGACTGCGACGGCTTCGGCCGCATGCGGCCTGAACTCTTCATCGGGCGGGTGTCGGACTGCGTGCCGAACCTCTTGGCGGATTGGCGGGCCGAGGTGGCGAAAGCCGCCAGCGCGTCGGACGGCGTGGCGCGCGAAGCCGGCGCGGCGGTGCTTGAATACCGTCTTGTCTATCGCGCCTGGCCGCGGGCCGGAGACCTCATGGAGATCTGGTCGGGCTTCCTGCGGGCGAACGAGAAGACCCATGCGCTGGCGCACTGGATCATCGATCCTGTCAGCGGCGCGCCCTGGTGCACCTGCGAGGCCGTGGCCATCACGCTGGATCTCATCGCCCGCAAGGCGATCCCGACGCCGCCGGAGCATCTGGCGGCGCTGCAGGCCCGCGTGATCCCGGGTCTGACGATCTAGCCGGCCGCAGGGCGCCGCCAGGCGACGAGGGTCGTGTCGGCGAGGTTCACCAGGTCAAGCTCGCGCCCGAGTTCGTTCAGCGCCCGATACACGTCGCGGTTGCCCGGATCATAGTCGTGCCACAGCACGACCCCGCCGGGCGCGCATATGGCGATCGCCTTGGCGCTGTCGGACTGGACGTAGCTGTAGGCGTGCGACCCGTCGACGAAGATCAGGTCGGCCTTGCCGATCAGCGCGGTCTCGTCGAAGGCCTTGGAGTCCCCGAAGCGCTGGTCGACTTTTGCCTCCACGTCCGTTCCCGAATAGAGAAACCGGGTGAAGGCGCTCTCGCGGATCGCATCCGACGTCGCGCGGGTGCTGTCCTCGCGGGCGACCTGCTGGGCGGCCTCCTCCGGCGCCAGCGTCAGCGTCACGATCCGGGCGTCAGGCGGGCTGTTGACCGCCCATAGCCAGGCGGTTTTGCCGGTGCAGGTGCCGAACTCCACCAGGGTCCGCGCGCGCTTGGCCAGCACCGCGAGGATCCAGGCTTCCTTGTCGGTCGTCCCGCCCACCGGTCCCTTGTCTGCCCGCCCGACATAAGTGACCGCGGCCTCCAGCGACGGACCGTAGGCGGTCTCGGCAAACACCGGATCGAAGTCCGCCAGCCGCACCCGCGGGATCGGATGACGCCCGCCGAACAGCGTGGTGCGCCGCCGCCGCGCCCGCTCGCGCAGCCAGGCGTTGGCGAGCACCACGATCAGGAACAGCGAGAGGACGACGAACGCGGCCATGGTCAGTCGTTGCGTCCCATGCGCTCATCACGCCAGCGGGCGATCCGCAGCCGCAGCGCGTTGAGCTTGATGAAGCCTTCCGCGTCCGCCTGATTGTAGCCGCCGGCCTCGTCGAAGCCCACCAGCGCCTTGGAATAGAGGCTCCAGGGCGAGGACCGGCCGACGCAATGCACGCCGCCCTTGTAGAGCTTCAGGCGCACCGTGCCGGTCACATGCTCCTGGCTCGCATCGATCGCGGCCTGGAGCATTTTGCGTTCGGGCGTGAACCACATGCCGTTGTAGATCAGCGTGGCGTAGCGCGGCATCAGCTCGTCTTTGAGATGCATCGCGCCGCGGTCGAGCGTGATGCTCTCGATCGCGCGGTGGGCATGCCACAGGATCGTGCCGCCGGGGGTCTCATAGTAGCCGCGCGACTTCATGCCGACGAAGCGGTTCTCGACGAGGTCCAGCCCGCCGATCCCGTGCCGGCCGCCCATCTCGTTGAGCTTGGTCAGGATCGTCGCCGGCGACAGCGCCACGCCGTTGATGCTGGCCGCATCGCCGCGCTCGAACCCGATCTCCACCATCTCGGCCTGATCGGGCGCCTCTTCCGGCGTGATGGTGCGGCGGTCGGCGCGCTTGGACACGATGTCCGGCACGGCGACGTCCGGGTCCTCCAGCACCAGCCCCTCGGACGAGGTGTGCAGAAGATTGGCGTCGATGGAGAACGGCGCCTCCTGCTCCTTGCCTTTGGCGATCGGGATAGCGTGCTCGCGGGCATAGGCGATGAGATCCGGCCGGCCCTGGAAGCTCCACTCCCGCCAGGGCGCGATCACCCGCACGTCCGGCTTCAGGGCGTAGTAGCTGACCTCGAAGCGGACCTGATCGTTCCCCTTGCCGGTGGCGCCGTGGCAGACCGCATCGGCGCCGACCATGTTGGCGATCTCGATCTGGCGCTTGGCGATCAGCGGCCGGGCGATGGAGGTGCCGAGCAGATACTGGCCTTCATACAGCGTGTTGGCCCGAAACATCGGGAACACGTAGTCGCGCACGAACTCCTCGCGCAGATCATCGATGAAGATGTTCTCCGGCTTCACGCCCATGGCGAGCGCCTTCTCGCGCGCCGGCGCCAGTTCCTCGCCCTGACCCAGATCGGCGGTGAAGGTGACGACCTCGCAGCCGTAGGTCTCCTGCAGCCATTTCAGGATGATCGAGGTGTCGAGGCCCCCGGAATAGGCAAGGACCACTTTCTTCACGGGCGCGCGTTCGGACATTGCAGAACTCCACAGAGGCCCCGCGCTCTAGCGCCTCGCACGCAGGCGCGCCACCGCGTCATGAAGCTTTGGCTTGACGCGCGCTGCGCCGTGCCTAGGTTGCGGCGCTTCCCGAAGGCTCCAGGGGAGCGAAATCCGTGACAGACAGCCCGTTGATGCCGGTTTATGCACCGTCGCCCGCCAATTTCGTTCGGGGGGAAGGCGCGCGCCTGTTTGATGCGAGCGGGCGAAGCTGGCTCGACTTCATCGCGGGCATCGCGGTCAACGGGCTTGGCCATTGCCATCCGGCCCTTGTCGCCGCGCTGAAGGCGCAGTCCGAGAAGCTCTGGCATGTCTCGAACCTCTACCAGACCGACCTGCAGCGGTCCCTGGCCCAGCGTTATGTGGACGCGACCTTCGCGGACGTGGTCTATTTTTCCAATTCCGGCACCGAAGCGGTTGAAACCGCGCTGAAGGTCGCGCGCCGCTTCCACGCGACCAACGGCGCGCCCGAGCGCATCGACATCATCGGTTTCGAGGGCGCCTTCCACGGACGCACCTACGGCGCAATCAATGCGGCCGGAAACCCGAACTATCTCGACGGCTTCGGCCCGCGTCTGCCCGGCTATGTCCGGCTCGGCTGGGGCGATCACGAGGCCCTGAAGGCGGCCGTCGCGTCGCCGACGGCGGCGGCGGTGATCGTCGAGCCGGTGCAGGGCGAAGGCGGCGTGCGCGCCATGCCGGAAAGCTGCCTCGTCGGATTGCGCGAACTGTGCGACGCCCACGGCGTGCTGCTGATCTTTGACGAGGTCCAGTGCGGCGCCGGCCGGACCGGCAAGCTCTTCGCACATGAATGGGCGAACATCACGCCGGACATCATGACGGTCGCCAAGGGCGTCGGCGGCGGCTTCCCGCTGGGCGCCTGCCTTGCGACCGGCCGCGCCGCCGAAGGCATGGTCAAGGGCACGCACGGCTCGACCTATGGCGGCAACCCGCTCGCCATGGCGGTCGGCCATGCGGTTTGGGACGAACTGACAAAGCCCGAACTGCTCGAGCATGTGCGCCGGGTCTCGGGCCACTTCACCCAGTCGCTCGAGGGCCTGAAGGACACCCATCCGGACCTCATCGTCGATGTACGGGGCAAGGGCCTCCTGCGCGGGCTGAAGCTCAGCGTCGATCCCCTGCCCGTCCGGACCGCCTGTTTCGAGCGCGGCCTGCTCTGCGGGACCGCCGGCGACAATGTGCTGCGTTTCGCCCCGCCCTTCATCATCGACGAGAAGGATGTGTCCGAAGCCATCGGCATCATCGACGCGAGCCTCAGCGCCGTGCGGGCCAGCAAGGCTGCCTGAGGTGCGGCACTTTCTGGATCTGGATGCGGTCGCTCCGGGCGACCTGAGAGCGATTCTGGACGAGGCCGCGCGTCGCAAGGCTGCGCGCAGGGGTCGCCCGAAGGGCGCTGCCGACGACGACGCGCCGCTGGCGGGTCACGCCCTCGCCATGCTGTTCGAGAAGAACTCGACGCGCACGCGCGTGTCGTTCGACCTCGCCATCCGTCAGCTTGGCGGGTTTCCGGTGCTGCTGAGCGCGGCCGAGGCCCAGATCAGCCGGGGCGAAAGCATCGCCGACACCGCCCGTGTCCTGTCGCGCATGGTGGACGCCATGATGTTCCGCGCGAACCGCCACGCCGATCTCCTCGAACTGGCGCAGCATGCGACCGTGCCGGTGATCAACGGCCTGACCGACGCCAGCCACCCCTGCCAGATCATGGCCGACCTCATGACGCTCGAGGAGGTGCAAGGCCCGGTCGCTGGCCGGACGATCGCCTGGGTCGGCGACGGCAACAATGTCTGCAACAGCTTCATCCACGCAGCGCCTCGCCTGGGCTTTGCCTTGCGCATCGGTGCGCCGGCCGGCTTCAAGCCGCCCCGCGCACTGGTTGCCGAAGCAGGCGGCGCTGTTGAGGTGTTCGACGATCCGGCCGAAGCGGTCGCCGGGGCCGATGCGGTCTGCGCCGACACGTTTGTGTCGATGGGCGACACCAACAAGGCCGAGCGGATGCAGGCGCTTATGCCATATCAGGTCAACGCCGGCCTGATGGCCAAGGCCGCGCCTGGCGCCGTCTTCCTGCATTGCCTGCCTGCCCATCGTGACGAAGAAGTGTCGTCAGACGTGATCGACGGACCGCAGTCGCATGTCTTCGACGAGGCCGAGAATCGTCTCCATGCTCAGAAGGCCATCCTTCTGTGGTGCTTCGGTCTGATCGGGAGCACGCCGTGATCGCAGACCCCGACGCCGACGCTCTCGTCGCCAGCGACGATCTCCACGCCGCCTTCCAAATCGACGGCGCCCCGGTGCGCGGCCGCATCGCGCGGCTGGGGCCGGCGACTGTGGACGTCATCCTGAGCCGGCACGACTACCCGTTCGCGGTCGCGGTGCTGCTGGGCGAGGCCATCACGCTGGCGGCGCTCGTCGGCGGCGCGCTGAAGTTCGACGGCAAGCTGATCATCCAGGCGCAGGGCTCGGGCCCGGTGTCGTTTGTCGTCGCCGAGTACCGCACCAACGGGTCGCTGCGCGGCTACGCCCATTTCGACGCCACGAACCTGCCGCGCGACACGGTCGACGCCGACGCGCTGCTCGGATCAGGCACCTTCGCCATGACGATCGACCAGGGGCCGGACACCGAACGCTACCAGGGCGTGGTCGCCCTGGAGGGGCGCAACCTGAGCGCCTGCGCGGAAGCCTATTTCCATCAGTCCGAGCAGGTGCCGACCCAGATCCGGCTCGCTTGCGGCCAGTGGCGCGACGGCGAGACGCGGCCGCAGTGGCGTTCGGGCGGGATCCTGCTGCAGCAGCTTGCGGCGGACGACGCCCGCGGCGACGCCTCGGATGCGTTTGAAACGGCATCCATTCTGCTGGCGACCGTCACGGATGAGGAGCTGGCGTCCGAAGACGCATCCGCGGGCGAGACCCTGTTCCGGCTGTTCCACGAGCAGGGCGTCCGCCTGTCGCCCGGCGCGCCGCTGGAGGTCGCCTGCACCTGCTCGGTGGAACGGGTGCGCGACATGTTGCGCCAGTTCAGCGGCCCGGACGCCGACGACATGCTGGATGATGACGGCGTGGTGCGGGCGCGCTGCGAGTATTGCAACCACACCTTCGCCTTCTCGCCGGACGATCTCGGCCCCTGATCCTCAGATCGCCTGCGCCCGGCATACCCCCTCGATCTGCAGGGCAAGATGGGTCGCAGGCCAGGCGAAAGGCCGCGCCGGCGCGTCCGGAGCGAGGAGCGCCCGGGCGTCCGACAGCTCCGCGCAGGATCGCGCGATCCTCTCTTTCAGGTCCGGCCCGCCGCCGCGAACGTCGCCGGTCACGAGATCGCCCTCGATGACGCCTTCGCGTCCGGTGATGCGGAACAGGTGCGAGCGCTCCGCCCCGAGGCGGCTTGCACGCAACCGGGCGACCGCGCCCCCCTTGAACCGCACCGTCGCCTCGATGGCGTCCGCACGTTCTCCCCGCCCGGCCGACACCGTCGCGCGAACCTCGACCGGAGGCCGGTTCATGAGCGCGCACACCGCCTCGATGTCGTCGACCATGAGATCGAGACACACCCCGACCTCGCTGCGGCGCTGGGTGGACGGGGCCGATCGAGAAACCTCGATCAGGCGCGGCGGCTCGACTTCGCGCACGCACATCGCCAGCGCCATCGCAGCCGGGTCTGCACGGGCGGCCACAAGGCGCATGCCCCCGGCCGTCGCCGCCCTGTAGAGCGCATCGATCTGGGTCCGCGTCGCAGCGGGCAACCCCTCGGCCAGGACCGAACGGCGCGCCTGCAGCGCTGAGCCCACCAGTTCGGCGCGGGCGCCCAACGGGGTCGCGATCACGATCGCGCCGCTGCCGGCGATCAGGTCTTCGGCCGTCGGCGCCACCACCGCTCCGGTGTGGTCCGCACAGGCCTGGGCGGTCGCTGCATCAAGGTCATGCACCATGGCGAGGCGCAGTCCGGTCTCGGCCATGATCTGGTCGACGCGGCGACGCCCGGCGGGCCCTGCGCCGATCAGGCCGAGCCGCAGCGGCCCGATCTCTCCGGCATCGCCTTCCGCGCTGTTTTCATGCGTCATATCCGACACGGGCCCGTCGATGTCAGGATCAAGGGCCGCTGACAAGCGCAACGACACCGAAGCAGAAGCGATTGCACAGGTCGCGCGAATGGCGCAACTGACCGACGCACAACGAGAACCTGCACAGGAGACGCCTATGCCCGCCTTTCCCTCCCGCGAAGTCCGCCTCGCCAGCCGCCCGGTCGGCATGCCGGCCCCGGAGCATTTCGAACTGGCGGACGCCGCCGCGCGGGAGCCCGCGACGGGCGAAGTGCAGGTTCGCAACCTGTGGATGTCGGTCGACCCGTACATGCGCGGGCGCATGTATGATCGACCGAGCTATGTGCCGCCGTTCCAGGTCGGCGAGGCGCTGCAAGGCGGCGCGATCGGTGAGGTCGTGGCCAGCGCCGCCGAAGGTTTTGCGCCGGGCGACCTCGTTTCGCACATGCTGGGCTGGCGCGAGGCGGTCACGGCCCCGGCCGCCATTTTCGAGAAGCTGCCCCGGGATGCGGGCGTTCCGGCCCAGGCGTTTCTGGGCGTGCTGGGGATGCCGGGCATGACCGGCTACGGCGGGCTCCTGGAAATCGGAGAACCGAAAGAGGGCGAGACCGTGTTCGTCTCCGGCGCGGCCGGAGCGGTCGGCTCGCTCGTCTGCCAGATCGCGAAGATCAAGGGCTGCCGGGTGGTCGCCTCCTGCGGCAGCGACGCCAAGGCGGAATGGCTGAAGAGCCGGGGCGTCGACGCCGTCATCAACTACCGCACCGCCGGCGACCTGACCGCGGCCCTGCGCGCGGCGGCCCCGAAGGGCGTGGACGTCTATTTCGACAATGTCGGCGGCGATCACCTGGAAGCGGCGCTGGAGTGCGCGCGGCCCTTCGCCCGCTTCGTCGAGTGCGGGATGATCTCCCAGTACAACAACACCGAACCGACCCCCGGGCCCAGCAACCTGACCTACATCGTCGGGAAGAGCCTGCGCATCCAGGGCTTCATCGTCACCCAGTTCGCGCCCCTGCGCGACCGCTTCATCGCCGACATGGCCGGCTGGATCCGCGAGGGCAAAGTCGCCTGGGAGGAGACGGTTCTGGAGGGCGTGGACAAGGCGCCGGAGGCGTTTCTGGGCCTGTTCAAGGGCGGCAACACCGGAAAGATGCTGGTGCGTCTGGCCTGATCGCAGCATGCGATTGACCGGGCGGGCCGGGGCGGTAAAGCCGTCCTTCCCGCCCGTACCGGAATGCGGGGGGCGAAAGGACGAGGCGGGGCATGAGCCGGCTGTTCGACGACTATGTGATGGTGGACTGGAGCGCCAGCGCCAAGCCGGCCACCGGCGCCGATTCCATCTGGGTCGGCGTGCTCAAGCGCGACGTGCGTCTGCAATTGCGGTTCGAGGCCCACAATCCCTCCACCCGCAAGGAAGCCGAGGCCTTGATCGGCCGCACCCTCGATGAGCTGACCCGCCGCGGCGACCGTGTCCTGCTCGGGTTCGACTTCCCGCTCGGCTACCCCGAAGGCACGGCCGGCGCCCTCAAGCTGCCGGGCGACAACGCCTGGGCGGCCATGCATGCCTATGTCGCCCGCGAGATGAAGGACAAGGCGGACAACGCCAACAACAGGTTCCAGCTGGCGGCCATGATGAACCGCACCATGTCCGGCGGGCCGTTCCCCTTCTGGGGCTGCCCGCCGCGCGACGCGCTGTCGACGCTGTCGCCGAAGAAGGCGCGTGCGCACGGGCCGGACGACGTGCCCGAACACCGCCGCACAGAAGCGATGGCCAAGGCCGCCAGTCCGGTCTGGAAGCTCTACACCGCCGGCAGCGTGGGCTCCCAGGCGCTCACCGGCATTCCGGTGGTCTCCCGCTTGCGGGCCGCTCGCCCCTCGGCGCGGTTATGGCCGTTCGAGACCGGATGGACCCCCCTAGCCCGGCCCGGACTCGACGGCGTGGACGTGGTCATCGCGGAAATCTACCCCTCGATGCTGAAGCCCGCGCCGCGCACCGGCGAGGTGAAGGATCTGACGCAAGTGCGCGCCATCGCAGAGCATTTCGCAGCGCTCGACGAGCGCGGCGCCCTCGGCGCCGCCTTCGGCCCGAACAAGGGCGCCAGCGAGGCGGATGTGGCAGCCGTGACCGCCGAAGAGGGCTGGATCCTCGGCGTGTGAGGGTCGCACTTGAGCGAAGGCGCAGCACTCCCTACCTTCAGTGTCACAAGGAGGCAGATTTCGTGTCCGAGCGTCAGGCGAAATTCGCGATCGGTCAGGTGGTTCGACACCGCAAGTTCCCGTTCCGCGGGGTGATTTTCGACGTCGACCCGCAATTCGCGAACACCGAGGAATGGTGGCAGTCGATCCCGGAGGACGTTCGTCCGCCTAAGGATCAACCCTTCTATCACCTGTTCGCTGAGAACGAGCAGTCGAGCTACGTCGCCTATGTGTCCGAGCAGAACCTCCTGCCGGATGAAAGCGGCGCCCCGGTGGAGCATCCCCAGGTCGATCTCTTGTTCGACGCCTTCGACGGTGCGCGCTATAGCGTACGCCCGTCGGTGCGGATGAACTGAGGCGACGCCGCCTCGCGGGAGTGCGCGATGACGCGGCGAGCTGCAGGCGATCAGTCAGACTGGACCGTCCCGCAGGACTGGGACGCCTATACGCCCGATGAGCATCGGCTCTGGGACCTTCTCTATGCGCGCCAGCTTGAGGTGTTGCCAGGCCGCGCGGCGGACGCCTTCATGCGCGGCCTCGACCGGCTGCGCCTGCACGGGGCCGGCATACCGGACTTCCAACGGCTGAACGCAGAGCTGGCCGCGCTGACGGGCTGGTCGATCGTGGCGGTGCCGGGCCTGGTGCCGGATGAAGTGTTCTTCGAGCACCTCGCCAATCGCCGGTTCCCGGCAGGCCGCTTCATCCGCCGGCCTGATCAACTCGACTACATCTCCGAACCCGACATTTTTCACGACGTGTTCGGACATGCGCCGCTGCTCGCCGATCCGGTGTTCGGAGATTACCTGCAGGCCTATGGCGCCGGTGGGCTACGTTCCATGGGTCTGAACGCCCTGGACAATCTGGCCCGCCTTTACTGGTACACGGTCGAGTTCGGCCTCATCGCGACGCCGGACGGCTTGCGCATCTATGGCGCAGGCATCGTGTCGTCGCCGGCAGAGAGCGTGTTCGCACTGGAAAGCGCCTCGCCGCACCGGATCGGATTTGATCTCGAACGCATCATGCGCACCGCCTACCGGATCGACGACTTCCAGCAGAGCTATTTCGTGATCGAGTCGTTCGACCAGCTGTTCGCCGCCACCGCCCAGGACTTCGCGCCGATCTATCAGCGCCTGGCGTCGGCAGCTCCGCTCGGCGTGATCGATCTGCTGCCGGGCGACGATGTTCGCCAGCGCGGCGACCAATCCTACGTAACCAGGGCCGTGCCGGCCGTCTGACCGCTGTCGCCAGCAGCGCGGCCACGGCGTCTGGCCGTCTCTACGAGCCTCAGACATGCAAAGGGCCGGGCGTTCCCGCCCGGCCCTCGCAATCTTCGCCGAGATGTCGATTACTGGAAGGTGATCGACACTTCGGTACGGCGGTTCAGCGGCTCACGCGCACCGTCCGGCGTCTGCACGGCCGGAGCCGTTTCGCCGAAGGCTTCCTTCGTGATGATGCCGGCGGACACGCCGCGCTGCACCATCGCGTCGGTCACGATGTCCGCGCGACGCTGCGACAGCCGCACGTTGTAGTCCGGCGAGCCGGACAGGTCGGTGTGACCGGCCACGACAACGCTGTTGTAGCTGCAGGACGCGGCCGCTTCGATTGCACGGTCGATGACCGCGGTCGCTTCCGGCGTCAGGAACGACCGGTCGAACTCGAAGTAGACCACGAACTGGGTCGGCGGGCAGGCCTGGGCCACCGGCGTCGCGGTCTCCGGAGGCGGAGGCGGCGGGGGCGGAGGCGGCGGGGGCGGCGGGG
>VYKN01000189.1_pt1 | contig 12662 bp, 9 predicted proteins | sample 5114581 | NCBI WGS metagenome assembly VYKN01 (sample SAMN12291810, study PRJNA351875) | freshwater metagenome | isolation source: freshwater lake | place: USA: Michigan, Baker Lake | collected 2011-08-08
CCGGCGCAACGCGCAGCCGCGCCGGCCCGCCCGGTCCCGCCACCAGCGCCAGCCGGTTGCCGGCCAGCGTCACCTTCGAGCGCGGTCGCATCAGCTTCCGCGTCTCGGCCTGCGCCATCCATTCGAGATCGGCGGTCGCGAGGATGTCGGCCGGCGCGCCCTGTTCGAGCTGGCGAACGAGCGCGCCGGATGCGCCATAGGCAAGGCGGACGGCCCCACCCTGCGCGCGCCAGAGGTCCGCAATGGCGTCGAGCGCAGTCTGCAGGCTGGCGGCGGCGAGGACGGTGACCATGGCGCTGGCGGCGCCCTGAGTGGGGCCGGCGAGGGCCGCGGCGGTCAGGCCGGCCGCCATAGCGCGACGGTTCATGAAGGCGGCGGATGTCATCGCCGCAAGCCTAGCGGCATTGCGCGTTCGAGACAGCGTCGACGAAAGCGCCATACGTCGGCCTTGCCGGACATGGCTCGCTGCGGCGCCCTTGGCCGATCAGCGGATCGTCGGGCATGACGGATCAAGGCGCCGGCAGGCCTGGCCGATCTGCGCCGGCTCCGGCCTGCGTCTGGTCTCCATCCAGGCCGACAGCGCGGTCAGGGCTGACGCGACGACAGGGTCGGGGAGGCGGCTGTGCTCGGCCCAGTCGATCCGCAGGACCGTCAGGCTCTCGGCGCGACCGGCTGCGGCGAAGGTGCGCTCGAGGCTGTCCTGCAGGCGCGGCGACACCTGCTGGTCGCCAAGCGAGGAGACCGACAGCACGGGCGCGGCCACCTGTCCGGTGGGCTTTGAATCCGCGTCCAGCCCGGCGAGCGCCTCTGGATCGGGCGTGAAGCGCTCGATCGCCCGGTTCAGGGCGCCGTCGTCGCGGGAACCGCTGTAGACCACCTCGCGCGTATCGAACGGATTGGCCCCGCCGATGGAATCGATGAGCGAGCGCATCGCGCCGGTGGCCCAGGACAGATGGGTGCGCAGCTGCGCCTCCCCGATCCCGGTAATGGCGGTGATCTCGGAGAGCCGCGCCCGCTGCTCCGCGCTGCGCGCCGCCGGCTCGAGGCCCACACCGGTGCATTCGGCGATGCGCGCTTCAAGGTCGGCCCGGCTCATGCGCGCGCCGGGCGGCAGTCCCATCCAGACCGGATACTGAGCCTCATTTGGTCGGGGATGGTTGGCGCACACCTGCTGCCAGACCGCCCGCAGTTCGGCCCGGAACCGGTAGGCTTCGGCGCCGCCGGCGACGACGCCATTGGTCAGGAGGGCGCCGTCGTATCTGAGCGTCCCGTCCGCCGCCTTGCCGTGCAGCTCCAGCGTCTTCAGCGCGATCTGCGCGCCCCAGGACTGGCCGTGCAGCAGAGTGCGATCGGGCGCGCCGAAAGCGGTTGTGAACGCCGCGCGCGCCATCTCGACGTCTTCGGCCGCCCGCCGCACGGCATAGCCCTCGCGCCGGTAGGTCGTGCCGACCCAGGCGTAGCCCTCCCGAACGACGACCGCGAACCGCTCCAGATCCTCGACCGTGTCCTCCAGCGCCGGCGGGTTCATCCGCGGGCCGCCATGGGCGAACACGATCAGGCTCCGGTTCCAGGTCTTCGGGATCGCGGCGAACACGAACGAGCCGGCCGCATCGCGCCCCGCGTGGCAGGAGGCAACGGCCTCCAGCGCCTTCGGACAGGGGGCCGGAGCGAATACGGACTCCGGCTTGGCCGGGGCGGCATGGGCGCAGGCGCCGAGCATCAAGAGGGCCAGACCCGCACACACCTGCAATCGCTGCATGGTTTCCCCGCTCAATTGGACATTTTGTGCGACCTGTAGCCCAGGCGATCCGGCGTTGGGAGGGACGCAAGGCCGATGGACCGGATACCGAGAACCGCAGGGGCGACCAATGACGCAGGCCGACCCGATCGAGACGATGCGCCCGATGCGCGTCTGCACCCCCCATACCTGATATAACCGCGCCGCTCTGGTTAGCCTTCCACCCGCGAGGCAGAAACGTCGCTCCGATCAGCAGGAGGACGGCGCGGCCATGGACATCAACCGGCGCTGGGTGCTGGCGCGGCGACCTGTCGGTTTGGTCGACCCGTCCGACTTCCGTCTCGAGGAAGCAAAGCGGCCCGACCCGGGTCCCGGCCAGTTCGTGGTGCGTCAGCACTATCTCAGCCTCGCGCCCGTCATGGCGCAATATGTGCTCGACGGCGGCACGATCGAACGTCCCGTCGCGATCGGCGAGACCATGCGCGGGCGCGGCGTGGGCCGCGTGATCGCCTCGCGACACCCGACGTTCCGGGAGGGCGACATCGTCCACGGCCCGTTCGGCTGGCAGGACTACGCGGTTTCCGACGGCGCGCGGCTGACCTATCTCAGCCGCTACGCCGGGCGCGTTGCGCCGATGTCGACGGCGATCGGCGTGCTGGGCATCACGGGATACACCGCCTACTTCGGTCTTGAACTTGCCGCGCCGAAGCCCGGGGACCGGTTGCTGGTGTCCGGAGCGGTGGGCGGCGTTGGCTCTTCGGTCGGTCAGATCGCACGCATCCGGGGCTGCACCCCCATCGTTGCGGTGTGCGGCGGCGCGGAGAAGGCGCGGCTCGCGACGCAGCGCCTTGGATATGATCACGCGATCGACTACCGCAGCGACGACATCGCCGAACGGCTCGACGACCTGTTTGCGGACGGCATCGACGTCTATTTCGACAATGTCGGCGGCGCGGTGCTTGAGGCCGCGCTGGACAGGCTTCGCCAGAAGGCCAGGGTCGTTCTGTGCGGCGCCATCTCCCAGTACATGGCCGACGGCCGGCCGGTCGGTCCGTCGAACTACTTCAAGCTCGCTTACGCGAATGCGGCGATGATCGGGTTCCAGATCTATGCGTTCGCCGATCGCTACGCCGAGGCCGAAGAGGCATTGGCGGACTGGATCGCCCGCGGGCTCCTGGTCTGGCAGGAGAACCGGCTTGACGGTCTGGAGGTCATGCCCTCGGCGCTGGCGGGGCTTTACCAGGGCGCCAATGTCGGAAAGCAGGTCGTCTGCATCGCGCCCGAGTAGCGCCTGAAGGCCGAGGTTGCTCCATGAATCCGTCCCTGTTCAAACGCACCACATATGTTTGCGCCGACGCCGTCGGTCTTGCGGACTTCTATGCGGCCGTATTTGGGATGACCCGCTGGTATGATCACGAGCTCGCCGTCGATGCGCGGTTCCCGCCGACCGGGGCGGCGGACGGCGCGCGCGCGCGGCTCATCGTGCTCCAGGCGGAGGACCCAGGCGTCGGCATGCTTGGCTTTCTGCAATATCTTGACGACCCGGCGCCGGGGCCGGCTCCCGGACCGCCGGCGGATCGCCGCGTGCGAACCGGCGCCTCGATCAAGGTGTTCAATTGCGCCGATGTGGATGCGGTTCATGGACGGGCCGTCGCCGCCGGGGCGCAGATCTGCTCGGCGCCCGTCGTGTGGAGCGTGCCCGCCCGCGACGGGGGGCCGGCAACACGGCTCAAGATGTTTTGCTTCTTCGATCCGGAAGGGCATTATTGCGAAGCAAGCCAGAGGCTGTGAGGTCTGCTGGCTGGGAGGCCCGCTCATGACGCGCCAGCTGCATGACGACGCCGGGGCGCGGCGACGCCCGGTCCGGACCTGACGGCGGTCTGCGGGTGCTGACGGCGCGCCAGATCAGCTATTTCGTCGCCGTGGCGCGGGCCGGCAGTTTCAGCAAGGCCGCGCTGGCGCTGAGCCTTTCCCAGCCGGCGCTCACCAAGCAGATCAAGCTGATCGAGCAGGACCTGCGGCTGAGGGTTTTCGAGCGCACCGGACGCGGCGTGCGCCTGACCGCCGCCGGCGAGACCGTCATGGCGTTCGCCGCTTCGATCAGCGAGCAGTTCGACCGGCTGGAGACCGCTATCGCCGACATCCGCGGGTCCCCCAGCGGCGCCGTGACCGTGGCCACGACGCCCCTGGTGGCGCATGTGGTCACAAGCCCGCTGGCGCTCGCGGCCCGGGCGACCCTGCCGGAGATCCAGCTGCGCATCACCGAGGGCTACGGCGCCGGCGTGACAGGATGGGTTGCCGAGGGCCGCGCCGATCTGGCGGTGTCTTACATTCCGTTGACGCAGGTGAAACATCTGATCGACGGCGAAGTGCTGTTCGACGACGAGATGTTTCTGGTCGGGTCGAGCGCGCTGTTCGCCCGTCACGGTTTGAGCGACGCCTTGCGGTTCGACGACCTGGCCGGATTGCCCATGGTGCTGCCCACGGTTCAGAACGGCCTGCGCCGCTGGCTGGACAAGGCCTCGCGCGATCGCGGCTTCGCGTTCCGAGCCGAATTGGAGATCGACGCCCTCTCCGCGCTGCTCGACACGGTGGCCTGGAGCCAGGGCTTCACGGTGCTGCCCCGTCTCGCGGTAGCCGACGACCTGAAGCGTCGCGGGTTGCTGACCGCTGCGATTTCAGATCCTTCCGTGCCGGCCCAGCTGACGTTGTTCACCGCGCGCGGTCGTCACACGCCCGCGGTCGCCCATGTGGTCGCGCTGGTCAAGGAACACGCCCGCAGCTTGCGGGCGACAGCATCCTGACGACGGCTTTCATCGCCGTCGGTGATATCTGTTAGAACCTTCTCGGTCTTTGTCCGTATCGGACGCGAATGCACCATGGCCTCACACACGCAGCAGGGGCCTGTCCATGTCATACGTCAGAATGAGTGCATCCGGTCTCGCCATTACGGCGGCCTTGCTGTGCGCCGCGCCGCCCGTGCTTGCCCAGGAAGCTGCAACCGCGCCGGCGGCCGAGAACCGGGAAGTCGTGATCGTCACCGCACGTCTGCGGGCCGAGACGCTCCAGGACGTGCCGCTGTCCATTGCGGCCTTCGGCGAGACCGCGATCGAGCGCCAGCGCATCGACACGATAGACCGTCTGTCGTTCCTCGTGCCCTCGCTGTCTGCGTCCGACCCCTTCGGCCGCAACAATCCGAGCCTGTCGATGCGCGGGGTCGGGCTCGCCGGCATCGGCGACGAGCTTCCGGTCGGCATGTTCATCGACGGGGTCTATGTGTCCGGGCGGTCGAGCGCCAACCTTCTGCTCACCGATCTTGAGCGGATCGAAGTGGCCCGCGGCCCCCAGTCCGCGCTCTACGGCCGCAACACGTTCGCCGGTGCGATCAACTTCATCACCCGCAAGCCGGGCGACACGCCGGAAGGGTATCTGGAGGCCACCGTCGGGGATCGCGAGCGCTACGAAGTGCGCGGCGGTGTCACCGCACCGCTGATTGAAGACCGGCTCGCGATCCATCTGGGCGGCATCTGGCGCGACTGGGGCGGCTTCTATGAAAACCGGAATCCGCTGGGACCGGAACTGAACCGACAGCAGACCACCGCCCTGAACGGCGTGATCCGGTTCACCCCGACCCCGAAGCTCGAGGCGAGCCTCCGGCTCAACTACGCCCGCGACGAGGACACGACCGCTGCTGCGTTTCTCACGCCGGCCAATGTCGCCCTGACGCTTTCCAACGGCGGCTCGCTCGGCTTCTTCCGGGGCGAAGCGCCGAGCAGCCCGCCGCCTGGCGTCGTCTGCTGCTCGGCCTCCGACGGCGTGGTCGGCTTCGAGCGCGAGACGCAGCGCGCGGCGCTGACGGTCCGCTACGAAATCTCCGACGCGTGGAGCCTGACCTCGATCACCGCCTTCACCAACGAGGACCAGCTTTACGACCAGGACGTCGACTATCTGGCCGACAAGCTGTTCACTTTCGGCAACGTGATCAATCGCGAGGACTTCAGCCAGGAACTGCGGCTTGCCCGGCAGGGCGAACGGCTGAACCTGCTCGCCGGGCTGTTCTACTACAGCTTCGACAACCGCTTCGAAAACCGGGCCTATGCGCAGTTCTTCCTGCCGGCTGCGGCGCGCAGCGCCAATCCGGTACGCAACAATGGTCCGTTCGTTTCGGTGACCCAGACACGAGCGTTCGCCGCGTTCGCCTCGATCGGATATCAGATCACGCCTGAGGTCAGCGCGACGGCGGATCTGCGCTGGGGCGAGGAAGAGAAGACCTTCGACTATTTCCGCGGCGCCGCCCTGGTCGCCGATCCGCGTCGCCAGCGCACATGGGACAGCTTCACGCCGCGCTTCATCCTGGACTGGAAGCCGAGCTCGGAACGCATGTACTACGCGTCCGTCGCGAAGGGCTTCAAGACCGGCGGATTCAACGACCAGATCAACATCTTCGACTCAGAGCGCGCCTATGCGCCCGAAACCAACTGGACCTACGAGATCGGGACGAAGCAGGCGCTGTTCGATCGCCGGCTCCTGGTGAACGCCACGATCTTCCATATCGACTGGACGGACCAGCAGGTCGTCTCTGCGTCCTCACGCGGTCCCGCCAACAACACCTATATCGCCAACGCCGCGCAATCGACCTCGCAGGGCTTCGAACTCGACGTCACGGCGAGCCCGACGGACCGCATCGACCTGACGGCTGCGCTGTCCCTGTCGGACGCCAAATTCGACTCCTATGTCGATCCGGCCCTTGCCGGGATCGACCGCGCCACCGGCCAGATGTCGACCCTGCCGGGCCTTCGCCTTGTCCAGCTGCCCAACGGCGTCTTCGGAGCCGATGTGTCCGGCAACAGGCTGCCGCGCGCATCCAAGTGGCAGGCGGCGATCGGCGGTCAGTACACCCGCCCGCTGGCCGCGGCGGAGGTCTATGTGCGCGCGGACCTGACCTTCCGGTCGACCCAGTTCGCGGAGCCGTCGAATTTCGCAGAGACCGGCGACCAGACCCGGGTGAACCTCCGGGCCGGCTATGAGACCGACCGGTTCAGCATCGCCGCCTTCGTCGACAACGTCTTCGACGACCGCACGCCCCCGGTCATCATCCGGTTCAGCGACTTCAACAGCTTCTTTGCCCAGCCGTTCCCCGGTACGCTGAAGCGGGCGTTCCAGGTCACGCCCGCAGACGGGCGCACGTTCGGCGTGACGGCCCGGGTCAAGTTCGGAGGCTGACGACATGATGCTTCGCCGCGACGTGCTTGGGGCGGGACTGTCCGCCAGCGTCGCGGCGTCGTCCGCCAACGCCGGTTCGGCTCAGCCTGTCGTGCGCCGCCGCTACGCGGCCAACCGTTTCGGCCAGGCGCATGTGCGCGAAGCCGTCGGCGGTCGATCCGGGCCGCCGCTCCTGTGCTTCCACCAGGCGCCCAATTCCAGCCAGACGTTCGAGCCGGCGATGCCGGACCTCGCCCGCGACCGCACCGTCCTCGCGTTCGATACGCCGGGCTACGGCATGTCCGACCCTGCGCCGGATCCGCAGACCATCGAATCCTATGCGGACGGGCTGGCGGACGCGATCGCGGAGCTGAGGCTCGACCGACGCGGCGTCGATCTGCTCGGCTATCATACAGGTGCGGCGATCGCGGCCTCGATTGCGCTGGGCGGCCGCGTGCGCGTCCGCCGGATCGCCCTGGTCGCCGTGCCGGTTTTCACCCCGGAGGAACGCGCCCGATTCGGCGCGCTGACTCCGATCCCGTTCGACGAGGACGGCGATTGGGCGCGCGAGGAATGGCGCAGATCCTGGCGGTGGCGGGGGCCGGGTCAGACGCGCGAGAGCGTCTTGCGGACCTATGGCGAGAAGATGCGGCCGGGCGCGCGCGAGCGCGGGGCGAAGGCGATCGCGGCCTATGACATGGCGGACGCGTTGAGACGCCTTGATCGGCCGCTCATGATCGTACGCCCGCGCGACGATCTTTGGGACGCAACGGCGCGCGCGCAGGCGATACGTCCGGATGCGGTCTCGCTCGATCTGCCCGATCACGGGCATGGGCTCTGGGACGCGGCGCCGGAAGCCTTGCGCACCGCGCTGCGCACGTTTCTGGCGCCATGACCGCCCTGGTCGCAGCCGGCGTCGCCGCGACCTTGGCTGCTGGGCCGCTGGAAGCGGCCGCCGACAACGGCTGGCAGGAGGCGGTCGTTTCCGTCAGCGACCTTGAGGCCCGCACCGACCTGTTTCGCCGAACGCTCGGTTTCCAGGTCGTGCGGCGCGGCCGCGTGACTGCGGCCGAACTTGAAGGCTGGGACCTGCCGCCCGACCAATCGGCCCGGTACGTCCTGCTGGCCCAGCCCGGCGCCGACCGCGGCTGGATCCGCCTCGTCGCGTTTGCGGGTGCCGGCGCGCAGGATCGCGGACGGATCCGATCGTCCGCCCAGCCCTGGGAGCCGGGCGGATGGTCGGGTCTGAACGTGCGGGTCCGGAACATCGATGCGGTGTTCCGGACCTTGCAGCACGCCGGGTTCCAGGGCTTCAGCGACCCCGTCGAGTTCGTGGCGCCGCCGTTTCGGGTTCGCGAGGCGATGATGGTCGGGCCCGACGGGCTCGTTCTGGGGCTGCTGGAGCGGATCGATCCGCCGTTTGAAGGCGCCGGCTGGACCAATCTTGTGTCCCGCCCGGTAACGGCGTTCGCGGTGACGACCCGGCCGGACGCGACAGCGGAGGCGTTGACGCGGATCGGGCTGCGCACGCGTCTGTCCTTCGACGGGCCGGCCGCGGAGCCGGGGCCGAACCTGTTCGCATTGCCGCACGACGTGGTCGGACGCGCGCGCCGGTCAGTCCGCTGGTGGCAGGCTGCCGGGCGGGAGGAGGGCACGATCGCCACGATCGCGTTCGAGGGCGTCATGGGCCGATCCCATGAGCAATCCGCCGGTCCGCCCGCGCTCGGTCTGTTCGCCCTGCGCCTGCCCGTCCGCGATCCTGCAACCCGATGCTCGGCGGGGGGCGGCGTGGCGCGTCCGGCGACCATCGCACCGTACGGCCGCGTCCTGACCTGCACGATCCGGTTACCGGATGGAGCCATGCTCGATATTGTTGGACCCCGGCCAGGGTCCTGAACCCGGCAGGCCGCGATCCTGCCGAGGTGTGCGCCGGGCGAACCGGCGACCCCCTTGGCACGCTTGCGGGGAGGCCGCTCTTGCGGATTCGACCATCCGCAGAAGGCTTGCGACAGTCCGACGTCGCCCGCTTCAGGTGACCCGCATACGAAAATACGCACGCCCAGGCGCGCTGGTCTGATACAGACCGATGCTTTGCTTTGTGTGGCGATGGTGTATTATCTTTGTAGAGCGCCTATTTCATAACAAAACGCATAATTTCGCGTCAACATCAATAATCACGCAATCTGTATCCGACCCCGGTTTCAGTTTCGATGAGTTGATGCGCGTCAGGATCCGGTTCCAGTTTGCGGCGCAGCTGGCCGATATAGACCCGCAAGTACGCCGCATCCTCCACATGGGCCGGCCCCCATACGGCCTGGAGAAGCTGGCGGTGGGTCACCACCTTGCCGGCATGGGCGACGAGCACGGCGAGGAGGTCGTATTCCTTGCGCGTAAGCACCAGCCGTTCGCCGCCGCGCGTCACAAGGCGCTTTACGAGGTCTATAGTCACCGGCCCGATCTGCAGGATGGGCGCCGGCGCCTCCTTGGCGACCCCGTGCCGCAGGGCTGCGCGCAGGCGCGCCAGAAGCTCGCCCATGCCGAACGGCTTGTTGACGTAGTCGTCCGCGCCGAGGTCGAGCGCTTCGATCTTCTCAGCCTCACGCGCGCGCGCCGAGACCACGATGATCGGAACCTGGCTGCCCTCGCGCAGGGTCCGCACCACATCCTTGCCGTCCATGTCCGGCAGGCCGAGGTCCAGCAAGATGACGTCGGGGGCCTCCGCCGTCGCCCGCCGGATCGCTTCGGCGCCGCTTGTTGCCTCGATCACCTCATAATCGTTGGCGGAAAGGCTCGCGCGCAGGAACCGCAGGATCGCCGCTTCGTCATCTACGATCAGGACGCGGCGGCGATGGGGCGCGGTCGTCATGGCGCGTCTTCGCCGGCATCCGCAGGCGCCGCCCCGGCCGGGAGCGTGATGGCGACGCGCGTACCGCGGTCGCCGGTCACCGGGCTTGCGGCCGCGACGGTCCCGCCCATCGCCTCGATCAGGCCCTTGCAGATCGACAGGCCGAGGCCTGCGCCCGGCGCCGCGCCGGCGTCGACGGCGCGGGTGAAACGATCGAACACATGCGGCAGGAGGGCGGCCGGGATGCCGGGGCCGTCGTCTTCAACGGCAAGCCCGACGCGGCCGTCGCGTAGTTGCGCCGTGATGGTCACGGCCCGGCCGCCATGTTTGGCGGCGTTGTCGAGCACATTGACCAGCACCGTCTCCAGAAGGACCGGGTCGGCTGCGACGGGCGGCAGATCGGGCGCGAAGCTGCGGGTCCAGCTGATGCGATCCTGACGGCGGCGGACAGCGGCCAATGCTGCCTCGACCGCATCCTGCAGGTCGATCCATTCCGACTTGGGCTTGAGCGCGCCGCCTTCGAGCCGGGTCATGTCGAGCAGATTGCTCACAAAGCGGTCGAGCCGGCGCGCCTCATCCTCGATGGCGTCGAGCAAGGCGCGCCGGTCGTCGCCTGCGATCCGGTCGCCGTCCTGGCGCAGGCTGGTCGCGGCGCCCAGAATAGCCGTGAGCGGCGTGCGCAGATCGTGACTGACCGAGGACAGGAGCGCGGCGCGAAGCTTCTCGGTCTGGCTCATCGCCTCGACCCGGGCCGCGTCGGACGCAAATCGGATGCGCTCCAGCGCCACCGCACCTTGGTCCAGGACGGCGTCGACGGTCTGGGCCTCGTCGCCTTGCGGCGCGCGCTCACCGGCTAGGCCGAGCACTCCGAGCGTCCCGGCGGCCGTGCGCAGCGGGCGGAAGTGCCAGCCAGCCATGGGCATCGTGCCGGTGCCGACCCCGGAGGGTTCGCCGTGATGGCGCGCCCAGCGCGCGGCGGCCAGATCGCGGGCGGGCAGTTCATCCTCCGGCGGCCAGGCGTAGCGCACTTTCACGTCGTCGCCTTCGGGCAAGAGCAGCACCGCCGGGCGCGCAGTCAGCCGGTGCAGCTGCAGCACAATGGCGTGGCACAGCTCGTCGACGCCGACCTTGGCCCCCAGCCGCTTCGCGAAGTCGTAGAGCGCCTGCAGCGCGTTCATGCGCGCGCGTTCAGCCAGCGCCTGGTTGCGGATGCGGGCGGCGAGGGTGCCGGTGGTCACCGCGACGGCGACAAACACCAGGAGCGTCACGATGTCGGCCCAGTTCGCGACTTCGAAGGTGTGGTAGGGCTCTGTGAAGAAGAAGTTGTAGGCTAGGAACCCCGCTGCGGACGTGGCGATGGCGGGTCCCGTACCGGAGCGCACGGCGCTGACAAGCACGGCGGCCAGGAACAGCATCGCCACATTGGCGCCGCTGGCGAGCTCGCGCACCGCCAGCGCCAGGGCCAACACGGCTGCAACAGCCGCCACGCCCTCGGCATAACGGGCGAGGTTGGTGAGCAGGGGCGCGATCGGTCTCGCCGAGGCGGCGGCGCCCTTTTCCGGCGTCTCGCTGACCACATGGATCGCAACGCCGTCGGCCCGCCGGATCAGTTCGGACACCAGCGACCGGCCAAGCACCTGCCGCCACCACAACGCCCGCGTGCGGCCGATGAAGATCTGGGTAACGTTCATCCGGCGGGCGTAGCCCAGGATGTCGCCGGCCAGATCGGCGCTGGTCAGCCGCTCGACCCGACCGCCCAGCCGTTCGGCGAGCGTGAGGGCCTCCGCAATGCGGGCGTCCGCCTGCGGGGACGACAGCCGGCCCTGCGGCTCGATGGTGACCGCCAGAAACGGGGCCTTCATCTGGTCGGCGATCCGGTTCGCCGCGCGCACGACCGCGGCGCCGAGGCCGTCCGGCCCGACCAGCGCCATGATACGTTCGCCTGCGGGCCAGGGGCCGTCGATCGCATGCGCCCGCATGTAACCGACAAGCTGACCGTCGACCGTGTGGGCCGCCATGCGCAGGGCGAGCTCCCGCAACGCTGTGAGGTTCGCTGGCTTGAAGAAGGCCTCGCGGGCGCGGCCGGCGAGATGGGGCGCATAGACCTTGCCGTCGGCAAGGCGCGCCAGCAGGTCCTGCGGCGGCAGGTCCACGAGCTCGATCTCGTCGGCGCGCTCCAGTACGGCGTCAGGGATCGTCTCGGCGACGCGCACGCCGGTGATCCGGGCGACGACGTCGGTGAGCGATTCCAGGTGCTGGACGTTCAGCGTGGTGTGGACGTCGATGCCTGCGCGGATCAGCTCTTCGACGTCTTGCCAGCGCTTGGGGTGGCGGCTTTCGGGCGCATTGGTGTGGGCGAGTTCGTCGACCAGCAGCAGGGCCGGCCGGCGCGCCAGCGCCGCGTCTATATCGAACTCCTCGAGCGTCTGTCCGCGATAGGTGATGCGCCGGCGCGGCAGCACCTCCAGCCCGTCGACCAGCGCCACGGTCTCGGCCCGCCCGTGGGTCTCGATGACGCCGGCGACCACATCGATCCCTTGCGCCTTCAGCCGTCTCGCGCCGGACAGCATGGCGTAGGTCTTGCCGACGCCCGGGGCCATGCCGAGCCAGACCTTCAGCCGCCCGCGCGTCTCGCGCTCGGCTTCCGCCAGCAGGGCTTCGGGGTTCGCGCGCGTCTGCATGCCGGTCGCCATGGCCCCTTCTACGTCAGGGCGACGATGTCAGGCCATCGAGCGCAAGGTTGAGGGCGAGGACATTGACGCGCGGCTCGCCGATGAAACCGAGCGCCCGACCTTCGACGTGCTGGTCGATCAGGGCAACGACACGGGCCGTCGCTAGCCCGCGTGCGGCCGCCACGCGCGCGGCCTGCGCGCGGGC
>VYKN01000342.1_pt1 | contig 12576 bp, 9 predicted proteins | sample 5114581 | NCBI WGS metagenome assembly VYKN01 (sample SAMN12291810, study PRJNA351875) | freshwater metagenome | isolation source: freshwater lake | place: USA: Michigan, Baker Lake | collected 2011-08-08
TTGACGAGGTTTTCGCTACCCTCCCTTTTTGTCTCTTATGCAGACTTTCGAGTTCCAGGGTTCAACTCAATCGAGCCATTCACTACCGCCCACTCAGGGGATTCAAACCAATTTTATTTTAACATAAAGCCGTCCTAAAAGGACGGGGCTTTAACCCAAAATTTTGGGTTACAGGCTCTCTTGTCTTTGCTGGATTGTATCGCAACAGCTTGACCAAAGGTTGACGGCAGCATCTAGTCTATACTGGCAATCTCGACGATCAATCCTGTTGATCACACACCATCCAAGAGAGCCGATTACCCTTAATTAATCTTTTCAATCACTGCTTGTCCTAGTTGAATCAACTCAAAACCGATAAAAAGGCTTAAAATCACAGTGACAGCCTGATTAAGTAGGGGTATATTGCCTTTGCCTAGAACAGAAGCGACGAATTTGACCACAACTAAAACGAGAGCGCTAACAACGGCGATTTTGACGGCTATCATAGATTAATTTTTCCTCACGGTTAACCAAAGTATACTATGTTCCTGACGGGGTGACAAGCAGATTGAAAGTGAGACAGGGTGTGGGGGGTAGGGTGTAGGGAGCAACAATCCATAACTGGGTTTTTAAAGTTCGATTTGTCTCGTTCCAAGGTAGAACCTCCGCAAATGCGTTCCAAGGGTTTCCCATAAAACGATTTAGTATCATTCCCAAGTATGAGAAAGCTGCCCAATGCCCAGGTTTTTGTTAAGAATTGTAAAATGTAGCTAGATTTATTTGCTCAGAAGGGGATTTATGTCTAACAAAGAGTCGATTTTTCCGTTCCCTCAAAAACCAGTGTATTCCTCCGTATTCAAGTCGATTTTAGCGATAATATCAGTTATCTTAATTATGTTAGCAGTGATCGGCGGGCTAATGATGGTCAGTTTATCATTATCTTGGCCAGAACACAATATTTATCGATTAATACTTGGCTTAGTAGAAGATTTTTTTAATCCATTTGCTTGGATTAAAGTTCCCACGGTTGCTCATAGCTATCAATTATTATTACCCACGGTTATCCTGCTAATTCTTACGCAGTTAATCATTTTCTTTTCTCCGCGTCCGCAAGTTTGGTCAAGATTAGTCATTATTTCTATCACTCTAGCTATCACCCTGCGCTATCTAGTTTGGAGAATTCTGGCCACCTTAAATCTTTCCACCCCTCTCAATGGCTTTTTTAGTTTACTACTTTTAGGCATTGAGATGATAGTTTTAAGTAGTAGCATGATTCAGTTAGTTTTAGTCTTAACCACAAAAGATAGAAGCAAAGAAGCTGATTTTTATAGCCAAGCGGTGATCAATCAACAGTATTTGCCCACGGTAGATATCCTGATTCCCACCTATAATGAGCCAGCCTTCATTTTAAAAAGAACTATTATCGGTTGTCAAGCCCTTAATTATCCTCATAAAAATATTTATATTCTCGATGATACCCAGAGATCAAAAATTTATGAATTGGCAGAAAAATTAAATTGTCATTATCTGACTCGTGAGGATAGAAAAAATGCTAAAGCAGGTAATTTAAACCATGCTCTCGGACAAACTCAAGGAGAATTAGTGGTAGTTTTTGATGCAGATTTTATCCCTTGTAGTAACTTTCTAGAAAGAACTGTTGGCTGGTTTCAAAACCAGAAAATTGCCTTAGTGCAAACTCCCCAAAGCTTTTATAATGCCGATCCTATTGCCCATAACTTAGGTTTAGAAAATATCGTTACTCCCGACGAAGAATTATTTTATCGTCATATCCAACCAGCTAAAGATGGGGTGGGTAGTCCTGTCTGCGCTGGCACTTCTTTTATTGTCAGAAGAAAAGCATTAGAGGAAGTGGAATACTTTAATACAGAATCTATTAGTGAAGACTATTTTACTGGGATTGCTATCTCTGCCAAAGGTTATGAAGTTATTTACTTAAATGAAAAACTCAGCGCTGGTTTATCTGCCGAAAGTTTATCAGCTTATTTACGGCAAAGATTGCGCTGGGCCAGAGGAACTTTACAGGCCTTTTTTATCAAAGCTAATCCCTTGAAAATCGCGGGACTAACCCTACCCCAAAGATTGGCACACTTAGAAGGTATCTTATCTTGGTTTTCTCCCTTAGCTCGTTTATTTTCTCTACTTATTCCTCTCCTTTATACCTTTGGATATATAGTACCTTTGAACATTACCATCGATGAGACAATCTATATCTTTTTACCCTACATGATGCTGCAGTTAGCCACTTATCACTGGTTAAATTCTCGCTCGCGCTCGATTGTTTTTTCTGAGGTACTATCGATGATTATTTGTGTACCTACATCCCTAACAGTTCTCCATGTTCTTTGGAAACCCTTTGACAAAGGATTTCAGGTGACACCGAAGGGAATTGCTCGCCAAAATTATCAATATAATTGGCACTTATCCTACCCATTGCTGTTTTTTCTCACTATTACTTTAATTAGTATTTTCTTTAATTTACGCCATCACAATTATCAAGAAAGTCCCCTAAATTTTGGCTTGATTTTGGCTATATATAACGTGGTTATTATCATGACTGCTTTAGTGGCTTTATTGGAAGCTCCCCTCACCCTAGAAACTCAATATCAATTGCTGGAATATCCTGTTAAATTGATAACAGAATCGGATATAATCATACAGGGCAATCTGAAAAAACTTTCGGAAATAGGGGCAGAAATTCACCTGAGGGAACCCATCTACTCAGAAAAATTACTCCTAGATATTTTAGGCGAAGATTTGCGCCTATCGGCTCATCTAGTCAATCTAGAAAAACGAGGAAAAATCTGGCAAGCAACCCTTAAATTCCAGCAACTTACCCTATCAGACCAGAGAAAACTAATTACTTTTTTATTCTGTCGTCCCCAGCGCTGGCCGCTGAAAAATACGGCAGGAGAATTACAATCCCTTTGGTTGTTAATTATCAGCTTTTTTCGGGGGATAGGCTTGATTTGTCGGGCAATTCTGAATCGAAAAACAGCCCTTTAGTTCAGTCAAAAATCGAAAATACTTATCGAAAAATTACTGGATGCTTATCGTATCAACTGGCTTTTGTCTGTGATTTTACTCACATGGCTATTCCTGTATTATCACAGTTGTCACTTGACCAAAACTTGACAGTATTATAGTAAGAGTAACCATTCTTAGATGGACTGGCCTATGAACAATCGTTTATGTCTTCACCTGATGGCTAATAAGGAAAAAGGCTTTGCCTTGCCCCTTGCCGTGTTAATTGGACTTATCCTGATGGTGACAGGAATGACTATGATGATGCGCGCCCAAGGAGACCAATCGAAAGTAATTGCCCAAAAAGCCCGGGCTGATAGTTTAAGAAGTTCCGAAGTGGGGCTGGCTCGCGTGCAGGATCTACTCAATAGCGTTCGAGTTATGGCGACGGTTGATAGTAATTGTACTACCGGCGATTGTTGGCAGAACGCCAAATATGATGTGGTTACTAATCCCACCAATTTACAAAGACATTTGAAAAAATTAGTCGACGCCGCCCCCTCCTGTAGTAATCCCAACAATGCTGATACCTTGAAGGCAAAAATCGATGAATTAAGAGGTTTGAGCGCAAATCAATGGTTTGATCTCGGTAATAATCGTTATTATCGCGTGGTTGGATACGATTTTAATATTGGGACTGGCAGGGGAGTTCTCACCCTCGAAGGACTTTCCCGCACCAGTGCCGCAACAGACCTAACTAACACTGCTATCGATAGAGATAGTGACGACAATGCCGCCTCCCGTAACCGCGTGGTGGTAACTATCCCTATTCTTGATTCCCCTCCCCTCGCATTTAACCGCACCACGGTCCCAGCTTTATGGATAAGTGACGGAACGGCGGACGATGGTGCTAAATTTCAAGGAGATGTAGTGGAGAAAGTGGTGAGTCCATGTAATATTGACCAAACTAAGATTCAACAGCCCACATCCGCACCCAGTCCCCCCTACACAGCACAATTTGTCGGTGTGTTTTTCCCCGATTTACCGGCGATTACCGGCGGTATTCCCTCTGTTCAGAAAGATCTGGTACTTACCACTTCTGAAACTTTTCCCAGAACAGGAGACACACCCACTCCCCTCACGATTAACAGTCAAAGCGTAGATGTGTACGAGTATATCGTTAATAATATCAACTTGAGTGGTAGCGATAAGATTACCATTACTCCGGGGAAACGGGTAGTTTTTTATGTTAAAGGTGATATTAACGGTGCCATCGAACACAATTGTGGTACTCCGACTGGCTGTCCGGGCAATCTACAAATTTATGCCTATGCCCCTGCTTCCGCCAACCCGCAAATTTGTCTGACAGGAAACGAAAAACTAGAAGCGTTTATCTTTGCTCCTAACTATTCCCTCGGTAAAACCGGTACCGGTGCTTTCGTCGGCGCTGCCTGGGGTAAAAATTGGGGCAAAATTTCAGGCTGTCCCTCAAGTAGCGGTGCTGTAGCTGTGACTCAAGGGGTAGAATGGACTGAATTAATCCAAAACCGACCCCAATTTCCCCAACTCGGTGAGATTGCCAATTGGTGTGAGGAACCCATAGACACCGTTCTTGGTGCCTCTAAGTGTGATTAATTTCCCGACTGCTTCACCCTCTCCCAGTCCCTAAAAAACTTGAATAGAGAAAGGGTGGATTCAGTCCATTCTTTTTTTAACTTATCGGGTTGATGAGGGGGGTTGAGGATTTCGGTTCAGGACAGGTTTTATTGGTGAAATCACAGCGATAAATTGCCGGTTTTTGCCAACTGAGGGGAATTTCCAGCAAATCCCTCGAACCGGTCATTGCTTGTCCCAGAAAGAGAGCCAGAGCGATACAATTGAGAATTGTATGGGCAATGCGCCAACAATGGGAACGGTCTTTATAGATATCTTCGACAATTGCCAGAGAGAAAATCATCAGTAATGATGCCGCCATGCCGATATAGTAGTGAGACCAGTACCATTGGGCCGAGAGTCGCCAGACCCCATCCTGAGAACCGATAATAATTAAACCCATGCCAGTCAAGGTGGCAAAAATTCCGCGCCAGAGGGCTTGTCTAGCGCGGTAGAGACAGACCAAAGAGGCAATGGTGACAAAAAACATCAAAATCACAAAAATGACCAGAAAGGGGTCTAATTTTCCCTCTTTTTGTTTATCGACAAAACCATTAAAACCGTAAACGACCGAGTAAGCTAGTGCTAACAGGTTAACCCCTACCACTGTACCCGTTAACCAGCGGCCTAAGCGTAGATGTTCGGGTCCAACCACTGGGGGAATTTTACTTTTATTTCCTGCAGCGGTTTCTAGGCGACGTTGACGGGTTTGCCAAGCAAAGTTAACTACGAGGCCGATAATAGGGAAAACGACCACTATTGCTAGGACAGGATGAATAAGAGCCAGAAAATCGACGAATTGCATATAAATATCCCGAAAATAGTCAGCAGAAAATCGTCAATAGTTGACAAGCTATAGCCTTGTTTTTTTCAGCTTATCGCAGGTATTAGGAGCCTGGCGTCAGGAGATTATTTTTATTTATTCTCCCCATTTCCCCACACCCTACACCCCACACCCTACACCCCACACCCTACACCCCACACCCTACACCCCACACCCCACACCCTACACCCCACACCCTACACCCCACACCCTACACCCCACACCCTACACCCCACACCCCAAAACCTCACTTCCCATTTCGGACGAGGAACCTCTTTGATAATCGGCTAATCTAAAAGCAGCAATCCCTAGATTCAATCCTAACTATGAAACTACAAGAACTTTTAACCAATATCACTCTGGTTTCCCCGATTTCTTCTCCTATCGCTTTAGAAACCGAGATTACGGGAATTTCCACCAACTCCCATGCTTGTCAACCCGGAGATTTATTTATCGGGTTACCCGGTAGTCGCGTCGATGGGGGCGAATTTTGGCGTTCTGCTTTGGAAACCGGGGCCGTAGCGGCGATTATTTCCCCGGCAGCCGCCGCTAAATTTCCCCCCCCGGAGGATGCTTCGGTAATGGTTGTGGCAGATTTAGTTACTGCCGCCGCTGCGATCGCCGCTAAATTCTATCATTATCCTGCCCAAACCCTAAAATTAATCGGTGTGACGGGAACTAACGGCAAAACCACCACCACCCATTTAATTGAATATTTTCTCAGCCAAGCAGAGATTCCCACCGCTTTATTCGGGACTCTTTACACCCGTTGGCAAGGATTCCAAGAAACCGCTAATCATACCACCCCTTTCGCTAACGAGTTACAAGCTAGTTTAGCCAAAGCGGTGAGCGCTGGCAATGAAATCGCCGTCATGGAAGTTAGTTCCCATGCACTGGCCCAGGGACGGGTACAGGGTTGTACTTTTCCCGTGACGGTGTTTACCAATCTCACCAGAGACCATCTCGATTATCACCTCGATATGGAAGATTATTTTGCCGCTAAAGCTAAATTATTTAGTCCCGATTATCTGCAAGGGAAGGCGATTATTAACCTTGATGATGCCTATGGTCAACGTTTAGCAGCCTCCCTGTCTCCCCAACAGGTTTTAACCTATAGTGTGTCCGATGCTAGTGCCGATTTTTATACTAAAGATTTACAATATCAACCCACGGGAGTTCAAGGGGTGATGGTGACTCCCCAAGGGGAAATAGCCTTTGCTTCTCCTCTGGTGGGTCAATATAATCTGGCTAACCTCTTGGCGGCGGTGGCGGCAGTGTTAGAATGTGGTGTAGATTTAGGGAAAGTAATCGGTCAAATTCCCCAGTTTTCAGGAGTACCGGGGCGGATGGAACGGGTTAGCACCGCTCCCGACCAAGATATCAGCGTCATTGTTGATTATGCCCATACTCCCGACAGTTTAGAGAATGTTTTAAAAGCTTCCCGGCCCTTTATTTCCGGTCGGATGATTTGTGTTTTTGGTTGTGGTGGCGATCGAGATCGGACAAAACGGCCGTTAATGGGTAAAATAGCCGCAGAATTAGCAGATTTAGCCATAGTTACCTCCGATAATCCCCGCACAGAGTCTCCCGAACGAATCCTTCAGGATATCGTCGCTGGCATTCCCTCAGAAATTACTGTTCAGGTAATTAGCGATCGCGCTTTGGCCATTGACACGGCCATTCAAGCAGCGCAACCGGGAGACGGAGTAATTATTGCGGGTAAAGGTCACGAAGATTATCAAATTTTGGGGACGGAAAAAATCCATTTCGATGACCGCGAACAGGCCCGGGCCGCTTTGATGAAAGTGAAAAAGTGATGAGGGGTGATGAATTATCAAGAAAAGCTAACATTAGTTGACAATTGGCACAAGTAGCCAATGTTAAAATCTGTGATAGGGTAGAGGAGTTTAGGTAAAAATCCCCGTTAGGGGGCAACCGCTATCTTGATAAGTGGCCCCCTGTCTTGACTAAGCAATGACACAAAAAAGGCGTTACACGCGCTTTGATTGTCTGAGGCCTCTGGCTTTAGACTTTGGGGGATACCCCCTCTTGAGGAGAATCTCTTAAAGTGCATTGTTAGGGTGTGTTAGTAAAAAAGTATCGGTCAATTGGTGACTCTAGATGACCTACTGCCTTAATCCCAACTGTACTCAACCGAAAAACGCCCCGACAGCGTTAATCTGCGAGAGTTGCGGTTCAAAACTTCTTCTGCACGACCGCTATCAAACTCTAGGCATTTTGGGGAAAGGAGGGTTTGGGACAACTTTTGTTTCATCGGATCTGTCCCTACCAGATAAGCCCCTCTGTGTGGTCAAACAACTGCAACCTCCCTCTAAAGAGGCTAATGTTTTTCGCGTGGCGAGGGAACTTTTTGAGCGAGAAGTGGAAACCTTGGCAAAACTGGGAGTTCATCCGCAGATTCCCCGATTATTGGACTATTTTGAAGATAATCAACAGTTTTATCTAGTTCAAGAATACGTTAAAGGTCATAACCTGTACCAAGAGGTCAAAAAACGCGGACCGTTTAGCGAAGCGGGAGTCAAACAGTTTTTAAGTGAACTCTTGCCGATTTTGCAATATGTCCACGAGCAAAAGGTAATTCATCGGGATATCAAACCCGCTAACCTAATTCGTCGGCAAACAGACCGAAAATTGATTCTGATTGACTTCGGGTCCGTCAAAAATCAAGTTAATCCCGTCATGGCCAATGCCGATTCTCAAACCGCTTTCACTAATATTGCCGTGGGTACCCAAGGTTTTTCCCCCCCCGAACAGATGGCCATGCGTCCCGTTTACGCTAGTGATATCTACGCGGTGGGAGCTACCTGTCTCTATCTACTCACGGGCAAATCTCCTAAAGCGATCGAAGTTGATATTAATACAGGTGAATTACTCTGGGAAAAATTAGTCAAGGTGAGTCCCCAGTTTGCTAAAGTCCTGAAAACAATGCTGGAAGTCTCTGTGCGTCATCGCTACAAATCCGCTCAAGAGGTAATGGATGCCTTAGACATGACGGCTTATGCCGACAGTCTAGCCCAAAGTTTAATCGCCGCTCCAATGGTTACTTCCCAGCCCCCCCGACAAGATTCAGGTTCGATAGCCACTTCCTCCGTTTCTGGCCCTCTCAAGTCTAAATTTCGTCCCAAAAATAAAAATCCAGAGGCCTCTCCAGATAATATGCTGGGGGGACAGATGGCTTTTTCAATGCTTAATACAAATGTATTGAATAAAAGTAAAGCCCGCAGCAGCACAGAGCTAACCTTACTGAAGAAAAAACCCCGCTTAGATGAAAAAGCGATTCTCGATGCTTACAATAACGGCCGGCGCAATTTCGCCCAAGAGGAATTACCAAATCTCAATCTGGCCAAAGCCAAACTTTTGGGGGTAAATTTCTGTCAATCCAAATTAACAGGAACTAATTTACAAGGGGCAGATCTGTCCAATGCGGATCTGGGCCGGGCTAATCTCAGTCAAGCTATTCTCAAAAGTACCAATTTAAATAATGCCTATCTCGGTTATGCAGACCTAGAAAAGGCCGATTTACGCGGGGCTAATCTCACCGGCGCCCATCTTCGCTACGCCAATCTCAAAGATGCTAATCTTTGCGGGGCTAATCTCTCTGATGCCCAAGTAACTCAAGAACAAATCGCCCAGGCAAAAACCAATTGGTTCACAGTTATGCCCAATGGTAAACGCGGTTCCTGGTAATCTTTTTTCAGTGATCAGTAAACAGTAATCAGTAAACAGTGAAAAGACAGTAGGAAACTTCTATTTAGGGTTGGCTGAATAAATCTAAAAACCTTGTTGGGTAAGACTTTTAGACTTTTTGTCAATCAAAAAGTACCGGACTGGGAGTGATCAGGGGGAAAATTCCGGGACTTTTTCCCTGAAAATTCCCACACCCTGCCCCCAAGAAAAACTTTTTGCCGCAAACCCTATTTAATACTGTCACTTCAAACTCAAATCTGATAGCTGATAACTTACCCACTGATAACTGATAACTGATAACTGATTTAACCGCGGCTTTCCTTAAAGGTTTTGTAGGCGGTTTCGGAGTCGAAAATATGGCAATAATCAACGATTCGCTGCATTAATGCCCAAGAAAACTCGGTTTCTTTCAGGTGACTCCCCCAATTTTCTTTGAGACTAGCGTGAACTTTGCGGAGGTTATAGGAAGGAATCGCCGTCGAGATATGATGGGGGATATGGACATTAATATCGTGACAGAGAATTTCTACCCAACGGGGATAGCTACAGTGAACTGTCCCTTCTAGTTGCGCTAAAGCTTGATTCCAGTCTTCGGGATAGGAAAATTGAATATCCGGGTCCGTGTGATGGACAAGGGTAAAGGTACTCATCCAAAAATGATAGACAAACCAAGGTACCACCCAAAATTTAACCAATCCCCAGACACCAGTGTAGAAAATGAGGGTTGGGAAAAAAATAGCGGCAAAAACTAGGACGACAATCATCGAAAAGCGCGCTTTTTCCCGTTCGTTCTCCTTGAATTGTTCGATGTTGAAGTGTAGAATAGCCCAGTGGGCGATCGAACCAAGCCACCAGAAACGTCCGCGAATGCCGCGATAAAAGAGACGCACTAAGGGATTGGCCGAGTTAAAAGCTTCTAATTCCCACGGATCCCAAGCATTATCTATAGTTACCATGTTAGTTTTAGTATGATGGCGATCGTGCAGGAAACGCCAGCAGTGGAAGGGATAGATAAGCGGTAAGAGGAAAATATGACCGACAAGATCATTAACCCAGGGTCGATTGGAAAAAGACCGATGACCGCAATCATGCGCGATCACAAAAAATCCCGTTAAAGCTGTACCAGTGAAAATCCAAGCTAAAGGCAGTAAATACCAGGGAGAATAAACTAGCATTGCATAACCGGACATGACCGCCAAAATATTCGTAATCACTCCAAACCAAGCTTTAACTGGGTCTTTCTGGAAATATTCTTTGGGAATGGTTTTAATAATATCTTTCAGTTTAAAGTCTGGCTCGATCGAGGTGATCAACTCCCCATGCAATTTATCCGTCGTTGCCGTCATGAAATCTCCAATTACACTTAGGTGAACCCTTGACAAGAAATCAGCTAGGAGGTTTGGCTAAATTCTGCTCCTTACCACAAGCCAATTTTTTTGTCAATATATTTTTAACTTTAATTAATAAACTTCCGCGAAGCTTAATAATCCTTTACTTTATATACCATAAGAGGAGATTTTCTGTTTTGGCAAAATTTGCCCCTTGCCTCTTGCCTCTTGCCTTCAGAAGCTGATAACTGATAAAAAACCCAAATATTGACTATTTTTAGCCATTTTTTAACGATTAGCGGTGCTTTCTAGGGATTTAATCTCCTCCTGTACCTTACGGTGTTCGCGATTTAACTGTTTTTTGACCGATTCGGGGAGTTGTTCCTGTTTTTTCAGGGCATTATTAAAGTAATCCAATGCCAATTTCAAAGAGCCAGTATTTTTATCCGTATTGCCTTGAATTCTCAGGATTTGACCTTTCAGATACATTAATTCTGGATTATCGGGGGTCGCTTTCAGAGCGTTATCGATAAACTGCAAAGCCTGATCGTACTGCTTTAAATCCCGGTAAGCTAGAGCTATACCTCGATCGACCAAGTAATCAGGACTTCCGTAGGTTTCTAGCCGTTGAATTGCCTCTTGGGGACTAGAAAAGGGTAGATTAACCGCTAAAATCAAATCCATATAACCCTTTAACAGATTCAATTCTGGATCCGTAGGATTAACCTTTTCTGCGGTTTCCAAATACTGAAACACCTGTTGTAATCTGGGGATAGCCGATACTGCTCCTTCGGTTTGAAAAACGTAGGTTCCCTCCAAAAAACTCCCCACCGCTAGATACAAATTTCCCCTTAAGGGGTCGCTGGCCTGCATTTGCTTGGCCGCTTCCTTAGTTTTCTCGGAGTAGGTTTTTAGGGTGTTCCAATCCTGGTCGGTAAAAGCAAGAGAGGCGCGCATAGCATGGGACAAAGGTTCTTGGGGTTCCTTTTCTGTGGCCTCAATAGTTAATTTTTTGGCCTCTAGATAGTTACCTTCTTTAAAAATAGCGTTAAAAGCGGCCTCGGTCTTATCGCCAATCGGTCGGGGATTGTTTTTGCGGAAAGGATCTCCGGCTAACCCAGGACCAATCCAGTTAACCATTACCATAACAGCCAGCGAAGCACCGATCGCCATTCTTTTCGTTAAACCTAACCTCAGCACCATGGTCAAAAGTCTCCTTGAGCGAATGAAAAAATCTGTCACAATAGAAACGAGTTTCTAGACTTAATTTCCAGTTATTTTCCTGTCAATGCTTTATCTCAAAGATGTGGTTTATCATCCTCCCGCTGCTCTCAATCCCATTTTACAGGGGATTAATCTCGAATTAGCTCCCCAAGAATTAGGTCTGATTGTCGGCCCCAGTGGTTCTGGAAAAACGACTCTTTTGGAAATTCTAGCAGGCTTTGCCGATAAAACAGGAGGGACAATTCACTGGCGCGACCAAGAATTAACGGTGCCGCATCTGCAACAATTAGGAGGAATCGTTTTTCAGTTTCCTGAACGTCATTTTTGCGGTAAAACCATCCTTGAGGAGTTGCGTCTCGGTCATCCGGAGATTAAAAGCGATCGCCTAACGGCGGCCTTAAAGGAGGTAGGATTAGAAAATATGTCTCTGGATACTTCTCCCCACAATCTTAGTGGAGGTCAACAGCGTCGTTTATCCCTCGCTGTCCAGTTAATCCGGCAGCCTAATCTGTTACTTCTCGATGAACCTACGGCCGGTTTAGATTGGTCGATGCGTCGTCAATTGGCTAAACTTCTCGCTAGTCTCAAACAACACTGGACTTTATTAGTAGTTAGTCACGATGCCGGAGAATTACTCCCCATTGCTGACCGTCACTGGAAAATTGAACAAGGACATTTGCGGGAATTAAAAAGTGAAAAAACAGATAGTTGAGGTTTTAGGGTTTTGGGGTATTAGTTGAAATTCCCCACTTCCCTCATCGAAAATTTGGGTCTGAAACCCCGTCGTTCTACGACGGCTTTACCGTTAAATACTAGCGCATTTACCAAATATATGCTAAAATGTGAGACATGGAAAAAGCCTATTCGTTTCGATTTTAC
>VYKN01000192.1_pt1 | contig 12564 bp, 8 predicted proteins | sample 5114581 | NCBI WGS metagenome assembly VYKN01 (sample SAMN12291810, study PRJNA351875) | freshwater metagenome | isolation source: freshwater lake | place: USA: Michigan, Baker Lake | collected 2011-08-08
CTTTTTGTAAGTTTTTCTTTTCTTCTAAATCTAGGAAATCTTTAGCTGGCATAAGTAAAATTTTTCTCAAGTTACTATTTCTATTTTAGGTGGTTTAAGTGCGTTTTAGCTTATGACTTGGTTGATCTTGGGATGGGTGATCCCCGCATTGATCGGCGGGATCGTGACCGGGACTTGGTGGGGATTGCTGTCAGGATTCTGGTGGGGAGGGATCACCCGACTCTTCCTATCGATGAACGGGGGTTACGCGATCAATTCCATCACCCATGTCTACGGGAGTCGTCCCTTCCAGACAAGGGAAAAAAGCACTAACCAGATGCTGGTCGGAGTTCTGACCCTAGGAGAAGGATGGCATAACAATCATCACGCTTTCCCCAACTCGGCTAAATTCGGTCTGGAGTGGTGGCAATGGGACTTCGGGTATTGGGTGATCCGGGCTCTAGAGAGCGGCGGTGTGATCTGGGGGGTGAAAGCCCCGTCCTCGGAGGCGATCGAGGCGAAAAAATCCACGGGACAGGAGGTTTAAAACCATGCTTGAACAACCGAATCTATCTACGCTCCCCGCAACAGGAAAAACTGAACAGGAAATCCAAGAATGGCTCATCGCCTATCTAATCGATTTTCTCGAAGTGGAGGAAGAGGATATAGATCCCGATGCGTCTTTCGATAGTTACGCCCTAGATTCTACCGCCGCCGTTAGTATGACCGCAGATCTGGCAGATTGGTTGGGCTACGAACTAGAACCGAGTCTCTCCTGGGAGTATCCGAGCGTTCGCGCTATGGCTGGATATTTAGCGAGCGTGTAGTGTTCCCCACTTGCCTAGGGCGATCGGACATCGCGAGCCTTCCCCCCAGTTTATCCCCGCCACCAAGGATTTCTATGAAAGTTTCTGAGCCGATCGAACCCGCTAGAAAGGTGATTTTTAATCCTTTTCTGGCCAGTTTCAAGAGTGATCCCTACCCAACCTACCATCGGCTCCAGGAGAACGATCCCGTGCATAAAAGCTCGCTCAACGGAGCCTGGGTACTGACCCGATACGCCGATATCAAGAACGTTCTCCGCGATCCGAGGTTTCGCGCGGAACAGTTGTCCGGACGGATCGCCGCCAAAAGTGTAGTACCCGGAGCCGCCGGGGATTTCGCTCCCTTGGCGATCGCTACGGGAACCTGGTTATTGTTCCTCGATCCCCCCGACCATACCCGACTCCGGAGTCTGGTGGGCAAAGCCTTCTCGTCGGCCGCAGTGGAGCGTTTGCGGGGCCAGATCCGGGAGATGGTGAACCAACTACTCGATCGGGTCAAAGACCAGGAGCGACTGGATCTGATCGCCGATCTCGCCGCTCCCCTGCCGGTGATGGTCATCGCCAAGATGCTCGACCTGCCCGCCGCCGATCTAGACAAGCTCCGCCATTGGGCGGACGAACTCTCCAGGGTGGTCGATCCCCTGCGCTCGCTCGGCGATTACGGGTACCTCAACGAGGTAGCGGGAGAAATGATCGATTACTTCCGAAGACTGATCGGGGAACGACGGCTCGCTCTCGGCGAGGATCGTCTCAGCACCCTGATCACAGCCCGCGAACAGGAGGACAAACTAAGTGAGAACGAACTGTTGTCGATCTGTATTTTTCTCTTTGTAGCCGGGGAAGAAACGACGGTGAACCTGCTCGGCAACGGGATGTTAGCTCTCCTGCGCTCCCCAGAACAGATGGGCCAACTGCGGCAACACCCGGAACTAATGCCGACCGCGGTAGAAGAATTGCTGCGCTACGACAGTCCCGCCCAGTTCACCAGCCGGGTCGCCACCGAGGATATCGAGTTGGGCGGGAAAATCATCGGTGCGGGTGAACTCGTCTATCTTTGTCTCGGGGCCGCCAACCGCGATCCCGCCCAGTTCGCCGACCCCGATCGCCTCGATCTAGCCCGTTCAGACAATCGCCATCTGGCCTTCGCTGACGGTATCCATTACTGCCTAGGGAGTATCTTGGCACGTCTCGAAGGCCAGATCGCCATCGAGGCGATCGTGCGAACCTTTCCCGACCTAAAACTCTCCCCGGAGCCGTTAGAGTGGCGGGAAAACATTATTCTGAGGGGTTTGAAATCCCTACCTGTCACCACCCGATAAACTAATTTTTGCTGTTATCTGTTAGATGAAGCGATGATCAATGATAGAGAACCAATTGCGGTAATCGGGATCGGATGCCGTTTCCCCGGTTCCCCCACTCCTGAAGCGTTCTGGGAAAATCTCCGCAACGGTATCGATGCGGTGACCGAAGTGCCAGATGATCGCCACGAACTCGCCCCCTTGAAGACCTTCCCCCTAGAGGCTCCCGATGATCGCTCCTACCGATGGGGGGGGTTTCTGGAGGGACTTGATCGGTTCGACCCGAGATTTTTCGGTATCCATCCCCAAGAAGCCCCTAGTCTCGATCCCAAACAGCGCCTATTTCTGGAAGTTGCGTGGGAAGCCCTAGAGGACGCGGGACAGATTCCCGAACGACTCGCCAGTTCCTCGGTGGGGGTATTCGTCGGGGTCTCCAGTGTCGATTACTACGCTCTTCTGATGAATCAGCCCGAACAGGTCGATGGCTACACGGTTCCCAATAACTCGAACTGTATCATCGCTAACCGTCTCTCCTACACGCTCGATCTAACTGGACCGAGCCTGGCGATCGATACAGCCTGCTCCTCCTCCTTGGTGGCCGTCCATCTCGCCTGTCAGAGTTTACGAATGGGAGAATCCTGCCTAGCGATCGTCGGTGGGGTAAACGTGAATTTACTGCCCGGTGTGTGGCTCGGTTTATCCCGAGGGGGCATGATCTCCCCAAACGGTCGCTGTCGCTCTTTTGACGCATCCGCCAATGGTTACGCGCGGAGCGAGGGTGCGGGGGTGTTGATATTGAAGCCCCTATCTAGGGCAATCGCCGAGGGTGATCGGGTATACGCCTCGATCCGGGCCAGCGCGACCAACCAGAACGGCCGCGGCCAGCGTTTAACCGCTCCCAACCCCAAAGCCCAGGAAACCCTTCTCCGCCAAGTGTACGATCGGGCGGGCATTTCCCCCTCCCGAGTTCAGTACATCGAGGCCAACGGAACCGGCACGGTACTGGGGGACTACATGGAACTGAAGGCCCTAGGCGAATTTTTCTCTAGCGAGGATTCCTCGATGCCTCCCCGCGCCGTCGGGACGGTCAAAACTAATATCGGCCACGCGGAGGGTGCGTCCGGGATGGCCGGGCTGATTAAAGTGATTCTCTCCCTGTGGCATCGACAGATCCCGCCTAGTTTACATTTCCGAGAACCCAATCCCCACGTCCGTTTCGATCGCCTGCCGCTCACCATCCAAACCCAACTCACCGAGTGGCCCGAGAGCGAAAAGCCAGCGATCGCTGGGATTAACTCCTTCGGTTTTGGCGGTACGAACGCCCATCTGGTGATCGAGGAGAGGCCAGCCCGACTATCGGCTCCGTCTCCGTCAGAGCGCCCCCTCGAGATCCTGACCCTTGGCGCAAAAACGGAAGCAGCCCTGCGGGAACTGGCCCTGTGCTATCACGAGTTTTTGTCGGCTCACCCGGAACTTTCCCTCGCCGATGTTTGTTTCTCCGCCAATACTGGGCGATCGCCCTTCGATCACCGTCTGGCGATCATGGCGGACTCCCTCGAACAACTCGGCGATCGCCTGCACGCCTTCGCAACGGGCCAGTCCGGTCAGGGAATCCTTTACGGTAAAATCAATCGCCGTCGGCCAGCCAAAGTCGCTTTCTGGTTTCCCGGTCAGGAAAATCCCTGGATCGGCACTGGCGATACTCATACTCTCTATCGCACCCAGTCAACTTTCCGCTCGGTCCTGGCACACTGCGAGCGAATTTTACTTCCCTATCTAGAAAAACCGCTTCTTTCTCTTATATACCCCGAGGACGACCGAGAACCCCTGGAAACCTTCCCTCTTTATCCCTCCGTCCTCAGTTTCGTCCTAGAATACGCCCTCGCCGAAGTCTGGAAATCCTGGGGAATCGTTGCCGAGGCGGCGATTGGTTACGGCATCGGTGAGGCGATCTCCGCCTGCCTGACGGGGGCCACCAGCTTGGAGAAAATACTTCCTGCTATCGCCCGGGGAGAGTACCCAGAAACCCCCAGGACGGCGCGGGCGGAAAAACTGGCCGAACTGGCAGGGACAGAATGCGATCTCTATCTGGAAATCGGTCGGCACCGGGAATTGGCCGCAACTGACCCAGAACTTCCCGGAACTTGGCTTTCCAGTTGGCAAGACGCTCGCTCGGAATGGGAATCCCTGCTTCTCTGTTTAGCCCACCTACACACGCGGGGGATCGGGATCGATTGGTCGGCCTTTGAGGGAGATCGCCCGAGACAGCGTCTATCTCTACCCACCTATCCCTTCCAGCGTCAGCGCTATTGGATCGAGACGGAGGAAGTGAAAGGGGATTTCGCACGACCAGTAGAGGATTTGGTTTGCCGAACCCTCTCCACCTCCCCCAGGCAAGAGCTAGAGGAAATGTATGTCGCTCCCAGAGATCGATGGGAAGCGGAACTGATCGAGATCTGGGAGAACACCTTACACCTACGACCGATCGGCATTCACAATAACTTTTTTGAATTGGGAGGCGATTCTAAACTGATCGCCAGTCTTCTCGTAGCGATCGAAAAAACCTACGGCAGACAATTTCCCCTCGCCCTTCTCTACGAGGCCCCGACCATCGAACAACTAGCGGCGATTCTTCGCCAAGAAAATTGGTCGGTTCCCCGGAAGTCCCTAGTGCCGATCCAGCCGAACGGCTCCCGCCCTCCCCTTTTCGGTATCCACGTTCTCGGCAAAGGTCTCAAAACCTATCGTTCCCTCCTACCCTATCTCGGAGCGGAACAGCCGGTGTACGGACTACACTACCGCTTGGGAGTTGTCCCTACCGAGCGATACGCTGAAACGTTAACTACCGTTCCTGATCTGGCCGCTCACTATATCCAAGAAATGCAACTCTTACAACCGAATGGACCCTATCATTTATGCGGGCATTCTTTCGGTGGTTTTGTCGCCTTCGAGATGGCTCGACAATTGCAAGATCGCGGGGAGCGGGTCGCCCTCCTGATTCTCTTCGATACCATCGTTCCCGACTCTTTCAAGCGCCTTTCCCTCGCCCAACGCATCCTACAGCATTGGCAGAGCGTCCGGCACTCCGGAACGAATTACATCACCCAAAAAATCCGCGGCAAAGCTTACCAGTTGATCCGCAAAAGAAAGCAGTCCTCTAACCACCGTAACAAGCTACTTTTAGAGAAGCCAGCCCCCGCAATCGTCGTTCGTGCTGACGCAGACGATCCGGGCTTGCAGATGTTGTCCGATAATATCCAGATGGCCGAAAAGTACCTACAAGAGCTGCCGACCTATTCTGGGAAAGTCACTTTCTTTCAAGCTTTGGAACAACCGCTCGGCCAGGGATGGTATATCGATGAAAAATTCGGCTGGGGGAAATTCGCGGTGGGAGAATGGGAATCACACTTGATTTCTGGTAACCACAAAACTATGTTCCACGAACCACACGTCCAGAAGTTGGGGGAAACCTTAAAATCCTGTTTGGACAGCCTTCCCTAAATCTCTAAATGTTCTCTCAGCCTTTCCTTAACTTTTGTAATGTTTCCCCCCCCCTAATTATGCGATTTAATCCTTTTATATTCCAGGCCGACTCCTATCCGATCTACCGTCAGCTACGAGCGGAAGATCCTATCCATAAAAGCTTTACAGGAGCTTGGGTACTGACTCGCTACGCAGATATAAAATTCGTTCTTCAAGATTCTCGTTTTCATGCCGATCGCATCCCGGAACGTCTCGCTAAAGGGGGTCAGCGCATCGATCCTCACGAGTTTCAAAGGATGACGGAAAACCTACAAAAATGGTTTTTATTTTTGAATCCTCCCGATCATACCCGCTTGCGATCGGTCGCCAGTAAATCCCTCGTCTATTGGACGACCGATCGCCTTCGTCCCTTTTTACAGGAGACCGTCGATCGATTACTCGACAACTTCCGTCAGCGAGGAACGATGGAGGTGATCGATGATTTCGCCCGTCCCCTCTCTAAAGCCCTGATGGGGAGAATGTTCCAGCTACCTGAGCCCGATCACGATCGTCTTCACTACTGGTCGGATGAGCTATTCCATCAAATTTTTGAACCGATGATCTCTCTAGAAGGTTACAAACATCTGAATCAAGTCTCTCTCGGCTTGCTCGAATATTTTAAAGTTCTCATTAATGAGCGAAAAAATAACTTACAGGATGATTTACTCAGCGATCTCATTACGGCAAGAGAGCGAGGAGAAAAGTTAGAGGAAGAGGATTTATTATCGATCTGCGTTCTCTTAATGAGTGGTGGACAAACGACCGTGATTAATTTAATCGGCAACGGATTACTATCTTTACTCCGTAATCCCGAACAGCTAGAAAAACTCCAACAACATCCTGAACTGATTCACAGTGCCGTTGAAGAGTTATTACGCTATGAAGGACCGACCCAAATGATCGCCAGAGAAGCAGCGGAAAGAGTCGAGATCGATAGTAAAGTTATCGAGCCGGGGGAATTAGTATTTCTCTATCTATCCTCCGCCAATCGGGATCCAGAACAATTTCCCGATCCGGATCGACTCGATATCACCCGAGGGGAAAAGAGTCGTCATCTCTCCTTCGGGGCTGGAATTCATTACTGTGTCGGTGCCACTCAAGGACGCACTCAAGGACAGATTGCGATTAATAGCTTAGTCCAACAGATACCCGATCTCCAACTGCAAACCGAACGGGTAGAATGGCGTAAAAGTATCGTGATCCGCGGACTCAAAGCTCTTCACCTTACTTGCAAAGTGTAAATAACTGGCTCTCTTGTATTTCGTGTGATAAGCAGAATTTATTGTTTCTCAAACTGCTTCTGGATAAGGCTTTTAGAGCTTACTCGCCTGGAAAGCGATCGAGAATAGCCCTATTTTTTTACAAAGTACAGGAGAGCCAAATAACTTTAGATATCTTTCTATCAATCACATCATTCGAGAATCTCTTATGACTACTGTTTACTTACATATAGGAATGCCAAAGACAGGCTCAACTTCTCTGCAAAAATTCCTTTTTGAAAACCGAAGTCAATTATTAGAAGAAGGATATTTATATCCGATCACTGGCACGAAAAAATTTAGTCAAATATGGGATCGTTATTCTCACAACTCCCTAAGCAAACAATTAGAAACAAAGCACGATGTGTGGGAGCAATTATCACAAGAGATAGAGACAAGTAAAGCTAAAAATATCATCATTTCTTCCGAGTTTTTCACTTATCCTGAAAGATTTTTTAACAATACAAGTAGTATCAAAAAAATCAGAAATCATCTACAGAATTATTCTGTTAAAATCATTGTTTATTTGAGGAATCAAGTCGATTTTCTACAATCTCTTTATGCTCAAATGATTAAGTCGAATTTACAAAATTCATCGATAAAAATAATGATAGAAAAAGAAAAATTTCGCTGTTACTATTACTCAATGTTAGAACGGTGGTCTTTCGTATTCGGGCTGGAAAATATCCTCGTAAGAGTCTTCGAGAAGGAACAATTAAAAAATGCCAATCTATACGATGATTTTTTGAGTGCTATTCATTTCCCACTTCTACACGATGACTTCAGAATTCAGCCCTGCTACACAAACACGTCACCTTCTATTAAAGTCATCAAGATTATGCGTATCTTGAATCAATACTCAAACTTTTTAACGGAGCGAATAAGCTTCGAACAATTAAAGATAAAGCAGTGGATAAATCGCCAGCATAGCAAAAAACATACTCATTTTCTAGAGTATCTAAGTCATCAGAATGAATTGACCAGTATTATCAATCGATTGCCCGATTTTGTGATTAGCGATTCCCTATTAACTTCCGAGGAAAAATATTCTCTAAAGCAAGAATTTTTAGAAGAAAATTCTCGAGTCGCCTGTAGGTATTTAAATCGCCCGGACGGTAAGTTATTCAAAGATCGTTAATCAATGATATGCACCCCCCCAACAACTAGCTACAGCTGGCTGAATAAATCTAAAAATTGTTGGATAAGACTTTTAGGCTTTTTTGAAATCAAAAAGTGCCAGCCATTGCAGGGATCGGGGGGGAAATCTAGGCACTTTTTCCCTGAAAATGGGTAAAACCCCACACCCTGCCCCCAGGAACAACTTTTTCAGCAAACCCTAGCTACAGTCCCGCAATTGCCCCTCGCGCCATAGATGCGATCGCTTGTTCCGTGGCCCGGGGTAGATGATAATATTTACCCCCAGCTTTTAGGGCTAATTCTTTGGCAAAACCAGTGGAGACGAATTTTTTCTCCGTATCGATGACCAGCAGTTTAATGCCTAAAGAGCGAATTTTAGCGGCAATATCGAGCAGTTCTGCCTTAATATCCGGTTTTTCCCCCTCCGGAATCGGTTCGCCTAAAGATTTCGCCAAAGGAATATTACTTCTACCGTCGGTAATCGCCACAACCACCACTTGACCGATATCCCCCGATAAACGGGCATTCATCCCCACATGAACCGCTTGGGTTAAACCGTGGGCTAAGGGGGAACCGCCGCCACAGGGCAGGGTTTCTAGACGTTTTTTCGCTAGGGTAATCGATTTGGTCGGGGGCAATAGTACATCTGCTCGCTCACCCCGGAAAGGAATCAGCGCAATCTGGTCGCGATTTTCGTAAGCTTCCGTTAACAGACGCATAACCGCACCTTTGGCCGACTGCATCCGATTGAGCGCCATGGAACCGGAGGCATCGACGACAAAGACAATTAAAGAACCGGCCTTACGGGCCAACCGTTTTGAGCGCAGATCCCCTTCTTCTATAATCACACGACGTTCAGGATTCCTTAAGCGACGGGCTTTTTGATAGGGGGCGGCCGCCCGGAGAGTGGCATCGACGGCGACTCTTTTCACCTTGCCCCGGGGTAACATCGGCTTAATATAACGTCCTCTATCTTCCGAGAAAATCAGGTTACGCGCCCCCGATTTCCCCTGACGCTGGGCCATCTGGGCGAAATACAGCACACTGGGATCCAGTAAAACCCCTTCCGGGTCGAAAACAAATTCTTCCGGCAGATTATCGGGCTGTTCCGGTTCTTTTTCTTCCTCTTTCTCCTCCTCTTTTTCTTCCTGTTCCTGCTGGTTTTCGTCTTGGGGCGGTTCCGGTGGTGGCGGTGGTGGCGGTGGTTGTTGTTGTTCCTGTTCGGGAGGTGGTGGCGTAATCAGCGATCGAGGTACAATAACTAATTCGACGGCTCTTTTTAAGTCATCGGCACTGACTAAATCCCGACCTTCTAAAGCAGCGGCGGCCTTGGCTACTCTCACGGCAAAAATCTCGGCGCGATGACCTTCCACCCTACCGCGCACCGCTTCCTCCACTAGATAACTAATTTGTTCGGGTTTAATTTTTACCTCTTTTAACCATTCCCTCGCTAGGATAATTTCGGTTTTTAGATCATCGATTTCTTGGGCATATTGGGCGATAAAAGCGGTGGGAGAAACAGCATACTCGATCGCCTGATTGACGGCGGTTACTCGTTGGTCTAAACTAAGGACACCATCGGCGGAAAGAGCAATGGCAATTCTATCTAATAAATGGGTTCGTAAATCCCCTTCTTCTGGGTTATAAGTAGCGATCAGGATTGGTTTACAGGGATGTTGAAAACTGATGCCTTCCCGTTCAATTTGGTTGCGTCCTTCGCTTAAAACTGTTAGTAATTGGTTAGCAATTTGGTCATCGAGTAGATTAATTTCATCGACGTAGAGAATTCCCCGATGGGCGCTGGCTAATAAACCGGGTTGAAAGACTGGTTCCCCCTGTTTCACCGATTCTTCCACATCGACGGAACCCAATAAACGATCCTCGGTCACTCCTAGGGGAATCTGCACAAAAGGGGCCCGGATGACTTCCGTGGGGACCTCTCCACTGCTATATTCTTCTTTGGTGCGATCGTCCCATTCGTCGGGATTATTGGGATCACAATTAAAGACATTACCCGCGATAATTTCGATCGGTGGCAGTAGGCAATGTATCGCTCGCGCCATGACTGATTTGGCGGTTCCCCGACGACCGGCAATTACCACACCCCCTAGAGCGGGATCCACGGCGGCTAAGAGTAGGGCTAATTTAATCGCTTCTTGGCCGACAACGGCAGTTAGGGGAAAATTGAGGGTCAGAGTGGGCATAGATCTAGATTCAGGCGGCCAAATTCTAGTGTAAAACAGAAGCTCACTGGTCTGGCACTTTTCCTCTTTTGATTCCCGAACTCAGATTTTAAGTAGGTAGGCGTTAAAAATTATCAGGCACCCCCCTTATCAAGGGGGGCAGGGGGGATCGAACCTAAAATCCATTTTTAGGATTTCTTCATCCCTGAACCGATCGACAAGTTGCCGGGTTAATCTAGGATTAGCTCCTGATAACGGCTGTAGAGAGGACAAAAATATGATAGCGACAATAATCGATCGCCTTACGGAAACCAACCCGCAAATTATGCGAGAATGGCAAGGAAGATTAACCCCGAAAAATATCTCGATCGCCTCGGTTATCTCCCTCGTTGGTCAATTATTAGTTTACTTGTACTATCAAAATCTCTTGCCGGTAGGGACGGGATTTAGTCGTTACTGTACCGCTAATCCCCCCAATAACAACGACTATTATCCCTATAGTGGGCTTAAATACTGTATCCAAGACTTAAATGGTCAATGGATGATTATCTCCCGGTTATGGTGGTTAGATATCTTCACTTTTCTGAGTATTACCGGTATTTTCGCTCTTTTAGTGGTGGGAACCTATCAATTAATCGCCGATCTTTCCGGGGAAGAACGCCGGGGTACACTTAATTTTATCCGTCTGAGTCCCCAACCCGCCAAAACGATTTTTATCGGCAAAATTTTCGGGGTTCCCATTCTCCTCTATCTCGTCTGTCTTCTCGCTTTACCCTTTCACTTGGGGGCGGGTTTATTAGCAGGTATTCCCTTATCCCTAATTTTAGCCTTCTACGGGGTTCTAATCGCTAGTTGTGCCTTTTTCTATCATGCCGCCCTTAGTTTCGCTTTAGCCACGCCATGGTTAGGGGGATTTCAGCCCTGGTTGGGCAGCGCTACAGTTTTATTCTTTGTGTTTTATAGCACTATTGTTACTTTATCGGGCTATGGCGGTTCCCGTACCCCCTTTGATTGGTTAATTCTCTTTAATCCTAGTTTTGTCCTTCCCTATCTAGTTAAATCTACCTTTCTCCCCCCCGATGCGGTACGCTATCTAGGAATCCCACAAGTCTTCGACCTTCGTTGGTACGGTCAATCTCTCTGGCAATCGGTTACAACGGGTATTAGTTTAATTTTGCTCAATTTTGCCCTCTGCACCTACGGGTTAACCAGAATTATCCAGCGTCGCTTCCATAATCCCCTCGCTACTCTTGTTAGTAAACCCCAAAGTTACTGGATGATGGGTTGTTTTAGCGCTATTAGCCTGGGTTTTGTCTTCCAAACTCTGGAAACGAGCTATATTTTCGATAATTTTGCGATTCTTAGCGTTTTTGTGGCGATTTTTGGCTTGTTAATCCTTTTTGCCCTCACTCCCCCTCGTCAAACTATCCAAGATTGGGCGCGCTATCGTCATCTGCAAGGAAAAACGGGCATTAGTCTGGGGAAAGCTGTAATCTTTGGCGAAAAAAGCCCTTCTACCCTAGCCATGGCTATTAACGTCGCCATTGCCATTTTATTGATCCTTCCCGCTATTTTTATCGCCCCTCTCCATCAATATAAACTAGCCACTGCAGCCGGGTTTATCTTGGCAATGAACATGATTTTAGTCTATGCCGCTATCGCCCAATTATTGATGTTAGCCAGCACAAATAAACGCGCTTTGCTGGCAGCCACTAGCATCGGCATTTTGATTATTTTCCCCTTCCTCTGTTTTGCTGTCTTGAGAGTTAATCCCAGTCAATCTCCGCTTTTATGGTTTTTTACTTTTCTTCCCATTGCCGCTACTAAATACGCTACACTTCCCTCTTTCGCTTTGGCAATTTTCAGTCAGTGGTTGGGTTTAACCCTCGTCGGATGGCAAATTAATCGGCAATTAAATCGCCTTGGTGCCTCGGCAACTAAAGCGTTAATGCCGGGCTAAAAAATACCGACTCAAAGGGGAGATTAAATAATATCTCTGCCGACAATTTTCTCCCCTTGAGTTTCGGTTAAATTTTTTTTCCAAAAAAGCTTGACAAAACCCCACGACTTGACAGATAACTTCTTATACAATGGGAATCCTTGCCTGCCTGCGAACCCGCTCTTTTCAGGTCAAATAAAGCCCCAAAAAATTAACCCCAAAAATTAGGCTGAGTTAATTTCAGTAAACAGTGATCAGTTATAGTTTAGTGAGGTTCGTTATGTTTAACAATGTCGAGTCTGGATTTAATCATCGAAAATTTTGGGTCTGAAACCCCGTCGTTCTACGACGGCTTTACCGTTAAATATTAGCGCATTTACCAAATAGGGTCTGCTGAAAAAGTTTTTCGGTGGGGGTTGGGGG
>VYKN01000193.1_pt1 | contig 12550 bp, 9 predicted proteins | sample 5114581 | NCBI WGS metagenome assembly VYKN01 (sample SAMN12291810, study PRJNA351875) | freshwater metagenome | isolation source: freshwater lake | place: USA: Michigan, Baker Lake | collected 2011-08-08
TATTAGCAGCCGTTGATTTATCCCCGGAATTACGGGAAAAAATTCTGCAAGAAGGGCTTTATGTGGCTCGGATTCATGACCAAGTATTTGAATTAGATATTCCCGATAATTTTCAAGCTCAAACTTATTAAATAACCCTGCCCTAGGAAAAACTTTTTCAGTAAGCTTTATTGTAATTGTCCGCGCAGAGCATAACGATCTTTTTCTAAACCGAAAGCGAAGAGAAAAGAATGGCGTATGGTGGGGTTAGAGAGAGTAAAAAAGAGAAAGAGAGCGATAACAGCTAATCCTGACGATAAACTAAACATAGTTTCGTAGGAAATTGCTAAAACCCCCAGAATTGGACCGGCTAAGGCTGTTCCCACATCAAAACCGCCGATACAGATAGAATAGGCCCGGCCGCGTTCTTGGGGCCCAGAGCGATCGGAGATTAAAGCCAGTAACATAGGGAATAAAATCCCCCCTCCCGTACCTTCGAGGATAGCGGCTAAAATTAAAGCGGAGGAAGATCGGGCAGAAGATAGAACCAACATGGATAAACCATAGCAAAAAACGCTAATAGTGATGAATAAACCCCGTCCATAGCGATCACTGGCTCCTCCCGACAAAATCCGTCCGATTACGCCCGATAGTGCCGCATAACTGTAGAATAGACCGGCACTGAAAGGTATCTGATTTTCGAGGAGAAACAGGGGTAAAAAAGCGACTAAACCGCCGAATAAAGTACCGACCAATAGAAAAACTAAGGTAGGGACTAAAAAAGCCCGCTCTTGACATAATGCCCAAAAACTGCGCTCAATTGTCTGATTTTCTGCCTTCATTTGGGCTAATTTTTTCTTGAAGTCCGGTTCTTGAATGGAGAAACCCAAGAGAAAGGCGATCGCTCCTGAAGCGGCGGAAACTAGAAATAAACCGTTATAACCGATCGATTCGTAGAGATAACTGCCTAAAGCTGGACCAATTCCCATGCCTATGGGTGCAGTTAAGCTCATATAACCAATTATCTCTCCCCGTTGACGAACCGGCGAAAAATCCACCACTAGGGTACTGTAACCGGTGGTAAAAGCGGCGATACTGAGACCATGGTAGGCGCGAACGACGAATAAAGAGGAAAGATCGCGAAAAAATAGATAACCGAGGGGTGCGGTAGCGGCGACAATAGTTCCAAATAAAACCACTAATTTGCGACTGCGGCGATCAACTAGATTGCCTAACCAACTGCGCGATAAAATTAAACCGATAGCAAAGGCCCCCATGACAAAACCGATATCTTGTTTGCTACCGCCTAGGGAGTCAATATAGGTGGGGAGAGTGGGGAGGAGAGTGGTAATACTTGTCCAGAAAAACAGCGCCGTGACGAAGAGGAAGAGTAGTTGACGACGAGTCTCGGCAGTAAGCGATCGAAAAGTTTTGAAAGCGTTCACAACAGCGACCGTCACAGGCAACAAAAAGACCCGGAGATCACGCCAGTCACAAGCATCCCGTATTGCTGCTACCTTCCGGTCCTGACAAGGTTAAGGCGTTGCGATCGCATGAGTCCGAGTCTTTTTTATCATAACATCTTTTTCGGGGATACGGGCATTTTTTTCCGGAGAATCTCCTCTCAATCTAGACTGTGAACGGAAATTTCCTCAACGAGGGGGTTTTTGCAATTGTTGTTGTAGAGAAGTTTCCGGTTCGATCGCCAATCCGCTAAACTGTCGGATTAAGAGTGAAGGACTCTCCCTAGAATCGGCAGCGAGGAAAAATAACCAACGGCTGCCGGGGGTGAGTTGTTCGATGGAATTGAAGTTACTTGTCAACCAAATTACAGGTAAATTAGGCAGATTAGCATTTTTTTGACTAGCTTTTGCCTCTATACCGGCTAAAGTTTCTAAAATGATCCTCTCCCCCTGAATTAAACCCGTTTCACCCGTCCAGAGTTTCACATTTAATTGCCGACGATGGGCATAAAAATAGAGGGAAGCAGCGGCAATAATCGCCCGTTCAAAACTGTCTTCTTGCCAATCACAGAGGGTATCGAGACAGATAATCACTTCCTGTCCTCCCGTTAACACTTCTAATTCCCGAATTTGAAATTCTCCCAAACGGGCACTAGTTTTCCAGTGAATTAAACGGGTAGAATCACCGTAGCGATATTGTCTCAGGTTACGGGTAAGTCCTTGATTAGCCCTTTGATAATAGCGATTATTTTCTAATTTTTGTTCCATCTCTTGACCGAGGGAATCGATCAGGGGACATTGTTGTAAGGGTAAAATTTGGGGATAAACTAAAGCTTTAGCCGCTGCTTGATGACAACGACGACACCAAAATAAACCGAGAGGGGCTGCTGTTCTTAATTGTACTTCTTGCCATTGATAAACACCCCGTTTGCTGGTGGGTAAATAATAAGTCCAACGATGGCAACTTTTGGAGGCAATCGCTTCTATTGGGTTTATTTTTGGCTGATCGAGAACTATAGGCAGGATATCTGTCACTTCTAACAGATTTATCGGCTGATTGCTCGTATTTTCTATCTCTAGGCTAATACTAAGATCGTCTCCCGCACTCACGGGTACAATGGCAAGACGACGCACTTTCAGGGGAAGAAGGGAACGACGGGGTAAAATTATCGATAAAATTAAAACAGCGCTCGTCGTGCCACAGATAGCATACAACCATCCCGCCATGGTATTGGTCGCAGCTCCGAAAAAACAGAGGGTAATGCCAATGATTACCCCCCCACCGTAAGCGGGTAAGATACCGCGATCTTCTAACCAAGTTTTCATAGAGGGTTTAGCGGTTTTGTCGTCTTTGCTGGAAAGCTAAAAATCAGGCCCACATCTCTATAATTCCCCCAAAAGCCCTCTGATCAGCGAAGGGAGTCCTATCCCTTGCCACTATTGTTATTTTTCTTAACAAAACTTAACAATTGATGGCAAAATTTTGCTTGCTTTTGTCGGCAGATTTTGGGATAATATTTTTAAAAGAGTTTATTCATAATGGTAATCTAAGCACTCAATAATAAACACAAACGTCCCACTATGAGACAATCATAACCCAAGCTGCCGCCAAAGTCAAGCACTCACTCCTATTTATCGCTCTTCTGGAACTTTCGGAAATCCCTGACCGAATCCAGATTCTGAAACCCTCGGTTGACAAGCGAACGCTAACCTTTTTTCTAATAAAAACTCAAATTTCGGGTTTCTGTTAGTTAGCGATAGATTGAAGGCTTACCCCATAAGAGAGCTAGAGTTTAGAGCCTGTAAGACTTTTGCCAGAGTCCCAGAAGAGCGATAACTTGAAACTGAGCAGTTTTTCTCAGGTATTTATCATACTAAATCCTGTTTAAAAGGTATAGTAGAGTTGGGAGTACTGGAGCGGGGAGAAACAATCCCTAACTTGGTTTTTAAAGTTTGATTCAGATTACCCTACCACTTCAAAGGCTTCTCCTTCTAAACGGAAGTTGGGGAAGTTGGCGAGAATATTATCCTTCTCGGTTGGTCCGGCAAATAGATAAGTTCCTGGTACACTACTGTTTTGAAAGCGATACATTTGCGTTCCCAAGTTTCGGCTCGAATCCAAGGCGTAGAACGCTACACCTTCTTCTTTAAAGCTGGGAAAGTTTTGGCGGATGTTTGCCGCTTCCTCTGGACCAGCAAACAGGTAAGTACCTGGCCTTTGAGTATTTTGGAAGCGAGTAAATTGCAACAAATCGTCATTCGGTTCAATACCTACCCGAAAAGCTATCCCTTCTTCCTTAAACCCGGGGAAGTTTTGCCGAATATTGGCCGTTTCTTCAGGACCAGCAAATAAGTAAGTACCTGGCACACCAGTATTTTGGAAGCGGGTAAATCCAGTATTAAGCTTGTTTAACGAATTTGGATGGTTAGGATTGGGGTTAGGATTAGGATTGGGGTTAGGATTAGGATTGGGATTGGGAGTCGGAATAGATAATCTCAGACGCAATACCTTATCATTCATTGTTAGGTAAACTATTGAACTATCAGGAGCGGCGGTAACATCTCCGCGAGATATATCAAATGTGGGATTGCCTAAGTTTTCTTGGTAAGCAATAGTATTTAGGGTAGAAGGAAGTGCAATTAATGCTGTTCCCATTATTCCCAGAGATAAAGCTCCATTGGCGAGAACGTAGAAATTCCCCGATGTATCAGCTGTCATGCCAACACTATCAATATCATTGAAGAGAATATTTGGGCGTTCATTAGGTTGAATGCCATCGGCTGCATTAAAAGTGGCTGGAAAAGTCACTAAATCTATATGTGTAGTTCTTTCTCCTGGCTCTAAAGTGGGAAGAGTAGTAAGAACTTGACCTTGAGAATTAACTGCTATACCTGGACCTGGAAAGACAACTGTTCCTAAATTAGAATTAGAAGGTAACCTTTGCGCTCGTGTGCCTGCCATGAGTACTTTCGACTCTCCTGGTATGGGTACTCCATCTAACCCAATACGAATTCTGATGACAAATGGATTAATTCCAGAGTTAGATGCCCCAGTAATAAATAAGTCATAGGCATTGCCAATCTCCCTAACTGCGATGTCGTTGTATCCAGAAAAATCAGGATGTCCCAGCCAAGACAGATTATCTATCGTGTCGTCAGTAATGTTATAAATAGAACTCCTGTCAAGGCTAAGATTGCGAATATTTGATACCTGAGTGACAGTGAAAGTATTCGGATCGAGACGAAAAATGATGCCGTCATCTCTTAGTCCAAAAATGCTCGTTGAATTTCCCGATGTAGCCAATTTAACAGAAGTAGAGGCCGGTCCGGTTGAGAGCCTATTGAGCAGCCTGCCATCAGCAGCAAATTTGATCAGAGAATTGCCGCTGTATATGTCAGTCTCTGAAACTAGGAGATTTTGCTGGTTATCGACAACCAGTCCGCGAGGTGTCTTAAAATTGCGAAGAAAGACTTCTGAAGCTTGCTCTAGCCAGACAACTTCTCTATCAATGGTGACAATAACGCTATCATCTTCTGTCTTTAACTGTTGTAATTCTGGCTCACTTAATGTCACTCCCCGCACTAAATCTGAAAACAGTTCCCCTTCATCACCAGGAGTATCTAAACCAGGATGCAATTGCCAGTCAATGCTATGTCCCAATTCCTCCAGGACGACAGGGACAATTGCTCCTTGATTGTTACTATTTTGTTCGAGAAACTCTTGGGACAGGTAAATAGTATAATTTTGTCCAGCAAATGCACCATTTGCCCCATTAATCTCCGAAGCAGAGCGAATCTCGATTTTAGGTAAGACATCAGCATCTGTTTGTGCCAATTGCCCAATGAGTAGTTTAGCCTCATTCCCATTCACTGCGTCGCCAAAAGCTAATTGAATTTTTGGGATAAAATCATCACGACTTAGAAATCCCTTTAACCAAGAAGCAGCGGTAGTTAGAGATTGTTCTAGAGGAAAATACAGGTCACTGTATTGTTCGAGTCCCGCAAAGTTGGTGTTTTTTAATAACCTATTCATAATAATCGTCTCCCATCTCAAACTCAAGGGTGCTATGGCGTTTCCTTTGAGATGTGCAACTCAATAACCCTACTCCAGTAGCGAGTCAGAAATCGAGCGCAACCGGTAGCGAGTAAAAACCCCGTCCAGCCAGTTTCGGGGACTGAGGGGGGGAGCTTCTAGACTGATGTTGACAGCGACTGGTTCGCTGGCGATTGCGTGAATGTCCAAAGAGGGAAATGATGTAGCGCACATGGAGGAAATCACCTCCTGAGTTTGAAGATATTTGCTACACTCCCAGTGTAACAACCCTGTCCAACCAAAAGCCCCTACCACAATAAACATTTAATATTTATGCAACACGGCTGAGTTTTAGATAGTAAATCGCCACTATCTATAGCGTTTTTCAGTCTGCTGAGGTACAAAAGTTATGGGTTTTAGGCAAAAGGTACAAGGGAAGAAAAATATGTGTACCTCACTAGCTTAGGAAACGCTATATAATACGGAGTAGAGGCAGTAACTTGGCGTTGTCAAATCGAAAGATGATCCGAATCAGCTTGAAACTGAAATTACTTTGATAGCAAGGATTGCATTGCATCTTTCATATTCTGATCTGACAACACCGTAACTTTGCCCCCACTGAGATTTGAATCTGACGCGATTTAGCAATTTATCTCGGATGTTTACAAAATGTTCACCTCGTAAGCGATGCCGTCGTAACGAAACTGAGGATAGTTCGCCAGGACGTTTTGGTATTCCGCCTGACTAGCGGTATAGAAATGGGTTCCGGGGACGGTCTGATTCGAGAACCGATGTACATCGGTTCCGAGATTAGCAGTCGTGTCGAAGACGTAATAGGCGATGCCATCGTAGCGAAATTCCGGGTAGTTGGCGACGACATTTTGTCTTTCCGCCTCGCTAGCAGTGTAGAAGTGAGTTCCAGGGACGTTTTGATTGGCAAAGCGATGGACGGGCAAGAGATTGTCTCCCGGTTGGATGCCAACGAGGAAAGCAATGCCATCTAATTGAAATTCCGGATAGTTCAACACAACATTCGTAACCTCATCGGCACTGGCACTATAGAAATGAGTTCCAGGAACGTTTTGATTAGAGAAACGGACGACCGGATTGTTCAATAATTGGTCTTGTTCCATAAATCTCACCGAGGCAAACAAAGCGTTCACCGCAGAACTAACCAGTTGTTGATCGACCACAACTGTTTGTCCGCCAATAGTAATAGTTCTAGGTGGAGAAATCGTAATCGGTTGAGTTACTGGTGGCAAAACTGGAGTAAAGGGCACTGTCACCGGGATCGCAGCTGGCGGCAAAACTGGAGTAAAGGGCACTGCCACCGGGATTGTGGCCGCTAGGGCGGTATCCACCGTCATGACACTAGCTTCCTGAACCTCCACCAGAGAAGAGTTATCCTGATTATCGAGAGCCGTCAATACTGGCGACGCGGTGATTCCACTACTATCAAAAACTTCTTGAGCGGGGCTGTCAGGCTGAACTTGTTTGTTATCCCCCTCTGTGATCAACTGGTTATCCAGCGAGTTTATCGTCAGAGGAGATTGAATCGGGTTTTGAAAGGTCGCGGCAACGCTAACCAGTTTTTCTGACCCTTGGATTAGTCCGCTGTCAGACTCTACTGACGGGACGGGAGTTACACCATCATCGGGCTGACCAATATCTTGTTCGTTGAAATCGCTGATCACCTGGTAAGGGGTTAACCCGTTAATGTTAATGTTTACGAGGTCGGGAACCTCCTCTTGAACCTCAAGGTTAGGTATTAGTAATACAGCATTAGAAATCCTCATGGCGATCCTCCCCGAATTATCGATTCGGACTTTAATTGTTATAAACCGTTGTAAAGATTTACAAAAACCCGCCTAACTTTGGGTTGTGTTCGCTCGAAGATACCTCCGCCGTTTAAGCCCTTTAACAATCCCAGCGAATCTCGTAAATCACCTCTTATCCTCTCCCTCATTCTAGCATTTTTAATTCTTGTTTAGTTGTAAGAAATTGGAGAAGATTATGGTTCTCCTAAGACTTCCGGAAGAGCGATAGAAGAGCTAGAGATGTTGGTGATCGGTTCAGACACAAGCCTGAGTTAGCCATCGAATTTTAGGCCAACTTCTCAGAATTTCAGAACTCAATCAACGTGCGATTACCCTGAACAAAAAGGTTATCGATAGCGTCTAAAGAACACCGATTTTTCGGAGGCGATCGAGATAGCGTTGACCGACCAGATCAGGAGAATAGGTACTTTGAATTTTGTGTCTTCCTGCGAGGGCGATTCTGCCAGTATCGGGTTCATCTTCAATAACTCTCCGCATCAGCCAGGCCGCATGGTCGAGATCGGGGTCAGCCCATTTCTGTCCCTCCCCAAAAGGGTAGTCATCCTTTTGGAGGGATTTCAATCTATACTTGACTGGAAACGCAGTGGTTTGAGCGACAAAGTCTCTCGTTCCAGAATAATCGGTGGCGATCACTGGTTTGCCGAGTAGCATGGCTTCCGCCAAAGTGTAACCGAATCCTTCCGAGCGATGTAGCGAGACATAACAATCGCAGCAATTCATGAGACTAAGGACTTCGCTGTAAGTCATTTGCTCGTTAATAATAATGATGTCTGATTCTTCCTCGGTCATTTTCAAGAGTCGTTCTAAATTATTTCCGTCCGCATCCCGTCCCATTGTTTTGATCACCAGAGCAGTGGCAACTTTGAGGGGACGACGACGAAAAGCGAGGCGGTAAGCCTCGATCACGGCCAGGGGGTTTTTGCGTGTTGAGTAGGAGGAAAAATCGAAGTTGAACAGGAACAGAAAAGCCTCCGCAGGAAGGTTAAATTGACTTCGATCGACCGACTCGAAATCCGTTAAGGTAACGGCAGGCGGCATCCAAACAACTGGCAGATCTAAAGTTCCCTGTACACTCGCTTGGATAAAGCGAGTGGGAGCCCAAACCTCGTCGAAGTCTCCATAGGAAGCGATCCAATCACTGGGAAACCGACTGATTTCCCAAAAAGGCATATTAATTCGATACTGGGACGATCGTTGACATAACGGGGCAACTGCCTCGGAAACGACGGCGAGTTGATCGGCATTAACCGAGTAAATCTGTACGCGGGCATCGGGTATGGACGAGAGAAGCGACGCAACAGAGCAATCGGATTGACGGGCGGTCACATTAACGGATACGTTAAAGCCCTGGACTTTCGCCCCAGTCGTCGCCAAACTTTTCAAAACCGATCGCCCCGCTTGTCCCACTCCCATCTCGGCTTTAAGGTAGCCGATAACACAAACATCACATTCGCTTGGATCGATGGGACGGTGAGATGAAGACGAGCGGGGTAAGCTAAATTGTTCGGCAAAGCGATCGAGAATAGGAGACACAAAATATTCATCAATGCGGTGCTCGGTGGCGTTTTGAATAAACCATTTAGCGTAATTTTTTCGTCCATCGGGATCGTCTAGATTGAATAGCTTCTGTAGATTGGACTCTTTCGCCCAAAAATAGTACATTAAATTAGTCAAAGGATATAGGCCTTTTGCCGCACCTTGCCAGTAAGGTTCATTGAGAAATTTATGGAAAGTTTGAAAGGGATTATCTACCCAAGTCTCCTCAATTTCTCTATAGCACCATCGCATCAGATTAGTGACTGGAACTTGATTGCTAAAACTACCGTAACCGTAATCCAGCATTTGAATTTCCTTAATGCCAAATTGTTTTAACTGAGCGATATAGTAGGAGATTAAATTTTGTAGAACAGGTTCTAAATTCTCTTTATACCTAGAGGTGTGCTTGGAAAGACGGGCAGGACTTTTAACGTCGATTCCACTAAAATGGAAGAAGATTAAAGGTTCTCCGTTAACTCGCCATCCTTCTGGAGTTTTTTCTAAATTACGTTGCCATAAATTCCAATAGGCGACATTAAGATTAGGATGGCGTAAAATTTTCACCCGCTCGCAGAAACTCGGTAGTAGGTCGATAAATTTTTGATCGACAAAAATCCCCCTGTCAATTTGATTTAAGCAGTAAAATCTTAGTCGTCTCCCCCACCAATGAAGAAAAATTAGGGTAGACTCACTGTTACTAACGGCCAAAAAGCCGAGATTATAAATTCCAGACCTCATCATTGCGATATCGTCCGGATAGTAATCCGTTTCGGCTGGTGCAGTGATGTGGGGAGTTAAAACAAAATCCGCACCTTTTGCGAGGGCTTCAATAACAACGGTCATCGGGGCAAATAACTCGATATCAGGATCCAGATAAATGACTCGCCCAAAATCCCATTTTTCCAACAGTAGTCGTATTACAAATGGTTTAACTGCTGTGTTAAACTCCATTATATCGTACCGAAAAGCAAAATCAAAAAAATTAGGTATATCTAAATCTTGTACCTCAATAATTTTGACCCCTTCGATGCCTAATTCTAGGTTTGATTTATTGTCTGCTCGGCATAAAAATAGGGCTGCTTCTGGATGATATCGACGCAAAGAGGAAAATAAAACTCTAGCGTAAGGGAAATAGTTATTAGAACAAATTGTGATAATTGCCAATCTTTTTTGATTTTGACCGCTGGCAAATGAAGATAAATTGGACTCGACCTTCATCTCTAGTTCTTGACTCATTTGTAGTTTCCTTGTACAAAAAATTAATTGGTTTGTTATTATTTCTTGACTCTGCCAATTCAAAATTTCATATATTGCTAAATTTTTTTCTGTCGCAATCAAGTTTTGTTATATTATTTAATCCCCAGAGATTCCCAGTCGTTTTCTCAAGCGAAACCAAAAATATCTAAGTTTCCAAAATTTACTACTTTCCATGTCTAAAATTTTCTCTTGGGCTTGGTATAAAAAGGCTTCTAAATCTAGAATCTTGTGGTTCAGTTGAGATATTAGTATTTGTAGTTCACTTTCTTTGATTTGATAGTATTTGATTTGCTCATCTTTAAACAATTTGAGTTTCTTTAGCTCTCGATATAGACGTTGAGATTCAAATCGTTCGTCTTCCAAACATTGGTTTAATATGGTGATTTCTCTATCTCGTTCTTGTATACTTTTATTTAGAAGAATCGTTTGATCGGTTAAATCTTTAATTATAAAAAGACTAAAATTATCGAAGACGTTAGGAGGAGTTTGAAAATGAAATCTAAATTGACTAGATTCTTTCGCTAGGTAATAATCATTTAATCCGTCAAAATAAACTAAATCATAGCCTTTTTCCTCTAAAAAACTGGCAATATTAGTCTCACGACGAACGGGAGAATTGGGAATAGTCGCTTCAATAATAATTACGGTAGGTCTGAAAGTTTCCCAATCGTTTCCCGCTATTACTTGCTCTTCCCATCCTTCTACGTCGATCTTAAGAAAATCAATGGCAATAGAGCCATATTTCTGGCAGATTTCGGCGAGGGTAGTAACGCTTACCTCGTAACAAGATAGGGCTAATTGCCTCTCGGCAGCTAGTTTGATGGCGATATTCCTATCGAGTGTTGAAAAACCACTACCCTGTAACTCGAAAAATTCAAGTGTTGTTTTTTGCTCGCCAACCGCTAAGTTTAAATTAACATCTTGGGGTCTATCTCGCTGTAAGAGTTCAAAAAATTCCCGTACGGGTTCTACATTTATACCCCGCCAACCTCGGTCGTAAAAAGCTTTTGTAACTGAATCGTAAACGGGATGGTGCGCTCCGATATCGATATAGAAACCCGATTCTTTATCTTTAAAAATTCGATTGAGAATTACATCTTCAAAGTTCTGAGCGTAGGAAGTAAACATCTATAGTTTTTGATTATAAATATTAAAAAGCTGCCACAAGTCACAGTATACCACAATTCAGAAATGTTGAGCTTCTACACAAAACTTTACATATACGCCAGTGAGAACAGGTGTTCGTTTAGAGAGATTAAATTGGGAGCATCTCACCTTTGCAATAACTAGAAATGCTTAATGAGATCAATAAAAAAGTTAAAAAAGGCAACCATTTAGATAAGCACAGCGATGACGAAGGACTTGCAGTACATTACCAGATTCCCAACTTGCACCAGTAATTTTAAGACGATGAGCAATTTGTTTAATTTTTGATTCAAGGTCGCCAGAGCCAATCGAAATGCCCTCCGCCTGCAAATAACCATAATTAACAATTCGATGTTTATACTTGTTCAAATAAGTAATAAAATTCTCCACTTGCAGCCCTGACCATCCTTCGCGCACAAGAGATGGCAAAATCCACTTCCCCCTTCCTCAAGAAAAGATTTTACCTCCTCAATTCGCTGGAATGACCCGCCAACTTTATAGAGGTTTTCGATTAAATGATACCAATCCAAAATTTCAATTCTTTCCTGTTTCTCTCTTATCTGACCAAATAAATTCCAGATACCATCATGTCCATCTCCAGAAGTGTTGAACGTCGAAAAAAGTCACACAAAAACGCCTATTATAGATAGGATGTAGAACAGAAGTGTTGAATGTTAAGATTTTGAGGATATTGTCCAAGTTATGTATTCGCTCTGATGATAGCAAAAAGGACTGCTTATTGACTCCATTCTCAATAGTGAAGCAATTGAGCATCAGTAAAATACTGGTTTTGTGAAGTTTTATTGCAGGATTCAACACTTCTGGATGTAGAAGTAAATATAAACCTCAAGTATATCATAAAATATGCTAATAAATTTTCCAAAACTCATGAAAGATATTTGGAAACCACTGCCTAAAAATGACTACCCCGCTTTAGACACTTTTACATTTTTTTCCTGTTGGATTGGTTTTGCTTTAGATAAAAGCATCGTCAGTATGAGGGACTTATGCAGTCGAATGGTACTTCAAGGAATTAATGTAAATTTATCCACATTTTCTAAGGCAAGCAAAATTAGAGAAACAAGTGCGTTTCAGGAAGTCATTGTCGAATTAAATAAGCGTTTATTTGCCCAAAAAGGAATAGAGAATGCGCGAGCTTTATTTCCTATTGACTCAACAATAATTAGGGTTTGCTGAAAAAGTTATTGAAAAGTACAGGTCTCTTAATCAATGATTTCACTTAGCTAAAAGCATAAGCTTTAGTTGTTGATTAGTTTCTAAGTCATAACTTATTGTCA